>Ga0255753_1000021_pt1 | contig 165997 bp, 154 predicted proteins | sample 041ome_10_FD_179953 | JGI IMG/M metagenome (GOLD analysis project Ga0255753, IMG submission 179953) | Coastal salt marsh microbial communities from the Groves Creek Marsh, Skidaway Island, Georgia - 041412US metaG (version 2) | ecosystem: Environmental > Aquatic > Marine > Intertidal zone >...
AAGAAATAGGAGAAAAAATTTCTGGACTGAGTTATCCTAACCTAATTCACAGTGAAGGTGAGGTGCCTGAAGAAGCTCCAGAAAAAATATTTGATGTAGAAGAAACGGATTCTTTTGATGTTGAAAAAGAGGATTTTGACGAAGAAGAGGACGACGATCTTTTGGAGTATGACGATAGTGATTTCTATTAAAAGAAATCATGCATATTCACTTTCTCATAATTAAAACGAACAAAATTTAAGGCAGCACGCATCACATCCCCCATAGAGTTACTTTCTAAAAAGGCTTGGTCTTTAGTGAAATTGTAAATTTCTTTTTTAAGTCTTTTTAAATTTACTTCAGATGTGATTACATCGTCTTTCATGATGTCTAAGATTGCACTCAAACGATTTCCAGAACTGATGATACGACGTGCTACTATGGATCGTTCTTCAATTTTATACTGTATAATGGAATCGTGTGTGAGTTTACCTCGAACCAAATCCATAATTGGAAGATTTTCTTTAAAAAATTGAGGGCGATAAACAGAAAGCTTTCCTTCAAAAGACTGCTGATCAAAATCAATAGGCCTGATTTTATAAACCACATGATCAAAATCATGCGTGGGAACAACTACATAGTTATAGGCCCGCATATCACCTAGCAACCTTATCATGCTACGCTCATTAAACTTGACATATTCCTTAGCGATTTGGGCTTTTTCCGAAGCATTACATTGGGGTAGGAATTCCTTAATGAATGTATCTCCCGGTATGCCCGCAATATGTTCTTCGATAAGGGTGTTGTGGTTTACCAAATAATTTAAATTATAAGGAGACAGCATATGTTCATATTCTAACCCGTAAATACGTGAAGCATCTGTTTGTTTGATGTAATAATAGGTGAAATTGTCATTTAATATATTGCGAATCTTAATTCGGAAAGGCTTTGAGTTACCAAAAGTACAATAGTCGATAGCATCGACATTCAAATATTGGATACCAGACTCATTACCATCAGAATGCAACAGCGTATAGATTTTTTTTAGATTGTAATCAATTTCACGACGTTCCGTATCTGAGTAGTATACACTTACCCAAAGGGTGTCTTGATCGTTTTTATCATAAACAACAACAGAACCTGAAAAACGAAGGAGGTCGGAGTAATAAATTGGGGTATCCACCCATCGGTCGTAGGACTTTAAATAGATGGCCAATTCTTTTTTTATGGGATAAAAAGGCTTTTTTTGGGAAATTAATTTTTCTTCCATACCCTCATTTTTTCAAATGTACTTATCTTTTATGTAACAAAATAGCACCACAGTCGTTATATTATTATGTCTGAGACCCTCCTTCAACTGAATCAGCTGAGCAAAAACTTTGGTGCAATTAAAGCGGTAGATCAACTTTCCCTTAGTATTAAGAAAGGTAAAGTCTATGGTCTTTTGGGACCCAATGGCAGTGGAAAATCAACTACTTTGGGCATGATTTTAAACGTAATCAATCCCAGTGGGGGCAGTTTTGAATGGTATCAAGGTACCATCAGCACCCATATGGCATTAAAGAAGATAGGTGCTATAATAGAACGGCCTAACTTCTATCCTTACATGACCGCCTTAGAAAACCTAAAGCTGATCTGTAAAATTAAAGAGTGTCCCTTTGATGCTATTGAAGAAAAATTGACTTTGGTTGGGCTCTGGGAACGAAGAAACAGTAAATTCAGTACCTATTCCCTAGGAATGAAACAACGACTTGCCATCGCTGCAGCATTGCTAAACAACCCTGACCTGCTCATCTTAGATGAACCCACCAATGGTTTGGACCCTGAAGGCATTAACCAAATCAGGAGACTCATCAATACTATAGCCAAAATGGGAACTACCATATTGTTGGCCTCCCACCTACTGGACGAAGTGGAAAAGGTATGTGATGAAGTAATTGTTCTGAAAAAGGGAGTAAAATACTATCAAGGACCTTTGGATACAATCACAAATTCATTTGGGTATTTTGAAATAAATGCAACTGACCCAAAAACATTAAAAGAAAAACTAATGACCCTTGATCAGGTCAAAGAAGTCCAAAAAGAACAACAGTTATTTATTGTCACCCTAAAGAAGGAACTGAGTGAGGAGAAGCTCTTTAGAGAACTTATAGCTGCTGAACTTGTGATTACTCATTTCGTTAAAAAGCATCACTCTCTGGAAACACAATTTTTAACACTAACCCAATAAGATGCGCCTACTTTCAATCGAATTGCACAAACTTTGGCACAGCAACATTTCAAAAGTTCTCATTTTTAGCTACTTCATACTGATTTTTAGTGTGGCTATTTTAAGCACTATAAAAGTTGAAGTTGGCCCCATTAACTTTTATCTAGCAGACCAGGGCATCTTTAATTTTCCCTACATCTGGCATTTTAACACCTTTGTGATTGGATTGCTGAAACTCTTTTTTGCCATCATCATCGTGGCAATGGTAGGCAATGAATATTCCTATAAAACCTTGAAACAAAATCTGATCGATGGTTTGAGTAAAGGGGAGTTTTTACGCTCAAAAATTTATGCCATACTAGCTTTTGTAGGAGTTTCTACGCTATTGGTTTTCATCATTTCACTGATACTTGGTGGGCTCTACTCGGATTACAATGAGTTCCAAATCATTTTTTCCGATCTGGAATACCTGTTAGCCTATGCGGTTAAACTTTTCGGTTTCTTTAGTTTTTGCTTGTTTTTAGGGATTTTGATCAAACGCTCTGCTTTTGCAATGGGTTTCCTTGCTTTATGGCAAGTGGTCGAGGGAATTTTATATGGTTTGATGAAATGGAAATTGTCGGACCTTATCCCGAGTCTGAGCGCTGAACAACTGTTCCAATTTTTCCCACTCAACGCAATGAGCAATCTTATTAAAGAGCCCTTTTCAAGGCTCTCTGCAATACAAAACATAGCAAATCAGATTGGAGATGGCTTTGAGAAAGACTACAGTGTGTCCTTTTTAGGTCTTCTTATTGTCGTACTCTGGTCAGTTTTATTTCTATGGTGGTCCTACCTCCTTTTGAAAAAAAGAGATTTGTGATAGATCTTTACCTATCCTGACTTTCCTATTTTGTACTTTTACTTCTTCATTCAGCGCTATGGAATTTCAAATAGTTTCCGATTTTATACCCACAGGAGATCAGCCGAAGGCTATTGCTGAAATTGTCTCACAGTTTAAACAAGGAGACCCTTATGTCACCTTACAAGGTGTTACCGGATCTGGAAAAACCTTTACCATGGCCAATGCGGTAGCTGAACTTCAACGCCCTACTTTAGTTCTAGCACATAATAAAACCCTTGCTGCGCAGCTGTATTCAGAATTCAAACAATTTTTTCCAAATAATGCTGTGGAATATTTCGTGTCTTACTACGACTACTACCAGCCAGAAGCCTACATTCCAACCACAGGAACCTACATCGAAAAAGATTTGTCGATCAATGAGGAAATTGAAAAACTTAGACTCAGCACTACCTCCTCCCTACTTTCTGGACGAAGAGATGTACTTGTAGTAGCTTCTGTATCTTGTTTATACGGAATTGGTAATCCAGCAGAATTTGAAAAAAATGTCATCGAATTGGAACGCGACAGTATGCTCCCAAGAACAAAGCTCATGCACCGTTTAGTACAAAGTTTGTATTCACGAACTACTGCTGAGTTTAATCGGGGAAATTTTAGAGTACTGGGAGATGTAATTGATATTTTTCCAGGATATGCTGATGTCGCCTTTAAAATTCATTTTTTTGGAGATGAAATTGAACTCATCGAAGCATTTGACCCCATTTCCAATCAGAAAATGGAACAGTACGACAAAGTAAACATCTATCCTGCAAATATCTTTGTAACCTCTCCAGAACTTCTTCAAAATGCGATCCTACAAATTCAAGAGGATCTAGTCAAGCAGGTTGATTATTTTAAAGAAATAGGTAAGTATTTGGAAGCAAAACGCTTGGAAGAACGAACTGAATTTGACCTTGAAATGATACGTGAATTAGGCTACTGCTCTGGAATAGAGAATTATTCTCGCTATTTGGATGGTAGAGCACCTGGCACACGCCCTTTCTGCTTACTGGATTATTTTCCGAAAGATTATTTGATGATTGTAGACGAAAGCCATGTGACCATTTCTCAGGTACATGCCATGTACGGAGGCGACCGCAGCAGAAAAGAAAATTTAGTCGAATACGGTTTTAGACTTCCTGCAGCTATGGACAATAGACCCTTGAAATTTGAAGAATTTGAAGCACTTCAAAATCAGGTCTTGTATGTAAGTGCTACACCTGCAGATTATGAGCTGGAAAAAACAGAAGGTGCTTTTGTTGAGCAAATCATTCGACCCACGGGACTACTGGACCCTGTTATTGAGGTTCGTCCGAGTCAAGATCAAATTGACGACTTAATCGAAGAAATACAAACTCGAACAGAAAAGGACGAACGCACATTAGTCACCACCCTTACCAAAAGAATGGCGGAAGAACTTACCCAATACTTAAGTAGGGCTCAAATACGCTGTCGGTACATTCACAGTGATGTAGACACCTTAGAGCGGGTTGAAATTATGCAAGATCTCAGAAAGGGTCTTTTTGATGTACTGATTGGTGTGAACCTCCTTCGAGAAGGCTTGGATTTACCTGAAGTTTCTCTAGTAGCCATACTTGATGCGGATAAAGAAGGGTTTTTACGATCCAATCGCTCTTTAACACAAACTGTAGGACGTGCAGCAAGAAATGTAAATGGTAAAGCCATTATGTATGCAGATGTCATTACTAAAAGCATGCAAAAAACAATCGATGAAACAAATTATCGAAGAGAAAAACAGAATGCATACAACAAAAAAAACAATATCATCCCCAAGGCATTAAATAAATCTTTGGATAGTGCTTTGGCAAAAAACTCCATAGCTACTCTAGCACAAGAACGTGAAGAACGCAAAGTCGCAGAGGCTGAAAACCGTTACCTGACCAAACCTGAAATAGAAAAGAAAATACGCGAAACGCGAAAAGCAATGGAAGCTGCTGCGAAATCTTTGGACTTTATTGAAGCTGCAAAATACCGTGATGAGATTAAATATTTACAGGAGCAGCTTTAAAAAAATATTAAAATTTTAAATACCAGTCCTCCTTCATTTTAAAACCAGTACCTTTTTTTAATGAAAAAAAATAGTTTTTTTTTAGTACTCTTTTTTACTTCAACTACCCAATCGCTATGCGGTCAAGATATTAATGCTAGAGTGGTTGACAGCCTAAACCTTGAAGCCATACCCTTTGCTAGTGTTTATTTTAAAAATGGAAAAGGAGTTATTACCAACGAAGAAGGCTTCTTTCGAATGCAATACGATTCGTTACATTTAGAATCAGACTCCTTATTTTTTTCTTGTATGGGATATAAAACTATAGGCTATCCCTTAGAACAAATAAAAGACAGTGTAATCTACCTTCCCTCCCAATCCATTACTTTAAACTCCATTGTCTTGTCCAATAAAAACATTGAAGCAGATCAAATTATTAAAGCCATTCAAAAAAACGTTTCTGAAAAATACGAATTGGGCTACACCCAAAAAAAACTCTTTTTTAGAGAATCGGGATCACAGCAATTTAAACAACTCAATGTAACGATCAAAAAATCATCTATATCCGAATTCAACCAAGCCTTTTGGGATAGTACTTTGCGCATGGTTCCCAAATATAACGAGTGGTATACAGAGGTGTTGGGTTCCTGGTATGGAAGTATGCAAGACAAAAAACATAAACTAGTTTTAGAAAAGGCATTGGAACTTGAGGATAAGAAAACAACGGCTGTTTTTGAAAATATTGAAAAACTCTTTGATACTATACTTAAAGAAAACATTAAAACCGACTCCTATTTTAAAATTCGTACTGGACTTTTAGGCACAAAAATAGAAGCTAATGATGTGGTTCTTTCTTCTGAAGACACCTTGTCTATAAAACAAAAAGACAGTTTAGAGAAGGTAATTTTCTCTAACAGGAGAAAAGAAATATTAAGTAGTCAATTTAAGCTGTTTGAACAGGATCAGCTCAATTTGGGTATCCTCACTAAAGCTTCCAAATACCTCTTTGAGATTACCGACTACACCTATTCAGGAAATACTCCTGTTTATATTATTTCTTTTTCACCCAAGGGTAGCGCTGATTACAAGGGAAAACTTTATGTTGATGCAGATGCTATGGCTTTAATGCGAATTGAATACTTTAACATTAAAAACGTAAGAAACATCAATTTATTCGGACTTTCCTTTAAGCTAAAGCTCAGAGAAGCAGTTGTACAATTTAAAAAAATGGCGTCTGAAAAATACACATTGGAATATTTGGAATATGCATCAGGATTCGAATCAGGAATTGATCGCCCCTTGGTAATTACAGAAAAGAACAAAGTAGTCAAAGGAAGAAATAAGCAAAACCAGCTCAAAATGGAACTCAAAATGACTACAGAACAGTACAATAAATTTCAAATCGTTTTTTTCGAAACCCTTCCTCTTTCCCAAAAAGAATTTGATGATCAAGAAGAAACCTACCAAATTCTCCCCATTAACTTAATCCAATACGATCCTGATTTCTGGAAAGGATATTCAATCATAGAACCCAATGAAGCCATCCGTCAATTTCGATTAAAAAACTGAATTCTCTCGTTCTCTTTTTAAGAGAAAATCATTTCGAAATACTTCCTTAAAAAATTCCTATTTTAGTAAAAACCAATTGAATGAAAACGCATTTTATCACTCTTCTGGCAGTCTTTTTTTTGACACAATGTCATACACCAAATAATTCCGATTCTAATTTACATTTTACCATTAACTCCTTTGATGTTGAAAAGGATCAAATGGAAGTGACCTTTGAAGTGACAAATCCCTCAAATGAAGCGTGGCAAGGGGGGCAGTGGACCTTACATTGGAATCAGTTTAGCGGTTCAGTACTTCAGGAGAGTCTTCCTGAAGGAATTCAAATCCTTCCCACTAAAAACAGCCAATATTGGCAATTGGAATTTGGACCTAATTACACACTAGAACCTGGAGAAAAATTGAGCTTTAAGGCAGTCCAAAAGGGAATTATGAAACGTTTGGTTATGGGGCCAATTGGTTTTTTTGTCCATCACAAAATGAGCGACCAGTCGTATGATTTAGAACATGCAATTCATTGGGAGACTGCACAAGGTGTGGATCAATTGAATCTACCAAATGCTAAAGATCGATATGAAAGTTACGAGGGCATTTCCTCAATAGCTAAAGAAGAGTTGCATTGGATACTACCTTCCCCTCAAAAAGTAGAATGGCAAAAAGAATACCGCCCTTTTCCTGAACAGCTGAATATCGACTTTGGAACTATGGGAGGTTCTTCGGAGTTTTTAATCTCTAGATTGCAAAAAGGATTAAAAAGTAAAATTATTTCCAACGGTGAAACGGTTCAAATCCGCGTCCTAGAAAATAAAGGACTTGGCAACGAAGACTATCAACTTCATATTGACCCAAATGAAATTCTAGTTTCAGCAGCTCACTACAAGGGCCTCTTCTATGGTTTGGGCTCCCTTCATCAAATTCTTTACAACGCACAAAACGAGGGTTTAGGCATTCCTTTACTTCACATTGAGGACAGCCCACGTTTTGGACACCGTGGTTTTATGTTGGATTTATCTCGTAACTTTTTCCCAAAAGATAAGATCCTTCAGATACTGGATCATATGGCTGCCTATAAACTCAATGTTATGGACCTCAAACTTTCAGATGATGAGGGTTGGCGCATTGAAATTCCCAACTTGAAAGAACTCACAGAGGTGGGTAGTATGCGAGGTTTTACTTTAGAGGAAAACGATAAGTTATTTCCTATGTACGGTTCAGGATCAGGGGAAAAAGCAAGCGCAGGAAGTGGTTATTTAACTAGGAATGATTTTATTGAAATCCTAAATGCGGCAACCAAAAGAAACATCCGAATAGTTCCTCAAATAAGCTTTCCTTCTCATTCAAGAGCAGCAATAATAGCCATGAAGGTGCGTTATGAAAATTTATTGGTTGCAGGAGACGAAGAAGGAGCGAACGAGTATCGCCTTCACGACCCTAAGGACGCTAGTGAATACACCTCAGCACAGCTTTTTAAAGACAATACGATTTGTATTTGTGACCCCAGTGCATTCCGTTTTTTTGAAAAGGTCTTCAATGAAATAAAGACAATGTATACGGAGGCAAACCTACCTATGAAAACCTTCAATATTGGAGCAGATGAACTTCCCTTCGGTGTGTGGCGCAAGTCCCCGCTTTGCGAAGAATACATCCGCCAGTCAGATCAAATTGACTCTTATCAAAGTTTATATGACGACAGTGTCAAAAAGTTAAATAAAATTGTAACTGCCTCAGGTGCACGAATGGCGGGATGGGAAGATGTACTGTTAAGTCATAGTGAAAAAAGCCAATCCGAAATTGAAGTCAACGAAAATTTAATGGATCTTGACTTCATTCCAAGTGTATGGAATAACTCTTGGGGAGAGGGAAGAGAAGATATGATTTACAAGCTAAATAATATGGGGTTTGAAGCAATCATGTGTAACTCTTCTGCCTTTTACTTTGATATGACAGATGATGGAGACATGGAAAACTCAGGATTGAGTTGGTCGGGCTTTGTTAGTTATAAAGACAGTTGGGGTACAGAGCCTCTCGATGTATTTGCTAATAAAGTAAAACTGGAAAGCCTTGGAATTGAAGAAAACAGCATAACAAATAGAGTACAACTTAAGGAGGAAGCTCAATCTAATTTCTTAGGCATCCAGGCCCAGCTTTGGACAGAAACAGCAACCGATGACTATCAATTTGATCGCATGCTAATGCCTAATATGATTGTTTTTTCAGAGCGTGCCTGGAGCAATAAGGAGCCTTGGCTTCAGGAAAAAAATGCCACTTCCCAAGCACCTGGCTTGAATCGTTCTTGGAATCGATTTGTCAATAGTATTGGGCAACGACACCTCCCTATGCTCGCTACACTTTATCCAAAACTATTATTTGATATACCAAAGCCTGGAGCGATAGTTGTGGATGGAATGCTATTTATTCGACAGCAGTTTCCAGGAATGGAAATTCGATATACCCGAGACGGGACAATTCCTAAAAAAGAAGATGCTGTTTATACAAACCCCATCACTGTTACTTCATCAGACCAACTAGTTGTACGTCTTTTTGACACCAACGGAAGAGGGAGTAACCCACTTAAAATAATATCCAAATGAAAGAAATCACCTCACAACGATTACGCTCCCTCGATGTACTCCGTGGCTTGACCATAATTTTAATGATCATAGTGAACACCCCTGGATCGTGGAGTCATGTGTACGCCCCTTTGTTACACGCTGAATGGAATGGTATCACGCCTACCGATTATGTATTTCCCGCATTTCTTTTTATAGTTGGGGTTTCCATTGTCCTTTCCTTTTCAAAACAAGAAGAATTGGGAAAAAGTAAAGCAGAAATGACTCGAAAAATTTTAATTCGATCCCTCAAAATATATTTAGTTGGGCTGTTTTTATGGTTGTGGCCCAGCTTTAATTTTGAAGGTATTCGCTGGGTTGGGGTACTTCCTCGTATTGCTTTTGTTTTCTTGGGTTGTTCACTTTTATTTTTATTTACAACAAATAGACAACGCCTCTACCTGGCTGTAGTAATTTTAGTCCTGTATTGGATCGTTATGGCATATGTTCCTGTACCCGGAATCGGTGTACCCGATCTAAATGTTCCAGAAAAAAACTGGGCACATTACATTGATAAAATGCTTCTTCCTGGTCGATTGTGGAAACACACTTGGGATCCAGAGGGTCTCTTAAGCACACTCCCTGCAATTGCAACTGGCTTATTGGGTATGGTTGCAGGGAGTATTTTAATCCAAAAAGAAGTGCTGACACAAAAAGTAAATAAGTTGTTCTTTTATGGCTTTATATTGCTTCTTGCAGGAGATGTGATGCAATGGTTTTTTCCATTGAATAAAAATTTATGGAGTTCTTCCTTTACTCTATTTATGGGAGGGGCAACTGCTCTTGCTTTAGCTGCTGCTATTTATGTATTGGATGTAAAGAAAAGTAGCTTCTCTTTTCAATTTGCCCATGTTTTTGGGGTCAATTCTATTTTTGCTTATTCCCTTTCAAGTATACTCACTGTAGTTTTTTACAGTTCCAAATGGTGGGGTGTAGCATTCAATCAAGAGTTTATGAAACTGTGGGAGAGCGTAGGCCTTTCTTTAAAATTAGGCTCGCTCCTCTATGCCTTATTTTATGTTCTTATCATCTGGCTCCCAACCTATTATTTATTTAAAAGAAAAATCTTCATCAAACTGTAAAAAAAAATCGGTCTCCAAAGAGACCGATTTCAAACAAAAACAAATAATTGATTTACTTATCGGATTTTAATCAGCTTTTTAGGTTGTGGTAAAGCTTCTTTGCGTTTTGGCAATCGCAACTGCAAAACTCCCTCCGAATACTGAGCCTCAATATTTGTGGGGTCTACACTATCTGGAATAGTGAAGGTTCTTTTAAAGCTAGCATAACTAAACTCGCGTCTAGTGAACTTTGCTTGTTCATTAGTAGTGGCTTCTTCTGTAGTAGAAGAAATTGAAAGAAGCCCATCTTCTACTTCAATTTCAAAATCATTTTTCTTTTTTCCTGGAACCGCCAAATCAATTTCAAATTGGGTTTCTAATTCTTTAATATTGACGGAAGGCATGCTAGCAGATACACTTCTTAGATTCCAATCTTGATTGAAATAATCTTCTATGATTGATGGAAAAATAGATGCTTGTTTTCTTATTAAATTCATAATTCAAATGTTTTAAGGTTAACAATTTTTAGTTGTTAGTCTTAAAGCAAAAGTAGAACCAATTTTAAATTTTGTCATTTTGTCAGTTTTTTTAAGTAAATAACTGTCAATATGTCTTAATTAATCGCCTCTTGTACTTTATCTGCAGCTTCTTGAAAGGCAGTAGCCGAAAGCACATTCAGTCCAGAGGAATCGATCAACTCTTTAGCAATATCTGCATTGGTTCCTTGCAATCGAACAATAATAGGGACTTTTATAGCATCTCCCATATTTTTGTAAGCGTCTACAATTCCTTGTGCAACGCGATCACAACGAACGATTCCACCAAATATATTTACTAGAATAGCTTTGACATTAGGGTCTTTTAAAATCAAACGAAACGCAGTTTCCACTCGGGCAGCATCTGCCGTTCCTCCCACATCAAGGAAGTTAGCTGGATCTCCTCCTGCCTGTTTTATTAAATCCATTGTAGCCATTGCGAGCCCAGCACCATTGACCATACAACCCACGTTTCCATCCAAATCCACATAATTTAAGCCCACTTCACGCGCCTCTACCTCCACAGGATTTTCTTCGCTCAAGTCACGCATTGCTTCAAAATCCTTATGTCTAAAAAGACTGTTATCGTCTAAAGTCACTTTAGCATCAACAGCTATGATGCGATCATCAGATGTTTTTAGTACCGGATTGATTTCAAATAAAGAAGCGTCAGAACCTACATAGGCCTTGTACAGCGCATTTACAAATTTAGTCATGTCTTTAAAAGACGCTCCTGAGAGCCCTAAATTAAAAGCAATTTTACGCGCTTGAAACGGTTGTAATCCCAATGCAGGATCTACCTCTTCGGTGAAAATTAAATGAGGAGTAGCCTCAGCCACAGCCTCTATATCCATACCTCCTTCGGTTGAATACATAATCATGTTTTTTCCTGTCGCCCGATTCAACAATACCGATATATAGAATTCACTAGGCTCCGAAGCTCCAGGATAATAAACGTCTTCAGCTACCAATACCTGATTTACTTTCTTTCCTTCTGGTGGTGTTTGAGGAGTAATAAGCTGCATACCGATAATCGAACCCGCAATTTGTTCCAATTCCTCTAGGTTTTTTGCTAGCTTAACCCCGCCTCCTTTACCGCGACCTCCAGCATGAATTTGAGCTTTTACTACATGCCAAGAAGTCCCTGTAGTTTCTGTCAATTCCTTTGCAGCCAGTACTGCTTCTGTAGCTGTTTTCGCTACAATTCCTCTTTGAACCGTTACGCCAAAACTGGCCAATAGTTCTTTCCCTTGGTATTCGTGTAAATTCATAAAGCAAATTCTAAAATCATTGCAAAAATAGAGAAACACAAGCGGAAATTCGAAAGCTTGGACCTAAAACTTTTGTTATATATATAACATTTTCTTATATTTTTATGGTGTTTGCTCCCTTTTCTTTGCAAAAAAGGTTTTACTACTTACTTTTGATACAATATTTTTATAAGTATGGAACAATCACATTTAGCAGCGATAGCTAATAAACACGAGGGTCCTTTGTATGTGTACGATGGAGAAAAGATCAAAAAACAATACAATAGACTAACCACTGCTTTCAACAAAGTAGAAAAGCTACGAATCAATTACGCATGTAAAGCGCTTTCAAACCTCTCGATTTTAAGCCTACTTCGTTCCTTAGGCTCTGGCTTGGACACCGTTTCTATTCAGGAGGTCCAGTTGGGTATAAAATCTGGTTTTGACCCCAAAGACATCATTTTTACTCCCAACGGTGTTTCAATGGAAGAAATAGAAAAAGTTGCTGCGCTAGGTGTTAAAATCAACATTGATAATCTTTCGATCCTGGAACAATTTGGCACAAAACATCCTAATATACCGGTTTGTATTAGGATCAATCCACATGTTATGGCAGGTGGGAATAGCAATATCTCTGTAGGTCACATTGATTCAAAGTTTGGCATTTCCATCCATCAAATACCTCATGTAATGCGTATTGTTGAAAATACTCAAATGAAAATCAATGGGGTACACATGCATACAGGAAGCGATATTTTAGACATAGAGGTCTTTTTGTATGCTGCTGAAATTTTGTTTGATACTGCATTACAATTCAAAGAACTAGAATTCCTTGATTTTGGTAGTGGATTTAAAGTGCCCTATCGCGCAGGGGACATAGAGACAAACATAGAAGAGCTGGGTGAAAAACTAACAGAACGTTTTCACCGATTTTGCGATACCTATGGCAGGGATTTGGAACTGGCCTTTGAACCAGGTAAGTTTTTAGTCAGTGAGGCTGGCTATTTTTTAACCAAAGTCAACGCAGTCAAACAAACTACCTCGACCGTTTTTGCACAAGTAGATTCAGGTTTCAATCATTTAATTCGACCCATGCTGTACGGTGCTTATCACGAAATATTCAACCTTTCTAATCCTACTGGTAAAGAACGCTTTTATACCGTTGTGGGCTATATTTGTGAAACGGATACCTTTGGAAGTAACAGAAGGATAGCAGAAATTTCTGAGGGCGATGTTTTAGCCTTCAGAAACGCAGGAGCTTATTGTTTTAGTATGGCCAGTAATTACAACTCCAGGTACCGACCTGCGGAAGTTTTATGGTATAATAACGAAGCACATTTGATTCGCAAAGAAGAATCTTTTGAAGATTTGATCAGCAATCAGATTCACATCAACTTTGATAAAAAAGTTGAAGTCATTCCATAGGATTCAGTTTTTTTAAAGCATTAGAATAGTCACGAATGAACTCCTCTAGAATGGCAGCTGCTGGTTTTAGGGCATCAATTTGTGCTGCCACCTGACCAATTTCCAGCTCACCTTCTACGAGATCGCCTTCAAACATTCCTTTTTTTGCACGACCCCTACCCAAAGCCTCCCGCAATTGTTCGGTTGTAGCTCCGGTCTCATAAAGTCTTTTGATCTTTTGATAAAAGGGGTTTTTAAGCAAGCGAACTGGTGTCAATTCCTTTAATGTCAATTCTGTATCTCCCTGCTGTGCATCCAGAACAGCCTGCTTAAAATGTGGGTGTGAAGAAGCCTCTGGTGTGGCGACAAAACGAGATCCAACTTGAACTCCATCAGCACCCAGAGCCATTGCTGCAAGCATCGCTCTTCCTGAACCGATACCGCCAGCAGCAATCAAGGGAATATTGATTTCTTTCTTTACCAAAGGGATTAGTGTCATTGTTGTAGTTTCCTCCCTACCGTTATGCCCTCCAGCCTCAAAACCTTCAGCTACAACAGCATGGACTCCACATTCTTCGGCTTTGAGTGCAAATCGTACCGAACTTACTACATGAACTACAATACAGCCGTTTTGTTTCAAATGTTCGGTCCAAAGTTTTGGGTTGCCTGCAGCTGTAAAAACTATAGAAACTTCTTCTTCTACAAGGACACCCATCAACTGATCGATGTCTGGATACAGTAAAGGAACATTGACTCCAAAAGGGAATCGAGTAGCTGCTTTACATTTTCGGATGTGCTCCCGCAGTACGTCGGGATACATGGACCCTGCACCTATCAACCCAAGACCCCCTGCATTACTTACAGCAGAAGCCAAACGCCAACCACTGGCCCAAACCATGCCAGCTTGAATAATAGGGTATTGAATTCCGAATAGTTTTGTAATCGGGTTTTCGATCATAAAAATTGATTTACCTTTTTGTAGGCGTCAATTACGGCTTGCTCCCCTTCTTTCCCAGGCTGACTGTTTCCGTGTTCCATTCCTAAGATTCCATCAAAACCACGAGAATGGATGTATTTAAATACATTACTGTAATTAATTTCACCAGTAGTGGGTTCTTTTCGACCTGGATTATCCCCAATTTGAAAATAACCTATCTCATCCCAACACTTTTCAATATTTGGAATCAAATTGCCCTCTTGGATTTGTTGATGGTAGATATCAAACAAAATTTTACAAGATGGAGAATCAACGGCTTTACATATTTCATAGGCTTGTGGACTCTCAGATAAAAATAGTCCCGGATGGTCTCTAAAATTCAAGGGTTCTAAGACCATTACCAAACCATGAGGCTCTAAAAGAGCAGCTGCTTGCTTTAAACTCTCCACAACATGAGCGGTTTGATACGCCATGTTTTGTCTCAGATCTACATGTCCAGGCACTACGGTCATCCATTTTGCATTGACACGCTTTGCGACTGGTATAGCTTCCTTGATGTAGTTTAAAAACTCCGCTCTCAATTCTGGGTCACCACTAGCTAAATTAGGCTTTTGCCAATAAATTTGATGAGCTACAAAAACTCCCATTTGTAAACCTCTTTTTTCCATGGTTTGAGCCATTTTTTCTTGGAGACTTAGTTCGCGGTTACGCATGTCATTATCTTCAAAAGCGGTAAAACCTTGATCTGCCATAAAATTCAATTGGTCTATGGGATCGTTTCCTGCATGATGACGAAACATACCTAAGTGAGGAGCATACTTTAAATTGTATTTGAATGGGACTCCAACTTTATTTTGTCTTGACCAAAGTGGTGTCGTGGACAATCCTAAACCCGCTAGAGCAGTGGTTTGTGCAAATGTTCTTCTTTTCATATTAAATAAATTTGGTTTTTCCAGGGGTAGGTATGGGGTAAGCACCGTTAGCGTCTGGAAGTGATGGTGGTGTGGTCTGCCAAGTTACCGTTTCTGGCATCAAATGTAGCTGAGAGTTCAACGCTTCTTCAAAAGTAATTTTCTTACCTGTATAGGTCGCCATTCGTCCTAAAATAGCTGTTAATGTACTCTTGGCTCCGTTTTCAGCATCTGCAATAACCCCACCATTGCGGATGGATTCAAAGAGCTTGTCGTGTTCCACTTGATACGGATTGGGATCTTCTCCCCATTTTTTAGGATACTTGTAGTTAATGGTTCCATCAAGAGCGGCAATCTCCCCTTTACCTATTTCAACACTACCAGCAGTTCCTTGGAACACCTCATCCACACGACTCATCGTACCGGGTATGTGGCGGCATTGACTGGAAATCACTGCACCACTAGCGTAGGTGAATTCTACAAAATGATGATCAAATATTTCCCCGTGATCTATACCATTACGAACTTGTCTTCCACCCATACCTTGCGCTGACACAGGGTATTCTCCTATAAACCAATTGGCTACATCAATATTGTGTATGTGTTGCTCTAAAATATGGTCGCCACATAACCAGTTAAAATAATACCAATTCCGCATTTGGTATTCCAATTCGGATTGTCCTGGCTGTCTCTTTTTCACCCATACTCCAGCATCGTTCCAATAAACCTGACCACTTCTAATTTTTCCTATGGCCCCAGCATCAATCCTTTGTTTTAAATCAATATATTTAGATTGATAGTGTCTTTGTAAGCCTACGACGACGTTTAGCTTTTTCTCTTTGGCGCGTTTTGCAGTTTCCAATACTTTTCTTATTCCAACAGGATCAGTAGCTACAGGTTTTTCCATAAAGACATGCTTCTCCTGCTCGATAGCATATTCAAAATGGTAAGGTCTGAATCCAGGAGGTGTAGTCAGAATTACCACATCTGCCAGATCAATAGCTTTTTTATAGGCATCAAATCCAATAAAGCGGTTTTTTTCTTTAACCTCAATCTTTTTTTCTCCCTCAAAATGTTCTTGAATGCCTTTTAAACTTTTTTCGATACGGTCTCCAAAAGCATCGGCCATAGCGACAAGTTCTACTTGATCATCTGCGGTAAGGGCTTGAACTGCAGCTCCTGAGCCACGTCCACCACAGCCTACTAAGGCCAATTTTAGTTTTTTATTTCCCTGTACGTGGGCCATTCTACTTAAGTTTGGCACTGTAAGTAGACCACTTGTTGCAAGTGCTGTTTTTTGAACAAAAGCTCTTCGGCTTTCACTCGGTTTTGTTTGTTTGTTGTTTGTCATAATGAAAAGGATTTAGTTTGATTCGTAGTTCCAATATTGTTTTTGTTCTTCTTCGCTTGGAGTTTTATAAGGTCGTACAACCCGAAACCCTACAAAAGGAGCATCGGTATGCCACCATTTGCTTTTAGGTATTTGAGGGTCGCGCACTTTCCATTTTTTGGATGACGGCCGCCGTGCTGCGGAGCGAAGACGTTGAGGTGAGTCCATCCAGGAACCACCTCGTACCACCTTGGGATAGGTTGTTGTAGGTTTTTGGTAGGGATTCTTGGTTTCACCATTTCTTTGTCGGTAAGCAGTAGGCAGGTATTGATCAAGTGTCCATTCGGCTACGTTACCATGCATGTCATAGAGTCCCCATGCATTCGGTTTTTTTGTACCTACTTTATGGTACTTTTCCGAGCTATTTCCCGCATACCATGCATAAGCATCTAGTTCGCTCGAATCGCTCCCAAAACTGTAGGAAGTGTCACTCCCTGCTCTACATGCATATTCCCACTCAGCTTCAGTGGGTAATCGGTAAAAATGCCCTGTCATTGCAGAAAGCCATTCGCAAAATTTGACTGCTGCCAATTGGGTCATACAGATGGCAGGGTAGCCTTCTACTCCCATTCCAAAACTCATCTCCACATAAGGTGTTGTAGCTCCCGAAACCGCATCTACATCAATCTGAACCTCAGATTGTACAGTTTTGGGAACTTGGTTAGCATCCAGCTCTCTACTTACAAACAGATTGTATAAATCCCAGGTTATTTCGTATTCACTCATCCAAAAACCCTCTACGGCAACTTGGTGTTGAGGTCCTTCATCTCCAAAATGACCTTGTTCTGAAGAAGCACTCCCCATTTGAAAAGCACCTCCATTGATAGGCACTAGAGTAAAAGACAAGTCGGTTTGGTTTATCCTGTCTGTATATTTTTCTTGGGAAAACAGCATTGAGTTGAAAAAAATAATACTGATGACCACTATTTTAATTTTAATTGAAAACAATTTATGATAGTTTAAATTAAATTTATTAAAACTATTAGGTGTGCTTTCTTTTTATAGACAATTCTTGTGCTAAAACCAACCAATGTCCTGCCTGTTGAACCGATTTGGGTCCATCGCGCATAAACTCTACCAAACCTTTTTGTTCTGTGGTTAAATTAGCTTGAAGCTCACAAGTATAATTAATGACACCTATAAAACAAATAAAAGATCTCATTCAATTTTTGGTTTAGTTAATGTAAGAATAGTTTTAAATAAGTAAAAATACTTTAAGTTTATTCTAATTTTGACGAATTCATCAAAGAATAAAATTGAACTCCAATACACTCCAACTAGAAACTAGTCCTTACCTCCTTCAGCACGCTCAAAATCCTATACATTGGCAGCGATGGGAGGAAAAATTGTATAAAAAGCAAAATAAAGAACAAAAGCTAATCGTAGTAAGCATCGGATATTCTAGTTGCCATTGGTGTCATGTAATGGAAAAAGAAACTTTTGAAGATTCAAACGTTGCCCAATTCATGAACAAATACTTTGTTTCAATCAAGGTAGATCGAGAAGAAAACCCTGAAATTGACACCCTCTATATGACCGCCACTCAGATGATGACAGGAAGTGGAGGATGGCCCCTAAATGTGGTTTGTTTACCAGATGGTCGTCCTGTTTATGGAGGAACCTACCACACCAAAGAACATTGGCTTGACGTATTGGGTAAAATTCAAAGACTCTACGAAAACGATAAAAGTCAACTCGAAGAATTTGCGGATCGGGTAGAAAAAGGGATTCAAGAAGTCAATCGATTCGGTTTTACCGAGGAACAAAAAAGGGACACCCTAATTTTGGAAAACGAAATGAAGTATTGGTCCAGACAATGGGACAAAATCAACGGAGGAGAAGAACGTCAACAAAAGTTTATTACTCCGGTAAAGTTTCAATACATCCAACAATTTAAACAGTTAACTCAAGACCAAGAAATTCAAAACTATTTTGATAACAGCTTGGTCAACATTGCCAATAGCGGAATTTTTGACCATATTGAAGGCGGTTTTTATCGCTACACCGTAGACCCAGAATGGAACATTCCCCACTTTGAAAAAATGCTCTATGATAATGCACAGCTACTGGGTTTATACGCAAATGCTTATAAGCAAAATAAGAATCCTCTATTCAAACAACGGGTTTATCAAACACTCTCTTTTTTAAAAAACCGCATGTCACATTCCGAAGGCGGCTTCTACTCAGCAATCGATGCCGATAATGACCAGGGAGAAGGACGCTTCTCTGTTTTTAGCCAGGAGGAACTAGAACAAATCACGGGAGCTGATTTTGAATTATTCTCGGATTATCACAATCTAACTGTTTTTGAAGAAAAATATTTTCATCTCAAACAAAATCCTATTGATGAGGCCTTCTTGTCCCGACATCAAATCACACGGGAAGCACTACAAACCAAAAAGGAACTGTGGCACAAGGGTTTAAAAGCACTAATGGCAAAGAGAGACTTTCCGTTGATCGATACAAAAATCCTTACCTCTTGGAATGCACTTTTGGTTGTGGGATTGGTCCAAGGGTACGAAGCCTTTGGAGATTCACTCTTTTTGGAGGAAGCTAAAACAACCTATGAATTTTTAAAGAAAAAAAGTTTTAAAAAAGGGCATTTGTACCACACCTATCAAGAAGGAGTTCCCAAAATTGAGGGCTTTTTAGAAGACTATGCTTTTTTAATTCAAGCTGCCTTGACACTTTACAAAAACACATTTGACCTAAGCTACCTGAACGAGGCATCACAATGGACAGAATCCGTAATTCGGGATTTTAAAGACCCAGAATCTCCCTTTTTTATGTTTACCCCCTCACCCACGCTCTTTTCAAAAATCATAATCTTGGATGACAATGTTATTCCATCTCCCAATTCGGTCATGGCTGGAAATTTATGGCAATTAGGAAAGTATCTAGACCAAAAAGAATACCTCGATCTGGTAGACCAAATGATTACAGGGATTCTCCCTTATTTTTCAGAAGGCAGAAGCAGTGACTACAGCCTGTGGTGTCAATTGATCGCAAATTTATACTACCCGTTTTGTGAAGTAGTCATTGTAGGTCCCAACGCTTCTAACTTAAAAATTGAACTCTTAAAAAACTATCTTCCAAATATGCTCTTTCAAGGTTCCACAAAGCCTAGTGACCTTCCTCTTCTTAAAGACCGCTATTCCAAAGACAAAACTTCAATCTATGTCTGTCAAAACAAAACCTGTTTACGACCTGTAGAGACCGTCTGGGAAGCTTTGGAGCAAATTGAATTCTTTGAATAGATCAGCCTTACTTTAAAAAGTAAAAATTTTGCTATTATAAAATAGAACTAAAATGGGCTTTTAAATTATGGTTCAAAGAATTACCCCAGAACCCAATAACTCCTTCCCCTGATACCAGGCTACAAACTGCCCTGAAGTAATAGCAGATTGAGGTTCTTTAAAAACTGCATAAAGTCCTTCCTGGGTTTGATAAAGAGTAGCTTGCTGTAAGGGTTGGCGGTAGCGAATACGTGCTTGAACATCCAGACTGGAACCCACTTCTATTTTTAGATCTGTTCGTATCCAATGGATTTCTTCTGAAGCCACCTTTAGGGTGTCTCGGTACAAACCAGGATGAAACTTACCTTCTCCTACATAAATAATATTTTCTTCTACATCAGTATCAATTACAAAAAGAGGTTCTTCAAACCCTCCTATACCAAGTCCTTTCCGCTGACCAATGGTATAAAAATGAGCTCCTTGATGTTCTCCTATTAGAGCACCGTCAATGGGTGAATAATGATACTTTTCTGCTTTTTGGATTAGGGTCTGCTTTGTTCCATTCCCATTAGCATAGGTAGAAAGAGTTTCTGGAATATTAATTATCTGTCCTTTTTTGGGCTTGAGTTGCTGCTGTAAAAAATCAGGAAGACTTACCTTCCCAATAAAGCAAAGTCCCTGGGAATCTTTTTTATTGGCAGTGACCAACTGTTGCTCTTCGGCAATTCTACGCACCTCTGCTTTTTGCAAATGACCAATGGGAAAAAGCACTTTAGAAAGTTGCTCTTGCGTCAATTGACATAAAAAATAGGACTGGTCTTTGTTTGGATCAGCACCCGAAAGCAACTGAAAGAGCTCCTGTCCTTTCGGGTTTTTAAAAGAGGATTTTTGACAATAATGTCCCGTAGCCACGTAATCTGCTCCAAGTGAAAGGGCAATTTTTAAAAAAACATCAAACTTAATTTCTCGGTTGCAAAGCACATCTGGATTTGGTGTTCTTCCTTTGGAGTACTCATCAAACATATAATCGACAATGCGCTCTTTGTACTCTTTGCTTAAATCTACCGTTTGAAAGGGAATTTCTAGCTTTTCAGCGACCAGCATAGCGTCGTTGCTATCTTCCAGCCAGGGGCATTCGTTGGAGAGCGTTACGGTTTCATCGTGCCAGTTTTTCATAAAAAGACCGATAACCTCATAATCTTCCTTGAGAAGAAAGGCAGCAACACTGGAATCAACCCCTCCAGAAAGTCCTACAACAACCCGTTTCTTTTTCACAAGGCAAAGATAGGTAGTTCCTAAAAAAAAGCAGCGTTTTTATTTACCTCGGGCTTTCTTTTGCTTTTCTGCTTCTTCCATCGCTTTTTGAAGACGGGCAGAAAAACCTCCCGCTTTTTTGGGTTTCTTTTTGTTTTCTTCAATCTTAGCGTGGATTTTTGCGTCATCTACAATGTAGTTTTTAATCACCAACATTAAGAAAATGGTCAAAAGGTTAGAGACAAAGTAATACAAACTCAATCCACTAGCATAGTTATTGAAGAAGAAGAGCATCATCAAAGGCATCAAATACATGATGATTTTCATGTTGGGCATACCAGGTTGTTGGGGCATAGGTTGTTGCCCTGTAGTCATTTTGGTATAAAAGAAAATAGCAATTGAGGCTAATATGGGAAACAAACTCACATGGTCACCATAAAAGGGTATCGAAAATCCTAAATCCAAAACTGAATCAAAGGAAGAGAGGTCGTCTGCCCAAAGAAAAGACTTATCCCGTAACACGAAAGCCACTGGAAAGAAGGAAAAAAGAGCATAAAAAACAGGCAGTTGTATCAACGCGGGAACACAACCCGACATGGGATTAGCCCCAGCACGTGAGTAAAGACTCATAGTCTCCTGTTGACGTTTTACTGCATCGTCTTTGTATTTATCGTTAATCACCTCTATGTCAGGACGCAACACCTTCATTTTAATCTGTGAAACATACGATTTGTAAGTTACCGGAGACATTGCTAAACGAACGATCAAGGTCATTACTATAATTGCAATTCCATAAGAGAGAAAGGAAGATAAAAAACCAAAAAGAGGTAGAAAAATTACCCGGTTTATCCATCCGAATATTCCCCAACCCATAGGAATAGAAGCCTCAAGATCACCCTCTAAATTTTGTAGAGTTTTATAATCTGTAGGTCCGTAATAAAACTGAAAACGTGAAGACAAATCTCCTTGTTGCACGGGAAGCGCATAGCTTGTTTCAAAGCGTTTGGTATATCTTTCTTCCAGTTGCTCCTCACCAGAGAGGTCTTGGGATTTTAAATTTGCACTGGAAATGACATTTTCAGGAATAAGAATAGCACTAAAGAAATGTTGTCTATAGGAAATCCATCGAATCCCTTCTCGAGTCTCCTGATCGTCACCACTTAAAGAAAGGTAGTCGACACGATCTTCTTCATAACCAAAGGTGTACTCAGTATAACGGTTTTCGTAATCAATACTTCTTGAATTGCGATAGGCTTGAGTAGTCCAATATACTTGAGGTGCTTCACTTTCATCCAAAAGCCCTCCCATACCTACTGTTTTAAAATACACCTTTACTAAATAACCTTTCCTTGGAAAGTCGTACTCAAAAGCTACGTACTGACGGTCAGAGAGTGCCGCTTTCATTATAACTTTTATAGAAGTGTCTCCCTCAATGACAGTTGGTGTAAAAAAGAATTCTTTGGTATTCAGCAAGCGACCGTCTTTGGTTTTCAATGTAAGGTTGAACTCAGAATTACCCTCTTGTATCATAGGCACAGGCTGGTCCTGATAATTTTCAAATTCTTTCAATTGCAATTTGCTGATTCCACCACCTTTAGACTGAAGCTCTAGATTCATGTCCTCGGTAGAAAGAACCGTATTAGATAGGGTGTTGGGCATAAATAATGCTCCTAAATCTCCATAAGCAAGGACTTTTTGTTGCTGCTGAATACTGTCTTGTACAATTACCTCCTCTGGAGGGGTAACAATTTGTTCTGTAGCGGCTTTTGCTTCTGCAGGAACTTCTTGTGGGCCATTTCTGTACAACATCCAGGTGAGGATCATTGCGATCAGAATAAATCCGATAAACTGGTAGGGGTCAAATTTTTTTTCTTCCATTTTGTTGGAACTTAATATTCTAATTTCTTTGCTAAACTCGCCTTGACAAAATCCTTAAAAAGAGGGTGTGGATCCGATACTGTACTCTTGTACTCAGGGTGAAATTGAACCCCCACAAACCAAGGATGATCCTTGTATTCTATTACTTCTACCAAGCCTGTTTCGGGATTGGTTCCCGCAACGATAAATTTATCATCAAAAACCTGATCTGTAAATGCATTGTTAAACTCATATCGGTGACGGTGACGTTCTGAGATGGACTTTTTAGCGTAGATTTCTGAAGTTATAGTTCCAGAATTCAGTGAACAATCCCAAGCCCCCAAGCGCATTGTCCCTCCTTTTTTGACAATACTTTTTTGTGTTTCCATCAGGTCAATAACAGGGGATTTACAGCTGGGGTCCATTTCGGTAGAGTTTGCATCTGGCAATCCCACTTGATTCCGCGCATATTCAATGACTGCCATTTGCATACCTAAACAAATTCCCAAAAAGGGAATATTGTTTTTTCTGGCGTAAGCGATGGCTGTTATTTTTCCTTCGATACCTCGTTCTCCAAAACCAGGAGCAACAATCAAACCGTCTAATGGCTTCAACTCTTGCTGTACATTACTTTCGTCTATGTATTCAGAATGAAGGCTAATCACCTCCACCTCAGTTTCGTTGACTGCTCCGGCGTGGATGATTGCTTCTAAAATGGATTTATAGGAATCTTGTAATTCTACATATTTTCCTACAAGTCCTATTTTGATGCGATGCTGAGGGTTTTTTAAACGATTTAAAAATCCATTCCAAGCGTCTAATTGATGGGGTTGTTTGGGTTGTAATTTCAGCTTTTCTAAAACTACCTTATCTAAACCTTCATCAAGCATCTTTAGCGGTACATCGTAAATGGTATCTACGTCAATAGATTGTATAATTGCCTCACGCTTTACATTACAAAAGAGCGCCAGTTTTTCTCGAAGCTCTTCTGTAAGTTCGTGTTCCGTTCTACAAACAATAATGTCTGCTAAAATTCCACTTTCCATCAATGTTTTTACGGAGTGTTGTGTGGGTTTAGTTTTGAGTTCCCCTGCAGCAGCAAGGAAAGGAATCAATGTGAGGTGTATCACCAAGGCGTTTTCTCTACCCAAATCCCAGATGAGCTGTCGAACAGATTCAATATAAGGCAGGGACTCTATATCTCCAACCGTTCCGCCTATCTCGGTGATTACTATATCGTATTCGCCACTTTCTCCAAGCAGCTGCATCCGTTCTTTAATCTCATTGGTGATGTGAGGAATAACCTGTACCGTTTTGCCCAAGAATTCACCCTTTCGTTCTTTTTCAATAACACTTTGGTATACCCGTCCAGTGGTAACATTGTTGGCCTGGGAGGTGTTCACGTTTAAAAACCGCTCATAGTGTCCTAAATCCAAATCGGTTTCTGCACCGTCATCAGTTACAAAACATTCTCCGTGTTCATAAGGATTTAATGTCCCTGGGTCAACATTGATGTAGGGATCAAACTTTTGAATGGTCACTTTAAAGTTTTGTGCTTGTAGTAGTTTAGCTAAAGAAGCGGCAATAATGCCTTTTCCTAATGAGGAAGTAACTCCGCCAGTAACAAAAATATATTTGGTTTTGGACATCCGGTTGTATTCGTTCATTAAAGTAACCGGGCTCAAATTTACAAAAATCGAGGTGAACTTTGGGAATTCAAGAGCTATTCTTTTCGCTCTAAAATTTCATAGCCGCTGTGTTCTAAAATATAAATGGAATCATTGCTATACGATTCATTTTGATTTTTGCTGTACAAAAATCGGTTGGACTGGTACTGGGTCTCCCCCAGGTCCAAGGAACTTTTTAAGTCTTGAGCGACGGCAATCCTTAGAATCACATCCAAAACGACATCATGAGCACGTATGGCTTCTTTGTTAGGAGGTTTCCCATAGTTTTGGACAAACTTTTTTACAAAATCCCTTTCTAGGGGCTGTTCCAATGGTTTAAAACCAGATGGGTAAGTAAATCGTATCCCTCCTAAAGCCTTTCTCGAAAGATTTTCGTTGTCATAAGCATTACTTCTAAAGGTGGTAAAAACTTGCACATCACGTTCAGAAGTATTTTGTGCTCCAAATTGAGAAAGTGCACTAGCAATGAGAGGAAAGGATTGCGTTTCCAAAATGATCTTATTGGGAATAGAATCAATGAGTAAAGAGTCGACTAACTCAGGTAAGAGGTAATCCGACGCTTCGGGTCGAATTCTTATGGACCAAGGAAAACGCGATTGCAACTCACGTTCAATCATTCTATTTTCTGCATCAGCAACTATCACAACATTTTGTGTGGTATCCAGCTGCTGTTCTAAAAAAGTGTACATATGCTCACGAAAACGCTTTTCGTCGGTTACCGACTGGAATACATTTTTTCTAAAAGCAACAGGTCGTGTGGATAAGGGTGCTATTTTTGGAAGTTCGCTCAAAGAAGCTTGATTAGAAATAAAATCAAAATTAGCGGGGATCAGAGGCCCTACTAAGAGATCCTTATCCTCCAAAGCTTTTGAATCGACAATTTCCTTTAATCGTGAAAAATTGTTCTCCGTATCAAAAGTTTCTAAGTCAACCTTAATTCCTAGGGCTGCAACTTGTTCCAACGCATGAAGAACACCGCTATAAAAATCAAGTGAGATGGTGTGTAAGTTTCTTTCTTCTAAAGTTCTTTTGGTATCCTCTATAGAATCAAATACTATTTCATTCGCTCGAAAAGGCAACAAAAGTCCGATCTTGATGGACTTCTTTTTAAAAAGGGAATCCTTTAAGTTGACACGTTCTACCAAAAGATCGTTTTCAATTTTTAATTGACCACTCAGTGCATCCGGAATTCTCAGTATCATTCCTTGTTGAAGACCTGTTTCTGTTAAGCTCGGATTTAAAGAGTCTAATACAGCACGACTAACTCCCAATTTTTTTTCAATACGGTAGTATCCTTCTGCTGGAAGTACTTTGTAGTAATTGTATAAAGAATCCTTTTCGGGAAGAACTTCACGGTACTCTTTATTTCTGATCTGTATTTCCTGTCCAATTTTTAAACCATCTTTTATCTGAGGATTCAGTGAGTCCAATTCAGCTAAAGTCATGCCGTATTCGTAGGCCAATCGCCACTTCGTTTCTTTGGGTTGAACGGTATGAATCGTGTAGTTATAAATCGGTTTAGAAACTTCAACGGTAGTTTCTTCAAGAGGAGATGGAGAACTGTAAACAGGAATGCGCAAAGACATGCGCTTTTTAATTCCTATTTCTCCCAAAAGCGGATTGTATTCAAAAAGTTGCTCTTCAGTGATCTCATACTGTTTTAAGATTTCTTCAAAGGTCTCCCCTTTTTTTACACGATGAGACAGAAATCCCTGTGGAGTTTGACTAAAACTTAATTGAGCTCCAATAACTAGTAAAAAAAACAAAAGTCTTCTCATGCTTGTCCACTTTGTATCAAAAACTATTCCCATTCTATTGTAGCAGGAGGTTTAGAACTGATATCATAAACCACTCGGTTAATTCCCTTAACATTATTGATGATCTCATTGGAGATTTTTTGCAAAAACTCATAGGGCAAATCTACCCAATCTGCCGTCATCCCATCAGTAGATTGGACAGCACGAAGTGCGACACAATTTTCGTAGGTACGTTCATCACCCATAACACCAACACTGTTTACTGGAAGGAAGATGGCACCAGCCTGCCACACCTTGTCGTATAGATTCCATTTTTTTAAACCTTGTATAAAAAGGGCATCTACTTCTTGAAGGATACGCACTTTTTCTCTGGTAATATCCCCTAAAATACGTATTGCTAATCCAGGACCAGGAAAGGGGTGCCTGCCCAACAAGGCAGGGGCCATACCCATACTTTTTCCAACGCGTCTCACCTCATCTTTAAAAAGCATTCTGAGGGGCTCTACCAAATCTAATTTCATAAAATCAGGGAGACCACCAACATTGTGATGGGATTTGATCGTAGCAGAGGGACCTTTTACAGATATAGATTCGATCACATCTGGATAGATGGTCCCTTGTCCCAGCCATCTTGCACCTTCAATTTTATGGGATTCGGAATCGAAAACATCTATGAATATTTTTCCTATGATCTTACGTTTGGTTTCTGGTTCGCTAACCCCCTCAAGGGCATCCAAAAATTGATCTGAAGCATCTACACCTTTTACATTCAGACCCATGCCAGAATACTGCTCCAGCACTTCCTCAAACTCGTTTTTTCGCAACAAGCCATTGTTGACAAAAATGCAATTCAACTGTGCCCCAATGGCTTTATGCAATAACATTGCCGCTACGGATGAATCTACTCCTCCAGAAAGTCCTAAAATGACTTTGTCCTGACCCACTTTTTCTTTAATCTCTCTAAGGGTCATCTCTACAAAAGAATCTGGTGTCCACTCTTGTTTTACACCAGCAATATCTACTAAAAAATTCTCCAAAAGCTGCTTTCCATCCGTTGTATGATACACCTCAGGATGAAACTGAATAGCATAAGTTGTTTCATTAGAAAATTTATAGGCGGCATTTACCACATCTTCTGTACTTCCCAAACGAACTGCTTCTTTGGGGAGATTTAAAATAGTATCAGCATGACTCATCCATACCTGGCTGTTCTCACTCACCTTTTTAAAAAAAGGATCTTGAGAGTCGAAGGAAGAAAGATGGGCTCTACCGTATTCACGTGTGTTCGAAGGGCTTACTTCTCCACCAAAAAAATGAGCTAAATACTGTGCTCCATAGCACACCCCTAGCAGAGGTATCTTCCCTTTGATTTGTTTTAAATCTGGGTGAGGCGCATCCGATGCACGAACAGAAAAAGGAGAACCTGAAAGGATGACCGCTTTAAAAGTGGAAACGTCTTCTGGAGGGCTATTGTAGGGGTGGATTTCACAGTATATGAAAAGCTCTCGAACACGTCGGGCTATCAACTGAGTGTACTGTGATCCAAAATCGAGTATGAGTACCTTTTCTTGCATGAGCAAAAATACAATTTAATCCAAGGCTGAAAAACACTAGCTCGATTTTAATCCACAAAGGATGTTAATATTCAATTAGCGTAAAATCGGATCGAAGAGGCTGTACTGATTTTAGTAGTAAGGGTATCAGTTGTCCGTTGGTCTCTATATGAAAGGCAGTGAAATTTAAACTTCTTTCTTGAAGCTGATCTCCGGGGAAAAGCTCGTTGTGTAACAATTCTAAGCGTTGAATTTGATCAGATAACACACGCTTCTGTGCTTTGAGTAAACGCTTCTCTAAATGCTGGACACCTTTGGTTTGCTTCTTTTCTTGTGCAGCAACTGCTCCTTCAAAAGAAGGGTCTGTTTGAGCAACTAGGGTGTGGAGGTAGTCAAATTGTTCTTTGAGTTGATCTTTTAAAAATCCTAAATCCAAATTGACCGAACTGATTTGTCGTATTTTTTTATTTATTAAGGAGTCCCTTTTCAAAAATATATCGGAAGGAGTAAGTTTTAATTTCTCCATCTTTTTTGCCGTTTTTTGGGAATACAACAAAACCGAATTACGAACTAAGAGCATAGGAAAAGGAATTTTCAAGTGATCGAAATTCTCTTTCAATTGTAACCAATAGGCAATTTCCCCTCCACCTCCAATATAACAGAGATTGGGCAAGATCACCTCTTGATATGCAGGTCTCAAGATTACATTGGGTGAGAAACGTTCAGGATGATCTGCTACATGTTGCAACATTTCTGATTCAGTAAATCGATTTTCAGTACCTACCAGAGAATAATTTTCACTCTTTTTTTCAATACGATACCTCCCATGGGGTGTGAGATAAAATAGATTGATCTCTCTAGGATTTACTTGGGGTAAATAATTTTTATCATAGGTGTTCTGGATCGCTCCTATTTGTTCTAAGACTTTTGAGTAAGACATTTTGCCTTTCAATTCTTCTTCCAAATAAGGCTTAAAGCATTCTTTAAGCTCTTTAACATTTGGCTCTAAGATGACCAACCCTTCATCACCAAAAAGAGCATGAACCATTCGAAGAGTGGCTTCTGAAAGGTCCTTTGATTTACGATAACTTCCCTTGATCCATTCTTTGATCGTCTCTACCTCTGGTTGATTTCCCAAATGAGTTTCAAAAACATCTAAAACTGGCTGTAAGTCGTCGAGAGAAAGTGATCCTACAGCACCTTCAGTCTTTTGATTCCATTGGATTTTTTTATCCTGAAATTGAAAGGAACTAATTTCCTCAAAATCGTGATCTTCACTAGCCATCCAATAGATTGGCACAAAATTATATTTCGGGTATTGTGCTTTGAGCTGTTTACACAAGTTAATTGTGCAGGCAATTTTGATGATAAAATACAAAGGCCCAGTCATCAAACACAATTGGTGACCAGTTGTTATTGTAAAGGTATTTTCTTGTTTTAAAAGTTCAAGTTGACCTAAAGTGATTTTGGTGTGGGGGAGTATTTCATATTGTTTATTAAGAACTTCTATCAAAACGCTTCTAGTTTGTTTGCTGAAATGCTTGCTCTTGAGTGCTATTTGATCTTTGAAGTTTTCAAGGGTTGGGTAAAGACCATAAAAGGAAGCGAGCCTCTTATCTCTGTCTATATAGTCACAAATCAATTGAGAAAATCTCCCAGTAGACTGAAGAGTAAGGTGTTGGGTTTTCATGAAACAATTTGTGTAAAGATATTCGTTTTTTAGAAAAAGGAATTTATACTTGAATTAGAAAGTGTATTTTTAAAACAAAAAACAAATTCATGTTTCGCAGAACTCTTTTTATACTACTCACGTTTCTTTCTTTTAATTTTTACGGTCAAATACAATCTCCCAAAAGTTTTTTAGGCTATGAACTTGGTGAGCGTTTTAGTCGACACCACCAGGTCGTGGACTATTTCAAACACCTGGAAGAAAACTCCAACCAGATACAGCTTATTCCTTATGGGCAAACCAACGAAGGACGTCTGCTTCAATTGGCAGTAATTTCGAGTAAAGAAAATATGGAAAAACTCGAAACAATTCGAACTACACATCTTCAAAACAGCGGTAGTGTACAAGGACCTAAAAACGACGATGTTGCTGTTGTATGGTTGAGTTATAATGTACACGGAAACGAATCTTCAAGTACAGAAGCCTCTATGAAAACTGCTCACGCGCTACTGACAAAACATGCAGATTGGTTAGAAAATACAGTAGTTATAATAGATCCCTGTATCAACCCTGACGGGAGAGATCGCTATGTTAACTTCTATAAACAATCGCGCAGTATGCCCTATGATTCCAATCGCAACACTAGGGAGCACGATGAACCATGGCATAATGGAAGAACAAACCATTATATATTTGACTTAAATCGCGACTGGGCTTGGCTTACCCAAGTAGAATCGCAACAGCGATTGAAACAATTCAACCGTTGGCTGCCCCATATTCATGTTGATTTTCACGAACAAGGAATAAACAGTCCATATTACTTTGCTCCAGCAGCAGAACCCCTACACGAGGTAATCACTGACTTTCAGAAAGAGTTTCAAGATATTTTAGGTAAAAACCATGCGAGTTATTTTGACAAAGAGGGTTGGTTTTATTTTACTAAACAACGTTTTGACATCTTATATCCCAGTTATGGCGATAGCTATCCCATGTATCTAGGTGCCATAGGTATGACCTATGAACAAGCAGGTGGTGGTGTCGCTGGACTAGGTATTGACAATGATGAAAATATTGAATTAACTCTAAAAGACCGAATAGAACATCACTTTACCACAGGCATTTCCACTGTTGAAATGGGAGTAAAACACAAAACAAGACTCAACAAAAACTATCAGGACTATTACAGCAATTCCAATATGAAATACAAAAACTTTGTTTTGGAAGGTGATGAAGATCAGCTGAATGCCTTGGCACAGTTTTTTGATCAACATCAAATCCAAACGAAACGATTAGCAAAAAACTCAAACATTAAAGGGTTTGACTATCAACTTCAAAAAAATACTAGTACTTCCTTTTCAAAAAATGCACTGGTAGTCCCAACCGATCAAGTGAAAGGAAAGATGGCTCAAATTCTCTTAGAGCCCAACACCAAACTCAATGACTCAGTGACTTATGACATCACCGCTTGGTCACTTGCTTACGCTTATGGTCTTAAAACTAATGCGACAAAAGAAAACGTGGAAACTACCTTCCCGGAAAATAGAGAAGTAACAGATCTGCAGATCTCGGAATCATCATACGGCTATGCTTTGCCGTACAACAGCTTTGAAGACAGTAAATTTTTAGCAGCACTATTAAAAGCCGGTATAGGTGTTCGCATCAATACCGTACCCATTACCAATAGCGGAAAAAAATGGAATGAGGGTTCTTTATTTGTATTAAAAGGTGACAATTTGAAACTAGAGAATTACACTGCACAACTTTCAACGCTGGCAAAAGAACATCAAAAACAATTGCACCCTATCCAAACTGGCTATTCACAACAAGGACCTGACCTTGGTGCGTCTGAATTGCAATTGATTAGTGCTCCTAGAGTTGCTGTCTTACAAAGTGAACGCACCTCACCTTATCGATATGGAGAGGTTTGGCATTTTTTTGAACAGCAACTGAATTATCCTATTTCTCAAGTCAAAGAAAACCGCCTAGAACGTCTTCTCCCAAATCTTGATGTACTAATCATTCCAGGAGGATATTATAGCAAATGGTCCAATACTGCAACAGAGAAAAAATTGATGGAATGGATCCGTAAGGGAGGGAAACTCATAGCACTTTCACAGGCTCTAAATCTATTTGCTGATACAGAAGAATTTCAACTTAAAAAGAAAAAAGCACCAGAACAGGACACCACAGATGTTCCTTACGCTGAATTGGAACGCCATGCCATAAGTGAAATCACAACAGGAAGTATTTTTGAGGCAGATCTGGACAAAACACATCCTTTGAGTTTTGGCATCGAACGCTACTATACTTTAAAACTAGATGCTGATGCTTATGATCTTTTAGAAAACGAAGGCAACGCACTTATTCTCAATTCTGAGGTTAAACCTATTGCTGGTTTTATAGGACAACAGGTGAAAGAACTACAGAAAAAATCACTCCTCTTCGGTGAAGAATCCCTGGGAAGAGGTAGTGTGGTTTATCTCGTTGACAACGTTCTTTTCAGAGGGTTCTGGTACAGTGGCAAACAGCTGTTTTCTAATGCAGTTTTCTTTTAGAAAAATACAGATCTAAACAGGAACACCTATTAGATCGTAATCGGTTGCTTCTGTAATTTTAATTGTTGCAAAGTCCCCTTGCTTTAGGTAGTACTTTGTAGCATCAATCAGAACTTCATTATCTACATCAGGAGAGTCCATATAGGTGCGTCCTATGAAATGAACACCTTCCTTACGGTCTATTAAACAACGGAAGGTTTTGCCTACACATCCCTGATTATGCTCCCAAGAGATTTGAGACTGGAGTTCCATTATTATGTTGGAACGCTCCTGCTTGAGTTCTTCAGGCACATCGTCTTCTAACTGGTGTGCGTGGGTGTTTTCTTCGTGACTGTAGGTAAAGCATCCTAATCGTTCAAAACGCATCTCCTTTACCCATTTTTTAAGTAGTTCAAAATCTTCCTCAGTCTCACCAGGATAGCCCACAATCAAGGATGTTCTCAAGATGATACCAGGAACTTCTGCTCTAAATTTTTGAAGAAGATTTGTGGTTTTTTCTTGGGTTGTCCCTCGGCGCATGGATTTTAAAATGGGGTCAGAGATATGCTGCAAGGGAATATCTAGGTAGTTGCACACCTTTGGTTCTTCACGCATTACTTCAAGAACATCTTCGGGAAAACCTGTGGGAAAGGCGTAATGTAAACGAATCCATTCAATTCCATCAACTCCTGCTAGAGCGCGAAGCAAGTCGGCCAATCTTCTTTTTTTATAGAGATCTAATCCGAAATAGGTCAAGTCTTGAGCTATCAGCATGAGTTCTTTTACTCCGTCTTTTGCTAACTGCTGGGCTTGCTTGACTAAATCTTCTATGGGGGTGGAGCGGTGTTTTCCTCGCATTAGTGGTATAGCACAAAACGAACACGGACGGTCGCACCCTTCAGCAATTTTTAAATAAGCAAAATGCTTGGGTGTTGTCAACAAACGCTCTCCGACTAGTTCGTGTTTATAGTCAGCACCCAAAACCTTTAAAAGTTGTGGTAAATCTGAGGTCCCAAAATAAGCATCAACTTGGGGGATTTCTTTTTCTAAATCAGGTTTATATCGTTCACTCAAACAACCTGTGACATAAACCTCATCTACTTTTCCTGCCTCTTTGTGTTTTATTTGCTCTAAAATGGTGTTAACGGATTCTTCTTTAGCATTATCAATAAATCCACAGGTGTTGATAACAACAATATTCCCTTCTTTTTCGTGCACCACCTTTTTATCGTTGGCTTTGAGTTGTCCCATAAGTACCTCAGAATCATAGATGTTTTTGGAACAGCCTAGAGTGATAACGTTAATGGTGTTAGTTTTGGTAGATTTTGTTCGCATAGCCTTACTGAAAGTTTGCTGGAATTTTTCTAGCAGGAACCAAACGTTCAAAAGCAGCACCTAATTCTAGTAGTAGCTGTTCGTGTCTAGAGGGTGCTATGAAGGTTAGATTCTGTGGTTGACCGTTTGTCTTGTAGCCCATAGGAACTCCAAGGGCTGGGTAATGTGCTGCAGCTGCAAAGCTAGCCGTGTTGTTATCAATAGAGAGTATTGCATCTAAATGTTGCTCCTCAAGAGATCTAAAATAATTTTTTGCCAGACTCATCAGTTCTTCTTTATCCGATTCAAAATCTTTTTGCGAGCGTGTTTCTTTTGCTATGCGCATGAAAATTTCTTGGCCATATGGAGCGTGTAATAAACTGTCTTTTAGGTTAAAGGCTATGACATCTTGAACAGAATCAAACTTCAAGTCTTTCGCTCCGTAATTTTTGATGTATTTTGGTAAATCAGCACGCATATCAATGTCCAGCAGCCTTCTAAAATTGTTCAAAGTACTCTCTGGAGGGGTTATTGAAATGATTTCTGCTCCTGCGTTTTTCATTTGATTTAAAACCAAATGCATTAAACTGTCTTTTTCAAAGGTATGAAGTACTCCCAGACGTTTTCCTTTCAAGCTTACAGTATCCAAACCTTTGTATACAATGGGTTTACTTAAATAGCTATAGGAATCTGCTGTATCTTTTCCGATAAGGGCACTCATTACAATTGCATTATCCAGAACATTTTTAGTCATGGGTCCTGCAGTATCTAAGGTGCTTGAAATAGGAACCACTCCTCCTCTACTTACGGCTCCAATAGTAGGTTTTAACCCCACTACACTGTTTTTACCAGAGGGGGACAAAATAGAACCCGAAGTTTCAGAACCAATAGCAACAGCAGCGTAATTTGCAGCTACAGCAACGCCACTACCCGAGCTGGATCCTCCCGTTTCAAATCGTTTTCTACCGTAGGGATTTAAAGTTTGTCCACCCATGGCACTGTAACCCAGTGGACAGCCTGAACAAAAATAATACGCCCATTCACTCAGATTGACTTTTCCTAGGATCAAACCTCCTTTTTCGCGGAGTTGTTTTACTAAAAAAGCGTCTTCTTGGGGATAATTAAATTGAAAAGCAGCGGCACCCGCTGTCGTTGCCATGGGAACAGCATTGATGTTATCTTTTAATAGAATTGGAATACCGTATAAAGGGTGCTGAAGTGCCTTCTCTCTGTTTTTGTCACGTTCACGAGCCTGAGAGAGAACTTCAGGGTTTAAAGAGATAAGGGCATTTAAATAGGTGTTTTTATCCGTTTCATATCGATAGATACGATACAAATAAAACAAGCACAGCTGCTCATAAGTCAAGTCACCTTGTTCAACATACTTCTGAATGTTTACTATGTTTTGCTCTAAAACAAAAGGCTTTAAACGCTCGTAGTCCTTTTTTGTAAAGCCTCTTAATTCCTTTTCAAAAGGAATAAAAAGAGTGTTTCGATCCGAGTGTTTCGATTGAATCCGTTTGTAACGCATTCTTTGTAAAGAATGATTCTGGTTTGCTGCCAACTCTTCTGTTTCGTCATATGCAACCCAACGATTTAAAGGGGCGTACTCTTTTTTGCACGAAATAGCACTTAATACTAAAAGAAGAATAAAAAATGATTTTTCCATAGTGTTACTCAAGCTTTTCTTTGAGGAAACGAATTGCTTCTGAAGCCACTTCATCATATACCGCTGTACTTAAAGACGAAGTGATGACATGATCACCTGCTTCTGGAAAGGCCCTTTTTTCTTTAAGCGCCTTAGGTGTCCCCAATTGATCAAACATATTCAACATAGCAGGCACAGAAACTACCTTGTCTTGTAAACTATCATTCTTGTAATAATATCCCAAGAAAACAGGCACATTGATTTTACTAAAAGTAGCCTTCCTCATTTTGACATCTAAAAACTTTTGCATGTGAGTCAAACTCTCTAATCGTGTTTTCCAAGTCCAAAAACGCTTTTTTTCCTCACTGGCTTTGTCCATTATGTGATAATTTCCTCCCTTTGCTAGACGGGCAATTTGGAGTCCCCAGGGTTTAGACAATAGTTTTGAAAGAGGATCAAAGACAGCGATATTTGGACCAAAGAGACAAATTGCAGCAATACTCGGATCGGTTCCCAAACTCAAAGAAAGTGCCCCTCCATGGGAAGTACCCAAAACAATAACCTTATCTCCCAATTGTTTTGCAACTGCTAGTGCTTCTTTTCCAGACTCCCAGTAACCATCATTATTAAATTGCAACATAGGTTCTTTTTCCTCCAATCCGTGTCCATAAAGCCGAGGCACATATAGATTTGCTCCTAATGCTTTAGCGATAGTACGGTGAACAGGGTCCCCCTCTTTACCTGAGGCTGTAAACCCATGTAAATAAAGAACACTGTATGCTGTTTTTTGAGGAAGAGAGTCGTTAAAAAAACTGATTTCAGACGCATTTCCAGGACGTACATTACCCATAGCCTTCTCTTTTTCATCGACCCATTCTTGAAGTGCAGCAAGGTCAGAAGGAACTTCGACAATCTGATCGCTAAACAAAGGAGTTTCCACTCGAGGACCCAACAAATATATTGCTCCAAGCAACAATAAAAAAACAGCAAAGCCTTTGATTATTTTCATGCTGATTAACTGAATAAAGTTTGGATGAATTGTTCCGCCTCGAAATTTTGAAGGTCCTCTATACCCTCTCCTACACCAATGTACTTTACTGGAATTTGAAACTGATCTGAGATTCCCAATAAAACACCTCCTTTTGCAGTTCCGTCTAGTTTTGTGATCGCAAGACTAGTAACTTCTGTAGCAGCAGTAAATTGTTTGGCCTGTTCAAAGGCGTTTTGACCCGTGGAACCATCAAGAACTAAAAGCACTTCATGGGGTGCATCTGAAATCACTTTTGACATAACACGTTTCACTTTAGCCAACTCGTTCATTAAGTTAATTTTATTGTGTAATCTCCCTGCAGTATCGATTAAAACAACGTCAACCCCTTTGGCTGTTGCCGCTTGTAGAGTATCAAAAGCAACAGAGGCTGGATCACTTCCCATTTCTTGTCTGATTAAAGGAACTTCAACACGGTCTGCCCAAATTTGAAGCTGGTCAATTGCTCCTGCTCTAAAGGTATCTGCCGCACCCAACATTACTTCTTTACCTTGGGACTTCAGAAGATGTGCCAATTTTCCTACCGTTGTCGTTTTTCCCACCCCATTTACACCTACTACCATGATTACATGAGGAAGGGAGCCTGTATCAGGTTCTGTTTGAGCACTTGGTCTTACCAATAATGTAGAAATTTCTTCCCGCATCATCTTGATCAAATCATCCATTCCCAAATACTTTTCTTTTGCTGTTCTGGCTTCGAGAGCCTCAATGATCTTTATTGTGGTCGACACCCCCACATCTGACTGTATAAGAATGTCCTCCAATTCATCCAATACCTCCTCGTCGATCTTTGTTTTCCCAGCGACTGCTGTTCCAAGACGAGACAAAAAAGATTTTTTGGTTTTAGCCAGACCGGTCTCTAACTTTTGCTGATCTTGCTTTGAAAAAAAGGCCTTTAATTTTCCCATAAGTGTAAAAATAAAAAAAGCTACTCAGGTGAGTAGCTTTAAAAGGTAAATTAGAGTAAAATTATTGTTTACTCAACCATTCAGAAGCCATGTCAGGAGGAATAATTGTTTCTACAAAACTATAGGAATCTTTACCCTGCTTCTTAACCATTTTAATGGCTTTCGTTAATCTTTTTGAACCGGTTTGTAATGTTGCTACGGATTTCTTTGCCATGACTTACTTGATTTCTTTGTGAACCGTCATTTTTTTCAAAATGGGGTTAAATTTTTTAATTTCTAAACGCTCAGGCGTATTTTTCTTGTTTTTAGTAGTGATGTATCGAGATGTTCCAGGACGTCCTGACTCTTTGTGCTCGGTACATTCTAAGATAACTTGAACTCTATTTCCTTTCTTTGCCATGGTGATTACCCTTTATAGTGTCCTTTTTCTCTGGCTTCTTTCAAAACTGCAGAAATGCCTTTTTTATTAATCGTTTTTAAAACCGCTGTTGAAATGTTAAGTGTAATCCACTTGTCTTCCTCAGGGATAAAAAAACGCTTTTTGATGATGTTGGCATCAAAGCGACGTTTTGTTCTATTCAATGCGTGGGAAACGTTGTTCCCAAACATGACTCGCTTTCCGCTTATTTCACAAACTTTGGACATGATGGTCTTGTTTTAATGTGGGTGCAAATTTAATATTTTTATTATAGTTACAAAAATTCTTATGTCTTATATTTAAAATAATTGAAATTGGACTGGAGCTACATGAAGTATAGTGTAAATTACGCAGGAAGATTATTTTTTGGAAGCGATTTATTAACGTTTAAAATTAACCTGAAACAGCACCGTAGCCTACTATTCCCAAAAAAGCTTTTTTTAAGAGTGTGTCATGATGAACGCTGAATAAGGAAAGTTAAAAAGTTATTGATTAGCTATCGTTGAGATTTCTTTATAAACCATCTCAAGTGCTTTATTGACTGCCTTTCCTACCACCCGTTCGCGGTGTTTGCCAAAGAGGAATTTTTCACTCAAAACCCGATCTTTTGTAGCTACAGCAATCCAGACCGTTCCGACCTCTGCATCAGAATCCCCTTTTGATGGACCAGCGTTTCCTGTGGTCGCTAAGCCAACAGTAGCTTGAAACTTTTCACGCACCTGTTGTGCCATAGCTTCTGCTACAGATTGACTGACAACAGAGTCCTTTTCAATCAATTCTTTAGAGACTCCAAGCAGCGTTTCTTTCGACTGGGTGTGGTAGGGAACTATACTCCCTCTAAAATAACCAGAAGCACCTGGAACTTTTGTCAACAGAGATGCTATTTGACCTCCTGTACAACTCTCAGCTGTGGCCAAGGTCATCTTTTTAGCGAGAAACTGTGCTTGAATATTTTCTTCTAATGAGGTGTGATCTTCATAACCTACAAAAATATCTTTGATCAGTGGGAGAAGTTTTTCTAATTCAGAATCTATCCGTTGCTCAAGTATAGCTTCGTCCTGACCTTTTCCTGACAAACGGAGTCGTACCCTCCCCAAATTGGGTAAATAGGCCAACTTAATGTCTTGGGGTAGGGCATTTTCCCAGTCTTCAATACGCTCGGCTATGGCACTTTCGCCCAATCCATAGGTCATCACCGTTTTGTGGATGATAAAGGGTCGAGAGAAATGCACTTTCAATGCCGGCAAAACATCGTGAGTCATCAGTGCTTTCATCTCAAAAGGCACTCCTGGTAACGATATAATCACTTGTCCTTCTTGCTCAAACCACATTCCCGAAGCGGTACCGTGTTGATTTTTTAGAATTTTGGCTTTTGAAGGAAGTAGGGCTTGTTGTCTATTTTGATCGTTGATGGGTGTAGTTACGTACTTTTCAAAAATCTCCTCAATATGTGCTAAAATTTCTTTGTTTTCAACTAAAGTATCATTGAAATAAGAACAGAGCGTGTGTTTCGTCAAATCATCCTTGGTGGGTCCTAATCCGCCAGTTAAAATCACCAACTGAGCACGATTGAATGAGGAGTCCAATGCTTTTTCTATCGCTTGCTTCTGATCTGATATACTCGTGATTTGAACAATTTCAATACCAATTTTATTAAGCTCTTTTGCCAGGAAAACAGCGTTAGTATTTACAATTTGCCCTATGAGAATTTCATCGCCTATGGTTATTAGCTCTGCTTTCATTTGATTTTGACTGAAAAGTTTTGTTTTCCATCGAGAAAGCCGACTAAAAGATCGTTTTCTTTTACAGCCCCAACACCGGCAGGTGTCCCAGTAAATAGGATATCTCCAATCTTTAAGGTAAAGAACTGCGAGACATAACTGATCAACTCGTCGATCTTCCAAAGCATGTTTTGGGTAGCTCCTTGTTGTACAACTATTCCATTTTTTTCCAGCAAAAAAGGCAACTTATTCAAATCCCCAAATTCTGTTTTACTTACCCAATCCCCAACCAAACACGAACCATCAAAAGCTTTCGCTTTTTCCCAGGGCAATCCCTTTTCTTTTAACTCTTTTTGAAGTGTCCTTGCAGTGAAATCTATTCCTAAGCCAATTTCTTCGTAATACTTTGGTGCAAATTTTTCTTGAATATGCTTCCCGATGCGGTTGATTCGAACTAAAACTTCCACTTCATAATGAATGTCTGAAGAAAAATGAGGAATGAAAAAAGGTTGATTTTTTTGTAAAAGTGCTGTGTCTGGTTTCAGAAACAAGACGGGATCTTTAGGCTTTTGATTTTGTAGCTCTTCTATGTGATCTGCATAATTTCTTCCTACACAAATGATTTTCATTTGCCTATTCTTTTGTATTCATGGCTTTTAGCCTAATTTCTGTAAGTACTTTCTTGGTATATCTTGGAAAATCAGCGTTGAGCACCCAACCAAAATACCCTGGCTCTTTTTCTAAAATCTCTGTAACTTTTTTTCCTTTGTGCTTGCCAAACCCAAAACACAATTCACCTGCTTTATCATAAACAACAAAGCCTGCAAAATCAGCAGTTTTTCTCCGTGTACTGAAATCATTTAAAAAAGCAACATTGGGCTCTAACTCTTCATACCGTTCCAATTGAGAAAGCAAAACATCGTGTGTTGCTTGTGTATCTGCTAGAGCGGAGTGGGCATCAGTAAGCTCTTGATTGCAATAAAAACGCAAGGCAGCGGTGAGTGTTCTCGCTTCCATTTTATGGAAAATAGTTTGAACATCAATGGTTTTAGTCGATTTAAAATCGAAATCTATTTCTGCTCTAAGCAACTCTTCTACTAAAAGAGGAATATCGAATCGATCGGAATTAAATCCAGCTAAATCACATCCTTTTATAAAACCGTAAACTTTTTGAGACTGCTGTTTGAAGGTTGGAGCATCTGCTACCATTTCATTGGTAATACCGTGAACGGCTGAAACTTCTGGTGGAATGGGCATTTCTGGATTGACACGCAGCTCAAGAGTTTCTTTAGTACCGTCTGGATGCAATTTTAAAACAGCTATTTCAACAATTCGATCTTTACTAATGTCTGTACCAGTTGTTTCAAGATCAAAAAAACAAAGGGGTTTGTTGAGTTGTAATTTCATGGTGTTTTGGGTTAAAAGGGAAGTGTTTCATCCCAGTTTTCTAGATACTCGGCTACACGTTTCACAAAAAGCCCTCCTGTAGCTCCATTAATGATTCTGTGATCATAACTATGGGAAAGAATCACCTTTCTTCGGATGCCAATAAAATCTCCTTTGGGGGTTTCAATTACAGCAGGCATTTTTCTTATTACACCTATGGCTAAAATACCTACTTGAGGTTGATTTATTATAGGGGTACCCATAATAGAACCAAAATTTCCAATATTGGTAAACGTATAGGTTCCGTTTTGTATTTCCTCCGGTTTTAAGTTGTTTTTTCTGGCTCTATTTGCCAAATCATTCACCGCTTTAGTCAAGCCCACGAGATTGAGATGGTCCGCATTTTTAATGACAGGAACAATAAGGTTTCCATCTGGAAGTGCTGTAGCCATTCCTAGATTGATGTCTTTCTTGATAATCACTTTATCCCCATCCAAACTGCTGTTCAAAGCTGGGTAGTCTCTCAGGGCTTTGATGATAGCTGTCATAAACAGCGGAGTGAAAGTAAGTTTTTCGTTTTCTCGTTTAAAAAACGATTCTTTTACCTGTTCCCTCCAGTCCCATAAATGAGTGACATCCACCTCAATAAAGGATTGCACATGTGCTGAAGTTTCCAGACTCGACTTCATATGGGAAGCTATCAATTTTTCCATACGACTCATTTCCAAAATCTGATCACTTCCTGTTATACTAGGTTGTGTACTCTCTACCCTTGTATTGGATGAGACCACAGGTGAAATCGATGGGTTTGATGGAGCAGCTTGAGTTGATGTCGGTTGGGTTACCTTCTTGAGGTAATTGAGCAGATCGCTTTTAGTAAGTCGCTGGTCTTTTCCGCTACCGGGTATTTGATCCAAATCTGCTAAGGTCAATCCCTCTTCTTTAGCAATATTTCTAACTAAAGGTGAATAAAATCGATCTCCACTTGAAAGAGGTACTTGTACAGTGCTTTCAACATTCTTGATTTCGTCCTCCAATACCATTGCTGCTGCTGGTGCCACTTCTGTTTCAAGCTCTTCAGGTATTTCCATTTGGATAACAGCCTCTTCTTTTTGCTCTACGGCAGCAGGCATATCATCAACAGTTTCTCCATCTATTTCTATAACGGCCAGCACCTCACCAATTTGAACTACTTCATTTTCTTTAAAACGTTGTTCTGTCAATATCCCTTCTATTTCTGAGGTTATATCGGTATCAACTTTATCCGTGGCTATTTCTACTATAGGATCATCAAGAGAGATGACATCTCCTACTTGTTTTAACCATTTGGTTACTGTTGCTTCGGCAACACTTTCCCCCATTTTGGGTAATTTTAAATGATGTTGTCCCATAATTTTCTGTTCTGCAAAAGTACCAATTTTTGATGGGAAACCATTTTTTATTTCCTTGGCAATACAGAGAATTGATTATCAACTTTTTGTAATAGAAGCTTCAAATGGTACTCGAGCCAAAATAGATCTTCCCAGAGTGACTTCATCTGTATATTCCAGTTCATCTCCTACTGGAATTCCCCTTGCTATAGTAGACGTTTTTACATGAAAGGGAGCTAACAATTTATAGATGTAAAAATTGGTTGTATCTGCCTCCATTGTCGCACTAAGTGCAAAAATAATTTCATCAATTTGATTGGTTTTTGCTTTGTCAACGAGGGAAGAAATGGTCAAATCTTGAGGACCAATTCCTTCCATGGGAGAAATCAAGCCACCCAGGACATGATACACACCCTGGAACTGCCCTGTATTTTCTATTGCCATGACGTCTCTAATGTCTTCTACAACACAAAGCAGTTTATGATTTCGTTTTGTACTGGAACAAATTTCACATAGGGGCTGATCGGAGAGATTATGGCAATTTGAACAAAAAATAACTCCATCACGAAATGCAGTTAATGCCTCAGAAAGGTTTTTTGTATGTTCGTTAGGTTGTTTTAAAAGGTGAAGTGCCAAGCGCAGTGCTGTTCTTTTTCCTATGCCGGGTAGCAGTGCAATTTCTTGAACGGCCTTTTCTAATAACTTCGAAGAAAAATCCATGTTCAAATTTACAAAAAACTGGGTTCTTCCTACTTTTGTATCTTAGCTTAAATTATCCCTAAAATGATCACTCCCCTTTTTATTTTTTGTCTCATAATTGGGTATTTTTTAGTCTTAATCAGTGTTTCTTATTTGGTGGTAAAAGAAGATTCCAATGAGGTTTTTTTTAAAGCCAACAGAAGCTCTCCTTGGTACCTTGTTGCTTTTGGAATGGTGGGGGCATCACTTTCTGGTGTGACCTTTATTTCCGTGCCGGGCTGGATTGAGGGGTCACAATTCACCTATTTTCAAGTTGTCCTGGGCTATCTGGTTGGTTATTTTGTGGTTGCTTATATTTTACTACCAGTTTACTACAAGAATAATTTAACCTCCATTTATGAATACCTAAACACTCGCTTTGGAAAAACGAGTCACTATGCAGGAGCCTTTTTTTTCTTTGTTTCTCGTGTTTTGGGAGCAGCATTTCGTCTCTTCCTTGTGGCTCTTGTGATGCAACAATTCATTTTTGATGCTTGGGGGGTTCCTTTTGAACTTACAGTAATACTATCCATACTTCTTATCTGGGTGTATACCCAAAAAGGAGGTATAAAAACTATAGTTTTCACAGACACCTTACAAACTACATTGATGATTCTGGCTGTAGTACTTTCTATTATCTATATCAATCAAGCGCTGGATTGGTCTTTTTTTGATTTTTTAGCTTCTAAGGAATTTTCAGAATACGATCAACTTTTTGTTACCGATTCCTTTTTGAGCCGCAACCACTTTCTTAAGTCTTTTGTTGGCGGCGCCTTTGTAACTATATGCATGACTGGTCTAGATCAAGATATGATGCAAAAAAACTTAAGCTGTAGATCTTTAAAAGACGCACAAAAAAATATGGTAGTTTTCAGTTTTGTTCTTGTCATTGTTACAGGCTTATTTATGCTTTTGGGGGCCCTGCTTTATATCTATGCAGATAGTGTTGGCATCAGTGTTCCGATTGTTGAAGGAAGCCCCAAAACCGATTTACTCTTTCCTGAGATTGCACTTAATGGTAATTTAGGCTTGGCTGTAGGGATTACTTTCATATTGGGATTAATCGCAGCGGCCTACAGTAGTGCAGATAGTGCTTTGACTTCACTCACCACCTCTTTTTGTGTGGATTTTTTATCATTAGAAAAATATGAGAAAAACCGGCAGAAACAACTTAGAAAAAGAGTTCATATAGGGATGAGCCTTTCCTTAATAGTCGTAGTTATTCTTTTCAAATACATCCTAGACCGTAATGTAATTGATGGCTTACTAACTGTTGCTGGCTATACCTACGGTCCTTTATTGGGATTGTTTGCCTTTGGTATATTTACCAAGTACACCATAAAGGAGCAATTGCTTTGGCCTGTATTGGTAGGAGTTTTGATTTTTGTAAGCCTCCTAGGATCTTTGGATCCTTCTTATTTAGGTGGCTATCAGTTGGGATATGAATTATTACCCTTAAACGGACTGTTGACTTTTCTAGGATTGGTATTGATTCGTAGAAAGTAAGACCAGCGTACAGGCATTTTCCCAGTAAATTCCGTGCGAGCTCAACAAGATCCCAAATTCTGCATTTTCAGTTCCGGGATTAAACAGAACTCGTTTTGGATTTAATTTAATGAGGTAATCGTAATAAGCAGATTGATGTTTGGACGAAAGATAAATGGATACTGTATGTATGTCTTTTAACTCAGAAAAAAGAGGAAGAATAGGCAGTTCCAAAATCTTTCCTTCTTTCACTCCCATAGGGACAGTGTCCACTCCAGACTGCACGAGTTTGATCACTGCCTGGTGAGAATAACGTTCAGGATGAGTGGAGGCTCCTAGGACAAGTGTTTTATAATTCACCATTTGATGACAACACTACCCCATGTAAAGCCGCTACCAAAAGCTGCCAAAACAACCTTACTACCTTCCTTTATCCTACCTTCTTCCCAAGCTTCTGTAAGGGCAATAGGAATTGAAGCAGCAGTAGTGTTTCCATAACGCTGAATGTTATTATACACCTGATCATCACGCAAACCAAATTTCTTCTGAACAAATTGTGATATTCTCAAATTGGCTTGGTGGGGAATGAGCATATCGATTTCATCTGGTTTCCAGCCTGCTTTTTCTAATCCAGCGGAAATTACTTGTGAAAAACGAACTACTGCATTTTTAAAAACAAACTGACCATTCATATAGGGGTAGTAAGAACTATCTTCAGGATTGTTTTCTTCCATAATTTCTGGAACCCATCGACCCGTATTTGGACCAATCAAAGAGAGCTCTTTAGCGTGTTTCCCTTCCGAATGAAGTTGAGTGTTTAAAATCCCCTTTTCATTATTTTCCGCTCTAGAAACTACGGCAGCCCCTGCTCCATCTCCAAAAATGACAGATATATTCCTGCCTCGAGTAGTCATATCCAGTCCTCCAGAATGGTATTCTGAACCAATAACCAGTACCTTTTTGTACATTCCTGTTTTGATAAACTGGTCTGCGGTGGCCAGAGCGTAAATAAACCCCGAGCATTGCATACGTATATCCATGGCAGGACAGTCCGGTATTTGAAGTGCTTCTTGCACCAGCACACCAGAACCTGGGAAGTAATAATCAGGACTTAGGGTTGCGAATAAAATCAGATCTATATCTTGAGGGCTTATTCCAGCCCTTTCTATTGCTATTTTTGAAGCCTTCACTCCCATTGAGGAAGTGGTGTCGTCACTTCCTTTGACAATATGTCTTCGTTCTTGTATTCCCGTACGTTCTTGGATCCATTCATCCGAAGTATCCATAATTTTTTCCAAATCTTTGTTGGTAACTTTATTTTCTGGGAGGTATTTCCCTAATCCAAGAATTTTTGAATTGTACATGAGTGACTAATTTGTTTTTTGTAAAATACGAGATTTTAAAAAGATACCCAATTTCTATCTAATGCTTCTTTTAAAGATACTGCTTGTAGGTTTCGGTATCAATGGTTGCTTTTAAATCATGGAGCAAATGATATAAACCAAAAAAGGTTCTATTTACATAGATGAAATGTTTCGAACCTCTGTTTCCGTTCATCTTTCTCAATTGACTATCATCAGCAAACTCTTTAGAAAGAGAGGTAATAGCATCCCAAAATTCAGCATTAGAAAAATCAAATTTTTTAAAGTGAAAAGGCTGGGTAAACAAACGCATCATTTTTTGAAAAAGTTTTGTGAAAAACTCTTTTTCCTCTTGAGTGTCAGATTCCAGAAGAATCTCCAGTTGGGCTAACAATCGATTGAACTGTTTTGGGTTTTCGATGTTCTCTATTTTTGAAAGCTCAAAATAGGGAACATAAAAATCTTCAGGAAGTTCTTTAATACAACCAAAATCTATAGCAATAAGTCCTCCCTCTTTTGAAACCAGAAAATTTCCTGGATGAGGGTCGGCCTGTACTTCCCTTAATCCATGCATCTGAAACATATAAAAATCCCAAAGGGTTTGTCCTAGGCGATTGCGTTCTACTTGATTGATTTCAGACTGCTTGACATACTCAGAAAGATGAATTCCTTCCATCCAGTCCATGGTCAGAATTTTGGAAGTAGTCCACTCAGTAAAATACTTTGGAAAGTATAAATTTGGCAAAGCCTGGGCTGCTTCGGAGATACGCTGACTGTTTTTAAGTTCTTGAATATAGTCCGTTTCTTCAAACAGCTTTTGCTCAACCTCTTTGAAGTATTTGTCAGTATCTTTTCCTTTTAAATTGAACATCTTTAAGGCAATAGGTTTGACAAGGGCTAAATCAGAACTGATGCTGTCTGCAACACCAGGGTATTGAATTTTGACAGCGAGTTTTTTTCCGTTTTTTTCTGCACGGTGCACTTGACCTATGCTCGCCGCGTTTTCTGAATCATAAGCAAAATGATCAAAAAGCTCTTCCGGTGAGGCTCCTAAATATTTTTTTATGGTTTTTCTTACCAGAGCACCAGATAAAGGAGGTACAGAAAATTGAGATAGGCTAAACTGTTCCACGTAGGCTTTGGGAAGAAGGTTTTTCTCCATACTCAACATTTGAGCTACTTTGAGAGCACTTCCTTTCAACTCCTTTAAACCATCGTAAATGTCTTTTGCATTCTCCTCGTTAAGTTTGGATCTATCTTCTGTGCCTTGAACAATTTTTTTACCGTAGTACTTTAAATAATTACCTCCGATTTTTACCCCGGTAGAAACCAATTTTGACGCACGCTCTATTTTGTTTGTAGGTATTGAATCTAAAGTCTTCAATTAGCTCATCTTTAGGGTTTCTTTCCACAGAAATTTACCAAAATCGATTACGCTATCAACGGGAGTAGCATCAAACAAGTCAAATACAGTACGTACAGACTTTTCTATGGCCATATCGGTCTTTTCAAACTGAGGAGAATCGTCTTCCATCCAAAATTTTAATAAAAATAAAAGCTGTAGCCAAGCTCCTTCAGAAAACAAAACTTCAGGGTGTTTAGAAAAACGTGATTGTTTTACAGCATTACCCTCTTCAATGAGTCCGGTGACGAATACTTTAAATTTTGAACGCAAACCTTTTAATACAGTCAATTTCTGTAATTTATCTCCGGAACCATTGAGTATGAGTAAAACAAAACTTCTATTCAATAACAATACCTCAAAAAAAGTATAATAGAAGGCAAGTAATTTTTCTTTTGGTGTTTGTGTACTGTAATTTTTTTCCTTGCTTATAAGCTGAAATGCATTCTCAAAAAATTCGATAAAAAGCTGATCTTGGACTTGATTCAATGATCCAAAATGCTGATAAAAATCACTTTCATCAATTTGTATCTGCTTACAAAATAAATACACGGATTTGGGCATTTTTTCCTGCTCTAAAACAAATGTTGAGTAGGCTTCGAATATTTTATTTTTGATGTTTTCTCCTTTTTTTTCCATAAATCAAACTTCTAAAACAAAGATAATCTGTTTATTTTTTTTGGCAAAATAGTAAACACTATTTAATTGGATTTTTAAAGTGTCATCTTGTCACACTTTTAAAAATGGTATTTTTTTTGTGTAAGGTAGCTGTAAATAAAATTAATTATGAGTACAGGAAAAATTAATGTAGCGGTTGAAAATATTTTTCCGCTGATAAAAAAGTTTTTATACAGCGATCATGAAATCTTTTTGAGAGAATTGATTTCCAATGCGACAGATGCAACGAACAAACTTCGACATTTAAGTAGTTTAGGTGAAATTAAAGGAGATCTAGGTGATCTTACAATAGAAGTCAAAATTGATAAAAAAGCAAAAAAACTACATATTATAGACCAAGGTATTGGAATGACTCAAGAAGAGGTTCAAAAATACATCAACGAGGTTGCTTTTTCTGGTGCTGAAGAGTTTTTAGAACAATACAAGGACACAGCAAAAGATAGTGGGATAATTGGTCATTTTGGACTTGGATTTTACTCTGCCTTCATGGTGGCAGAAAAAGTGGAGATTATTACAAAATCTCACAAAGAAGAATCAGCAGCACATTGGATGTGTGATGGCTCACCCGAGTATACCCTTGAAAAATCAGATAAGAAAACTAGAGGTACAGAGATTATCCTGCACATAGACAAAGATTCTAAAGAATTTTTAGAAGAGGGACGTATTCGAGAGCTTCTTCAGAAATACAATAAATTCATGCCCGTTCCCATTAAGTTTGGAACGAAAGAAGAAACACTCCCTCTTCCTGAAGATGCACCAGAAGATGCCAAAGCAGAGACTGTTACTGTAGATAATATCATCAACAATCCAGAACCTGCGTGGACAAAAAAACCTGCAGATCTCAAAGAAGAAGATTACAAATCCTTTTATAGAGAGCTGTACCCCATGCAGTTTGAAGAGCCATTATTCAATATTCATCTCAATGTAGATTATCCGTTCAACTTAACTGGAATCTTGTATTTCCCGAGACTCAATAACGACTTGAACATACAAAAGGATAAAATACAATTATATCAAAATCAGGTATTTGTAACGGATAATGTAGAAGGTATTGTACCCGAATTTTTGACTTTACTAAGAGGGGTAATTGACTCTCCAGACATTCCCCTGAATGTCTCTAGAAGTTATTTACAAGCGGATGGTGCGGTTAAAAAAATAAGCAATTACATCACAAGAAAAGTAGGAGACAAACTCAACAGCCTTTTTAAAAACGACCGCAAATCTTTTGAAGAAAAGTGGAACGACATTAAAGTTGTCATCGAATATGGAATGTTGAGTGAAGACAAGTTTTTTGAAAAAGCAGGAAACTTTGCACTCTATCCGACTACAGACGGGGAATATTTCACTTTTGAAGAGTTGAAAAAAGCGATCAAAGACCTTCAAACAGACAAAGATGAAAAACTGATTATACTGTATGCTTCAGATGTAGAAGCTCAGCACAGTTACATTGAACAGGCAAAAAACAAAGGGTATAAAGTCCTCTTGCTGGATTCACCAATCATAAGCCACCTCATACAAAAGCTTGAAGGCAGCCTCGATAAAGTTTCTTTTGCGCGAGTAGATGGGGATACTATTGAAAACCTCATCAAAAAAGAAGAAGCTTCTGTTTCTAAGCTAAGTGACAAAGAGAAAGAAACCCTTAAGCCCATGATTGAGGAAGTTGTAAAAGAAGGAGGGTATACCGTTCAATTAGAGGCCTTGGACAGTACAAGTTTACCCTTTGTACTAACACAACCAGAGTTTATGCGACGCATGAAGGAAATGCAACAAACTGGAGGAGGCGGTATGATGGGCAATATGCCCGACATGTTCAATCTGGTTGTCAATACAAATCATGAATTAGTCGGACAGATATTGGCTACCAAAACACAAAAAAAGAAAGAGCGTTTAATTCAACAAGCTTTGGATTTAGCAAAGCTATCACAAAACCTCTTGAAAGGTGAAGCACTGACACAATTTATCCAACGCAGTGTGGAATTGATCAAATAAAACTACCGCCTTCGGGCGGTTTTTTTATATTAAAGAATGCAAGTCATAACATCACTACCAGGAGACGGTACACCAATAGACATTAAAGGAGGTCGTTTACGCTATTTTGAGTCCTTTTTTCAAGAATCTGAAGCAAAAGAGGTGTTTAACTCACTTTTGGAACAAACCCCCTGGAAACAAGATCCGATTACAGTTTTTGGAAAAACCTACCAACAGCCTAGACTTACTGCGCTGTACGCAACGAACACTAAGCCCTATTCCTATTCTGGAATCACTATGAATCCACTCCCAATGACACCTCTTTTGGAAACCTTAAGGGATAAGATACATCAGGTTAGTTCAAGCACTTTTACTACTGTACTTCTCAATCTATACCGAGATGGAAAAGACAGCAATGGATGGCACGCAGATGATGAAAAGGAGTTAGGAAAAAACCCGGTGATAGCCTCCTTAAGTTTTGGTGCTGAGCGCTATTTTCACCTTAAACACAGAAAGGACAAAAACTTACGGTTAAAAATACCTTTAAAATCTGGAAGTCTGTTACTGATGGAAGAGCAAACCCAAACGTATTGGCTTCACCAAATTGCAAAAACTGCACGTCCTGTGGGACCTAGAATTAATTTGACTTTTAGGAAAATTACTTGAAAACTTCGTCTAGTACCGCTGCCAAACGCAAACCCGATTTGAGCAACTGCATACGAACAGTATCAAAATTGAGATAGCGGTATTCATAGCCCAAGTTAGTGTCCTCTGGAAGCTGCTCATATATTTGATTCGTCAACTCATGAACCTCTTTAATCCAGTCTTTGAGAGAACTAGAGGTGATTTGCTCTTTTTGAGCTTTAGAAAGCACAGGAAGATTCCGTGTCAGTTCAGAATAGCTCAGCTGACTACTGTCTATCATATTACTATCCCATAAACGATGTAGATTTGAACGCCCTCCAAACCATTTAATAGAGACAGCATTTCCCCCTTTGTCTTCCCTTTTTCCCAAGTGCAATGGCTGGTGTAAATCTCCTATGAGATGAACCAATAACTTCAAATGAAATTGCCTGTTCTCTTTACTTGCATTTTTATTTTTTAAAACAAGAATGCATTTTTCAATTGCCTGAACAATATCTCCTTCAGGGTTCTTCTCACTTGCCTCGTAAGATTCTTCAAGATTTAAATTGGCGTAATGCCAAGGGCTGTATGACTTGTAGCGATCATCTGACTTAATATCGTCTGCATAGTTTGACACATAGGCCAGTGAAGCTCCATCAAGTAATTTATGAATTGCTCTAGAGGTTTTTTTAGAGATGTGTTGTGAAGCTACTTCTCCAACTACCCTATGACCAGTAGCACCCCAATCAACCGAAGTGTTTAAAAAATTGAATACGCAAATAGTGATTAAAAAATACATAGAAAATACAGTTCTTCGTTTTGAAGTAAAATTAAACCTTATTTAAAAAAAACAGTCTTAGTAAAGATTACTATTTTTGAACATCAAAAAAACAAATTGCTAAAAAACATTTACAAAAAGGCACTACTGTTTGTTGCTACTCTGTGTTCTTTCATTATAATTGGTCAAGAAAAAGAGAAAGAATTTCTTGTTGTTTCTACCCAAGAAAGCATCAAAATTGATGGTGTTGGAGATGAAATGGCATGGACTAAAAGCCAGTGGCAATCTGATTTTTGGATGTGGAGGCCCTCAGACAGTATTCAAGCACAAAAACAAACACGTTTTAAAATTGTCAGAGACGAACAAAACCTATATATACTGATTGAATCTGACATCAACGGCACTAACTTTACAACACCTAACTTAAAGCGAGACTTTAGCACCTTTGGAAGTGATTATATAACCCTGCTTTTTGATACATTTAGCGATGGAACCAATGCCTTTTCTTTCGCAACCAATCCGCTGGGTTTAAAAGCTGATGGGCTTATTTCTGGTGGTAATCAAAATTACAGATCCGATCGAAATTACGCTTGGGACACCAAATGGAATGTCGAAACTACCGTAACCGATAGGACTTATACGGCAGAAATTAAGATTCCATTTGCTGCCTTTTTTTACGACAATACACAAACTTCCTGGCGCTTTAACATATACAGAAGAAACACCCAGGGAAACGAACACAGCATTTGGATTAGAACGCCACAAAATCAAACGATAGGAAACCTAGGGTTTATGGGTAAAATGGTTTTTGAAACCCCTCTTAAAAAAGCAAGAACGCCCATTTCTTTGATTCCATATGTCAGTGGAGCTTCTCAAGAAAACTTTGTAGAAGGAATAAGTTCACAAAATAGTTCCATTGGTGGAGATGCAAAGATTCCAATTGGAAACGCATTAAACCTCGACCTGACCTTCAATCCTGATTTTTCTCAAGTAGAAGTTGACGATCAGGTGGTAAACCTAACACGATTTGCTATCTCCCTACCCGAAAAACGTCAATTTTTTACTCAGAATGATGACCTTTTCAAGGATTTTGGTGCAAATAGAGATGTGATTCCCTTTTTCTCAAGAAGAATAGGTGTAGCAACAGATTTGGACGGAAACACCATTGAAAACAAAATAATTGCTGGTGCACGTCTCAGTGGAAAATTAAACTCTAATTTACGTCTCGGATTTCTCAATGTACTCACAGATGCTGATGTGAAAAACGAAATTCCTTCGAACCTGAATACCGTGTTTACCCTTCGACAAAAAGTATTCGATCGTTCCAACATCAGTTTTTTCTTTATTGACCGAAGAACTACAGAAGAGTACGATTTCATTGATAACCAAGAGCGCAAAAATAGTGTTACTGGCATCGAATATAATCTTGCCTCACCAGATAGTAAATGGATAGGGCGTGCTTTTTTCCATAAATCTTTTACCGAAGGATTGAATGAGGACGATCAAATTGTAGGTATGCGTTTAGAACGCAACACCTTGCGCCACAGAGCCTCTATGGAGTTCATTCATGGTGGAGAAGATTTTCGATCTGATTTGGGTTTTTTTAGAAGAACAGGCTTTTTAAAATTAGGCCCCGAGTACACTTTTCGTATTTATCCAAAAAATCCAAATGTAAATAGCTACAATTTTACCCAGCGAAGCTTTTTAGTCTTCAATCCAGCTATCGATTACAAATTGACAGACAGATGGTTTATTTCTTCTATCAGAAAAAACTATCTCAACAATACCAACCTAGCTCTTCAGTTCACCAACAGATACGAATACCTTACAACAGGTTTTGACCCAACCCGAAGTGAAAACGGTGTATCACTGCCATCAGACTCAAGCTATTTGTTCTCTGACCTTGAACTCTCCTATCGCTCTGATCAGAGAAAAAGATTCAATTTTGATTCAAAAATTTCCTATGGTTCCTTTTATAACGGAACAAAATTTACTTTGGAAAATGAAATTAATTGGAGAAAACAACCCATTGTCAATGCCAGTATGATCGTCAATTTTAATGCGATAAAACTTCCAAAGCCCTATGCTTCTAAAAACATTTGGCTGGTAAGCCCCAAGATTGATTTCACTTTTACAAAAACACTGACCTGGACCACTTTTGTTCAATACAATACTCAAGGAGAAAACCTAGGTGTAAACTCGAGACTTCAATGGCGTTTTGCTCCGCTTTCCGATTTATTTTTGGTCTATAACGATAATTACATCAGTACAGACAATTTCTCACCAAGATATCGTAGTTTTAACCTCAAATTCACGTACTGGTTAAATATTTAATAATGATACGATATCGATTTACTCTATCCTTTCTCATGATGAGTTTAGTGTTCTTGTCCTGTACTAACAATGCTAAAAACAAGGAAGGTAACTTCATGACAGTAAAAGGAACAGTGGAAGGACTGAGAAAAGGAACCCTTTATTTACAAAAGATTAAGGACACTGTTTTGGTCAACGTAGATTCTACTTTAGTCTCAGGAATGCCCTCCTTTGAATTTCAAACTCCCATAGAAACAGCCGAAGTATTTTATCTTTACTTAGACAAAGAGGATGGTGACAGTCTAAACGATCGCATCTTATTTTTTGGTGAAAAAGGAACGATTGAAATTAACACACTTTTAAAAACTTTTGAGAGTAGTGCGAAAATTACAGGATCAAAAAATCAAGAGTTACTTCAAGAATACCAGTCTTTTAGCAGAAAATTTAATGATCAAAATCTACAATTAGTAAAAGAAATGTATTTGGCTCAAGCAAAAGGAAACATTCAAAAAGGAGACAGCTTGCAACAAAAAATTGATAACCTGCTGAAAAGAAGGTATCTCTACACCATTAACTTTGCTGCTCAAAATACTGATCAAAATATTGCACCTTACTTAGCGCTGACACAGGTTTTTGACGCTAATTTATCTTTACTGGACTCCATTGCAGTTCGAATGACTCCACAAGTGAGTAATTCAAAATACGGAAAAGAGTTTTTAAACTACTTAGAAAAAAGAAGAGCAAACGAAAGAAAAAATTAAAGAGCTGCGGATTTTTTTAGTAAAGAAGTAAGCAATTTTTTTCGCTCGGATTCGATAGCTTTAAATTGCTTCTTTTTATCCTCACCTTTTACAGCATTTATTTTTACCATCAAGTCGTCAAATACTTGAATGGCCTCATCAATTAATTTTTCACTTTTGTTCAGATCTCCCTCTGGATGAGAAAGCTCCCAAAGATAAATTTCCTCGATAAGAAATCCGATATCATTGTTGATTTCCTTTTTCAGAAGTTTGACACTAGGCATAAAATTTTTTTTATAATGAATATACTCAAATTTTTATTTGAATACAAAAAAGAGAATTTATTTTTAATCCGAATAGCTCACGTAGTTCCTAGGAGTTTCAAAAAGGGTCACCTTTAGATGATGATTCGAATCTAAATGAGGTCGTAACAACTGGTGAATAACAACAACTATATTTTCTGCCGTCGGTATACGATCAAAAAACTCCGGCACTTCTTCGTTAAGATTTTTATGATCCATTCGGTCTTCTACCTCTACTTTTATAAGGTCCTTTAAGACTTTCATGTCAATTACATATCCCGTTTCAGGATCTATTGCACCGGTTACATGCACAATCAATTCATAATTATGGCCGTGGTAATGTGGATTTGAACACTTTCCGAAGATTTCTTGATTTTTTTCATCTGTCCAGTCTTTTCGATACAATCGATGTGCGGCATTAAAGTGTGCTTTTCTACTGACGGTAACCTTCATGTTGTAGCTATTATATGGGCATAAAATCGGTTAAAAATAATCTTAAACCAAGCAGTATAGGCTTGAGGATTCTGTTTGATGTCCTCAGCAATAGCCTCTAAACTCATCCATTTCCAATCGGCCACCTCTTCTGAATTCAATACAGGGCTTTGATCAAAAGTACCCAATAGCACGTGATCCAACTCATGCTCGGTCAATCCGTTATCAAAAGGGGCTTTGTAAATAAAATGAAATAAAGCTTGAAGAGGAACGGAAAAACCCATTTCTTCTTTCAGCCTTCGTTGGCCCGCATCGAGAGTATCTTCTCCCTCACGTTGATGACTACAACAGGTGTTCGTCCACAAGCTAGGAGAATGGTATTTGTGCAAGGCTCTTTTTTGAAGCATCAATTCACCCTTTTTGTTTAGAATAAAGACAGAGAAAGCACGGTGTAAAACTGCTTTTTCATGGGCTTCCATTTTTGGCATTGTACCAATGGGGTTGTCGAATTGATCGACTAGAACTACTTTTTCCTCTTTCATGCAATTCAAAAGTACCATATTTTTATCAAAAACCTGTTCTAGTTCCTTTCGCTTAGGAAATTATTTGTAATACTTTTGTCGAAAGTTCAATTATGGGGTTTAAGGAGGAAATCAAAAAACGGAGAACCTTTGGGATAATCTCGCATCCTGATGCAGGAAAAACCACACTTACCGAGAAATTACTCCTCTTTGGAGGAGCTATACAAGAGGCTGGTGCCGTGAAGTCGAATAAAATCAAAAAAGGGGCTACCAGTGATTTTATGGAAATTGAGAGGCAACGAGGTATTTCTGTGGCCACCTCTGTTCTCGCCTTTCATTACAAGGACAAAAAAATAAACATCTTAGACACTCCTGGACATAAAGATTTTGCTGAAGATACTTTTCGAACACTTACTGCTGTGGATAGCGTCATCGTTGTTATAGATGTTGCCAAAGGGGTGGAGGAACAAACAGAAAAACTGGTTGAAGTATGTCGAATGCGAAATATCCCAATGATTGTATTCATCAACAAACTAGACCGTGAAGGAAAAGATGCTTTTGATCTTTTAGACGAAGTTGAACAAAAACTAGGATTGAGTGTCACCCCCCTATCACTACCTATTGGCATGGGGTATGATTTTAAAGGAATATACAATCTCTGGGAGCGCAATATTCAACTTTTTCAGGATGAACAAAAACAAACTATTGGAAAAAAAGTAGCGTTTAATTCTTTAGAGGATCCTGAACTTGAAAAAGCAATCGGTTCCCACCGACTAAATGTTTTAAAAGAAGAATTGGAACTGATAGAAGGGGTATACCCTCCCTTTGATAGTGCCGCTTATTTAGCAGGAAAGTTACAACCCGTTCTTTTTGGATCTGCACTAAATAATTTTGGAGTTGAAGAGCTATTAAATTGTTTTATAGAAATTGCTCCAGAACCTCTGCCTAAAGCTTCAGAAGAACGAATTGTTCAGCCTGATGAAAAAAATTTTAGCGGATTTGTCTTTAAGATTCATGCTAATATGGATCCCAACCATAGAGATCGATTGGCCTTTGTGAAAATTGTTTCTGGGACTTTTGAACGCAATACTCCCTACGTTCATGTTCAACACAATAAAAAATTAAAATTTTCTTCCCCAAATGCTTTTTTTGCAGAAAAAAAAGAGATCGTAGACATCTCCTACCCAGGGGATATTGTAGGACTGCACGATACAGGTAATTTTAAAATTGGTGACACGCTAACAAGTGGAGAACAGCTCCATTTTAAAGGTATCCCGAGCTTTTCTCCAGAGCATTTTCGATACATCAACAACAACGATCCTATGAAAGCCAAGCAACTTGCTAAAGGAATTGACCAGTTGATGGACGAAGGAGTAGCGCAACTCTTCACCTTAAACCTCAACGGTCGTAGGGTTATTGGAACTGTAGGGGCGCTCCAATTTGAAGTAATCCAGTACCGATTATTACACGAATACAGTGCTCAGTGCTCCTTTGAAAACCTGAATGTTCACAAAGCTTGCTGGATAGAAGGAGATGAAAAAACAGCTGCCTTTCAAGACTTTAAAAGAATAAAACAAAAATTTTTGGCGCTGGATAAGAGAGGACAATTGGTCTTTTTAGCAGACTCGGCATTTTCTTTACAGATGGCTCAAGAGCAATATAAAGAACTTCATTTTCATTTCACTTCTGAGTTTTAAATCTTTCCCATAAATTTAACAGAGTTAAAAGATTTTAATACTTTACTTAAAATAGCTTTTTATGAATCCAAAAATAGATTCATACCTTGAAGAAGGATGTGGTAGATGTTCCTTGGGAGGAACACCAAAATGCAAGGTACACCGCTGGAATGCTGAATTGACTTTATTGAGAAAGCTCGTTTTGGATTGTGGTCTGAAGGAAGAACTAAAATGGAGTATGCCCTGCTACTCACATCAAAGCAAAAACATCCTCATGATCGCTGCCTTTAAAAACTATAGTTGTCTCAGTTTTTTTAAAGGAGCATTACTAGTTGATTCAAAAGAAATTTTAATCAAACCAGGAGAAAATTCTCAAGCAATGCGACAATTTCGTTTTACCAGTAGTAAAGAAATTCTTCAAATTCAAGAGGACATCAAAAGATATGTTTTTGAATCAATTGAAATAGAAGAAGCAGGCTTAAAAATAGAATTTAAAAAGGAGCCTGAAACATTTCCCAAGGAATTGATAGAGAAATTTAAGCAAGACCCTATACTAAAAAGTGCTTTTGAAAAACTCACCCCTGGAAGACAACGTGGTTACCTACTTCATTTTAGTCAAGCCAAACAATCCAAAACCCGTACGGCCCGTATAGAAAAAAACATCCCTTTCATCATGTCCGGTATTGGACTGAATGAAAGGGATGTTCCTAAAAAAAATAGAATTAGTTAAGCTTCTCCTGTTGGGCCAAAATTGAGAGGTATGGGAGGAAGCTCGTTTGTTTCTATCATACCATTCGCATTTTCAAAACGTTGGATATTGTCTTCCAAAGCTTTTTTAAAACGTTTGGCATGCTCTGGAGTCAAAATAACTCGAGACTTCACTTTTGCATTTGGAGCTCCAGGCATTACAGTGATGAAATCAACAATGAACTCAGAAGTAGAATGGTTAATGATTGCCAAATTGGAATATACCCCATCGGCTACATTTTCATCGATTGTGATGTTCAATTGTTTTTGTTCTGGGGTCTTTTTATCACTCATGTTTTAGAAACTAATTTCCTCTTCCTTATCAATCAATAAACTCGTATACTCTTCTTTTGAACCAACAATAACATTATTGTAGGCTCTAAGTCCTGTACCTGCAGGTATTTTATGCCCTACAATCACATTCTCTTTTAAGCCTTCTAAGAAGTCAACTTTACCGTTTACCGCCGCTTCGTTCAAGACCTTGGTAGTCTCTTGGAAAGAAGCCGCCGAAATAAAGGACTTGGTTTGAAGTGATGCTCTTGTTATTCCTTGAAGTTCAGGCTGAGCTGTAGCAGGAGCTGCATCTCTAGCAACTACTAATGCTTTGTCTTCACGTTTAAGTAAAGAGTTTTCATCTCGTAATTGACGTGAAGAAACAATTTGTCCTGGTTTCAGATTTTCTGAATCACCTACTTCCTCAACTATCTTCATTCCATATAAGTCATCATTTTCCTTCATAAAGTCATATCTGAAAACAAGCTGGTTTTCTAAGAAAATAGAATCTCCTGGATCCAAAATTCTAACTTTACGCATCATCTGGCGAACTACAACTTCAAAGTGTTTGTCATTAATTTTCACCCCTTGAAGTCGATATACCTCCTGAATTTCGTTCACTAAATACTGCTGAACCGCTGAAGGTCCTTTGATGCTTAAGATATCTGAAGGAGTAATAGAACCATCTGACAAAGGCATTCCCGCTTTAACAAAGTCGTTCTCTTGAACAAGAATTTGATTGGAGAGTTTCACTAAGTATTTTTTGATATCTCCAAGCTTAGACTCTACAATTATTTCTCTGTTTCCACGCTTAATTTTTCCAAAAGAAACGACACCGTCAATTTCGGATACTACTGCAGGATTCGATGGATTTCGCGCTTCAAACAACTCTGTAACACGTGGTAATCCTCCGGTAATATCTCCAGATTTTGCTGATTTTCTCGGTATTTTAACCAGTGTTTTTCCTTCGCTGATTTCATCTCCTTCGTTAACAATTAAATGAGCACCTACGGGAAGGTTGTACGAACGAAGTATGTTCCCTTTTTTGTCTGCAATTGAAAGGGTTGGAATGAGTTTTTTATTTCTTGATTCAGAAATTACCTTTTCTTGGAAACCGGTTTGTTCATCAATTTCAACTTGATATGTAATTCCTTGTTCAATATTTTCAAAAACAATTTTTCCAGTGAACTCAGAAACAATGATTCCATTGAAAGGATCCCACTGACATACAGTGGTTCCTTTTTTCACTTTTGCACCATTTTTGATATGGAGTGAAGAACCGTAAGGAATATTGTTTGTACTCAACACACTTTTAGTATTTGCATCTAAAATCTTAATCTCTGTTGTTCTAGAAATTACGATTTCGGCATCGTTACCCTCTGCGTCTTTACCTTTCACTGTTCTCAAATCATCGATTTCAGCAATTCCCTCAAATTTAGTAATGAGTTTATTTTCTTCTGAAATATTTCCTGCGACACCACCTACGTGGAAAGTTCTCAATGTAAGCTGAGTACCAGGTTCACCAATAGACTGCGCTGCTATAACTCCAACAGCTTCACCTCGTTGTACCATCTTTCCTGTGGCTAGGTTTCGACCATAACACTTCGCGCATATTCCGTATTGAGCGGCACATGTTAGTGGCGAGCGGACTTCTACAACTTCAATTGGAGATTCTTCTATACGTGCAATATGAACATCTTTAATTTCTTCTCCAGAAGAAACTATTACTTCATTACTTCTTGGGTCAACAATGTCGTGTAAGGTAACACGTCCAAGAATGCGTTCACCAAGTGTTTCTACTATCTCTTCATTTTTCTTTAAAGGTTTAACCTCAACACCGCGTAGTGTTTCACAGTCTTCTGTATTGACTATGACATCTTGTGATACGTCGTGTAAACGTCGTGTCAGATAACCCGCATCCGCTGTTTTTAGTGCGGTATCTGCAAGTCCCTTTCTGGCACCGTGTGTAGAAATAAAATATTCTAAAATAGAGAGACCTTCTTTAAAGTTGGAAAGAATAGGGTTTTCAATGATTTCCCCTCCTCCAACATTGGACTTTTTAGGTTTAGCCATCAATCCACGCATACCTGTAAGCTGTCGTATTTGTTCTTTGGAACCACGGGCGCCAGAATCCAACATCATGTATACTGAGTTGAAACCTTGCTGATCTTCGCTAATGCGTTTCATTGCGAGTTCAGTAAGCTTTGCATTGGTCGATGTCCAAATATCAATTACTTGGTTGTAACGTTCGTTGTTTGTTATCAGACCCATGTTGTAGTTTCCGATGACACCATCTACAAGGCCATTTGCCTCATCGATCATCTTTTGTTTCTCTGGTGGAATGATAATATCTCCTAAACTAAATGAGAGTCCACCTTTAAAGGCAAACCCATATCCCATTTCTTTGATTTTATCTAAAAAGGCTGCTGTTTCAGGAACGCTAGTCACCTTGAGAATATCCCCAATAATTTCACGTAGGTTTTTCTTTGTCAATACTAGATTAAAATAACCTGCAGCTTCAGGCACTACCTCATTAAACAAGACACGTCCTACTGTTGTATCTATGATTTTATAAACCAATTCCCCTTTCTCATTGAGTACTTTGGCTCTTATCTTGATCATTGCGTTGAGATCTACTCTTTTTTCGTTGTAGGCAATGTGAACCTCTTCAACAGAATAGAAAACAAGTCCTTCCCCTTTCACTTTAACTTGGGAAGTAGATTTTTTCTCTTTAGTCATATAATACAATCCCAAAACCATGTCTTGAGAAGGTACTGTAATCGGAGAGCCATTTGCTGGGTTTAAGATACTGTGAGATGCCAACATCAACAGTTGTGATTCCAAAATAGCTTCTGGCCCTAAAGGCAAGTGTACCGCCATTTGGTCACCATCAAAGTCTGCATTAAAGGCAGTACAAACCAATGGGTGTAGTTGAATGGCTTTTCCTTCGATCAATTTAGGCTGAAAGGCTTGAATACCTAAACGGTGTAGTGTGGGAGCACGATTTAAAAGTACAGGGTGTCCTTTTAAAACATTTTCCAAAATATCCCAAACTACAGGCTCTTTACGGTCTATAATTTTCTTTGCAGACTTAACCGTTTTAACAATTCCTCTTTCAATAATCTTGCGAATAATAAAAGGTTTATAAAGCTCTGCTGCCATGTCTTTTGGCAATCCACACTCAAACAACTTCAATTCAGGTCCAACGACAATCACAGAACGAGCAGAATAATCTACACGTTTCCCTAAAAGGTTCTGACGGAATCGTCCTTGCTTTCCTTTGAGTGAGTCTGAGAGAGATTTTAAGGGCCTGTTAGCGTCTGTTTTTACTGCAGAGGCTTTACGGGTGTTATCAAATAAAGAATCAACAGATTCTTGTAACATTCGTTTCTCATTTCTGAGGATAACCTCTGGTGCTTTAATTTCAACCAATCTCTTGAGACGGTTGTTTCTTATGATGACTCTTCGATACAAGTCATTCAAATCCGAAGTCGCAAAACGACCACCATCCAAAGGAACAAGAGGGCGTAATTCAGGTGGGATCACTGGAATTACTTTCATAATCATCCACTCAGGAAGATTTTCACCACGTTCATTTGCTTCACGGAAGGCCTCTACAACTTGTAAACGCTTTAAGGCTTCAGTCTTTCTTTGTTTGGATGTTTCGTTATTTGCCTTATGTCTTAATTCATAAGAAAGAGCCTCTAGATCAATACGAGAAAGCAATTCTATCAAACACTCTGCTCCCATTTTAGCTATAAACTTATCTGGGTCAGTATCTTCAAGGTATTGATTTTCAACTGGAATTTGCTCCATGACATTCAGATACTCTTCTTCTGTCAAGAAATCCAATTGCTTTAAAGGTTCTCCTTCTTCATTTTTACCAATACCAGGTTGAATGACCACATAACGTTCATAGTAAATGATCATATCCAATTTTTTGGATGGCAAGCCTAACAAATAACCAATTTTGTTGGGAAGGGAACGGAAGTACCAAATATGTGCAACAGGAACAACAAGATTTATATGTCCTACACGATCTCTACGTACTTTTTTCTCGGTTACTTCAACGCCACATCTATCACAGACAATCCCCTTATAGCGGATTCTCTTGTATTTCCCACAAGCACACTCATAATCCTTTACAGGACCAAAGATACGCTCGCAAAACAGTCCGTCACGCTCTGGTTTATGCGTTCGATAGTTGATTGTTTCCGGTTTTAAAACCTCTCCTCTAGAATTTCCTAGAATGATCTCTGGTGAGGCTAAACCAATGGAGATTTTGTTGAATTTTTTTTGCGTAATTATTTCGTTGTTTCTAGCCATGGCTAAATCTCGTCTTTAAAAATTATTCTTCCAATCGAATGTCAAGTCCTAATCCTTTTAACTCATGCATCAATACATTAAAGGATTCTGGTAAACCAGGTTCTGGGAGGGTATCTCCTTTTACAATGGCTTCATAGGTTTTTGCTCTTCCTATGACATCATCAGATTTTACAGTTAAAATTTCTTGTAGGGTACTTGAAGCTCCGTAAGCTTCTAATGCCCAAACTTCCATTTCCCCGAATCGCTGACCACCAAACTGTGCTTTACCTCCCAGTGGTTGCTGGGTGATAAGTGAGTAAGGTCCAATGGATCGTGAGTGCATTTTATCATCAACCATATGTCCTAATTTCAACATATAGATAACTCCTACTGTTGCAGGCTGATCAAAACGCTCTCCAGTACCTCCATCGTATAAATAGGTGTGACCGTACTGTGGAACATTTGCTTTTTCGGTAAGTGCATTGATCTGGTCTATGGATGCACCATCAAAAATTGGAGTTGCATATTTCTCTCCTAAATTTTGTCCTGCCCATCCTAAAACGGTTTCATAAATCTGACCAATATTCATTCGTGAAGGCACCCCTAGTGGATTCAATACGATGTCTACTGGGGTTCCATCTTCAAGGAAAGGCATCTCTTCTTCGCGGACAATACGGGCTACTATCCCTTTATTACCGTGGCGCCCTGCCATTTTATCCCCTACTTTTAACTTGCGTTTTTTGGCGATATAAACTTTTGCAAGTTTTTTAACACCTGCAGGCAATTCATCACCCACGCTAATAGTGAACTTTTCTCTTCTCAGAGCCCCTTGAAGGTCGTTTTCTTTAATTTTGTAGTTGTGAATCAAGTCTGCAATTAAAGAGTTGGTCTCATCAGAAGTGGTCCAAGTACTTTTTGCAAGGTGGGTATAATCCTCAACAGATGAAAGTAGTTTTAAAGTGTATTTTTTACCTTTTGGTAAAATTTCTTCACCTAAATCATTTACAATCCCCTGGCAGGTTTTACCATTGACAATAGCAAATAACTTTTCTACCAATACAGCTTTCAGATCATCAAATTTGACATCATATGAAGCTTCTAAGGCATCTAGGGCTTCTTTATCTTGATTGCGCTTGCGCTTATCTTTTACCGAACGGGTGAAAAGTTTTTTGTCGATTACTACTCCACGCAAAGATGGTGGAGCTTTCAATGAAGCATCTTTTACATCTCCAGCTTTGTCTCCAAAAATAGCGCGTAAGAGTTTTTCTTCAGGAGTTGGGTCAGACTCTCCTTTGGGAGTGATTTTTCCGATCAAAATATCTCCTGAGTTAACTTCTGCACCGATACGGATCATACCGTTTTCATCCAAATCTTTGGTCGCTTCTTCGCTAACATTGGGAATGTCATTGGTCAGCTCTTCTGTACCGAGTTTGGTGTCACGAACATCAAGTGAATATTCATCGATATGAATCGAGGTGAAAATATCTTCACGTACTACCTTTTCAGAGATTACAATTGCATCCTCGAAGTTGTACCCTTTCCATGGCATAAAGGCCACTTTCATATTTCTTCCCAATGCCAATTCACCATTCTCCGTAGCGTAACCTTGGCATAACACCTGTCCTTTAGAAACTTTGTCTCCTTTTTTAACTATGGGCTTCAAGTTGATACAAGTCCCTTGATTCGTTTTTCTAAATTTTACAAGGTTATACGTTTTAAGATTACCGTCAAAACTGATCAATTCTTCTTGTTCTGTAAAGTTATAGCGTATCGAGATTTTATTTGCATCCACATACTCTACTACCCCATCGTTTTCTGCATTGATCAATACTCTGGAGTCAGAAGCCACTTGCTTTTCAAGCCCAGTTCCCACAATAGGTGATTCTGGACGCAAAAGGGGTACCGCTTGACGCATCATGTTAGATCCCATAAGCGCTCTGTTAGCATCATCATGCTCTAAGAAAGGAATTAAAGAGGCAGATATAGAAGCGATCTGATTGGGTGCAACGTCTGTATAGTTGATTTGATCTGGACTCACTACTGGGAAATCAGCTTGATCTCGAGCAATGATTTTCTCATCGAGTATTTTACCCGATTTATCAAAATTTATATTGGCCTGGGCAATCAACTGGTTCTCTTCTTCCTCAGCACTTAGATAATGTGTTTCCTTGAGGTTAATTGTACCATTTGCTACTTTTCGATATGGAGTCTCAATAAATCCAAGATTGTTAACTTTGGCGTAAACACCTAGAGAGGATATTAAACCAATATTTGGTCCTTCAGGTGTCTCAATAGGACACAAACGACCGTAATGGGTGTAGTGCACGTCACGTACTTCAAATCCAGCTCGCTCACGGGAAAGTCCTCCAGGTCCTAATGCAGAAAGACGACGCTTGTGTGTAATTTCTGCTAATGGATTTGTCTGATCCATGAACTGGGACAACTGATTTGTTCCAAAAAAACTGTTGATCACTGAAGAAAGTGTTTTCGCATTGATCAAATCAATGGGAGTAAACACTTCATTGTCACGAACATTCATACGTTCTCGAATGGTTCTTGCCATTCGGGCTAAACCAACACCAAACTGTGATGAAAGTTGCTCCCCTACCGTTCGCACTCGTCGGTTAGAAAGGTGGTCGATATCATCGATCTCTGCTTTTGAATTGATTAGCTCAATCAAATATTTGATGATGGTGATAATGTCCTCTTTAGTCAAAACCTGCTTGTCCATTTCTACATCCAAGCCAAGTTTTTTGTTCATTCTGTAACGCCCTACCTCACCTAGATTATAGCGTTGGTCCGAGAAGAAGAGTTTGTCGATGATACCGCGAGCGGTGTCTTCATCTGGTGGTTCTGCGTTACGCAGCTGTCTGTAGATATGCTCTACCGCTTCTTTTTCTGAATTGGTAGGGTCTTTTTGTAGTGTGTTGTAGATGATTGCATAATCAGACATATGCGAATCTTCTTTGTGCAACAATATATTTTTTACATCTGCTTCAATGATTTCATCGATATGTTCTTTTTCAAGAATGGTATCCCTATCTATGATGATTTCATTTCGCTCTATGGAAATAACTTCTCCTGTATCTTCATCTACGAAGTCTTCATGCCATGTTTTCAAAACACGAGCGGCCAATTTTCTACCAAGGACTCTTTTGAGTCCTGCTTTGGTCACTTTTACCTCTTCTGCTAGATCAAAAATTTCAAGAATATCACGATCGTGTTCAAAACCAATGGCTCTGAAAAGAGTGGTGACGGGTAATTTTTTCTTACGGTCGATGTAAGCATACATGACGCTGTTGATGTCCGTTGCGAATTCTATCCATGAACCTTTGAATGGAATCACTCGGGCAGAGTATAGTTTTGTTCCGTTTGCGTGGAAAGACTGTCCGAAGAAAACACCCGGTGAACGATGCAACTGAGAAACGACAATTCGCTCTGCTCCATTGATCACAAAGGTTCCGCTAGGAGTCATATAGGGTATTGTTCCTAAGAAAACATCCTGAACGATTGTTTCAAAATCTTCGTGCTCTAAATCGTTACAAAACAGCTTTAAACGTGCCTTTAAAGGTACCGAGTAGGTCAATCCTCTTTCAATACATTCTTGTATGGTATATCTTGGTGGATCAACAAAATAATCTAAGAATTCAAGAACAAATTGGTTTCTTGTATCAGAGATTGGGAAGTTTTCTTTAAACGTATTGAAGAGTCCCTCCTCATTGCGTTCGTCAGATTTTGTTTCTAGTTGGAAAAAATCTTGAAAAGATTTAATTTGAATATCCAGGAAATCGGGATAATCCGGAGTGTGTTGTGCTCCTGCGAAGTTGGTTCTTTGACTCTGTTTACTAGGCATCTAACTGTATTTTTTTGGTCATTTACAATAGGGGCGGACAATAAAAAGGGATAGGCCTTTGGATAAATCCAAAAGCCTAAACCTTGTGGGGTATGGACTGAGACTACTTGAGCTCAACCTCAGCACCTGCTTCTTCTAGAGACTTTTTAAGCGCTTCGGCTTCATCTTTAGCTACTCCTTCTTTAAGTGGAGCGGGTGCACCGTCAACTAATTCTTTAGCTTCTTTAAGCCCAAGACCAGTTAACTCTTTTACCAATTTTACTACTGCGAGTTTGGAACCTCCAGCGGCTTTTAAGATCACGTCAAAATCTGACTTTTCTTCAGCATCACCACCACCAGCGGCTCCGCCAGCAGCAGGTCCTGCAACCGCTACTGCTGCTGCAGCAGGCTCAATCCCATACTCTTCTTTTAATATATCAGCCAACTCATTAACTTCTTTAACTGTTAAGTTGACTAGTTGTTCTGCGAATTCTTTTAAATCTGCCATTTTACTTTTTTTTCTGTTTAACTTTATCTGTGTTATTTCGAGTGCGTACTGTTTTGGGTCAGGGATTAACGTTCTGAAAGAGTCTTTAGTATTCCAGAGAGTTTCCCACCTCCTGACTGAAGTGCTGAAACCACGTTTTTGGTGGGCGATTGTAACAAGGTTATAATCTCACCAATCAATTCATCTTTAGATTTGATTGCTACAAGAGCATCTAGCTGATCATCACCTATGTAAATGGCTTCTTCAATGAAGGCTCCTTTCAAAATAGGCTTGTTCGACTTTTTTCTAAAGTTCTTGATCACCTTTGCAGGTGCATTTCCCGTTTCGGAAAACATCAACGAGGTATTCCCTTTAAGGATACCTGTCAACTCTCCAAAGTCATGATCGGAAGCTTCCATGGCTTTGGCGAGTAATGTATTTTTAACCACTTGCAGTTTGATGTTTTCTTTGAAACAAGCACGTCTTAACGCACTAGTTTGGGTTGCATCTAATCCTGCAATATCTGCTAAGTAGAGGTTTTTAACCCCTCCTAAGGCAGCTTTTAGGTTTTCTATTGCTTCGTTTTTTTCTTGTCTTGTCATTGCTTGAGAATTTTGCGTTATGCTAGTTTGGTGTCAATGGAAATTCCAGGACTCATTGTACTAGACATGAATACGCTTTTTACATAGGTTCCCTTAGAAGTTGAAGGTTTCAACTTTAGAATGGTTTTTAACAACTCATCCGCATTTTCGGCGATTTTCTCTGCAGTAAATGAAGCTTTACCTATAGAGGCATGAACTATTCCTGTTTTATCTACTTTAAAATCGATTTTACCTCCTTTAACGTCAGAAACAGCTTTCTTGATGTCCATAGTTACGGTTCCCGTTTTGGGATTAGGCATTAAACCACGAGGACCTAATACACGACCCAAAGGACCTAATTTACCCATTACACTGGGCATAGTAACGATAACATCAACATCTGTCCATCCGTCTTTGATTTTCTGAAGGTATTCATCAAGACCGACATGATCCGCTCCTGCCTCTTTGGCATCTGCTTCTTTATCGGGAGTTACCAAGGCAAGGACACGTACGTCCTTTCCAGTACCATGCGGTAGGGTAACCACCCCTCGAACCATCTGATTGGCTTTCTTTGGATCTACACCCAAACGAATTGCCAAGTCAACGCTCGCATCAAATTTTGTAGTGGTAATTTCTTTTACCAATGCAGAAGCTTCTTGTAGCGTGTAAATCTTATTAGGATCTACTTTTGCTCGTGCTTCTTTTTGTTTTTTACTTAATCTAGCCATTGCTTATTGTTAAAAAATTAAAAGGGTGCTTCTCCAGAAATTTTGAATCCCATAGAACGAGCAGTTCCTGCTACCATTTTCATAGCGGACTCTACAGTAAATGCATTGAGGTCTGGCATCTTATCTTCAGCGATAACTTTTACCTGATCCCAAGTCACTGTAGCGACTTTGTTTCTATTGGGTTCTCCGGAACCTTTTTTAGCTTTGGCTGCTTCCATCAGTTGTACGGCCGCCGGCGGAGTCTTGATGACAAATTCAAACGATTTGTCAGTGTATACAGTAATCGCAACCGGTAATACTTTACCAGGTTTATCTTGAGTTCTTGCATTGAATTGCTTACAAAACTCCATGATATTGACTCCTGCAGATCCGAGCGCGGGTCCAACCGGTGGCGATGGATTCGCAGCACCTCCCCGAACTTGTAGTTTTAAAACTTTACTTACTTCTTTTGCCATTGTCTAATTTAATTTTAAGAGGATGTAGTAATTGGAAGCTGCTACACCATCCTAATTCATGTAACATTTATAATTTATCTACTTGCATATAACTTAACTCAAGTGGGGTTTTACGACCAAAGATCTTTACCATCACTTCGAGTTTGCGTTTTTCTTCATTTACTTTTTCTATAGACCCTGTAAATCCGTTAAAAGGTCCATCAATAACTTTAACATTTTCTCCTACTGTGAAAGGGATAGATATGTGTTCTGTAGTAAGCGCCAGCTCATCTACTTTTCCTAACATTCTATTAACTTCAGCCTCTCGCATAGGCACGGGTATTCCCCCTTTGGTTTCTCCTAAAAATCCAATAACATTGGTCACTGACTTGATGATGTGTGGAAGTTCCCCAGACAGATTGGCTTTAATCATAATGTATCCGGGAAAATAGGTGCGTTCTTTACTTATTTTTTTTCCATTTCGGATTTGAATGACCTTCTCTGTTGGAACTAATAGGTCCTCTACAAGATGATCATACCCCACACGTGAAATCTCAGATTTGATATAATCTTTGATTTTGGCCTCTTGACCGCTTACGGCACGAACTACGTACCACTTTTTATCGTTTGTAGCTGTCGTCATTTATCCGATCAGATTAAAATAAAATTGTATCACCCTTGATAGGACAGTATCTGCTCCCCATATTGCTAATGAAAACAAAATTGAAAAGACCAATACAATGACTACCAAACGTTGCAGTTCAGAACGTTCAGTCCAAGAAACATTATTCTTTAATTCTTCAAAAGAATCTTTGATATAGTCAATCATTGCTGCCATCTGTTAGTTTTTTTTCAGCACGGGTTGAGAGGCTCGAACTCCCGACACCTGGTTTTGGAGACCAGTGCTCTACCAACTGAGCTAAACCCGTTTTTATTTGACAGAAAAGGCGTCCGCTGTAGGCGGACACCTTCAATGCCATTTAAAAAACATTTTACTTAGTCTAGGATTTCTGTAACCTGCCCAGCTCCAACTGTTCTACCTCCTTCGCGAATTGCAAAACGAAGACCAGTACTTAAAGCTACGGGTTGAATCAAATCAACATTGATTGTCAAGTTATCCCCAGGCATTACCATTTCTACTCCATCTGGAAGAGAAATGTTTCCTGTAACGTCAGTTGTACGAACGTAGAACTGAGGTCTGTAGTTGTTGTGGAAAGGTGTGTGACGTCCTCCTTCTTCTTTTTTCAAGATATAAACCTCAGCTTTAAATTTAGCGTGTGGCTTTACAGAACCTGTCTTACAAAGTACCATTCCTCTTTTGATATCTGTTTTTTCAATACCTCTAAGAAGGATCCCTACGTTGTCTCCAGCCTCTCCTCTATCTAAAATTTTACGGAACATCTCTACTCCTGTAATGGTAGATTTCATTTTTTCAGCACCCATACCGATGATATCGATTTCGTCACCTGTGTTGGCAACTCCAGTTTCGATACGTCCAGTAGCAACAGTACCACGACCAGTAATTGAGAATACATCTTCTACTGGCATTAAGAAATCTTTGTCAACATCACGCTGAGGAAGCTCAATCCATGTGTCAACTTCTTCCATTAATTTCATTACAGTGTCTACCCATTTTTGTTCTCCGTTTAGAGCTCCAAGAGCAGATCCCAATACCACAGGTGTATTGTCACCGTCGTAGTCGTAGAATGAAAGCAACTCACGTACTTCCATTTCAACGAGTTCTAATAATTCTTCGTCGTCTACCATGTCCGCTTTATTCAAGAATACTACAATACGAGGTACACCAACCTGGCGTCCAAGAAGTATGTGCTCTCTAGTTTGTGGCATGGGACCATCAGTAGCAGCAACAACAAGAATAGCACCGTCCATTTGAGCGGCACCGGTAACCATGTTCTTAACATAGTCGGCGTGACCAGGACAGTCTACGTGTGCATAGTGACGATTGCTTGTTTGATATTCAACGTGAGAAGTATTGATCGTAATACCACGTTCTTTTTCTTCAGGTGCATTATCGATTTGATCAAAGCTCTTTGCTTCAGAAAAACCAGCATCTGCTAATACTTTTGTAATCGCAGCAGTAAGCGTAGTTTTACCGTGATCAACGTGACCAATTGTTCCAATGTTTAAGTGGGGTTTCGACCGGTCAAATGTTTCTTTAGCCATAATTATTGTTGTTTCAATGTTATTTTTAGGAGCGCAAATTTATTAATTTTTTTCATTTCCTAGTTTCTTTTGCACTTTTTTTTTCTGCAAGATTCTCTTTTTTAACGCTATAGACTTTGGGAGAACATAAAGAGATCTGCTTTTCGGATTTATAAAAAAATAACATAGCATTCAAAAAATAGTGATTACAACAAAAGGCGAGCAAAAGTCAACTCTAGATTTTGTTACTTTGTGACTAGGAAATGATATTCTTCCCAAAATGAAATTAGGCATAGTGATTCCCTGTTTTAATGAATCAAAAAAACTGAATCCATTGGTTTTTCAACATTTCCTCGATAGACATCAAAAGGTTCAGCTTTGTTTTGTAAATGACGGTTCTACAGATACTACTTATAACATCCTTGAAGATCTCAAATTAAGCCACCCCAAACACATACACCTCATCCATTTGGATCAAAATAGCGGAAAAGCAACAGCGGTTCAAACAGGTATTCTTTTTTTTTGTAATCAAAACGAATGCGACCGTGTAGCCTTTCTCGATGGAGACCTTTCCACTTCCTTAGAAGAATGTTATGAGTTGGCTACACATCTCAATACAGAAACAAAGTTTGTTTTTGCATCGCGAATTAAAAAAATAGACAACCAAATAAACCGTCAATGGCATCGATTTATTATAGGTCGGATACTCGCTACCTTTATTTCTAAATTACTCCAACTACCCATTTACGATACGCAATGCGGATGTAAAATTTTCAGCTTGGAGCTTATTACTATTGCTTTTGAAAAACCTTTTATCTCACGTTGGCTTTTTGATGTTGAAGTCTTTTTTAGATTAAAAAACCATTTTGGATCAGAACAATTGATCCAATTTTCAAAAGAAATAGCTTTAAAAAATTGGGAGGATAAGGGAGATTCTAAAATTCCTTGGAGTTATGGCCTTACTGTTTGGGGAGACCTTATTAAAATTTACAATCAATACAAATGACAAAGAATTACACTTTTTTGTGGAAAGAGAAAAGTTATCCAATCTATTTCTGGATGTTGGTTTTTATAAGAGGGATCTTCAACTACAGTCTTCCGCTTATGGATAAAACAGAGGCACGCTACGGAGAAATTGCACGAATTATGGCAGAAACTTCCAATTGGGTCGTTCCACACATCGACTACGGGATCCCCTTTTGGGCTAAACCCCCACTTTCTACTTGGGCAAGTGCATTGAGTATTTCCCTTTTTGGAACCCATGCTTTTTTTGTTCGCTTACCCTATTTGTTGGTCGCTGTGGGTCTGGGACTTTTTTTAAGTCGTTATAAGAAAGAGAATTCCTTCTACCTTCCTGGAATTATCTTACTCTGTCTCCCTGAGTTTTATTTACATGCAGGTGTCGTTTCTACAGATCTTTTTTTAAGTGTTTGTATAGGAATTATGATGCTGAGCTTTTGGGAAGCGATGCAAAAGCAGTCAAAACATTTTTGGGGGTATTTATTTTTTATAGGATTAGGTCTTGGCTTTCTTGCCAAAGGCCCTATAATAGCGCTCTTAACCCTCCCTCCTATTGGTTTATGGTGCTTACTTACCCACAACATAAGAACAGCCCTGGAAAAAGCACCCTGGGTTGGTGGACTATTGCTAACATTAGGTATAGCGTTGCCGTGGTACCTACTTGCAGAACATCAGTCTCCGGGATTTTTGAATTATTTCTTTGTAGGCGAACATTTTGAACGTTATTTAAATTCAGGTTGGGAAGGAGACAAATACGGTTTTCCAAAACAGCAACCCTTAGGAATAGTTTGGGGCTTTTTAATACTTTTTTTACTTCCTTGGTCTGTTCTTTTGATTCGCTTGATTTACAAAAAATCGACTCTGTTGAGAACAGATTCTTGGGCCTTATTTCTTCTGCTCTGGTTACTTTGGACACCGCTGTTTTTTACCGCATCTAAAAGCCTGATTCATCCCTATATTTTACCTTGTACTCTCCCAGCGTCCTTGTTTATTGTTCATTTTTGGAAAGAGATCAAAGCCAAAAACACCTATTTGACGATTAGCTTGTTGCTCCCCATTCTTTTGTTGTTTGTTTTACTCTCTGGTTGGGCTAAACCTCTGTATGAAAACAATACAGACCAGCAGCTAGTAAGTAGTGTAGACACAAAACTACCTATTTATTCTCTTGATTATAAAACCTATTCAAGTCAGTTTTACACCCAGGGACGAATCAAACGGATGGATCAAAAAGAATTGGAACAAAAAATAAGGGATACTAGTTCTTCATTTGCCGTACGCATAGCTGCAAAACGATGGAAAGAATTACCAAAGGATATACAAAACAAACTTATCCTCTTAAAGGAACACCAAAAAGGAGGTGTGTATGTGTTTAAAAAAAATGAGAAGAATTAGATTTTTGAAGAGCCGATGAGCAGACTTGAACTGCCGACCTCTTCCTTACCAAGGAAACGCTCTACCCCTGAGCTACATCGGCAAAAAAAAAGAGCGAGAGACCGGGTTCGAACCGGCGACATTCAGCTTGGAAGGCTGACGCTCTACCAACTGAGCTACTCTCGCATTGAACTGATTTTAAAAATCAGTGTTGGTAACGGGTTGTAAAGATACTATTTTTTACAAAACCACTGAGTGGGGAGAGCAGGATTCGAACCTGCGAAGTTAAAAAACAACAGATTTACAGTCTGTCCTCGTTGGCCGCTTGAGTATCTCCCCTATTTTTCAATGAACTCAATTAAAAAGAGACCGTTTAGTCTCTTTAAATTTAAGAGCCGATAGAGGGACTCGAACCCACGACCTGCTGATTACAAATCAGCTGCTCTAGCCAGCTGAGCTATATCGGCTTTTATAATTTTACCTCGGTAAAATCGACTGCAAATTAAATGCTAATTTTTATGCTATCAAAAGAAAAAAATAAAATTTTTACAGGATTCGTTCTTTTTCTTTTCTGCGTTTTAAAATTCGTTCTGCACTAGCTGCTGCAGCATCGATGGATTCCTCAAAAGATTTGGAAATTTTCTTAACGATGATATCATCTCCAGGAATACTGATTTTTAGCTCAGCCCATTTGTTTATACCATCTGAACTGTTTTCTACTTTAGTAAACACAAAAACCTCAATTATTTGCTTGTGAAACAAAGCCAGTTTCTCTACTCTTTTTGTTGTAAACTCTTTCAATTTAATGTCCGCTTTGAAATTTACGGCTCTGAAGTGTGTTGTTACCATACTATTATTTTATTTGTCTTCTTTTTCTCTGGGATGCGCCTTTTGATATACCTCTTGAATCTTAGCCATACTGCTGTGAGTATAGTGTTGCGTCGCTGCAACACTGGAATGACCTAAAAGATCCTTTATTGCATTCAAATCAGCTCCCTGGTCCAATAAATGAGTTGCAAAACTGTGCCTGAGCACGTGTGGACTTCGCTTCGTCTTAGTGGACACCTTTCCAAGATACGATTTTACTGTATCATAAACAAAGGTTGAAGTGAGCTTTTTCCCTTTTTCATTTACAAACAAATAAGGCGACTCCTTGTCCATATTTAACTCCTTTTGCTCTCTTAAAAGAATTTTTAACTGCGATGCCATTTCAGGCATCAAAGGCAATAAACGCTCTTTATTTCTCTTCCCTAAAACCTTAACTAGTCCACTTGAAAAATCAACATCTCCTTCCTGCAATGCAATAAGTTCACTCCTACGCATACCTGTATAATAAAGGAGTTGGATAATAGTTCGTTTTAAAACACCTTGATAGTCTTCTGAAAAAAGGTCTTGTGTGAACAGCTGTTTGAGCTCCTCTTGCGAGAAAGGAAGGGCAACTTTTGATTCGACCTTTAAAGCTTTATGTTCTTTAAGCGGAGAGACAGAAATAGTCCCTATTCGAAGTAAGAATTTATAGTATGAACGCAGTGCTGAGATCTTTCTGTTTACAGTCCTCTTACTGTTTCCTGAATCAATCAAAAAAACAATCCAAGAACGTATTTCACCATAGGATACTTCCTCTAGTGAAATTTCGTGTTGCTCCTTCTTCATAAAAGCAGAAAATGCTTCTATATTAGTTTCATAAGCAGTAAGCGTATGGGGAGAACATTTTTTTTCTAAAGCAAGGTACTCTATAAAGGCAGCAATGGACATAAAAAAACGTTATCCCATAAAGTTAACAAACTTCATTAAGATAACGTTGGTATTGTTTGTGTAAACTTAAATGTTTTCACTGTCACGCAAACGCTGGATGTATTGCGCTTTTTGTATTTTTTGACGGTTTTTTACGGAGGGCTTAGTGAACTGTTTTCTAGTTCTTAGCTGTCGCATAGCTCCCGTTTTATCAAATTTTCTTTTGAAACGCTTTAAAGCGCGGTCAATGTTTTCTCCGTCTTTTATTGGAATGATTAACATAATATGGCACCTCCTTTCATAATGGATGCAAATATAGACAAAAGTATTACCTAACTACCAAATTTGTCTGCAAACTTTTATTGCCCCAATATTTTCCTTGCTATAACTACTTTTTGTATCTCGCTTGTTCCTTCTCCTATAGTACAAAGCTTAGAATCACGTAAGAATTTTTCAACAGGAAAGTCTTTGGTAAAACCATAACCACCGTGAATTTGGACCGCTTCATTAGCGACTTTAACACAGGTTTCTGAAGCAAACAGTTTTGCCATAGCACCAGCCTGAGTAACATTGAGGTTTTGGTTTTTCATCTCTGCTGCCTTTTGAGTGAGCAAAGTCGCAGCTTCTATTTCGGTTGCCATATCAACCAACTTAAAAGAAATTCCTTGAAAACTGCTAATTGATTTTCCAAATTGTTTCCGTTCTTTAGAGTATTTCAAAGCGGCATTGTAGGCCCCTTTTGCAACTCCTAAGGAAAGTGCTGCAATTGATATTCTTCCACCATCTAAAATTTTCATCGATTGTATGAATCCATCTCCAACAGGTCCAAGTCGATTGGCATCGGGTATGACGCAATTGTCAAAAACCATTTCGGCAGTTTCGGATGCACGCATACCTAGTTTATTTTCTTTTTTCCCAGCAGTAAACCCTGCAGTCCCTCGTTCTACAACAAAAGCAGTCATTCCTCTGTTATCTCCTTTTTCACCATTACGTGCTATAACAACAGCAATATCTCCTGAAATACCATGAGTAATGAAATTTTTGGTGCCATTAAGCACCCAATTCTCACCTTCTTTTCGAGCGGTAGTTGACATACCTTTGGCATCAGAACCCGTATTGTGCTCGGTTAATCCCCAGGCACCTAGGGAGGTGCCATCGCACAGCTTAGGCAACCACTTAAGGCGCTGTTCCTCTGTTCCAAAGGAATAAATATGATTGACACATAAAGAGTTGTGTGCAGCAACAGAAAGCCCTATAGATGGATCTACAATAGATAGGGTTTCAATGAGGGTTACATACTCATGATATCCCATACCTGAGCCACCATAGGCCTCAGGAATTAACATACCCATAAACCCCAGTGAACCCGCTTGTTCAAAAAGCTCTACTGGAAAATACTGCGCTTCATCCCAGTCCATAACATTGGGTTTGATGAATTGAATAGCAAAGTCACGCGCTGCCTCATAAACCATTCTTTGGGTTTCAGTAGTTTTAATTTCGGGACGTAATTCGAAATCAATCATAAACAATTTTTAATGCAAATATAGTTTTAATCTTTCGAGTTTGTTTGGGGAATTTACAAAAAGTTCAGACAGAACTGCCAGGTCTATTTGGTTATTTTTTGTTCGGTATGCTATTAGCTGTTCTGCCTCTTTCCTATTTAAGTAGGGTGTTTTCTCTAGTTCAGAAAGACTAGCAGTCTCCAAATCAAGCTTGTGTATATTCGGTTGACTTTGAATCTCAAAATAATCGAAAAGTCGCTTTACAACTAAACTATCCAAACCATAAACCTCGTAACACTGATCCAATACAGAAAAACCAGAGAGATAGGCACGGTATTTCACCAATCGCTCAGAAAGCACTTTACCAACTCCAGAAACTATGGTAAACTCCTCTGCAGTTGCCGAATTGATGTCCTTCTTTTTTATCGCTTTTTTAGTTGTTTTTTTAAAACGAGTCGAAAATTTTAGCTGCTTTTCTATCGCCTTGAATTGTGCATCAGAAAGCTGAGTTATCATTTGAAACTCTTCGGGATTTTTAATGAATTGATTGGTTTGACGATAGGTTTTGAGTCGATCATAGGCTTCTGTTGGAAGACCTATTAAATACGCTTGATAATCGGTTAAAAAATTGGGATTGTATTGAAAAGACGATGTGCTCTTAGGTTTTTTAGAAGCATTACTACGTTCTAATTGCTTTTGAAGTTCCATACCCATAGATAAATCAGGAGGAAGCAATTGAACTGACTGAAGCGACAAATTATAGATCTGAAACCCTAATAGCAATAGCAATAAAAGGACCACTGCACCACGCTGTGATTTAGAAAGAACAAAACCAGAGCGTCTCGAAAACATACAAGCCTTTTAGGACCTAGAAATGGCAGAAAGATATCGATTCAACTCTTCTCGCACTCTTGGGAAAAGCAATAATAAACCAATCATATTTGGGAAAACCAATGCGAGTATCATTGCGTCTGAAAAAGCCCATACTGCAGACATATCTCCAGCAGCTCCAATAACGATAAAGATCAGAAATAAAGACTTGTAGGTCATTTCTGAAACTTTACTTTTTCCAAAAATATACATCCAAGACTGAAGCCCATAATAGGACCAAGAAATCATGGTTGACACGGCAAAAAGAACCACTGCTATAGTCAAGAAAGGTCCAGAAAAAGAAATGTATTTTGAAAAAGCAGCAGCCGTTATTCCAGCACCTTCAGCAGGAACACCATCGATCATTACAACACCTCCTACACCTCCATAACTGAACACCGTATTATCTCCATTAAATATAATGATTACCAAAGCGGTCATGGTACAGATGACTACAGTGTCAATAAAAGGTTCCAACAATGCAACTAAACCTTCTGAAGCAGCGTAGTTTGTTTTTACCGCAGAGTGGGCAATGGATGCTGATCCTGCACCTGCCTCGTTTGAAAAGGCTGCCCTTCGGAAACCAGTAATCAAAACACCCAACAAACCACCTAGTCCCGCTTGTGGACTAAATGCTTGGTTAAAAATCATTCCAAAAGCATCATCTACAAAACTGAAATTTGTTACGATAATATAAACACAGGCAAGAATGTACATCAATGCCATTAGGGGGACTACCTTTTCAGTAACAGAGGCAATACGCTTTATTCCCCCTATGATAATAACTCCCACCAAAACCATCATAACGATACCAATTATCGTACGTGCACTTCCTCCAGTCATACCAAAAGAGCTGACCAATTGCATTGCTGCTTGATTGGATTGTGCGGCATTTCCACCACCAAAAGAGGCCCCAATACACAAAAAGGCAAAAACCCCTGCGAGGACTTTTCCTAAAGTCACAAATCCTTTTTCTTGCAATCCCTTAGTGAGATAATACATAGGCCCTCCATATACGGTACCGTCTTCTCCTACATCGCGGTATTTTACCCCAAGAGTACATTCTACAAACTTGGTGGACATTCCCAATAAGCCACAAAGTATCATCCAAAATGTCGCTCCTGGTCCTCCCACTGCAATAGCTAAAGCCACTCCAGCAATATTTCCATTTCCAACTGTTCCAGATACAGCAGTTGCCAAGGCTTGGAAATGACTCACTTCTCCTTCTTTGCTCTCATCTGCTATGGTTCTTTTAATGTCTCCATCTATTGCCAGTTGTTCATTTGCGGAACTGTGATGGTCTACATCATCATATTTACCTCGAACGGTATTGATTGCAGTTGAAAAATGACGGATGTTAACAAAACCAAAATACACAGTAAAGAACAGGGCACCCCCTACTAACAAAAAGATGATCGTGGGTATTTCTGTACCCGGAAAATTGTGCAATACCAATCCTTCCCACCAATTAGCAATTGGAGTGAATGCTTCGTTTATTCGTTCGTCTAAACCCCGCCCTTGAGAAAAAAGAGAAGTGAAAGGAAATAAAAAGAAGAGTGCTATATAAGTCAATCTTGAGGTATTGGAAAGCTTCATAATTTGGTTCTAATAATTTTTAAGGGTTCAATATCATAAAAAGGAAGGGAATATCAAACTAATCGAGCTGAAAGATGCGGTTTAATTTTTTTATGTTTTCTCGAGTTCCCAAGACTATGAGTTTTCCATCTGCTGAAAGTATGCGCTTTGCTTCTGGATTGATAAATTGTTTTCCTTTTTCATCTCGATACCCAATTACATTACATCCCGTTCTCTCCCTTAGCTCTAACTCCTCTAAGGTTTTGTTTTGAAATTTTTTAGGCAATTGATTCAGTTTCACTTCTTCCACATTAGGACTGGTTTCGTCCTTCCACCAATCAAGAGTTTCTAAAAAATGAATTAAATATGGTACGGTCAAAAGAGCTGCCATATAGTCTCCACCTATCTTATCCGGCATGATGATATGATCGGCACCGGCCCATTTGAGTTTGGATTGGTTTTGATCTTCTGAAGCTCGGCTGACGATTACAATCTGAGAATGCAACTTTCAGGCAGTCAACACCACAAATAAATTGTCAGCATCATCTGGTAAGGCACAAATTAGATTTTTTGCTTTTTTAATCCCTGCTTCGATCAAAACCTCATCAGATAAAGCACTTCCTTGATGAAAAAGTACCTCTTCTTAATAGGTGTCTATCACTTGTGGGTCTTGTTCAATAACGACATAGGGTTCGTTATGGAACTTCAAACGACGCACTGCTTGTCTCCCGTTGCGGCCATAACCACAAACTATGGTATGTTGGTTTAATTTTTTTATCATGGTTCTATTTTTTTTGGATTGAATAAAATGAGGGCTCCATTGGTACAACAAACCTTCTATTATGTATCTGATTGCTAGGGCAACGATTAAAAAGGCAACTAAGATGAAAAAAAGTGCAAAAAACCTTCCCAGATCCGTAAAACCATCCATTTCTGAATAGCCAACGGTACTTAAAGTAATGGCCGTCATGTATACTGCATCAAATAAAGAAAAATGGGGTGAGGTTATATAAAAACCTAGAGTTCCCAAAAGAAAAACAGAAAGAAGAAGTAGGAAGGCGCGAAAGAGTGGGGACTGGAAAAGTTTCATGTCATAGGTCGAAGACGGAGGTGCGTTTGGTGTAGATCATATCTTTGAACTTCAGCCAAAAGGCTAAGGTTAAATACAAGAAAAAGCCACCTACCAGAGTAGTAAAAGAAGCATAGATAAAAAACAATCTAACGCTTTTTACTTTCATTCCCAACAATTCCGCGAAACGGGAAGAAACTCCAAAACCATTACGCTCAAAAAAAACACGAAGTTGGTAAGTGACTGCCATAAAAACAAAGGTACTATTCTAATTAAAAAATTCAAGTTTTCATTAAATGATATCCCACATTACAATGCAAGCATCGTCTTTTTTCACAATAGTTTTTGTACAAGTGCAACAAGCCCTGACTGTTTGCAGCATTGTAGTTGGGCACTGAAAATGATTTAAATCTTTTAAGGATACTGTTTTGCTCTTCTGGAAGCTGCTGGGCCCATAGGAACAATTCTTCTTCTCCCGATTTTCCCAGGTATCGCGAATAAGCAAATCGCAAAGGAAGAAGCGTATTAATCGCTATTAAATTGAAAAAAGAGCGGCTAACCTTCTTTTCTCTTACGGTGCTTATGGCACCGAAATTATAGTGATTTTTCCAGTATAAACTAGGAGAAGATTTTAAGACCTCATACGACTGGTCCAAATGGGTGTGATGCATAAATTCTTGAAAGAGGTTTGTTTTTTTACAGTAAAGTGCGGCTAGTTGTGCCAAACGTATTGTAGGAAAATTTGAAGGACGCAGTCGTGCAAATTGAACTTTCTGATTGGCGTAAGAAAGGTTGAATTTGGTTTTCAAATAGGCGTAGTGCTGTTGCAATTCTTTGTGATACCCATCAACTGCTTTACCATCCAACAAACCCGCTTGCCCTAGAAACAAGGCCTCCATATCTGTGAGTTTTCCTTGCAGTTTACGAACACAGTGAAAAGGAGTATGAAGTGCAGCTTCAAAAAAAGCAGACCCATTACTATTTAGTCCAAAAACCTTAAACAAAAGCACAAACAATACAGCTTCCCAATCGTTTTTAAAATTGCTTAATAACATCTTTATTTCCTCGCTTCGCTTTTCCATTCGTTCAACAAAAAGACGATCTAAATAGTGTTTCCATTTAAAAGTTGAAAAGTTTTGAATTGAAGATTCACAGGCTAAAAACTGAGGTTTTTTGTGAAATACGTGCTGGTATTTTTCTATCGTTTCGGAGCTGACATAATCCGAAAGCTGAAGGGTAGGTATTATCGCCCCATGGGCGTAGCTTACATCTGTATCGTGCTGCCAAACCACATGAAGGATTACACTATCGTATTGTGGATCTAAATGGTGTCCATGACGGTACCAATCTGAAGCGAGAAGGTGCAGCTCCACTGGCCCATTCCACAACAAACCATCAAAATATAATTGTGCTTCAAGAAAGTCTGGCCCACCCCTAGAATTGGGATTTCCTATATGGATGGGCTTTATTTCTTTTCCTTCCAAAGAACGCAAAGGCCTCTTTGAAAATTTTTGATAACGCCATATATAATGCAGTAAAGACTCTTGCATGGTAAAATTTGGGGACGATAAATAAAGAGTTTCTTAACGAGTGACTTCTCCTTGCCACTCCATAATTCCTCCTAGTAAGTTAAAACAAGTTTCAATGCCTTGTTGTTTAATGAGCTGGCATGCTTGAGCACTTCGAGCACCCGAACGACAATAGACAAAATAAGTCTTTGATCGATCTAATTGAGTTAAACCCTCCATAAACCCATGTGGATCACGAATGTCCAACAAAGTAGCGCCAGGAATATGTCCTTGATCAAACTCTTCCTGAGTTCTAACATCTAATAGTATACTTCCCTCTGTAGCCTTCTGATTTTCAGCCCATTCTTTTTGAGATAAATCCATTGTTCTTTTTTTGCTAAAGTACAACAGCCTAATTCATCAAACAAATTCATTAAAATATTTTGAAAAATTAAATTTTAATTTATATTTGTACCCACAAATGTTGTAAGTACATATGTTGTCTAACACCAAACTTTGCATAATTACATTACTCAAGACAAACAGTCGAGTACTGGAGGCGTTAGGAAAAGTCTTAAAACAACACGACGTTTCCCTACAGCAGTTTAATGTATTGCGAATTTTGAGAGGGCAAAAAGGAGAAGCAGCTAATCTTAGTACTGTTCAAGACCGAATGGTTAACAGGATGAGCAATACCACGCGTATCGTGGACAAATTGATCGATAAGAATTTTGTACAGCGCAGCATTTGCGAAAAAAATAGGAGAAAAATTGAATTGTTTATCACAGAAGAAGGCCGGTCTTTGTTAACACTACTGGATCAGGTGGTAGATGAAGTTGAGACCCAATTAACAGATCAGCTTAGTACTGATGAGAAACAAAATTTAGTCTCCCTATTAAATAAAATTAATATTTAAAAAACAAATTGTTATGAAAAAGAAAATTGCTACCCTTTTATTAATCGCCGTTTCAACTGGAGTTTGGAGTCAAAGCAGCGTTTTAAAAATCAACACAAATGACAGTAAAATCCACTGGTTGGCTAAAAAAGTTACTGGTCAACACGACGGCTTTATCAATTTAATTGATGGATCTTTGGAATTGGATGACGAGCAAATTACTGGTGGTACTTTCACAGTAGATATGACCTCAATTAATGTAGCCGATCTTACTGGAGAGTATAAAGGGAAATTGGAAGGTCACCTTAAGTCTGATGATTTTTTTAGTGTGGAGCAATTTCCAAAATCGACTTTAAAAATTACAAAAGCGAATCAGAAAATGGAAAATCATTACGAAATGACAGCGGATTTAACCATAAAAGGAATTACCCATCCTGTCACTTTCGAAATGCATGTAGAAGGAGACAGTGCAAATACAAAATTCATGATTGATCGTTCCAAATACAATGTGCGTTATGGATCCAATTCCTTCTTTGATAATTTAGGAGACAAAGCCATCTATGATGAGTTTGAATTAGATATCAATTTAAAATTTTAATCATGCGAGTAAACCGACCTAAATGCAGCTGTGGTAACACCCAAAATCCTGAGGGTTACTGCGACGGTTCTCACCTAAATAAATAATTATTGTTCGGGGATTGGGGAAATAAAAATTATACTATATTTGATTAATGAACCGAACAATAATTTTTTTCAGCTGGTGGCACACGACTCTTAAATGAAACGCGTGGTACAACTGAATAGATTAAAATATATAAAGGCTTGTCATCGCGACAAGCCTTTTTTAATTTTGCACTCTATGAAACAAGCCAAAAACAATTTTAAAAATACAATTACAGAAAGATCGCTTAAAATCTTTAGTAATAGAACAAGTACAGCAAGTGGTTGCACTCGTTCCCAATTTTATAATTAAAATACTATTAATTACTAAAATTTAAACTTGTGAAAACATTTGCCCTCAAAACAGAGCACAGAAAAATACTTGCAGACACCATCACCCCGGTGAGTGTTTATTTGAAACTGAGAGATCAATTTCCACACTCTCTTCTTTTAGAAAGTAGTGACTACCATGCAAACAACAAAAATTACTCTTATATCTGTTGCAACCCCATTGCCTCCATTAAATTAAAAGACGGGCAACTTATCCAGCATTTTCCAGACGGTTCTTCCACTGTGGAAGAGGCAACTGCAACTATGGACATACCTAATAGAATACATCAATTTTCTAAACAATTTGAAAGTGAACGTCTTCCTTTTGAATTCATAAACAACGGTATTTTTGGCTATATCGCTCATGAAGCTGTTGCACATTTTGACCTATTGGAACTGAACAAATCCAAGCCAGGTGAAGATATACCCGAAATTTACTATGCAGTGTATCAAAACATCATAGCTATAAGCTTGTTCAATCACGAAGCCCATTTGTTTTCTCATTCCTATAAGGGAACGCATAACCTAAACGAAATCGAATCCCTAATCAACACAAACAATAACAGCTGTTTTGAATTTAAAAAAGTGGGAGAAAAAACATCCAACCTAAGCGATACAGAATTTTTGGAATTCGTCCAAAAGGGAAAAGAACATTGCTATCGGGGGGATGTCTTTCAGCTGGTTCTCTCCAGGAGGTTCTCTCAACGCTTTCAAGGAGATGAATTCAACGTTTACCGTTCACTGCGATCCATAAATCCATCTCCTTATTTATTTTTCTTTGATTACGGTGACTTTAAAATCTTTGGCAGTTCTCCAGAAGCACAATTAATTGTCCAGGAGGGCAAGGCAGAAATTCATCCTATTGCAGGGACCTTTCGCAGAACAGGAAATGATGAAAAAGACCGTGAAGCAGCAGCAGCATTAGCAAAAGATCCTAAGGAAAACAGCGAACACGTTATGTTGGTGGATTTGGCTCGAAACGATTTAAGTAGGAATGGATCGGGTGTGCAAGTAGAAAAAAATAGAGAGATACAGTTTTATTCCCATGTCATTCACCTCGTTTCTAAAGTAACCTGTACCATGAAAGAACTTGCTAAAACCTTTCGGGTAGTTGCAGATACTTTCCCAGCGGGAACACTAAGCGGGGCTCCAAAACACAAAGCATTACAATTGATTGACAGGTATGAAAAAACACAACGTAATTTTTATGGAGGAGCTATTGGGTATATGGACTTTTACGGAAACTTTAATCACGCCATTATCATCAGGTCATTTTTAAGTAAAAACCAGCAACTCCACTATCAAGCAGGCGCCGGAATCGTAGCCCACTCTGTTCCAGAAAGTGAATTACAAGAAGTCTACAACAAGTTGGGTGCCCTGGACAAGGCGTTAACACTCGCAGAAAACATCGCTTCATGAAAAAAGTATTTGTTATTGATAATTACGACTCGTTTACGTACAACCTCGTCCATTATTTAGAAGAATTGGACTGTGAAGTAACCGTAAAACGTAACGATCAATTTGAACTGGAGGAGTTAGAGAAATACCCTATGATCTTGTTGTCACCAGGGCCAGGCATACCCTCAGAATCAGGCTTACTCAAAGCTGCCATAGAACGCTATGCTCCCACCAAAAAAATATTGGGTATTTGTTTGGGACAACAAGCTATTGGAGAAGTTTTTGGGGGTAAATTGATCAATCTCGAAACAGTCTATCACGGGGTAGCTACCCCAGTACATATCACAGAAGAAGACCCCTTGTTTGAGGGACTCCCAAAAACCTTTGACATCGGAAGATACCATTCTTGGGTAGTGGAGCAACCCCTGCCTGAAACACTTATCGCGACCTCTTTAGATGACAACGGCCAATTGATGTCTTTACGTCATAAAAATTACGATGTGTGTGCTGTTCAGTATCATCCAGAATCAGTGCTGACACCACAGGGCAAAAAAATTATTGCAAATTGGATCAACAGTTAAAAAAACAGATGAAAGTCATACTCAACCGACTGGTTCGACACGAACAACTTAAAAAAGAAGAAGCAAGGCAGATGATCATCAACATTGCTGAGGGAAAGTACAACAACTCACAGATTGCTGCCTTTCTTACCGTTTATATGATGAGAAGTATCAGTCTTTCTGAACTCGAAGGCTTTCGTGAAGCCTTACTAGAATTGTGTATCGCTGTAGATTTGAGTGAGTTTGATACCATTGATCTTTGTGGTACTGGAGGAGACGAAAAAGATACGTTCAATATTTCAACCCTGGCTTCCTTTATTACTGCAGGCGCAGGTGTTCGAGTTAGCAAACACGGAAACTACGGGGTATCATCGGGGTGTGGGTCCAGTAATGTACTAGAAGCACTAGGGATTCGTTTTTCTAATGATGCTGATTTTTTAAAACGCTGTGTAGACCGCGCAGGAATTTGTATTTTACACGCTCCTCTTTTTCATCCCGCTATGAAAAACGTAGCACCCGTTCGACGGGAACTGGGTGTAAAAACCTTTTTCAATATGTTGGGTCCACTGGTCAACCCTGCTTTTCCAAAAAGCCAACTCACAGGTGTTTTTAATCTTGAATTGGCACGACTGTACCAATACCTCTTTCAAAAAACAACTACCCAATTTACGATACTGTACACACTAGAAGGCTATGACGAAATTTCACTCACAGGGCCAACCAAAGCCCTGAGTCAAAACAGTGAACGCATTCTAACTCCTCAGGATTTTGGAGTCCAAACCTTGAAAGCAAAAGAAATCTCTGGAGGAGCAGACGTGGCTTCTTCTGCCAAAATATTTATGGAAGTACTTCAAAATAAAGGAACACAAGCCCAACAAAATGTAGTCTGTGCCAATGCAGGAATGGCGCTAGCCACTGCACTCAATCTTTCTCCAATTGAAGGCTTTGAAAAAGCAAAAGAATCCTTGGTTTCAGGAGCTGCTCTAAAAGCCTTTACAGAACTTCAAAATCTGAGTAAAGCATGACTATTTTAGACCAAATTATTGCAGATAAGATAAAGGAAGTAGCGCATCGAAAAAGCCTTTTTCCCACTAGTTATTGGGAAGCATCACCCCTTTTTGATCGCAGCACTACTTCTTTAGCCAACAAGCTTCGAAACCAAACCATGGGAATCCTTGCTGAACACAAAAGACGCTCCCCTTCAAAACAGAACATCAATAGCTCACTTACCGTTTCAGATGTGGCACAGGGCTATGAAAAAGCAGGTGCTAGTGGAATGTCTGTTTTGACTGACGGAAAATATTTTGGTGGATCACTAGAAGACCTTGTGCAAGCCCGATCCGTAACCCATTTCCCTTTACTCAGAAAAGAATTTATCATTGATGAATACCAATTGATCGAAGCCAAAGCCCACGGTGCAGATGTGATCTTGTTGATTGCTGCTGTACTGACTACACAAGAAATAAAACAACTTTCTACTTGTGCAAAAAGTTTAGGTCTCGAAGTGCTTCTTGAGGTACACAACGAAGCAGAACTAAAAAAGTCTCTAATGCCTACACTCGACCTACTTGGAGTAAACAACCGCAACCTAAAGACCTTTGAGGTTTCGCTAGAAACCAGCAAAAACCTAGCAGATAAAATTCCAAGCGACTTTGTCAAAGTCTCAGAAAGTGGCATCAGTAAAGTTCAATCCATTCAGGAATTGGTCCACCATGGCTATCAAGGATTTTTAATTGGAGAACAATTTATGAAAAGTGAGAATCCAGGAGAGACAGCACAAGCATTCATTAAACAGTTAGAGTCATGAGATTAAAGGTTTGTGGAATGCGGTCGCCAGAAAATATTGCTGCTCTAGAAATTTTAGAGCCAGACTATATGGGTTTTATTTTTTGGGCTCCTTCAAAACGATATGTCAGTACTGCAACGCCACCTCTCAAAGATTCAATAAAAAAAACGGGGGTTTTTGTAGAAGCCTCCTTGGACTACATACAAAGCACAATGGAGGAACACGACCTAAAAGCAATACAACTTCACGGACAAGAAACACCTGCCTATTGCCAAATCGTTAGTTCCTGGGGAGTTGAAGTCATCAAAGCCTTTTCGGTAAAAGACACTTTTGATTTTTCACAACTCCAAGCATATGAAGAAGTATGTGATTATTTTTTGTTTGATACCAAAGGGAAACTTCCTGGAGGTAACGGAACCCAATTTGATTGGAGATTGTTACAAGAATATCCCTCACAAAAGCCTTTTTTCTTGAGTGGAGGAATAGGATTGGAAGAGCTGCCCCAGCTCAAAGCACTTATAAAAACGAAATTGCCCATATACGCTATTGATGTAAATAGTAAATTTGAAACCGCCCCAGGACTGAAAAATACAGAAGCAATAAAACAACTGAAAGACGCATTAAATGAATTATAACGTAGATGAAAAGGGTTATTACGGAGTATTTGGAGGAGCATACATCCCAGAAATGCTCTATCCCAATGTAGCCGAACTGAAAGAACAATACCTTAAAATTAGTGAAGCTCCTGATTTTCAAAAAGAATTTAAAGACTTGCTAAAGGCCTATGTAGGACGGCCTACACCCCTTTATTTTGCTCAACGTCTTTCCGAACGCTACCAAACTAAGATTTATCTGAAACGCGAAGACCTATGTCACACAGGAGCACATAAAGTAAACAATACCATCGGACAAATTCTTCTTGCCAAACGCCTTGGAAAAAACCGCATTATTGCAGAAACGGGTGCCGGACAACACGGTGTGGCTACCGCTACTGTATGTGCCTTGATGGGAATAGAATGTATTGTTTATATGGGCGAGCTGGACATCAAGCGCCAAGCACCCAATGTAGCTCGTATGAAAATGTTGGGAGCCGAAGTACGTCCTGCACAATCAGGGAGTAAAACACTCAAAGACGCTACCAACGAAGCCATACGCGACTGGATAAACAACCCTGTAGACACCCACTACATTATTGGTTCTGTAGTAGGGCCACACCCCTATCCCGATATGGTAGCACGCTTTCAATCGGTCATCAGCGAAGAGACCAAAGTACAACTCATGGAAGTAGAGGGTCGTGACTATCCTGATCATGTGATTGCCTGTGTGGGGGGTGGGAGTAATGCAGCAGGATTGTACTACCATTATCTCAACGACTCACGCGTCAACATCATCGCTGTGGAAGCTGCAGGAAAAGGAATAGATTCCGGTGCCAGCGCGGCCACTTCTGCCTTGGGGAAAGAGGGAATAATACACGGTAGTAAAACCCTATTAATGCAAACCCCAGACGGTCAGATTACGGAACCCTATTCCATCTCCGCTGGACTAGACTATCCCGGTGTAGGGCCCATGCATGCTCATTTGTTTCGTTCCAAACGTGCAGAATTCATCTCCGTTCCAGACCAGGAAGCAATGGACTGGGGGCTGACACTCTCACAGATGGAAGGCATTATTCCTGCTATAGAAACGGCGCATGCCTTTGCAGTACTCGACCTACGCTCCTTCGGACCCGAAGAAGTACTCGTCTTTAATTGCTCAGGGCGCGGAGACAAGGACCTAAATACCTATATAGATTATTTTAAATTGTAATGAATCGAATCGATCAAAAATTTCAAGAAGGCAAAAAACTATTGTCCATCTATTTCTCTGCAGGTCATCCCAATTTGGAAGATACTGTTCCAGTATTAAAAGAATTGCAAAAAGCAGGCGTAGATCTTATTGAAATTGGACTTCCTTTTTCAGATCCCCTTGCAGATGGTCCTACCATACAGCAAAGCTCTACTCAAGCATTACGCAATGGAATGACAACAGAAAAACTTTTTTCTCAACTAGAAAATATCCGTGAAGAAATCCACATTCCATTGATACTAATGGGGTATTTTAATCCCATGATGCAATATGGCATAGAACGTTTTTGTTCTCGCTGTGCTCAAATTGGAATTGACGGACTTATCATTCCAGACCTACCTGTAGACGTTTATCAAGAAGAGTACAAATCCCTGTTTGACCAATATGGCCTCTATAATATGTTTTTGATTACTCCACAAACTTCTGAAGAACGCATTCGTTTTATTGATCGCGTATCAAAGGGATTCATATATATGGTGAGCAGTGCCAGTGTAACCGGTGCTAAAAATACTTTTGGAAGCGAGCAAACCGACTATTTTAAACGCATTGCTGCACTTCAACTAAAAACACCAACCCTTGTAGGCTTTGGTATCAGCAATGCGAAAACCTTTACCGCCGCAACGGAACACTCTTTCGGTGCCATCATAGGATCTGCTTTCATCAAGTTTCTGGAAGAAAAGGGCGTAGGGGAAATCGACTCCTTTATAAAAAGTATCCGTTAGGAAAAATCGTGTTTTCCTAAAGAGCGACAAGAGTTGCCTTGTACTTTGAAACTTCCACAACAACGGAATTATTTTGTTATTTCATTGAAAATAACGTACTTGTAGTTGATAAAAAGAAATAAATATGCCCTATTTCCAAATCCTACTGGTTGTTCAAGGAATGGCAGAAGACTACCTTCCCCTTGTAATCTCAAATTTATTGGTTATATTTTTCTTTCTTTTTTTTCTAAAAAGCAAAAAAAAAGCTTCTTCTATCTACAAAGACCGTATTATAAAACTATGAAAACCCTACTCATCGTTTTTATAAAAGCAGCTGTTGCGGGAAAAGTGAAAACGCGACTTGCGAAAAGTATTGGAACCGATGGTGCCGTATGGATTTATCAAAAATTATTAGATCATACCGCTTCTGTTTCTAAAAATTCAAAAATAGCAACAGCCGTTTTTGAAAACATCCAATCCCAAAAAAACAAAGAAATTTTTTCACATGCCGTCTACTTCCAATTACAACAAGGAAAAGACCTTGGAGAAAAAATGAGTTCGGCTTTTGATTGGGCCTTTGAAAAAGGCTATGAAAAGGTGATACTCCTTGGGAGTGATTTAGGGTCTCTCAACGAAAAAATAGTGCTTGAAGCAGAGACTGCTTTGATTGAAAACGAATACGTCATCGGCCCTACTTATGATGGTGGCTATTACCTGATTGGGATGAAAAAACCTTCCCCCCATCTTTTTAAAGAAATCCCTTGGAGCACTGAAAAGGTTTTAGAACAAACTCTAAAAACAGTAACTCCCTCCGCATTTTATTTTCTTGAATTGGCAAATGACATCGATGAATTCAAAGACTTAAAAGCTGAGTCAGAACTTTTTACAAAATACCAAAAACAATTTTCCTAAAAACTGTTAAACCCTTTGGGCTCATAACTAAATCTGCTACTTTTAAAGAAAAAAAGCATGAGTTACCTACAAACTACAAAAAATGTCTATAAAGAAGCTGCACTGCGTCCAGATGTTGGGCTTTGTTGTACCACTACCCCTGTTTGGCAATTTCCCGGTCTTTCCATACCTAAAATCATGCAGGAAATGAATTACGGTTGTGGAAGTACGGTACACCCTCGAGACCTTATAAACAATCCAAAAATCCTCTATGTAGGAGTTGGAGGTGGAATGGAACTGCTCCAGTTCAGTTATTTTTCACGTCAAAAAGAGGGCGTTATCGGTGTGGATGTAGTCGATGAAATGCTCGAAGCCTGTCAAGCCAACTTTGAAATTGCAAAAAAAGAAAACGAATGGTTCAAGCCAGATTTTGTTCGGCTGGAAAAAGGAGACGCCCTCTCCCTGCCTGTAGCTACAGCCTCTGTTGATGTGGCAGCACAAAACTGCCTTTTCAATATTTTTAAGACAGATGAACTAAAACAGGCTCTCAGGGAAATGTATCGGGTATTGAAACCTCACGGAAGGCTGGTAATGAGTGATCCCATTTGCGAACAAACTATGAATGAATTTCTTCGCGCTGATGATCGTCTTAGAGCACTCTGCCTGTCTGGTGCTCTTTCGCTGAAAGAGTACATAGATTGTTTGACAGAAGTGGGTTTTGGAACGATAGAAATTCGTGCTAGAAGACCCTACCGAATACTAGACCCCGCACACTATCCCACAAAAGAAAATCTGTACATAGAAAGCGTAGAAGTTTGTGCAATAAAAGACCCCATGCCCAGCGATGGACCCTGTATTTTTACAGGAAAAAGCGCCATATACTATGGTACAGAAGACTATTTTGACGATAAAAAGGGGCATGTACTTTTAAAAAATCAACCGCTTGCGGTTTGTGATAAAACAGCAAGTGCCTTAGCAAACCTGAATCGAAAAGACCTCTATATCTCTCCTGCTACTTTCCACTACGATGGTGGTGGCTGTTGCTAAACCTAAAAACTTCATACAATGAAATATTTAGTACTTGCTTATCTATTTTCACTTCACGTAGTTGCCCAAAAAAACATTCACCACAGGTGGAATACACAGCTACAAAAGTATGTTTCCGAAACTGGACAGGTAGATTATCAATCCTGGCAAAAAGACCAAGCACCTCTCATAGCATACCTCAACACTCTCGCTCAATTTCCTCCGCAGGAAGAAGACTCAAAAAATCAAAAGTTGGCCTATTGGATCAATGCGTATAACGCACTTACTGTCTTACTCATTTTGGAAAACTACCCCCTAAATAGCATTAAAGACATCCAATCACCATGGGGTCAAAATGTGTTTCAAATAGGAGATAAAGACTACAGTCTGGGAGATATTGAACACAAGATTTTACGAAAAATGGACGAACCTCGCATCCATTTTGCAATCAATTGTGCTTCTGGTTCTTGCCCTAAATTAGCAAATCGTGCATATCAGGAGAAACAACTCGAGCAACAATTGGCAAAAGCAACTCAGGATTTTTTAAGAGACCCTACTAAAAATTACCTATTAAAAGACCGCCTAGAACTCTCTAAAATCTTTCTTTGGTTTGGAAGGGATTTTGGCACTAAAAAAGAACTGTTGGAATTCATTTCTACCTATAGTGGTATCAAATTAGATCAACCCAAGATAGATTACAAACCTTATGACTGGAAGCTCAACGAATAAGCCCCAGCTCTCTATTATAGTACCTGTGCTAAACGAAATCACAGGCATCGAATTGTTTGTAGCCCATTTAAAAAGTCAATGGAGGAACCCCCAGGAACTTATTTTTGTTGATGGTGGTAGTACAGACGGAACCTGGGAATGGCTTCAAAAAAAATCACTTCAAGCGGTGCAAAGTACCCCAGGAAGAGCCATTCAGATGAACATTGGTGCTACCAGAGCCTCCTGTGACAATTTTTATTTTGTTCACGCAGACAGCAAGGTTCCAAAACATTTCGATGTACACTTATTAGACGCTCATAAAAAAGGAATAAAGGCAGCCTGTTTTCAACTTCAGTTTGACGCTGAAAATTGGCTTCTCAATACCGCTGCCTTGGGGAGCAAGTGGAATCACTTGCTTTGTAGAGGGGGAGATCAATCCCTTTTTGTAAACCGAACTCTTTTTCAGACTTTAGGCGGATTTGACCCCAGATATAAAGTGTGTGAGGACTTGGATTTTTTTAAAAAACTTTATAAAACTACAGCCTTTAAAGTACTAGCACCTAGAATCACAACCTCCTCAAGAAGATTCTTGGAGAATGGTATTCTCCGATTGTTTTTTCATTTTAGAATCTTACACTTTATGCATTGGCTGGGAATAGGTCCTCATTCTTTGACTTGGTATTACCATTGGACAGTACGCTAATTCAAAAAATTTAAAGTCAGGTGATAGGTTCCAAAAATGAAGATATAAATCAATCCACAGGAAACAATATAAATGATGAAATACAAGACTGCTGAAAAAAGATCATAGCCCGTTTTAAATTCTTTGAGAATTCGAAATAAAAGAGCAACACAACAAAGGGTGAATAAAATGGTAAGTACAATAATCATGGGTTTGGGGTTTATATTTTTAATTGGGTTTTTAAGGTTTTATATCATCTTATTTATTTTTAATAGTAAGACAGCTGGTCAGTAAATTTGGAAGAACATATTCCCACCCCTGTTGACAGGAAGCACAACGTTCCGCTCCGTTTTCTATGATGCTAAAATCACCCTGTTTAATAAAGATGCACGTTCCCTCTTTTATTGATTCTAAGTAAAAATGCAATTCAGAAACTGCAGGGCCAAAGCGATCAGTAGCTTCATGAAAAATTTCAAAAGCTAGGTGTTTGCCAACATCAAACACCAACACCTTGGCTTTTATGTGATCTACCCACGCACCATTTTTCGTTTGAGCTTTCCAAACTGCCGTTGATCCTAAAACACCTGTGGTATGGAGTTGGCAATGGTACATGTACTTCTGAGTGTGTTCTGGAAGTGTCAACGCTTCCCATACTATTTTTTTGGAGACAGGTACGGTTGCTCTTACACTTGCCCACTGTAAATTTTCTTTCGATCCCATTATTAATTACGTCAGTGATTTGAAAGAAAGAATAGTAAATGCAGACTAGAAAAAGTCATGATATTTTAGATTTGGTTCCACTAATTTACGAATATATTTTAATTAAAAGCACTAACTTAGCTTAATGCAGAAAACAGCCCCCAAAAAATCAATTGTAATCATAGGAAATGGAATTTCTGGGATTACTACTGCTCGACACATTCGAAAATATTCTGAGAATCAAATTACAGTAGTCTCTGAAGAACATCCTTATTTTTTCTCACGTACTGCACTAATGTATGTATATATGGGGCACATGAAGTTTGAAGATACGGAGCCCTACGAAAAACACTTTTGGACAAAGAACAAGATCAACTTGATTCAAAGTCGGGTGGAAGAGATAGAAACAAATAAAAAAAATCTCAAATTATCGAATGGACAAATATTGAAGTACGATAGTCTTATTATAGCAACGGGTAGCAAGCCCAATAAATTTGGCTGGAAAGGGCAAGATGCCAAAGGGGTAATGGGACTCTATCACAAGCAGGACTTGGAAAACCTTGAGCACTATGCTCCAAACAATCAAATGTGTAAACGCGCTGTAATTGTGGGGGGAGGACTCATTGGAATAGAACTTGCTGAAATGCTACATTCCAGACACATCCCTGTTACTTTCTTAGTTAGAGAAACAAGTTTTTGGAATGGTGTCCTTCCTCAGGGAGAATCCGAAATCATCAACAGAGAAATTCTGGAAAAGGGAATTGACCTTCGACTCAATACGCATTTAAAGGAAATCGTTACAGATGAAAACGGTCGAGTTCAAGGGGTTAAAATACAAGACACAGAAGAAGAAATACCCTGTAATGTTGTGGGGCTTACTGCTGGAGTAGCACCCAACATTGCCTTTTTAGATGGAAGTGGTATCGAAACAAACAGAGGGGTTCTTGTGAATAGTTTTTTAGAAACCAACCTACCCGATGTTTATGCAGTTGGAGATTGTGCTGAGCAAAGGGTTTCTATAGGCAAACGAAAAGCCATAGAAGCAGTTTGGTATACCGGTAGAATGATGGGCGAAACCGTAGCACAAACAATCTGTGGTAACCGTAAAGAATATAAACCTGGCTTCTGGTTCAACTCGGCAAAATTTTTTGACATTGAATACCAAACATACGGTTGGATAGGAACACAAGCTGAGCCTAACGAAACTCGATTCTATTGGGAACACAGCAATGGAAAAAAATGCCTACACTTTAGTTTTGATAAAAAAAGTAAAGTGTTTCTGGGTGTAAACGCTTTGGGAATTCGATTGCGTCATGAATTTTTCAATAGAGTCATGGAGCAAAAAAAAACGATTTATTACGTCTTGGAACACTTCAAAGAGGCGCTATTTGATCCTGAATTCTATCCCTCTCATGAAAGGGAAGTCATTATTCAATTTAATCAAGAACAAAACACGGAACTTTCTATAAAAAAGAAGCCTTGGTTTAAGTTCTTTTCAAATACAACTCCAGGCTCATGAAGAAATTACAAAATACAGGATTGGCACTTTTCCTATTTGCCCTCGGAGCATTCCTCTCTCTTCCTTTTTCTGGAGAATTCACACTATCAAAATCTAATTTTGATACGTTTCTATCCAGCAGAGATATTAAAAGTGAATTACTCATCTCCTCTTTTGAAAAAGAAATAATTGGACAAAAATACAGTAGTTCTTTTGCCTTATCTTCTAAAATCATCAAAGCCTTAAACCAAGCAAATAGAGAACATAAAAGGGAAGGTCAATGGGATAAAGTTATATGGAATAAACCCCACAGTTTTGCGTTTGATATTATTAAAACCTCAAAGGGCAGCGTTACTGAAAAAGCAGGTTTTCTTTGGTGGTTGACCTTTGGACTGGGTATTGTTGGTGCCCTATTCTACATTCTCCCGGAGTACGTCCTTTCTGGACCTCCTGGAATTAAAAACAATGGGATTTGGCACCACAAAGCGACCAACCGTGGGTGGATTGGATGGAGTGTTTTTGTGTTTTTGACAGTCTTTTATGTGTTGTTGTACTTTTTTCCGGACTATATTGTTAATTGGGTGCACTTGGTTGATCCCATCAGTAAATTTATCAATGGTAACGTTGCAAGCCAATGGTTTCTTTATGGGTTTTTGTATTGTGTGGTGATGACGGTTATGGCGGTTAGGATGTACATCAAGTATAGAAACAACAACTATCAAATTCTTCGAACCACTTCCGTTTTATTTTTTCAAATTGTTTTTGCCTTTCTTATACCTGAAATCTTGGTGCGCTTTGAACGCCCGTGGTACGATTTTAAAAATGCCTTCCCACTCGACTATGATTTTTTCTTTAGTTGGAACCTCAAGCAACTTATTGAAGGTGGAGGATTTGGTCTTTTTATTTTGGTTTGGGGCATTGTTCTCACGGTGGTTATTGTTCCCGTTATGGTCTATTTTTTCGGAAAGCGATGGTACTGTTCCTGGGTATGTGGCTGTGGAGGCCTTGCAGAAACCCTAGGCGATCCCTACCGTCATCTCTCCAATAAATCCATAGGAGCATGGAAGGTTGAACGGTGGATGGTACACGGAGTATTGGTCTTTGCCATGGTCATGACTGGAGCTACTCTTTACAGTTATTTTAGTGGAGCCTCTTCACTTGTAGGAATTAGAACACAAAGTATACAAGACACCTATGGATTTTTAATTGGTTCTGTATTTGCTGGAGTTATTGGAACAGGCTTTTACCCCATTTTTGGCAATCGAGTATGGTGTCGTTTTGGGTGTCCCCTAGCTGCTTATTTGGGGATTGTCCAACGCTTTAAATCGCGTTTTAGAATTACTACCAATGGAGGTCAATGCATCTCCTGTGGCAACTGTTCTACTTATTGTGAACAGGGCATAGACGTACGAGCCTACGCCCAAAAAGGAGAAAATATTGTACGCTCAAGCTGTGTAGGATGCGGAATTTGCAGTGCTGTTTGTCCTCGAGGGGTTTTGAAATTAGAAAATGGTCCTGAAAAAGGACGTATCAATCCAACAGAAATTCTTTTGGGCAACGACGTGGACCTTATCAAACTGCTAAATAAAAACTAGGTGGTCGTTACGCTGTTTTGTAAACCCAAACGGTTTAAATACTTTTATAGGCAATGAGTACGATTGCAGTTATCATCCCTGCCTTTAACGAAGCACCATCCATTGCCCATGTGATTCAAGCAATTCCCAAACACGTCACTACCTGTATTGTTGTAGACAACAATTCTACAGATGATACAGCTTTATTGGCCAAAGAAAGTGGAGCCATAGTTCTACATGAAAGCCAAAAAGGCTATGGTCATGCATGCCTAAAAGGCATGGCCTATTTAGAAAAACACCCCCCAGATATAGTCGTTTTTTTAGATGGTGATTTTTCTGATTTTCCCGAGGATCTAGATAGTTTGGTAACACCCTTACTTCAGGATGAGGCAGTTTTTTGTTTAGGAGCACGTACCAAAAGTCTACGAGAAAAGGGGTCACTCACTCCTCAACAACGTTTTGGAAATGCTCTAGCATGTACCTTAATGCGTTGGATTTATGGCGGTACTTTTACCGATTTAGGGCCATTTAGGGCAATCCAGTGGAAGGTTTTGAAAACATTAGACATGCAAGATAAAACCTATGGATGGACCATAGAAATGCAACTTAAAATATTGAGGAGAAAACTCCCCTACAAAGAAATTCCTGTACGCTACCGCAAACGCATTGGAGTTTCTAAAGTCTCTGGAACCCTGAAAGGGACTGTACTTGCAGGTATTAAAATCATAGGGTGGATTGGTAAATTTTATTTTTCAAAATGGAGCTAACCCTTTCAGTTGTTTTGCGTTATACAGCCTATGGCATTTTGTTGATTTACATCAGCTGCTTGCTATTGATTTTTTTCTATAGTCTTACCCAGTTGAATATGCTGAGGTACTTTTTAAAATACATAAAAAAGAAAAAAACTACTCCACCCCTTCCCAAAACACTTCCAAAAATAACGATACAACTTCCCCTTTTTAATGAATATTATGTAGTAGAACGCTTACTGAAATGTATTACTGCTCTTGATTATCCCAAAGAATCACTTCAAATTCAGGTACTAGATGATTCTACAGACGATACGCTAGAATTGACCCGTAGATTAGTTGAGGACTACCAAAAAAAGAAAATACCTATTGAACTAGTAACAAGAGAAGAAAGAATAGGTTTTAAAGCAGGGGCTTTAAAAAATGGTTTGCAATTTGCTACAGGAGAATTGATCGCCCTTTTTGATGCAGATTTTCTTCCTCCCTCAGACTGGCTTTATAAGACCATACCCTATTTTTCAGATCCTAAGACAGGAGTAGTTCAAACCCGTTGGGGCCATATAAACCGTTCTCACTCTCTACTCACTGAGGTACAAGCTTTTGCACTGGATGCACATTTCGTTTTAGAACAAATTGGAAGAAACCAACAAAACCATTTTATTAATTTTAACGGTACAGCGGGAATTTGGAGAAAAAGTTGCATCCTCGATGCAGGAAATTGGGAGGGAGACACACTCACAGAAGACCTTGATTTGAGTTATCGCGCTCAATTAAAACATTGGAAATTTCACTATTTGGATGAAGTTGTGAGTCCAGCAGAATTGCCAATTACACTCAACGCTATTCGCTCTCAACAATTTCGTTGGAACAAAGGTGGAGCTGAAAACTTCAGAAAAATGATTCAAAAAGTATGGAGGACCAAAGGACACCCTTTTTCTACAAAGATCAATGCCTTTTTTCACCTACTCAACAGCAGTATGTTCCTAAATGTATTAGTGGTCTCTTTGCTAAGTGTTCCCTTACTTTTTATCAAAAAATCCTATCCCGAACTGAACCCCATTTTTAATCTAAGTGGCCTTTTTATTTTGAGTACATTAATTTTCTTTATTTCTTATTGGCAGGTACACAAACATCTGTTTGGAGGAGGACTTGGTTCTTTTTTAAAATACATCAAACGGTTTTTTAGCTTTTACAGCTTAGCGATGGGATTTTCCATACACAATTCCGTTGCAGTTATCGAAGGACACTTAGGCAAAAAAAGTCCGTTTATACGAACTCCTAAATTCAATGAAAATACCGATCAAAAACAGTTACAAACCTTTAAATACACGCTTGACAAAAGCTCCTACTTTTCATTTTTAGAACTGCTGGCAGCCCTTTACTTTCTCTTTGGTATGGGGGCCGCTTTTTTTGTGGGTTCAGAGGGTGATTTTGGTCTGTTTGTTTTTCATTTGTTTTTGTTTTATGGCTTTGCAAGCATCAGTTATTACGGAATAAAAGAAAAAACCTAATATGATAAACAATCGATTTTTATTACATGTTGGGCTTCTTATCACTCTCATTGTTGGGTTTTATCTAATCGCTTTTGAAATTCTAAGAGAGGAAACCCTACCGCTTTTAACCACCTACAGCGCTCTGTTTCTTGGATTGTGGTTTTGGATACGAAACTACAGTAGCCTATTGGGTATTTTTTTGCTAGGATTTGTCTTACGTTTTCTTTTTTGGAACCACTTACCCGCACTCTCACAAGATTTCTATCGATTTCTTTGGGATGGAGGCATTCAGTTGCTGGGTATCAATCCCTATGGAAATACTCCTAATTTCTTAATTGAACATATCGGCTTTCCAAACGCTCGACTGTTGTATGAGAAAATGGGTAGCCTCAGCAATGGACATTTTTCTAATTATCCCGCTTTAAGTCAGTATATTTATCGATTCGCAGCCCTTTTCTTAGAGTCTGAACTCCTCCAACCAGTGCATGTTTTACGAAGTATTCATCTTGTAGGAGAAATCGTCTTGTTCTTTACTGCGAAGAAACTCTTGGAAGACTTCAATCTACCTGTGGAATATCTAGCATGGTATTTTTTAAATCCACTAGTAATTGTAGAAGGAATCGGTAATCTTCATGGAGAAAGTCTAATGCTTGCATTCACTTTGCTCGCCCTCTTCTATTGCTTTAAAAGAAAGCCCATTTTAGGAGGTTTTATTATGGCGTTGGCAATAGGCACTAAACTCGTTCCTTTACTTTTAATTCCTTTCTTTTTCAAGTATCTAGGATTTCGAAAGTTTGTACTTTATGTACTAAGCGTACTCTTCTTTTCTCTTGCCCTTTGGCTCCCTTTTTGGAATCTGGAGGTAGTTGAAAACTACACCAAAACAATTCAATTGTGGTTTACCACTTTTGAGTTTAATGGTAGTATTTACAATATTGTTCGAGCTATAGGTTATGAAGTAAAAGGCTATAACATCATCCGATCTTTGGGAAAAATCACCCCATTTATCACCTTGGGCATGCTGGGTTTATTTTCTCTTTTCCCATCAAATAGGACACCCAAGCAACTGACAACCAACATACTCTTGTTTTTATCCCTTTACTTTTTTACTGCTACAACAGTGCATCCTTGGTACATCATCAACTTACTCTTTTTAGGGATACTAAGCGGTTATGCCTACCCACTTGTTTGGAGTCTAACCGTATTTTGGAGTTATCAGGCGTATGGTCAAAATACGATAGAGGAAGGGTTGCTCTGGCAGCTTAGTGAGTACCTCTTGGTTTATTGTTTTTTCTTATATGAGTGTGTAAAAGGTCCTTTAGGACATCATTTTCAAAAACCCAATTTCTTTAGCACTTAACTTCCTCCAAGTCCCTCTCGCTAGATCTTTTTTAGTCAGCCCACCATAAACAACACGGTCCATTTGAATGACCTTTGCACCTACAGCTGCAAAGAGTTTAACCATAACCGCAGGACTTAAAGAATGCACTTCCACACCCACTTCATTGCGGGTTTTTCCACTAATATGACTTATAGCGTCCACTTTTTGGATTTCCTCAAAAACCCGCTGACCAGATTTTAATTTGTCCATCATTTCCTTGGTAACTGCTTGGTCTAATAGAACTTGATATACCATGGGAATCTTTTTGGAATTATTGAGTTTTTTTCTGATGTTTTCATCATTGGTAAACAACAATAAGCCTGTCATTGGCCTTCCCATATCTCCCACTGGGGGTACTTTGGAGGATACTCCAGAACGAATTAACTCTTGTACGGATTTATTTATTTTACCTCCTTGAGAGGTGGCAACAAAACCTTTGGGTTTGTTTAGTAAAAGATATACAGGCGGGGACTGTTGGACCCGAGCGCCGTCGTATTTAACCTCATCTGTTGGTTGGATTTGATACCCCATTTCAGTAATTGTCTTTCCATTGATCTGTACCAAACCCATTTTAATAAAGGTGTCTGCTTCTCTTCTAGAACAGAGTCCTGCATTGGAAAGAAACTTATTCAATCGAATCGTTTTTTCCATTTTGGATGTGCTTATTTTTTGAACGATGTTTTTCTTTGGTTTCATCAACAGCAATTATAACTTTTGGTAGATAAGAGCGATACTCAAAACCCCTATCAAAATCCAAAGCTTGATTAAATTATGAATCCAAAGGTACGCCTTTTGATCTTTAGCACGCCATAGAAACAACAACACCATCCCTAAAAAAGGAATACCTAAAATAAAATAATAATGCATGAGCCCTAATGGCTGTAAAATCAAAAAATAATTGGGCAATAAACAGAGTAATAGCGTTAGAGCTATAATTCTCTTAGTGGTGATGACACTAAAGACTACTGGAAGTGTTTTGTAACGTTGTACCCAGTCTCCCTTTAGGTTTTCTAGATCTTTGACTATATCTCGTGCCAAGATTAAAAAAAACAAATAGGCTGCGTGGTAAAAAACAACAGATTCAAAGTTTTTTAAGTAAAGGGTAATGCCCCAAAAAGGAAAAATCATCAAAAGAGCTGAGAAAAGATTGCTGAGCCAAAACAATCTTTTTACCGTATTACTGTAAAGCCAAATCGCAAAACTGTAGAAAAAGAAAAAAAAGAAGGCACGAACCGAAACCAAGCTTGCAAATAACAGCGCAAAAACATTCAACAGTAGATAAAGTGCTAATTGTTTTCTTTGAGAAACTAAATGCTCCAAAACAAATTTTTGAGGGCGATTGATCTGATCTTTTGCAGCATCATAAAAATTATTTATGATGTACCCCGCAGCTGTAGATAGGGCTGAAGCAGTTACAATACTAAAGAAAGAAAAGTCTAAGATCAAGTCCAGCCAGCTGGTTTGCGGATCTAATATAAACCGAGCAGTGAGGTATTGAGATAAAACTAAAACCACAATATTATAGCCTCTTACCAGGCTAAATAAACTCAAAACTTGTAATATTTTTTCTTGAAAAGGGCGGGTTGATGCCATAACCCTAAATTAGAAATGATACACCACTTCCAAGGGATATTCTTTTAATGCCTTTCTGGCCTTTTCAATATCTTCGGTAAAACCTAAGATAAAACCTCCTCCTCCCGAACCGCAAAGCTTGAGGTAGTAGTCGTTACTTTCTAGACCCTTTTGCCACAAATGGTGAAATCTGTTGGGTATCATCGGTTCAAAATTTTTCAGCACTAATGAAGACAGGGATTTGATGTTTTTAAAAAGCGAATTGAGATTGCCCTGTAGGAAATCCTCTACACAGGCATCAGAGTATTTAATAAACTGATCACGCATCATATTACGAAACGCTTCCTGTTTCATGCTCTCCATAAAAAGAGAAACCATGGGAGCCGTTTCACCACTTGACCCACTGTCAATCAAAAAAACAGCACCTCTGCCCGCACTGTGCTGGGAGGGTATACCCGTAGTTTCGATATGCTCTTGTGAATTGATCAGTATTGGTAAACTCAAATAGCTGTTTAATGGATCCAAACCGGAAGACTTCCCATGAAAAAAAGATTCCATAGCACTAAAAACCTTTTTGAGGTAGTTCAGTTTGTCTTTCGTTAAATTTTCTAATACTGTGATTTTACACAGGGCATATTGATCGTAAATAGCGGCTACGAGCGCACCACTACTACCCACACCGTAACCCTGTGGAATACTTGAGTCGAAATACATTTTAGCTGCCAAATCCTGATCCAGTTTTTCCCAATCAAATTGAACCAAATCGGCTTCTAAGGTTTTGAGGTAGTCTGCAAAAGCCAAAAGTTTCTGATGTGAGGCTTCCGTTTTTTTGGAGGGTTTGTTAGGTAATTTGAGTGCCCCCCTGTAAAAGTTATAGGGAATAGAGAGACCCTTGGAATCTTTTATAATACCATATTCTCCGAAGAGTAAAATTTTAGCAAAAAAGAGGGGTCCCTTCATCAATTTTTTAAAAACAAAAATTACAATCCCGCTGTTTTAAAAAAGGATACAATTATTAAACAAAGTTACATTTTTTTAGCTCCCGTACCAACTCGATCCAACAAGTACTTTCCTTGTTCACAAAAGACAGCAAGTTCTTTATTTATAAAATCCTCTACTGTACTTGCATACTCAGCAGGATACAAAACATGTACATTGGCACCGGCGTCTAGCGTAAAGCATACGGGAACCTTTTGACCCGCTCTGTATTCCCATATTTTTTCTATGATTGCTAGGGTATTCGGTTTGAACAATACAAAGTAAGGAGTTGAGGTCATCATCATGGCATGAAGCGACAAGGCTTCTAACTCTACAATTTTTATAAAGGCGTCAAGATCTCCTGATCGCATGATGGGGAGAAGGGCATTTAAATTTTCAGCAGCTTGTGAAAAACGTTTTTCCGCATAAGGGTGTTTGTGCATCAACTGATGGCCCTGGGTACTTGAGACCACTTTAGAACCGTGATCTACTAGAAGTATCGCATCTCGATAACTTTCAAAAATAGGATGTAGATCAGAACCAAAAGGAACAGCATACAATTCCGAACTAGTAGAACAACTAGTTGTTTTACCCCATATCGTCACAGGTCCTTCTATACTACGCGCAGCACTACCCGATCCCAAACGTGCCAAAAAAGACGCTTTTTTGTGAAAGTAATCCTTTTCCATAGTGGGAAATAAATGTTGCTCCAAATCCATCAAATTAAGCGATAATGCCGCCATTGCTGAGGCAGAAGAAGCAATTCCACTACTGTGAGGAAAGGAGTTCTCGCTAGAAATCACCAGGTGATAATTTGTAATCCAGGGTATGTAAGGTGTTATTCGATCAATAAAGTGCTGGATTTTTGGATTAAAATCAGGTCTTTTTTCACCGTGAAAATAAAAATCAAATGTACAGGATGTTGCTGGTTGAAAGTTTACTTTAGTCTCTGTCACACTCGTAGACAAAGTAAAACTCAATGAAGGGTTTTTAGGAAGCTGAGGTTCACTTTTTCCCCAATATTTTACCAGTGCAATATTGCTGGGTGCCTTCCAAGAAGAGACAAAAGGAACCGCGGGAGCAGCTTTTGAAACGAAAAGATTTTGTTCCATAGGTTTTTCAAAGATACAGCTTCCTCTGTAATGTTCTCTTTTAGAATTATTAGAAATGATTTTTTTCTACTAGTTTTACAGTATATGTCAAAATCTACTACTCAACTTTCTTTGGCTTCCTTTATAGGAATTACTCTTTCATTGAGTGTAGGCTTTCTTTCTAGTAGAGTGACACAAAATGCTATACCTACTTGGTATGCTGGTTTAGAAAAGCCTTTTTTTTCACCACCTAACTGGCTTTTTGCACCAGTTTGGACGTTGTTGTATGCCTTGATGGGTGTTGCCGTTGGTCGTGTTTGGTATTATGGAAGAAGACACCGATGGGGAAAAACAGCTCTTTATCATTTTGGTGCTCAACTCATTTTCAACGGGTTGTGGTCTATGGTATTTTTTGGCTTGAAGAATCCTTTATTGGGTCTTTTAGTGATTGTTGTTTTATGGATTTTAATCGAGCGCAGTATCTTTTGGTTTCGTTTGGTTGACCGAAAAGCCTCATTACTGCTTTATCCTTATTTAACCTGGGTAAGTTTTGCTACACTTCTCAACCTGGCGATTTTGTATTTAAATTAAAACTTTTCTTTAGGAACTCGTTCTGGAAAGTCTGTAATAATTGCCTCCACTCCCAAACTGCGAATTAAATTGATGTCGTCAACTTCATTGACCGTCCAAGTGTAAATTTCAAAACCCTTTTCATGGATTTTAGAGACCACATCAGAATTTAAGCTTTTGAAATTTGGATTGATGGCTACGGCTTTCAACTCCAATCCTACTGCCAAAGCGTCTAAGGGATCGTCTTCGGTGAGAACTGCAATGGGCACTTCTTTATTGACGCTTCGGAAGAGCTTCAATTCGTCCCAATCGAAGCTTGAGATCAATATCTTTTCTTGAGACCATTCCTCCCTCTCAAAGTAATTTTGTAAAAGCTCGTGTGTTTTGAGTGCTGTATTACTCCCTTTTAATTCAATGTTTAAAACAACCCTTCCATTTATCAAATCCAACACCTCGTTCAAGGTAGGAATCGTAAAACCGTTTAACACCTCTATACGCTGAATGGAATCCAAGTCTAATGCCTCTATGTATCCAGTAGCATTTGTTAATTTATCTAACGTTTTGTCGTGAAAAACAACCAATTCACCGCTCGCACACTGAAACACATCTATCTCAACACCATCTACACCTAGATCTAGTGCTTTTGCTATAGAAGGTAAAGTGTTTTCAGCCAGATGCCCTCGAGCACCTCGATGACCTATAACTAATGTGTTTTTGGGTGGTGTACATTCAGCCATAAGCAAACTAAATAAAACGGTTAAAACGGTATTTTGAATTTTCACTGATTTTAAATTTTACTTCCAATTTAAAAAAATAAGATCAAAGCTTTTCTTTCTTAGATCATTTAATGAGTATCCAAAATTCCCATGGCTTCATATCGTATTGATAAGATGAAGAAAGACGTTTGGATTTAAAATCTTGATAGCGCTTAAACTTCCCATCATAGGGCATGGTAAATTGAGCATAATCTTTGGTTAGATTGGCAATTACCAAAAGAGTGTCTCCTTCTTTTCCTCTTTCAAATGCTAATATCTGATTATTTTTTGTGGTTTGGAGTCGCTTAAAAGAACCTCCTTTATCTCCAGAAGCAAGTGCTTTGTGGTTGTTTTTCAGAGCACCTAGTTGTTGTAAGAGTTGCATTGTTTTTCCTGCTACTTTTGGGAAACTATCTTTTTCAAAAAAATGCAATCTCTTATTGAGGTCGTACTCCTGCCCAGAATAGATCAATGGCATACCGGGCAGTGTAAAATTCATAACCATAAAAGCGTGATCTGCATCACCGTAGCTTTCCTTGACCGTACCGTTCCATGAGTTCTCATCGTGGTTGGCAATAAAGTGCACTAAAATGTTTTCGGCTCCGTATAAACGCAATGCGCGCTCTATATGTCGATGATAGTTCTCTACTGTTGCCTTTCCTTTTGCAACATCCTTTGAAAGGTGGTGGCCAGGCCAATCATAGGTTGCATCAAACTTACTAACCAATTCTTTTCCCCCAGGATGATAAATATCTGTTTCTGCAAGTAAAAAAACAGGTTTCACCTCCCGTATTGCTGCAAATGTTTTATCGTAAAATTCTTGAGGCACAGCATAGGCCTGATCAATTCGATAGCCGTCAATGTCGGTTTCTTTTACCCAATAAACCATCGATTGACGCAATTCTTCACGCATTTCAAGGTTATCGTAATTTAAATCGGCAACGTCCGTCCATCCAAACGATTTTCCAGTTCTAAAATCAATAGGATCTATGATCTCACCTTTTCTGTTTTTTAAATAATACTCACTTTTTTCCTTGATCCAATGATGATCCCATCCAGTATGACCTGGTACCCAATCTAAAATGACATAAATTCCCAGATCATGTGCTTTTTTTACAAGTGCTTTAAAATCTTCTAAAGTTCCGAATTCAGGGTTTACTTTAGTATAATCAGATACTGCGTAATAACTTCCTAGAGGACCTTTACTTTTTGTTGTTGAAATGGGATTTATGGGCATAAGCCATAAAATTTTTACTCCCATTTTTTTGAGTACGGGAAGGTCTTCTGCAAAGGCGTTAAACGTTCCCTCTTCAGAATACTGTCTGATATTTGCTTCGTACAATACAGCATGAGCTATATCCTCTTCGGAAATAGGCTGAAGGGGTGTCGTTTCTTTATTGTTTTCAAGAGGTTTTCGAGCTTCTTCTTTTGGAGATTGACAGGCGAGAAAAAGAAGTGCTACTAGAAAAAAGTATTTGGTTTTCATCATTTTAGTTTAATTCAATTATATAGGCTGTTTCTGCATTAATTTTTAAAGACTTTTCTAAGTCAACTGTTTGTTCCGTTAGAACCTCCCATCCTTTCTTTTTTCCTTCTATCCCCTCGGAAAAACGGTCTAAAGAAAGAGTTTGATTTTCAAGGCTATTATTCACAACCACCATAACACGGGTATCATCAGCGATTCGAAAATAAACATAAACATCGTTTTGAGGAACAAAGTGTAAAGTTTTTCCAAAATGAATAGCAGGCTGTGTTTTACGCCAATTCACTATTTTTTTAGTGAAGTTAAAATACTTTTTTTGAATGGAGTTACGTCCTTGATCTTTAAAAGCGTTTTGTGGATCAGAAGACCATCCCCCAGGAAAATCCTTGCGAATAGCACCGTCTCCGTTTTCTTTTTTTCCTGTCATTCCAATTTCTGTTCCATAATATATTTGTGGTATTCCTCTTAAGGTCATTAAGACAGTCATCATTCTTTTATAGGTTTTAAAATCGGGATAGAAGTCATTAATTCGATTGGTATCGTGGTTTTCTGAAAAAATCAACACCTTGTTGATGTTTGGATACAAAAAATCGTTTTGTAGGTTTTTATATATTCGGGTCATGCCGTGTTCCCAATAGTCATTGTGTTCTTTAAATGCAGTAACAATGGCGTCATTAAGAGTAAAATCCATCACACTGGGCAACTTAGAATTGAACTCTTGGATTGCAGCAACAGCACTGTTTTCTTGCCAATAGGAAAGGTGCACAGTATTGTGCATCCAGCCCTCCCCTACGATGTTAAAATTTGGATATTCTTTTCGTATTGCTTCAAGCCAAAGCGTCATAGGCTTTGGGTTGTTATAGGGAAATGTGTCGACACGAAATCCATCAACACCTGCAAATTCAATCCACCAAATCGCATTTTGAATCAAATAGTCCAAAAGCAAAGGTTGACTTTGATTGAGGTCCGCCATAGAGGGCACAAACCACCCTTGAAGTAATTCCTTTCGATCAATTTCTGAAGCATAGGGATCAGAATGGATTTCTTTTCTATGGTTGGTGTTGGTATACTTTTCAAATTGATGAATCCAGTCAGAAGTAGGTAGGTCTTTTATCATCCAATGCTCTACACCCCAATGGTTGGTCACATAATCCATTATAAGTTTCATATCCCTTTGGTGCAGTTCATCAGCTAGTCGTTTGTAGTCCCAATTGGTCCCAAAGCGAGGGTCTATTTTGTATAGATCACTTTGTGCGTAGGTATGATAAGAAACCTGAGCATCATTATCTTCACAAAGTGGCGTAGACCACAGCGCAGTCACACCCAATTCTTGAAGATAATCTAAATGCTGAATGATTCCTTCTAGATCGCCACCGTGACGACCATCTTGATCTGCCCTATTTTGTTTATCTGTAAGCAAAGGATGGGAGTCGTTGTCTGGATTTCCATTTGCAAAACGGTCGGGCATGAGCAGATAAATCACATCCGAGGCATCAAAAGACTCCTTTCTAACGAGATCAGACCTGCTTTTTATGGTATAGGGAATACTTCTTTTTTTTTGACCTTTTTGATAAAGTTCTATTGTAAAAGTTCCCGGTTTCTGATCGGATAAATCAAAGTAAAGAAAAAGGTAATTGCTGTTTTCTGTTCTTTTTACTTCAACGAGTTGCATCCCTGAAACGCGAGGCTCCAATGTGGCTATGTTCTGATCATACAACAGAAGCTGTAGTTTTTTTTCTTCCATACCTTCCCACCAAAAGGGAGGTTCCACCCGCTCTATCTGTCCCTGCAGTGTTGTGAGAATTAAAAAAAGAAGTGGAAAATAATTTTTCAAAACAGTACTATTTTAAACTAGTTTTCCCTTACAATAAACCTTTAGGTCTGCGTTTTTGTAACGAACATCTGTTTGGGAATCCGTGACGAGAACCTCAATTAAAGTTCCTCTAAAATTAATTTTAAAACGATACTCCTTCCAGGAATTAGGCAGTATTGGGTCTATATGAAGTTCATCATTAATCACTCTCACTCCTCCCAATCCTTCAACCACACTCATCCATGTTCCCGCCATACTGGTAATGTGTAAACCTTCTTCCACTTCACTGTTGTAGTCGTCTAAATCCAAACGTGACGTTTGCAGATAAAAAGCATAAGCTTGATCCTTTCTTCCCAGACGAGCCGCTAGAATAGCATGGATACAGGGAGATAACGAAGATTCATGTACAGTAAAAGGTTCATAAAAATCAAAATGCCGTTCCAACTCCTCTTTTGTAAAGTGATCTCCGAAGAGATAAAAGCCCTGCAAAACGTCAGCTTGCTTTATATAAGGAGACCTCAAAATGCGATCCCAGGACCAGTATTGATTTATGGGTCTTTCCTCCGTATTTAATTCGGCAACAGATGTTAAAGTTTTATCTAAAAAACCATCCTGTTGCAAGAATAACTCTTGAGTTGGATGTTTCGGAAAATACATTTGATCTGCTATCTCATTCCACAGTTCCAGTTCATCTTCTTTCCAATTTAATTTATCAGTTAGACCTTCCCATAAGTCGGGCAGCTCATTTTGAAGTTTCTGAATTTGGGAAGCAGTAAAACGCAAACACCATTGTGCAAGATAGTTGGTATACCAATTGTTATTTACGTTGTTTTCATATTCGTTAGGACCTGTTACACCTAGCATTACGTAGGCCTTTTTTAGTGTGGAGAAATTAACGCGTTGCGCCCAAAATCGTGAAATAGCAATTAGGACTTCAATTCCCATTTCTGGAATATACTGGGTGTCCCCTGTAAAACGTTCGTAATTGTATATCGCAAATGCAATCGCCCCATTACGGTGGATTTCTTCAAAAGTAATTTCCCATTCGTTATGGCACTCTTCGCCATTCATAGTTACCATAGGGTAAAGTGCAGCACCGTTTGAAAACCCTAACTTTTCTGCATTTTGTATAGCTTTTCCCAGCTGATCGTAACGGTATTTGAGAAGATTTCGCGCTACCGCTTGGTCTTTTGTAGCCATATAAAAAGGCAAACAATAGGCTTCTGTATCCCAATAGGTACTCCCCCCATACTTTTCTCCAGTAAAACCTTTGGGTCCAATATTTAGTCTAGCATCTCTACCATTATAGGTTTGGTTGAGTTGAAAAATATTAAATCGAATCCCTTGTTGAGCTTCATCGTCTCCTTGAATAACGATATCGGATTGGTTCCAAATGTTTTCCCATGCCAGACGATGCTCTTCCGCTAGTTGATCAAACCCTTTTTCTGTCGCCTTGGTAATTAACTCGTGCGCTTTACCTTCAAAATTTGCTGACTTGTGATTCATCCCATTGATGTATCCTCCAAATTTCAAAATCGTACAATGTTCGCCCTCTTTTAAGTAGTGTGTTTTTACCTGACTGATTCGGTAGTCGTTCTCTAATGTTTCAAAAGATCCTAGCTTTTGCCCCTTTCCATCAAAAAGTTGACTATTTGCATAGGTTCCTACATCAAATTTTGTCTTTAAAGTCTGTGAATGTAACAAGATATATTTTTCTGTACAGCATTTCTTTTGGTGTTCCCAAAAAGGATCGTCCCAGTTAGAGTCTTGATTGGTAATGTGTCCATCAATAAAAGAATCAATATATAAATCCGCTGTTCCCTCAAGGGCTGTAAGCTGATAATTGATAACCCCTAGTGCCCCTTCCTCCATGGATAAAAAACGTTTAACCTCAACCCCTACTTTGGTTTTAGGATCCAATTGCACCTGAAAGGATCGAGTGTATATGCCCGTTTTCATATCCAATTCTCTTCTAAAATGAATCACCTCCAGACAATTATTTAAATCAAGAGGTTGTCCGTTTATACGGATATGTATACCTATCCAACTCGGAGCGTTGAGGACTTTTGCAAAATATTCAGGGTACCCATTTTTCCACCAACCCACTTTAGTCTTATCGGGATAGTAAACTCCTCCAATATAACTTCCCTGAAAAGTGGCTCCAGTGTAAGATTCCTCAAAATTGGCACGTTGCCCCATGGCTCCATTTCCCAAACTAAAAATACTTTCAGAAGACTTTACTTTCTTCGGATCAAAATCAGTCTCAATGATTTTCCAAGGGTCTATTTTCAGATACGATTTTTTCATTTATTGAATTTTTTGTTGGAGATAGCATGATTGTATTTAAAACAACTGTGCCAACCCATTGGCTGTCAAAGTTGTAAAATCGGTATAGCAATAATCGTATTGAGAAAAACTATCAGGTATTCCCAAAGCTACCGCAGTCATTTTAGCAGTTTTTGCTGCTTGTATACCCACGGCAGAGTCTTCAAAAACAACACATTTTTCTGGAGCTACTTGTAGTGCCGCAGCTCCTTTTAAAAATATTTCTGGATTAGGCTTCCCTTTTTCCACTTGGTTTCCATCTATTATTGCTCCAAAAAAAGAAGTAAGTTCCAGTTTATCTAAGATGATTTTTGCGTTTTTACTCGCTGATCCTAAACCAATTTTGATTTTATTTTCTTGCAGCTGGAGAAGTCCTTCTTTAATCCCAGGTAGTATTTCTTCCGTTCCTAAAGTTTCAATATAACCTAAATATGTATTGTTTTTTTCTGCTAAAAGGAGGTTAAATTTTTCTTTCTCAAGCGAAACGTTCGCCCATTCTAAAATTAACTTTAACGATTCTATTCGACTTACTCCTTTGAGCTGCTCGTTATCCTTTTCGGTAAGATCGAAATCAAATTTTGATGCGATTTCCCTCCAAGCGAGGTAGTGATATTTTGCTGTATCTACAACTACCCCATCTAAATCAAACAAGGCACAAAGGTGTTTTTTCATTGGTATGGCTACGTTTCGTATTTATTCTTCAGGTGCTAAGATAATTTCTAAACCGTCAAGTTCTGGAGTCAAATGAATTTGACATCCTAGCCTACTGTTCTCCTGAACGTGAAAAGCTTCTGCAAGCATGGCTTCTTCATCTTCACTTCGTTCGGGTAGTGGGTGGCTGCTGCTCACATATACTTGACAAGAAGCGCATAACGCCATTCCACCACAGGTGCCTTCTACTGGAAATTCATAGGACTTACAAAGCTCCATTAAATTCATATTCATATCTGTAGGTGCGGTTAATGAATGTGTCGTTCCTTCGCGGTCTGTGAGATACAGTATGATGTCTTGACTCATTATTAAGAGGGGTCTATACTCGTTACCGTTTCTATTTGCGGTGCGTATTTTTTTATGGTCATTTCAACACCCGATTTAAGGGTCATTTGGTTGACACTACAACCTACGCAAGCTCCGTGTAATTGGACACGAACCTCTTTTCCATTTTCAATAGACACCAAAGAGATGTCACCTCCGTCTGAATTTAAAAAGGGTCTAATTTCTTCAAGAGCTTGTAGTACTTTAGACTCTAACAGTTTGGCCTCCATAATCAAGGTTTTATAGCTTCACAACCCACTAAATTAGTAATTTCTACCGCTTTGGTGGGAGGTAAATTTTTATTTCTTAAAAGCACTTGGGATACCAGGTTTTTAGTAATGGAAACAAATTCCTCCACGACGATACCATTTTCCTGAAGGACCGCGGGACGACCGAAGTCTGCTGCCTCTCGAACACTTTGCACCAATGGGACACCTCCTAAAAAAGGAACTTCCTTGTCTTTTGCCAAATACTCAGCTCCCCGTTCTCCGAAGATGTAATATTTATTTTCAGGGAGCTCTTTGGGTGTGAAATAACTCATGTTCTCTACTATTCCCAATACAGGCACTTGAATGCTGTCTTGTTGAAACATAGCAATCCCTTTTCTCGCATCTGCTAGAGCGACATTTTGAGGTGTACTCACCACAACAGCACCACTTATGGGTAAGGCTTGAACAATACTGAGGTGTATGTCTCCAGTACCTGGAGGAAGATCAATCAATAAAAAATCCAAAGCACCCCATGCTGCATCAAAAATCATCTGATTCAGCGCTTTAGAAGCCATAGGACCCCGCCAGATTACCGCTTGATCCGGTTTAGTAAAAAATCCAATTGAAAGTACTTTCACCCCATAGTTTTCTATGGGCTCCATCTTAGATTTTCCATCAACTTGAACAGAGAGGGGACGAGCTCCTTCCATATCAAACATCGTGGGAATTGAAGGTCCGTAAATGTCAGCATCTAAAACCCCTACTTTGCAACCCATTTGTGCTAAGGTCACAGCGATATTGGCAGTAACCGTAGACTTACCAACACCTCCCTTACCAGAGGAGATGGCAATGATGTTTTCTATACCTGGAATAGGAGAACCTTTAATGGTTTCTGCTGGCTTCTGCGGAGCAACAACCTTGATGTTTACTTTTACTTTTGCTTTTTCATACACCTGTTCGTGTAATGTTTTAATAAGGGCTACCTCCAACTTTTTTCTTGCTTGTAAGCTGGGGTTATCCAACTGGAGATCAATGTCAATTTGATCTCCAAAAATCATAAGGTTAGTAACTACTCCCCGGTCTACAATATTTTCTCCTTCGCCTGGTAGAGAAAGAGTTTTAAGGGCATTCCAAACGTCTTGTTTCGTAATCTTCATGGGTATTTGCTCAAATGCAAATATACTGTTCAGATTTCATTCTCGAAAGACGTTTTTGATATTAAGAAAAAGGGAGTTCTCGCTGGGGATCCCAAAAATGATTTTCAAAATTTAAAATTTTATTGTCTTGAACTCTGACTCCCTCGTTTTCTAAAAGTTGTTGCATGATTGTAGTTCCTCCAAAATGGTGTTTCCCTGTAAGTAATCCATTTCTATTTACTACCCTGTGTGCAGGTACTGAGGGGTCCTTGTGCGAGGCATTCATTGCCCATCCCACCATGCGGGAACTTCGAGCTGTACCCAAATACTTTGCAATAGCGCCATAGGAGGTGACTCTTCCTTCAGGTATCTTACGAACCACTTCATATACTTTTGCAAAAAAAGTCCTGTCCTGTGGCATTTAGACCCGAAATTGCATATAAGTAATGGCTTTTCCTTTCTCTAAAAACATCTGCTCGTAAAATGTTTGTATGGCTGTAGCAGCTTTTGGCGCCTCAGTATTGTTATAAATATCGTGGTGAGCATACATAATTTCACCCATCTGAGAGGCGACCCCTAGGGTGTACCCAAATAAAAATTCACTATCTGTTTTAAGATTTATTGTGCCCTCTTTTTTTAGTACTTTTTTGTAGTCTAGCAATCGTTCAGGATGCGTTAGACGGTGTTTGGTTCTTTTGTATTTAATTTGCGGATCGGGGAAAGTAATCCAAATTTCATCTACTTCACCTGGTGAAAAACAGGTCGTTATCAACTCGATCTGTGTTCTGAGAAAAGCAACGTTATCCATCTTGTTTTCCAAAGCTGTTTTCGCTCCCCTCCAAAAACGAGCCCCTTTGATGTCTATGCCAATGTGATTTTTTTCTGGACTTTGCTCTCCTAAAAAAACGGTGTATTCTCCTTTTCCACATCCCAATTCTAAGACGATAGGGGCATCATTTTTAAAAAATTGCTTATTCCATTTACCTTTTAAAGTGAATGCATTGTCCAATAAAATAGATCGTTCTGGCTGAATGACGTTGGGAAAAGTTTCGTTTTCCTTAAAACGCTTCAGTTTGTTTTTACTACCCACAGTTATTTTTTGCTAAAAATAGGAAAATTAATGTCCCTTTAAGTCATTTGCTGCTGCGCGAGTCAATGAAAAAGAAAATTCAGAACCTACATTTACTTCACTTTCAACAAATATTTTTTCATTATGCGCATCGATAATGTGTTTTACAATAGCAAGTCCCAGTCCAGACCCTCCCAGTTTTCTGTTTCGCGTTTTCTCTACTCGATAAAAACGCTCAAAAAGTCGGGGCAGGTGCTGTTTATCAATACCCTCTCCATTGTCCGCTATCCTGATCAATACTTTATCTTCTTTTAAATTATCAATACTTACCTCTGTTATCCCACGGTCTACTCCGTACTTCAAAGAATTGATAATTAAATTTGAAATAACTTGCTGAATGCGTTCTTCGTCAGCCATTACGTAAATGGGTTCGCTGTATTTTTTATCAAAGCGCAGTGTAATTTTGTTTTTAACCGTTTGCATTTCCAACAATTCAAAAACACTTTTTATGGTTGTAACGACATCAAAGGGTTTGATTTCAAGTTCTGTCATACCCGATTCAAATTTTGTGATCAAATCTAAATCTTTAACAATGTAAGTGAGTCGTTCCACCCCTTTGGAAGTTCTTTTTAAGTATTTGGTTATTATTTTTTGATCCGTCACTCCACCATCTAGCAAAGTCAAGACATACCCTTGAATAGTAAACAGCGGTGTTTTAAGTTCATGAGCTATGTTCCCTATAAATTCTTTTCTAAAGTTCTCTTGGTTTTTAAGTACTTCAATTTCTAGGTTTTTATCTGTGTTGAGTTTTTTCAAATTGCGGGTTAGCAATTCAATATCCTCATCAGACTTTATGATTGATGTAGATATAGTAGAAGGAAAAAGACTGTTGTAGAGTTCCTTTACCCGTAACAACATAAATTCTTCAAGTCTTTTAGAAAGCAATAAATATGAAAAAAAACCAACCCCAAGAAATAAAACTCCTCCCCATTGTAAAAATTTTATGGGTGGTAACTCAAGAATAAAATAAGCCAGTAAACAAAAAAGAAATGAGCAAAACAACCCAATTAACAAAGCTAAGTTGAAGCTGGTTTTATTGAATTTGCTTAAAGTCACAATTCTAATTTTTCGGAAATATTGAATTTATAACCAATTCCTTTTATGGTTTTGAAATAATGCTGTCCAATTTTTTCTCTCAATTTTCTGATATGCACGTCTATAGTTCTATCCCCCACAACAACATTTCCTCCCCATACTTTGTCCATAATTTCGTCTCTCCCAAATACTTTATCTGGTTTTGAAGCCAACAAATAAAACAATTCAAACTCTTTTCGAGGGAGTGACATTTCCTGATCATTCAAAATAACTTTATAGGCCTCACGATCTACAACCAGACCATCAAAAAGTAAACGGTTTTCTGATTTTTGGTTTTTCTTGAATCGACGTAATAGCCCTTTGACTTTTGAAGTTAATACTTTTGGCTTTATGGGTTTAGTAACATAATCGTCCGCTCCCGCTTCAAAAGCTGCAACGTAAGAATATTCCTCTCCCCGAGCGGTAAGAAACATAATAATTGTCTCAACAAAACGAGGGTCCTTCCTAAGTTGCTCACAAGCTTCGATACCGTCCATATTAGGCATCATAACATCCATAATAATGAGGTGAGGTAAATGCTTTTCGGCGACTTTCAAAGCCTCCAATCCATCACTAGCTGACAAAATTTGATACCCTTCCTGACTTAAATTAAAACGTATTATTTCGATGATATCAGGTTCATCGTCAACCAAAAGAATCTTAATGTCTTCTTTTTTCATTTGTTTTAAAAATATAAAATTAAGCTTTAAAAACCTCTTATTAGGTTACCATAGTATTAAGAATTCATTTTTTATTTCTACTTTTAAACTAAGTTATTACCCCAATGATCAGAACTATTGTAGTATTTTTTATTTTTTTATCGGCTTTAGATTCCCCTATTTATTCCTTCAACGCCTTCCTAAAAATTTCACCCCAAAACACCCAAAGCGACAGCCTTCAATTTTTTATATTTCCCAATCCTGTAAAAGATAAAATACTCAACATTGAAAGTACTAGTAATTCAATAAAACACATCGAAATTTACAATGTTCTGGGCGAAAAAAAAATGGAGATAGACACCTATGAAAACATAATATTTCTCGAAAAACTGAATACGGGTATATACATGTTTGTATTAAAACAAGAAGGGCAGAAAGGATTGAAGCGTTTGGTCGTACCCTAGAGGGGTAATTTTATTTAATTTTGCTCCTTATGAGAGCGGACTTCTTACATTTTGATTCCATCCATTCTGACACGGTTTTTGAACAGCAAGCGCTTAAACTCTTTAACTATCAGTTTGAACAAAATAGGGTATATCGTTCTTATTGTGATTTAATTAATACTTCCCCAAGTGAAGTAAACCAACTGGAAGACATTCCTTTTTTACCCATTCAATTTTTCAAAACCCACAACCTCAACTCATTTCAGTCTCAAGCAGCCCTTACTTTTTCTTCGAGCAAAACGACAGGTCAAATTGCTTCAAAACATCCTGTATATGACATTGAATTGTATATCAAAAGCTTTGAAAAAGGGTTTAATCATTTCTACGGTGCAATTGAAGATTATGTTTTCTTAGCACTACTACCCTCTTATCTTGAACGAGAAGGTTCTTCCCTGGTCTTTATGGCAGATCATTTAATTAAGAAAACAAAACGTCCCGAAAGTGGTTTCTATTTAAACGATTGGGCAGCCTTACGCCATCAACTTGAAAAAGGAGAACAACAGAAACAGAAAACCCTTTTACTTGGGGTAAGCTTTGCTTTACTGGAGGGTGCTGAAAATTACAACTGGAAGCTCAAACACACCCTTATAATGGAAACGGGAGGAATGAAAGGAATGCGAAAAGAGTGGGTACGTAGTGCGTTACATCAAAAACTAAAAGAATCTTACGGTGTTTCTCAGATACATTCAGAATACGGTATGACGGAACTCTTAAGTCAGGCGTATTCTTCAGGCAATGGACTTTTTAAGTGTCCTCCTTGGATGAAGGTACTTAGTAGATCTATAGAAGATCCCTTTGAAATAATTGAAAACGGGAGAACAGGGGCTCTTAATATCATCGACCTGGCCAATGTAGATTCTTGCGCTTTTATAGCAACTCAAGATCTAGGTAAAGTTCATGCTGAAGGAAGTTTTGAAGTATTAGGACGTTTTGACCACGCTGAAATTAGGGGGTGTAATCTTATGGTACTTTAAGAAACTATTTTCAAAATAAAATAATTCTTTTTCCCTCTTTTCAATAATACATACTGGTTTGCAATTAAGTCCTTGGAATCCAGAACATAGGTTTCCTCAACTTTATTTTGATTGACAGAGATAGCGCTTTCTTTAAGAGCTCTTCTCGCCTCGCCATTGGAACTTAAAAAACCTGTTAAAGAAGCTAATGCAGCGACGATATCAATACCACTTTCGAGTTGTGATTTATTTATTTCCGCCTGGGGTACCCCATCAAACAACTCTAAAAACGTTTGGGTGTCCAACTTCTGAAGACTTTCTCCAGTAGCTTTACCAAAAAGAATTTGAGAAGCTTCTACTGCTTTTTGATAAGCCTCTTTTCCGTGTACTAAAGTGGTAACCTCCTCTGCTATTGTTTTTTGAAGTATTCTCAAATGAGGTGCCTCTTTATGTTCTTTACTCTTTTGTTCAATTACTTCTTGTGTTAAAAAGGTAAAGATTTTGATATAGTTTAACGCATCTTCATCTGAGGTGTTTAACCAAAATTGATAAAATTTATAAGGTGAAGTTCTAGCGGGATCTAACCATACATTACCCCCTTCTGTCTTACCAAATTTAGATCCATCTGCTTTTTTGATTAAAGGACAGGTCAAGGCATAAGCTTTGCCTCCCTCTTTTCTTCGAATCAATTCCGTTCCTGTGGTGATGTTACCCCACTGATCACTTCCACCCATTTGAAGTTTACAATCCATGGTGTTGTACAGATGTAAAAAATCATATCCTTGTAGAAGTTGGTAGGTAAATTCCGTAAAGGACATCCCTACTTTAGAATCTGATCCCAAACGCTTCTTTACAGATTCCTTGGCCATCATGTAGTTCACGGTCAAATGCTTTCCAATGTCTCTTGAAAAGTCAATCAAACTGTAGGATTTCATCCAGTCGTAGTTGTTTACCAAAACCGCTCGGTTTTTTACCTCGGGTTTGAAATCAAGAAATTTTTCCAACTGTTTTTGAATACCGGCACAGTTTTTTTCTAAGGTAACTTGATCCAACAAATTTCGTTCGTCTGATTTTCCTGAGGGGTCTCCTATCATTCCTGTTGCCCCTCCTACCAGAACGATGGGTGTATGTCCCGATTTTTGAAAATGCATTAAAATGATAATTTGAACCAAACTCCCAATGTGTAGAGAATCTGCTGTGGGGTCAAAACCAATATATCCTTTGGTGGACTGCTCTAAGAGAAATTCTTCCGTCTCTGGCATATAGTCGTGAAGTAAACCACGCCAGCGAAGTTCCTGTACAAAATTTGTCAGCATCTATTTTTGTTGTAAAGATAGATTTCTCAAAGGGAAACCAAAAATCAAAATCAAAAAAGTGTACTTTCGTTAGTATGATTTTAGTCACTGGAGGTACAGGAATGCTCGGAGCACATTTACTTTTACACCTTGCCCAAAAGAACCAATCCTTACGAGCTACGTACAGAACGGAGAGTCGGTTAGAAGAAACTCGAACGTTCTTTCTGGCTAAAGCAGAAAACAATATTCACCTATTTGATCGTATCCAGTGGATTAAAACATCTCTTGATGACTTCTATACCCTCGACACTGCCTTTGAAGGTGTTCAGTTTGTTTACCATTGTGCTGCTAAAGTATCCTTTGCTGCTTTTGACAAAGAAAAATTAATGCATTCTAATATTGAAGGAACAACCCATGTGGTTGATCTTTGTTTAAAACATCACATCAAAAAGTTGGCTTATGTCAGTTCAATAGCAGCTATTGGTGCTGAAAAGACAATAAAAAAAGTAAACGAATTACACAGTTGGAATTCCAATCAACACCATACAGATTATGCAAAATCCAAATACAAAGCTGAATTGGAAGTCTGGAGAGGAGCACAAGAGGGCTTGGATGTTGTCATTGTAAATCCCGGTGTTATCCTGGGCGCTCATTTTTGGCACAGAAGTAGTGGTGTTCTTTTTAAAAGGATACAGAGAGGACTGCGTTTTTATCCAACAGGCACTACAGCCTTGGTAGCCTTGGAAGATGTTGTGATCGCCTTGGTGCAATTAATGAATTCCAATATAAAAAATGAACGCTTTATCCTTGTTGCTGATAACAGAAAACAAAAACAGCTGCTCGATACAATTGCAAATGCATTAAACAAGAAAAAAACAACCTACCCCTTGTATTATGGATTTCTTATTTTTCTTTTAATAATTGACAAATCATTAGCAGTGTTGAGACTCAAAAAAAGTTTTCTCAGTTTGGGGTTTATAGAAACCCTCCATTCCAAACAAGAATATGACGGTTCTAAAATCACAAAAGCGATACCTTTTGATTACACCCCCATTAATGAAACCATAAAAGAAATCTCCAAAACTTACTGATTGCGCTTTTCTTCTTTTATCACCCGATCAATACTGTCTTTTTCCCGTTGTAAACGATTCAGTACTTTGGAATAAATCCTGTAGTAAATCCTTGGATTTTTGGTGTAGTAGGCTTCACTTTCTACAAGCTGCAAACTGTCTATACCGTGTTTTAAATACAATAAGGGTGCGCCTAAAATATCAACAAAATCAGGGTTTTTTGGAGAAAAGGTATTCATTATTTCCATTAGAGTTGCCTCGTAAAGGATGGCCTCCATAGTAGTCTCGTCTATCAAATCATCTGGTTTTTTTGCTCCACCTGAGGTTTCACAAGATGTGAATAGGATTAAAAAAACAAGAAGTGCATATAAAAAATTATTCATCAGTACTATCGATCAAAGGTTAAGGCTTTTGCTGCCGATATGGGATTGATTTTTCCATTTTCATAAACCCACTGACCGTTGAGGAGAGTTTTTTCTACCTTTCCTTTAAAGGTAGTCCCTTCAAAAGGAGACCATCCACATTTGTACAGCAAATCTTCTTTTTTTATGCTGTGGTCTCTATCTAAATCAACCACTACTAAATCAGCAAAAAAACCCTCTTTCAAATACCCCCTATCTTTAATATCAAATAGTATTGCTGGATTATGACATGCCTTTTCAACTATCTTTTCTAAGCTTATTTTATTGTTATGGTAAGCGGTGAGTAACGAGGGAAGTGCATGTTGAACAAGTGGTCCACCAGAAGGTGCATGGAGGTAAGAATTCTTCTTTTCTTCTAGTGTGTGAGGTGCGTGGTCTGTCGCTAAAACGTCTAATAAATCTGTGTTTAAACCCTCCCAAAGCGCTTCCCGATCATTTTTAGTTTTGACTGCAGGGTTCCATTTTATTTGAGTTCCTTTAGAAGCATAATCTTCATCGCTAAACCAAAGGTGATGTACACAAACCTCTGCAGTTATTCGTTTTTCTTTAAGAGGTTTATCGTTTCGAAATAGACTGAGTTCTTTTGCTGTTGACAAATGAAAAACATGCAATCGTGCTCCTGTTTCCTTTGCTAAAGCAACAGCTTGAGAAGAGGATAAAAAACAAGCCTTTTCACTTCGAATTACAGGATGTTGGTCTATGGGAATATTGTCACCATACTGCTCTATTGCTTTTTGAGTATTTGCTTTTATGGTAGCCTCATCCTCACAATGTACTGCAATTACTAGATTAGTGTTTTTGAAAATTTCCCTAAGAATATCTGGATTATCGACCAACATATTTCCGGTTGAAGAACCTAAAAAGAGTTTTAATGCTGGAACACGCTTTGGGTCTAAAGATAAAATTTGATCGAGGTTATCATTTGTTCCACCAAACATAAAACCATAATTCGCATACGAACTTTGCGCCGCGCGATTGTTTTTTGATTCCCATTCCTCCACTGTTGTTGTTTGGGGAACTGTATTTGGCATTTCTAAATAAGAAGTGATCCCTCCAGCAAGTGCTGCCTTAGACTCCGTTTCTATAGTGGCCTTATGAGTTAAACCTGGCTCTCTAAAATGCACCTGATCATCAATCAATCCGGGTAAAAGATGTTTCCCTGTAGCATCGTAGACAACCACCTCTGAGGATGCCGCTATGGAAGGAGCAATTTTGACAATTCGCTCTCCTTGGATTAGAAGGTCTTGCTTCTGAGCACTCCCTTCATTCACAACTACACCATTTTTGATCAATAATGATTTCATCTTTTTTTTAAAAATTTACTTTTATTCAATCGCAAAAATAAGACACCAAATAGGGCTTCCCAAATAATACTTCCATTCATCTTGGACGTTCCTAAAGCTCGATTGACAAAAATAATAGGGTGTTCCGTGACTCTAAGTCCTCTTATCCAGGCTTTGTATTTCATTTCAATTTGAAAAGCATATCCAACAAATTTAATTTGATCCAAATGCAGCTGTTCCAGAACAGCTCTTCTATAGCCTACATAACCCGCTGTTGCATCTTTAACTGGCATTCCAGTAATCCATCTTACATACACAGAAGCAAAAAAAGAAAGCATCACACGAGACAAGGGCCAATTGACCACATTCACCCCGTGAATGTATCGAGAACCTACAACAACATCCGATTGATTTTTTAGCTCTTGCAACATGGACGGCAATTCTTTTGGATCGTGAGAAAAATCAGCATCCATCTCAAAAATATATTTGTACTGCCTGCGTAGAGCCCATAAAAAACCATGTACATATGCGGCCCCTAAGCCTTCTTTTTTTGATTTTGATTCTAAAAACAAACGCTCTGGATAGGAATCCATCTGATTGATAACCTCCTGAGCTGTTCCATCAGGGGACTGATCGTCTACTATCAATACATCAACCGCAAGACCTGTATCAAAAACAGCAGCAATGATTGATGCAATGTTTTCAATCTCGTTGTAGGTTGGAATAATGATAAGTGTGTTCTCCATGGATTTTTGTAAAAATAATAAATGTAGTAGCAACAAAGAGAGTCGATCAACAGATTAATTTTTTAAAAACAAGTAAATTTGAATTGTGGGAGAATTTATTTATAGAGAGACGGTTACGCAAAATTGGATGAGCTTGGTCTATCTCCTCAACTTCTTATTGTTTACCTTTCTTTACTACTTGGACCCGGTCCGTTTGAAAAGTATACTCAAAATCTATGCTACCGGTTTTTATATTAGCAAATACCAAACAGAAAAAAACACCAAGTTTCTAACTCTTTTCAATGGGATTTGTTTTGTAATTATTGCCAACACACTTTGTCTTTTTGCAGCTTCGGTTTCTCGCTATTACAAACAATTAATCGTTTATGCTTTCGAATACGTTTACCTTTTTCTTGGATTGTTTTTCTTTCTGTTTTTACGTTATTTTTTGATTCAGTTTTTATTAAAACAATTAAACATTTTTAAAAAAGTAAAATTGCTTTTTTTTAAAAGTTTTACCCACCACTTTCAGTTCGCGCTAGTGCTATTTTTCTTTTTGTTCATTGGTTTCTATAGCCTTCCGAACCCCTACCTGTTTTTTATCTTTTTCTTTTTACTATTTGGGTTTTGGAGTTACTTTCAAATAAGAATTTTATTTCCTCTTTTTCAATCCAACCCAAGAGTAATTTTTTATTTAATTCTCTATCTTTGCACTTTGAAAATTATCCCTTGGTATTGGTTCTATTTTTTAGTGATAGAATCCAGATTGTAATTTAGAACGAGAATGAAAGTGAAAACCATTTTGGTTTCTCAGCCCGAGCCTTCCTCTGAGAAATCACCTTATAAAAGACTTCAAGAAAAACTCAAATTAACTGTTGATTTTAGACCTTTTATTCATGTAGAAGGAGCTACTGCTAAAGAAGTACGTCAGCAAAAAATTGTTTTTGGAGAATTTGACAATGTAGTGTTGACCAGTCGCAATGCTGTTGATCACTATTTTAGACTTTGTAAAGAAATGCGTTTTACCGTACCAGACAGTACAAAATATTTTTGTTTGTCTGAAGCAGTTGCCTTCTACTTACAGAAATACGTGGTTTACCGAAAAAGAAAAGTGTATGTTGGTGAAGGTAGAATCAACGATTTAGAGGCTGTTTTCAAAAAATTCAACAAAGAAACTTTCCTTTTTCCTACTTCAGATCAACTAAAAAAAGATGTTCCTGATTTTCTTGATCATCTGGATCTTAAATGGCAACGCGCCATTTTATATCGAACTGTGGTAAGTGATCTTTCTGATCTTAGGGATGTATACTATGATGTTTTAGCTTTTTTTAGTCCTTCAGGGATCGAATCCTTATTTAAAAATTTCCCTGACTTCAAACAAAATAAAACGCGAATTGCTGCTTACGGAAACACAACCATAAAGGCAGCTGAGGAGGCAGGACTAGAAGTTCAAATAAAGGCACCCTCTCCAGATTCACCCTCCATGACTATGGCTTTAGAACAATACGTGGATAAGGTCAATAAAGTTTAAGAAGCATTTCTAAAATTTCGGACGCAAAGAAACCAAGCTAATAGGAGCAGACTACCTCCTAAAGGAGTAACTGGTCCCATCCATCGTATTGAAAAAGGGATATACTCCTTAAAACTCAAGATGAAGATACTTCCCGAAAAAAGAGAAATGCCAATGACCATAGACAAAAACAACATACGGTGTTCCCTTTCTTTACTTTTGTAATCAAACTGAGAAAGTACAAGCAATCCCAATCCGTGATAGGTCAAATAACGCACCCCTGTTTGAAAACTAGAAAGGGCTTTTTCATCAATCCATTGTTCTAAATAATGACTTGCAAGAGCACCCAATGCAACCGAAAGAAACATAAACAATCCACCAAAAAAACGCATTCTTTTTCTTAATTTCATAAACTATTTTTTTTAAATAATTAAATATTTATATTAATTATCTAATTTTTAATTAATATTTTTAAACAAATAAAACAATTTTTTAATTACTACTCAAATCATTTTATTTCGATGAAGATTACTGAACAAACAGTGTCTGTAGACGGTATAGACAAAATCATATTAAAACACTTGTTGAATGATGCGCGTACTCCGATTCAAATGCTTGCAAAATCTTGTGGGATATCTGGAGCAGCAGTACATCAGCGTCTAAAAAAACTTGAAAAGGCAAATGTTATCTCCGGTTCTCAAATCATCCTAAATCCTAAAATACTTGGATATAAAACACTTGCTTTTATCGGTATTTATTTGGATAAAGCCATGCGCAACCCAGAAGCTGTAAAACAGTTAAAAAACATACCCGAAGTGGTAGAATGCCACTACACTACAGGAAACTGGAGTATTTTTGCTAAACTTCTTTGTAGAGACAACGAACACCTAATGGAATTACTCAATAAAAAGATTCAATCCGTAGAAGGTGTTTCCAGAACAGAAACCTTTATCTCTCTTCAGGAACAAATGAATCGACAAATTGCCTTTTAACTACTCCCTTCTTCCACCAAAGACTTGAAAGGCAAAATAGGCAAGTGTTGCTAAGGAAGAAAGCGCTGCAACCACATAAGTTCTAGCAGCCCATTTCAGTGCATCTTGAGCCCCTGCATATTCTTCACGAGAAACCACATTTTTACGCTGCAGCCATGCTAAGGCTCGATTACTAGCATCGTACTCTACAGGTAGGGTTATGAAGCTAAAAAGTGTACCCATAGCAAACAAACCTACTCCTGCGACGGCAATTTCAAAACCGAAAGGAATCACCTGCATCAGCACCAGTCCCGCAATGATGACAATCATAGAAAGATTGGATGCTATCCCCACAACAGGAACTAAAGAAGAACGCAGTTGCAGCCATTCATAGCCTTGAGCGTGTTGCACTGCATGTCCACACTCATGTGCAGCTACTGCAGCAGCAGCAGCATTTCGCTCATGATAAACCGACTCACTTAAATTTACCGTTCTTTTCTGAGGGTTGTAATGATCTGTTAAAGAACCACGTACAGAGATAACTTCTACATCTCTAATTCCATGATCTGCCAACATCTGTTCTGCAATTTCTTTTCCTGACATCCCATTGCGTAATTGTACTTGAGAATAGGTTTTGAATTTGCGTTTTAACGTATTGCTCACCCACATACTTGCAAGTGAAATCAATAGTATAAGTAGGTAATAACTTCCCATAGTTTTTGTTCAAAAATACAAGATATCAAATGAAATCCGATCGCTAGTTTACAATTTTAACTAAAATATAAGAGCCTATTTTAAAGCTCTATCAATAGACTATATTGATGATTTTATTGGGAACAATTATCCATTTTTTTGGAATTGCATCCTGTAGATATTCAGCCGTCCTAGTGTCTTGAAGAACAGCCTGTTTTATTCCTTCTTGATCTAAACTCAATGATAAAGACAATGTAAAACGCATTTTACCATTAAAAGATACAGGATAGTTTTTAGTATCTTCTACAAGATAGGATTCATTTACTATTGGGAAAGGTTCCGCTACGAGAGACTCGGCATGGCCTAATCTTTCCCACATTTCCTCAGCAATATGAGGAGCAAATGGAGATAAAAGTACCGTGAGTGGAGTTAGTATTTCTCTACTGTGACAATTCATTTGTGTCAATTCGTTTACACAAATCATAAACGAACTCACACAAGTATTGAAAGAAAATTGCTCAATATCTGAGGTCACTTTTTTTATCGTTTCGTGAAGTGCCTTAAGAGATTGTTTACTCGGCTTTTCCTCGTTGACAATCCATTGGTCTTCATTATAAAACAAACGCCAGTACTTCTTTAAGAAATTATGTACTCCTGAAATTCCCGCTGTATTCCAAGGCTTTGCTTGCTCTATTGGCCCTAAGAACATTTCGTACATTCGAAGTGTATCGGCTCCATACTGCTCGCAGATTTCATCTGGGTTGACTACATTATATTTTGATTTGGACATTTTTTCCACTTCTCTACCCACCTTAAAAACACCCTTGTTGGATTTAAATTCAGCTGTTTCAAACTGTACTTGCCATTTTTTTAATCCTTCTATATTCAATTCATCAGAGGCATTCACTAGATTAACGTCTACACGAACAGGTTCGAAGGTTTCGGTATCATTCAAAAGATCTTTTGATAAATAGGTTTGTGTGCCCGGCTTTCTGTATATAAAAGCTGAAGTCCCTAAAATCATGCCTTGGTTGATCAATTTTTTTGCATACTCCTCTACAGGAAGTAATCCGAGGTCAAATAGAAATTTTTGCCAAAAGCGAGAGTACAGTAAATGCCCTGTAGCATGTTCACTACCCCCAAGGTAAAGATCCACATCCTTCCAGTAGGCAGCTGCTTCTTTACCTACAAATTCTTCATCATTTTTTGGATCCATATACCTGTAGAAATACCAGGAGCTTCCCGCCCAACCCGGCATGGTATTCAACTCCAAAGGAAAGACCCTCTTATGATCTATTGCATCGTTTCCTACCACTTTTCTTGATTTAGTATCCCACGCCCATGATTTTGCATTCCCAAGCGGTGGTGCGCCCTCTGGTGTGGGCAAATATTTTTCTACGTCTGGTAATCTGAGAGGCAAGTCTTCTAAGGAAAGAGGTTGTGGCATCCCTTCCTTGTAATACATTGGGATGGGTTCTCCCCAATAACGCTGTCTGCTGAAAATAGCATCTCTCAAACGATAGTTTACCGTACCCGAACCACATCCTTTTTCTTCTAAGGCTTCAATAACTTTCTCCATAGCTTGCTTGTAGGGTAAACCTGTGAGAAAATCTGAATGGTCAATAACAGCTGTGGCTTTATCCGAAAAAGCTTCAGTTGCTACAGAGACTCCTTTAAAAATATTTTTAATAGGCAAATCAAAATGCTTAGCAAAATCATAATCTCTTTGATCTCCACAAGGTACAGCCATAACAGCACCCGTTCCATAATCTGCTAAAACGTAATCCCCGATCCAAATCGGAATACGATCTCCTGTGAACGGATGTAATGCATATCCTCCTGTGAACACACCAGTAGTGTTTTTCACATCTGCCATTCGCTCTCTCTGCGAACGTTGCTGTGTTGCTTTGATATAAGCTTCCACCTCATTTTTCTGATCGGGATGGGTGATTTTTTGAACAAGTTCTAGCTCTGGTGCCAATGTCATAAAAGTAACTCCAAACAAGGTGTCGGGTCGTGTTGTAAAAACCTCGATTTTCTCATCATGTCCTTCCACCTCAAAAAACACCTTTGCGCCGATGGATTTTCCTATCCAATTGCGTTGCATTTCTTTTAAAGAGTCAGACCAGTCAATCATTTCCAGACCTTGGAGTAGACGTTCAGCATAAGCTCCTATACGCATACTCCATTGTTTCATTTTCTTTTTGGTAACAGGATAACCTCCCCTTTCAGATACACCGTTGATGATTTCATCATTTGCTAAAACAGTGCCTAATTCCGCACACCAGTTTACTTCGGTTTCAGAAAGATAAGTCAAACGATAACCCAAAAGAATTTCTTCTTTTTTTACTGGGTTAAACCCCTTCCAATCCTCTGCACTAAAAACTTCAATACCTGGACTACAGACTGCATTGACCTTTGAGTTTCCTTCTTTTTCAAAAAGAGTGATGAGATCATTTACCGGTTGTGCTTTATCTGTATCCACACAATAGTAATGCTCAAAAAGAAGCAGGAAGATCCATTGCGTCCACTTGTAAAAATTAGCATCAGAAGTTCTCACCTCTCGACTCCAATCGTATGAAAAACCCATTTGATCTAACTGATCCCTGTAACGGTCTATGTTTTCTTGTGTTGTTTTTGAAGGATGCTGCCCTGTTTGGATGGCGTATTGCTCTGCTGGCAAACCAAAAGAATCATACCCCTGTGGATGCAATACATTAAAACCTTTATGTCTTTTATAGCGAGAAAAAATATCACTAGCAATATACCCTAAGGGATGCCCTACATGAAGACCAGAACCTGAGGGATAAGGGAACATGTCCAAGATGTAAAACTTGGGCTTTTCAGTATTATTTAGTGCATGAAAGGTTTTGTTTTTTTCCCAATACGCACGCCATTTTTTTTCGATTTGTTGAAAGTTATATCCCACAGTTTTGCTGTTCATCCTTATAAAAGCCACAAAAATAAGCTTATTGCTTGAATGTCAAAAAGCTAAAAGAATATTTTATCTCAAGAGGTATCTTTCTATTTCTTTTTTACTTTTACAAAAACAAAGCCTGTGTCCACAAACTTTAATGACAGTTATCCTAAAAAAAGAGTGCTGAACAGCTATGTTTCTGTGGTTATAAGCATCACAGTCGTTTTGCTTTTTTTAGGTGTTTTAGGACTTTTTTTACTCAACACTAAGAATGTAGCATCCCATTTCAAAGAACAAATTGTGATGACTGTTTATTTAAAAGACAGTGCAAAAGATATCGAAATCACACAACTTCAAAAAAAAATACAACTCGACCCAGCAACTAAAAAAGTACAATATACCCCCAAAGAAGAAGCTGCTGAACAATATTCCAGAGACATCGGAGAGGATTTTTTAGAATTTTTAGGCTATAACCCCTTGCTCAATTCTCTTGACATTTATTTCAATGCTAATTATGTAAATACGTTGAGTTTAACCCAAACCAAAAATGAAATTGAGTCTGCAGACTTTGTAGATGAAGTTGTCTACGATCAGCCTTTAGTGACACTTTTGGACGAAAACATTCAAAAAATTTCGGTTGTTCTTATGATCTGTACTGTTCTTTTCATTGGAATTGCGTTGGTGTTAATTAACAGTTCCATTCGTCTTTCCATATACTCCAAAAGAGTAATCATCAAAACCATGCAGCTAGTAGGAGCTACAAAATCTTTTATTCGAAAGCCCTTTATTTGGAGTCATTTGAGATTGGGAATACTGAGCTCTTTTCTTGCACTTCTTCTTTTAAGTTTTTTGCTCTGGGAGGTAAATTCTCGTTTTCCAGAACTCGAAATGCTGAAACAAAAAAAGGAACTAATGCTCGTGTATGGAGGAATTTTAATTTTAGGAGTTGGAATAACATCCATCAGCACCTTTTTTGCGACGCAACGCTATTTAAACTTAAAAACGGACGCCGTTTACTAATCAGCTTATGAAAAAGAAAACACCTAAAAAAAACTTTTTATTTCAAAAGCACAACTACCGCATTCTGTTTGCTGCCCTTTTGATTATAGCTATTGGTTTTATTTTAATGGCGGGTGGTGGAAGCGAGGATCCCAATTATTTCAATGAAGAAATTTTTAATTTTCGAAGAATTCGACTGGCACCCTCACTAGTACTTTTAGGCTTTGGCGTGGCTATGTACTCCATTTTAACCAATCCAAGGCCGAAGGAATGAGTTATCTAGAAGCTCTTATTTTAGGAATAATTCAAGGTCTTACTGAATTTTTACCGATATCTTCTAGTGGTCACTTGGAAATAGGAAAAGCTCTTTTCGGAAATGAGAGTGTAGGTCAAGAAAGTCTGTTTCTTACTCTCGTACTCCATTTTGGAACTGCCCTAAGCACAGTAGTTGTTTTTAGAAAAGACATTATCCAACTACTAAAAAGTTTAATTCAATTTAAAAAGGATGAAAACAACTACTTTTCATTAAAGATTTTACTTTCAATGTTTCCGGCAGTTTTTGTTGGATTGTTTTTACAAGAGTTCATTGAACAATTGTTTTCTCGAAACCTACTTTTAGTTGGTCTCATGTTATTACTAACCGCAGTTTTTCTTTTTTTAGCTGATCGCCCAAAAAAAACCAGAAAAGAGGTTTCATATACCAATGCCATTATCTTGGGTATTGTACAGGCAGTAGCTATCCTACCGGGAATTTCACGCAGCGGCTCTACAATTGCTAGTGCTGTGCTTTTGGGAATCGATCGAGAAAAAGCTGCACGTTTTTCTTTCTTGATGGTATTGCCTCTCATTTTTGGAAGTATGGCAAAAACCGCAATGGATTATGAGGGTGCTCAAGGTAACACGAACCTGTTGGCTTTATTAATTGGCTTTGGAGCTGCATTCATAACGGGAATTTTTGCTTGTAAATGGATGATTGCCTTAGTTAAAAACAGTCAACTCAAATACTTTAGCTATTACTGTATCCTTGTAGGCGTATTAACCATAAGTTATGGACTTTTTTAATAAAAAGTTTACAGCAGATACTCTTTTGGAGGGGCAAGTTTTTTTAATAGACAAGCCCTTAGGATGGACTTCCTTTCAAGTGGTCAACAAGATACGCTGGCATCTAAAAAATGAAAGTGGTTTAAAAAAGCTTAAAGTAGGTCATGCAGGAACCTTGGACCCACTAGCGACAGGTCTTTTATTGATTTGCACTGGCAAGAAAACCAAAAGCATCAGCACACTTCAAGGGCAAGAAAAAACTTATACAGGAACGTTTACACTGGGGGCAACTACTCCTTCTTATGATTGCGAAACAGAAATTGATCAACAGTTTCCCATAACGCACCTAGACGAAAATTATATTAAAGAGAAAGCTCTAAAATTTACTGGAGTTCTCCAACAACACCCTCCCCTTTTTTCAGCAATAAAAAAAGAGGGAAAACGACTCTATGAAATTGCACGCACTGGAAAAACAACAGAGATAGAAGCACGCCAAGTTACAGTTCATAAATTTGAAATAAAAAGGGTTGCTCTTCCAGAAGTAGATTTTCTAATTCAGTGTAGTAAAGGAACCTACATCCGAAGTCTTGCGCACGATCTGGGTAAGGAACTACTGTCAGGCGCCTACCTATCTTCGCTAAAAAGAACTCAAATCGGCCCCTACAAACTCGAGGATGCCTACAACATGAGGAGTGTCTCAGACGTCTTTTCGGAAAAAAACATTCACAGTGTTCACCAAAACAAAAAGTGACGCAATCCAAACTATTTATTCAAAAAAACGTATTTAAAGAAGTCGGTTGATAGACCTGGAGAATCTTTTGAAACTTAAATCGTTTTGAAGAGTAAAAATTATAAGCAAGTCAAGCAAAATAAATTCTCCTTTAATTTCTATATTTGTAGTCACAGCTTTTCTAAATGAAATACCGTAGAATTCTCTTGAAATTAAGTGGTGAAGCCCTAATGGGAAATCAGAGCCACGGTATAGATCCTGAACGGATCGACAGTTATGCAAAGGAAATAAAAAAGGTTTTTGATCAAGGAATCGAAATAGCAATTGTTATTGGAGGTGGAAATATCTTTAGAGGAATTTCTGGAGCGAGTAAAGGTATGGACCGCGTACAAGCAGACTACATGGGAATGCTTGCAACAGTTATAAACGGTTTGGCCTTACAAGGTGCTTTAGAAAACAACAACATTCCCACTAGGTTACAAACAGCAATTAAAATCGAGGCTATAGCGGAGCCTTTCATAAAAAGAAAAGCAACGCGTCATCTTGAAAAAAACAGAGTGGTCATTTTTGGATCCGGTACAGGAAATCCCTTTTTTACTACAGATTCTGCTGCGGTGCTCCGTGCTATTGAAATCAATGCTGACGTCATTTTAAAAGGAACTCGAGTAGACGGCATCTACACAGATGATCCAGAAAAAAATATTAAAGCGACTAAATTCGACAATTTGTCTTTTGACGAAGTTCTCAAAAAAGGGATTAAAGTCATGGACACTACAGCTTTTACGCTGAGTCAAGAAAACAAACTACCGATTATCGTTTTCGATATGAACACGCCCGGGAACCTATACAACGTAGTCAAAGGTGAAAACATTGGAACTCGTGTCGATTTATAATTAGAATACAATGGAAGAAGAAATGCAATTTATTGTCGATGCTGCTAAAGAAAGCATGGATGCCGCATTGGCTCATTTGGAAAAAGAGATGCTCAATATACGCGCAGGAAAAGCTAATCCAATCATGCTATCTGGAGTAAAAGTAGAGTATTACGGAACCCCAACACCACTATCACAAGTAGCCAACATCAACACCCCAGATGGAAAAACACTGACTGTACAACCTTGGGAAAAAAATATCCTTGCAGACGTTGAAAAAGCAATTTTGATTGCAAACCTAGGATTCAACCCAATGAATAATGGCGAGTCAATCATTATCAATATTCCAGCCCTCACAGAAGAACGTAGAAAAGAACTGGCTAAACTGGCAAAATCAGAAGCAGAAAATGCAAAAATTTCGATTCGTGCGGCACGAAAAGACGCCAATTCCGAAATTAAAAAATCAGACACTTCAGAGGACGTTCAAAAAAACTATGAAATTGACATTCAAAATCTGACGGATCAATACATCGCCAAAGCAGATCAAATTTTCAGCGTAAAAGAAAAAGAAATTTTAACCGTCTAAAGCTGATGCTGTTAGCGACTAGGCTCGAATGAAAAAGAAAAAAAATTGGAATCTCTGGAGCCTTGTGGCACGACTCATTCTTAGAAATCGTGTCCTCATTCTATTATCAATTGTAGCGCTCACACTTTACTGGTCAACCCAGTGGAAGTACATGCAATTTACTTTTACAGAAGCCAATTTACTTCCAGACAACCATCCGGAAAACATTCTTTACCAGTCATTTACCAAAACCTTTGGAGAAGAAGGCAATGTAATTGTCATTGCTGTACAAGACAGTACTTTTTATACCCCGCAAAAGCGATTGGAGTGGAAAGAATTAAATGAAAAAATAGAAGCCTTTGAAGAAATTCAATTTGTACTCTCTACAGAAAATATTCAAGAACTGGTCAAAGACAACAATCAAAAAAACTTTACTCTAGAAGCGGTTTCAAAAAACTACCCTATAGAGAGTAAGGTTCCTGAAAAATTTAAAGAAAAGCTCTTTTTAGAACTTCCCTTCTACAAGAACTTGCTTTTTGACGACCAGTCCAACATCATTCGGTCAGTAATTTATATGGATCCGGAGATCGTCAATACAGCAAAACGTAAAGATTTTATTTTTGATCATTTCATTCCGCTCATCAACCGTTTTGAAAACGAGAAAAAAACGAAGGTTCACGTTTCAGGTATGCCCTATATCAGAACTCTAAACGCACAAAATATCGTAGATGAAATAGGGCTGTTTGTTTTAGGGGCTACCCTTATTACCTCTTTGATTTTCTTTCTGTTTTTTCGTTCCTTTAGAGCTACATTTATCTCGCTCATTGTTGTTGCCATAGGGGTAATGTGGGCTTTCGGTATCCTTGGGTGGTTGGGCTATGAAATTACGGTACTCACTGCACTCATCCCTCCCTTAATCATTGTTATTGGTGTTCCCAATTGTATTTTCTTGATTAACAAATACCAACAGGAAATTGCAAAACACGGTAATCAAGCCAAATCACTCCAACGTGTCATTGTTAAAATTGGTAATGCTACTCTAATGACCAACCTAACAACTGCATCTGGTTTTGCTACTTTTATTTTAACCAACAGTAAGATTTTGAAAGAATTTGGTGTAGTTGCGTCCATCAACATTATTGCCATCTTCTTGCTCTCATTACTCATTATCCCAATTACCTACAGCCTAATGGCACAGCCCAAGAAAAAGCATTTAAAGCATTTAAAAAATAAAACGATCGACGTTTTTGTGACTTGGATGGAAAATGCTGTGAGAAAAAAAAGAATCAATGTTTACATGGTTTCCTTACTAGGTCTTATCATTGGTATAATGGGCATTTATCAAATGAAAATATCAGGAAGCCTCATAGAAGATATGCCTAAGAGTGCTCCTTTTTTTCAGGATATATTATTTTTTGATCAAAGTTTTAATGGTATAGTGCCTTTAGAAATTTGGGTAGACAGCAAGAGAGAAAAGGGCATTGTAAAACCGGCAACCTTGAAAAGAATGAATGACCTGCAAGAAGCAATAGAAGAAATTCCTGAGCTTGCACCCCCAATATCTGTTGTCAATGCAATAAAATACGCAAAGCAAGCCTACTATAACGGAAACCCTAACTTTTATGCTTTACCTACACCTCAGGAAAATAGTTTTATTTATCCCTTTTTAAATAATTCTGATGGAAGCAGTCAGTTGCTCAACGGTTATGTAGACAGTACAGGACAATATGGAAGGATCACCACCTATATGAAGGACATAAAAACCGATCGTATGGTAGAAATAGAAAACGACCTAAAAGAGTCCATCAGTAAACTATTTCCCGAAGATCGTTACGGTGTTGAGATTACCGGAAAATCGTTGTTGTTTTTAAAAGGCACAAAATATTTGATCAATAATCTAATCTTGTCACTGAGTTTGGCGATACTCTTGATAGCTCTATTTATGGCCTTTCTCTTTCGATCCTTTAAAATGATACTTATCTCTTTAATCCCCAATCTACTCCCTTTAATCATCACAGCAGGAGTAATGGGTTTTACAGGCATCCCATTAAAACCTTCCACTATTTTGGTTTTCAGCATTGCATTTGGGATATCGGTAGATGACACCATTCATTTTCTTGCTAAATACAGACAAGAATTGATTGCCAATGGATGGAAGATAAACAAAGCGGTTTTTAGTGCTTTACGAGAAACCGGAATCAGTATGTTCTACACCTCCATAGTGTTGTTTTTTGGTTTTTCTATTTTCATGTCTTCCAATTTTGGTGGGACACAAGCCTTAGGAGGATTGGTGGCTGTAACACTGATGATGGCCATGCTGGCCAATTTAATCTTACTTCCTTCTTTATTAATTTCTCTTGAAGATTCCATCAGCAACGATAAAGTCCTCAAGCCCCCAAAAATAAAGCTGGTCGACTAGTGAGTTAGCGGTATTGCAATACAAAACTTTATGAAATAAAGCTATCTTTGTGGCGGCTTAAGAAAATATTTTTGGAATGAAAGCAACGAAAATCAAAACTCTTCTACAATCTAAAGAACGGAACCTTAACGTCACAGTACAAGGATGGGTAAAAACATTTCGTGCCAACCGATTTATCGCCCTCAACGATGGTTCTTCTTTGAACAACCTACAATGCGTTGTCGACTTTGAAGCCTTTGAGGAAAGTACTCTTAAAAGAATTACTACAGGAGCTGCACTTCAAATAGAGGGTTTGCTGATAGAAAGTCAGGGCGGAGGACAAGAGGTAGAACTACAAGTTAATACACTGAGTATAATTGGAGATTCTGACCCTGAAAAATACCCAATACAACCAAAAAAACACAGTCTTGAGTTTCTGAGAGAAAAAGCCCATTTGAGAGTGAGAACAACCACTTTCGCTGCAATAATGCGGGTGCGGTCTGCTTTATCTTTTGCCGTACACAAGTTTTTTCAGGAAGAAGGTTTTTTCTACGTCAACACACCAATAATCACAGGCAGTGATGCAGAAGGAGCTGGGGAGATGTTTCGTGTCAGCACCCTAGATCTTAAAAACACACCTCTTAACGAGGAAGGATTGCCCAATTTTAAGGAAGATTTTTTCGGAAAAGAAACCAATCTAACCGTCTCTGGTCAGCTTGAAGCAGAAACCTACGCCCTGGGACTAGGTGAAGTGTATACCTTCGGTCCTACCTTTCGTGCAGAAAATTCTAACACCACAAGACATCTTGCTGAATTTTGGATGATTGAACCCGAAATGGCATTTTACGACCTTACGGATAATATGAATTTAGCTGAAAAATTCATCACAAGTGTTCTGAAAGATGTCCTTGAAAGATGCCAAGAAGATCTGAAGTTTCTAGATGAGAGACTAGCAAAAGAAGACCAGAGTAAACCACAAGCAGAACGAAGTCCTATGGGCTTGATAGAAAAAATTAAATTCGTTATTGACAACGATTTTAAAAGAGTAAGCTATACCGAAGCTTTTGAAATTTTGAGAAATTCAAAACCAAACAAAAAGAAAAAATTTGTTTTCCCTGTGAACGAATGGGGTGTTGATTTACAAAGTGAACACGAGCGTTATTTGGTTGAAAAACACTTCAATTGCCCAGTGATCTTATACGATTATCCGGCAAACATCAAAGCCTTTTACATGCGTCGTAACGACGATGAGAAAACAGTACGAGCTATGGACATTCTCTTTCCTGGAATCGGTGAAATTGTGGGTGGCTCTCAAAGAGAAGAACGCCTTGAGGTACTTGAAAAACGCATAGAGGAAATGAATATCGACAAAGAGGAGCTTTGGTGGTACCTTGACTTAAGACGTTTTGGAAGTGTCCCTCACAGTGGTTTTGGTCTAGGATTTGAACGCTTGGTTCAGTTTGCCACTGGAATGAATAATATTCGAGACGTCATTCCCTTCCCTAGAACCCCCCAAAATGCTGCCTTCTAAAGTGAAGGCTAAATTGCATATCTTTACCTAGAAGATCGATTTCCTATGCTTAAGCAACAGCTCCAAATAAAGCTTTCACAGAAATTATCTCCTCAGCAAATTCAGCTGATGAAGATGATCCAACTCTCTACACTAGAACTTGAACAAAAAATTGAATCTGAAATGGGTGAAAACCCAGCATTGGAAAGTGGAATAGAAAAGCCTAGCAATGACCCACTAGACAACGATTACGAGGAGAATGAAAAAATAGAAACCGATGAAATTGAAATCGATCAATATCTAAGCGACGACGAGATTCCTTCCTATAAACTTTATGCCAACAATTACAGTAGTGATGATGATACTTCAACAATACCTGTTACAGGAGGGATAAGTTTGCATCAACACTTGTCCCAGCAAATAGGAAATTTAATCCTATCAGAAACTGAAATGGAAATTGCTGAGTTTATTATTGGAAGCATTGATGAAAGTGGTTACCTAAGAAGAAGCAATGAGGAGCTCATCGACGATTTGGCCTTTACCCAAAACCTAATGGTAACAGAATCCCAAATTGAAAAAACCATAAAAGCGGTTCAGTCTCTAGATCCCGCAGGTATAGCCGCCAGATCACTAAAAGAATGTTTACAACTTCAACTTGAAAAGAAAAAGAAAGACCGTCCAGAAGTTGGTCATGCACTTGAGATTATTAAAAATCAATTTGATCATTTTAGTCATAAACACTATTCTAAATTACAAGAAAGAATAGGTCTAAATAAAGAAGAACTAAAAACTGCTTTGGACCTTATAAGTAGACTTAATCCCAAACCAGGAGGAGCCCTTTCCTCAAACAATCAAAACAATCAGATAGTACCAGACTTTATCTTAACCCTTGAGGATGGAGAACTCAACATTCAACTCAATCAAAGAAATGCTCCTCAACTGAAGGTGTCAAACACCTATAAAGAAATGCTTACTGGCTATTCAGAATCTGAAACCAAGACAAACTCACAACAGGAAGCGGTTCAATTTATCAAACAAAAACTTGATGCAGCACAATGGTTTATAGATGCAATAAAGCAACGCCATCAAACCTTAACACTCACCATAAATGCCATATTAGAGCACCAAAGAGAATACTTCTTGACCGGTGATGAAAGAAAATTACGTCCCATGATCCTGAAAGATATTGCTGATAAGGTGTCTATGGATATCTCAACAATTTCAAGGGTGGCAAACAGCAAATACATCGATACTCCCTATGGCACAAAATTGCTTAAAACCTTTTTTTCTGAAGGATTAAAAAATGAAGATGGTGAAGATGTCTCCTCTATTGAGATTAAAAAAATACTTGAACAATTGATTTCTGAGGAAAACAAGAAAAAACCATTAACAGACCAGACGCTCTCTGTTTTAATGAAAGAAAAAGGCTATCTCGTTGCCCGAAGAACAATTGCTAAATACAGAGAACAATTGGACATTCCTGTTGCTCGTTTACGAAAAGAACTCTGATTATAATACGTAAAAAATCAACCCTATTTTTAGTGGAATCAGTTGAAATGAAGCGTTACCGCTTACAGGACTGGTAAAAATCGGACTTAACTGATATGCCAGATAAAAATTCCAGGTATTGTAACCAAAACTGAGGTGTGCTGTAGTACCAAAATTTTGGATCTCATCTGTTAAAGGAAAAAATTGTGCCTGTTGCTTAGCTCTTTTTCTATAATGGTATTGTAGGGCAATACCTCCATAAATCCTCCAAAAAGAAAAATCGGTTGCTGTACTGCTTCTCCAACGAAATGACAAAGGCAATTCTAAAGAATGAACAGATAAAAACAGAGGAGATGTAAGCGCCTCATTTAAATCAGAAAAGCCAAAGGTCTTTTCTGTGGAAATAAGATTTGTAGTATAGCGTTCAAATGCCATGCCTAGACCTATTCCAGCTGCAATTTTACCTGTTTTTGTCAAAGGATAATCCCGTACAACTCCCCACTGAAAGTGTCTTGAAATTCCTCTGGGATTAAAGGATTCAAGATTACTATCCAATAAAACTAGGGAAGTACCAAAATAAAATTGATCTTCTCTATAAGTAGCATGATCTAGCTCTTCAAATTCTTGTCCCAAGACAGAAAAACAACAAAAAAAGAAAAACAGAACCTTTTGGATCATAACTAACAGCTATTTATTTAACGTGTTTTAATGAATTACATCCTCTTTTACTAATATGTACTCACATTAAAGTAAAAAAAAAGTGCCTCGATGAGACACTTTTTTTTGAAAACTATTAAAAATTAATTCAAGTTTTGGGTATAATCCCCAACCCTAGTGGTATAGTTAATCTTTAAAGCACTTACTTTGCGAAGTTCTTGTTTGATATCTTGAATCAATCCCATCTTTGTTTCACTATCTACCTTTAAAGCAGTAGTCAGAACGTTCTGAAGTTCTTGACGTTTAGATGCACGTTCGGCAAGAATAAAAGCACCTACTTCATTAACAGAAGCAAACTTGTCATTCAACTGAACTCTTGCACTAGACCCGTATTTATCTTCGTATCGAGAGGATGGTTTTCCTGCGTAAATGTACATTACACGATCTTTCTTATCTAATTTTTGAACCTGGTCGGCTGCAGGGAGCTTGTTAGTTACCATAAGGGTACTGTCGCGCATCACTGTAGCAACCATGAAGAAAAACAACAACATAAAAACGATATCGGGTAAAGATGCGGTTGAAATGGCGGGTAAATCGCCTCCCTTTTTCTTTTTAAATTTTGACATAGTTTTAGGTTTAATTTAGTTTAGCTGATTCAGCTTCAGATAATTTCTGAGGAAACATGGCTTTAACCTGATCTAATTTTGGTTTAAGCTCCTCTGCAACCTCTACCGGTGTTCTAGGATCATCGTATTGCTTTTGAGCTTGTACAAAATTGATTCCCAAACTTGGATACAATCTCTCAAATTCACGATTTCGAAGATCATTGTAAGCGGCAACCAACTCGTTTTGAACGGCAATGTACACTTTGTAAGAAGTTTCACGGTCGTTCTTCAGCGAGATAATGGCCTTATCTGGATTGTCAGAAGATGTTTCATCACGTTCTCCTTGGCAGTAATCACAGGCTTCATCGCCTACACCACCTCCATTATCTAGGAAAGCGATAGCAAGGGAACGCAAGTCCGCAATGTCAGCAAGCTCTTCCTCTACCAAAAGTTGATCGTTTTTACTGACCAATACAGTAAAAATGTTCTTTTGTCTAATAATTGGAGGGTCTACTTGATCTTCCATAGGAGGCAATTTACGGTTCAGCCCGCTGTCTGTCTCAATGGTAGTTGTTACCAAAAAGAAAATCAATAATAGAAAAGCGATATCCGCCATGGATCCCGCGTTTACCTCGGGTGCTGCTCTTTTGGCCATGACTTATCGGTTTAAAATTTTCTTTGCACCAGAAAGAAGCATAGATAAAATAGCTAAGGCAGAAAGAATGTAAAACATTCTCAATCCTGTACCTACCCATCTTGATCCTGCCGCAGAAAGCACTTCGCCGTCTTTCATTGGTGTTTCTACACCTGTGGAAAGCGCATAAGAAATGCCCAGAACCACAAGGAAACAACCGATGAAGATTAATGACTTTTTAAGCTTTTCTCCGCTGGATGCTAGGTTTAACAAAGAGAATAAAACGGTTACCACTACTGTGATGACTAAAATCGCAATGGCTAGAGAAACCAATGGAGAGACCGCGCCAAAATCACCAGCACTAGCTGCCATTTTGATTTCCTCATCTCCTACTCCTATAATTCTAAATAAGAATAAGCCACCTAGTAAACCAAAAACAGCACTGATAATTTTTACAATTGTTTGAAGATTCATTTGAATTGCTGTTAGAGGTTAATTATTTCTTTTGTGCAACAAGGATGTCGATCAAAGTGATCGATGCATCTTCCATGTCATTTACAATACTATCGATTTTTGCTACAATGTAATTATAGAATACCTGAAGGATAATCGCTACAATAAGACCAAATACCGTTGTAAGAAGTGCTACTTTAATACCTCCAGCTACCAAAGAAGGCTGCATGTCTCCAGCAGCTTCAATTTTATCAAAGGCTTGAATCATCCCGATTACTGTTCCCATGAATCCAAGCATGGGTGCCAATGCGATAAACAATGAAATCCAAGAGACATTTTTTTCAAGCTGTCCCATCTGAACACCACCGTAAGCAACTACTGCTTTTTCAGCGCTTTCAACACCTTCATCCATTCGGTCTAAACCTTGATAAAAGATAGAAGCTACAGGTCCTTTAGTGTTTCTGCAATATTCTTTAGCTGCTTCAACACCTCCAGAGGAAAGAGCTTCTTCCACGCCATCAGTTAATTTTTTTGTGTTTGTTGTCGCCAAGTTCAAGAAAATGATACGCTCGATAGCGATGGCAAGTCCTAAAATCAAACAGATCAATACGATTCCCATGAATCCAGGTCCACCTTCTATAAAACGCTTCTTCAATTCCTGAGTGAAGGAAGCAGGTTGTGCTTGTGCTTCGTCGTCTTGTGCAATAGAAGTTGCTACTGTCGTAGCCGTATTAGGAGTTGCAACTGTTGCATTGGCTGTAGCCATAAAACCTAATAAAGTAAGGGCAATAAATAGTTTTCTCATTTTAATTAATGTTTGTTCTTTGATTAAATGCGGTTAAAGATAAAAAAAAATATACACGATATTAATTTTTGCAGAGAGGAAGGGATTCGAACCCTCGATTCCAATGCAATTGGAATACACACTTTCCAGGCGTGCGCCTTCGACCACTCGGCCACCTCTCTAAAATCAACATCTCAAATAAAGGGAAAATTTATCTTTTTATAAAAAAAATCAATGCTAAATTTTAAAATTTTTGTTCTTAAAAAGAGCTAAAGCATTGGCCGTCGTTTTTTCAGCGATCTCTTGAGGTGAACGTTGATAACAAGAAGCTATTTTCTCCAAAATCAAAGGTAAGTAAGCACTTTCATTTCGTTTACCTCTGTAAGGTTTTGGAGCGAGGTAAGGCGCATCGGTTTCTAGCACTATAGATTCCAAGGGCAACTCCTGTAAAAACTGATCTATTTTTCCATTTTTAAAAGTCACTACTCCTCCTATTCCCAAAGAAAAATTTAAATCGATCGCTCTCAAACCTTGTGCTTTATCCCCCGTAAAGCAATGGAAAATACCAAATAAATCAGGAGACTTGTGTTGCTCTAAAACTTCAAAAACTTCATCAAAGGCCTCGCGACAGTGAATGACAATTGGTAAACCATATTTTTTAGCAAGTTGAATTTGTTTGGAAAAAGCTTCTTGTTGTTCTTTTAAGAAGGTCTTGTCCCAATACAAATCGATTCCTATCTCTCCAAGGGCACAAAAAGAGCGGGACTTCAGTAGATCTATCAGTTTATTCAATTCTTCTTCCACCCCTTCGTCGACGTGACAAGGGTGTAAACCCGCCATAAGGTGCACCTGGTCCGGATAACTTTTTTCCAGAGCAAGCATACGTTCCGTATAAGAGCTATCTATTGCAGGAACAAAAAAATGACGTACCCCAGCAGCCACTGCTCGATTCATCATTTCCTCACGATCGTCATCAAATGCTTCAACATAAAGGTGGGTATGGGTATCTACTAGAATCATAAATTAACTTGTGAGGCAAAGGTACTCAAACTAAAAAAAGCATGGTTTCTTTTTTAGGAAGTTGCTTTTTTATTAGTAAGTAGCACACCCCCATAAATTCTGTATAAATTTAAAACAAAGAAGAAGTAAAAGAGTACAGCAATGAATTAAGAACATTCAATTTTGTAATTATTATTACATTGAATAAAAATTGAATTACATGAAAAAAAATTTCTGTTGCAAACTGCGAATAACCAAGACAAAGCATCTCTGGTGTGCTGCACGAATCAATGGAAAAAACGCTGTGCTTTTAGTAGACACGGGGGCTTCGAATAGCTGTGTTCACTCCGAGCTACAAGAACACTTTGAATTGATTATAAAAGGCGAGCCTTTTGATGCTGCCGGAGCTAGTGTTGGTAAAATGAAAGCGACTCTTACCTCCAAATGTAAATTGGATCTCGGTAAAGAGTTTACCGGAAAACACGCTTTTGTCCTTTTAGACTTAAATCATGTAAACCAAACATTACAAAGCCAAGGAGCTCGTAAAATTGACGGAATCTTAGGTGCAGACTTTTTAAAAAGAAAAAAAGCAGTAATTGACTATGGACAGCGGATGTTATTTTTTTAAATAAAAAAGCCTTTCAACTCAAGCTCGTCCGATTACAGTTCAAAGGCTTTTGTGAAGTCTCCGTCCATCAATAGTGCTATAGGATCTTCAAGGGCTTCTTTTACTGCAACTAAAAACCCTACAGATTCCCTACCGTCTATAATTCTATGATCATAGGACAAGGCCAGGTACATCATAGGTCGAATCTCAACTTTACCGTCTACAGCTACAGGACGTTGAATGATGTTGTGCATACCCAGAATTCCTGACTGAGGTGGATTGATAATAGGTGTGGACAACATGGATCCAAAAACACCGCCATTGGAAATGGTAAAGGTCCCACCCGTCATATCATCTATTGTAATTTTTCCCTCTCTGGCTTTGACTGCAAGCCGACTAATTTCTTGTTCTATTCCTGCAAAGGTCAGCAACTCCGCGTTGCGGACTACAGGCACCATCAACCCCTTTGGACCGGAAACAGCAACACTGATATCACAATAGTCGTAAGCAATCTTATAGTCTCCATCCATCATGGAATTGACATCAGGATACAGTTGTAGTGCACGTACCACGGCTTTTGTAAAAAAGCTCATAAAACCGAGTTTTACTCCGTGTTTTGCATTAAAAGCATCTTTGTTTTCATTACGTACTTTAAACACTGCAGACAGGTCTACCTCGTTGAAAGTTGTCAACATGGCCGTTTCGTTTTTCGCTTCTACCAAACGTTCAGCAACACGTCTTCGGAGCATTGAAAGCTTAGATCGTTTTTGATCACGTGCTCCCCAATCCGGCTTTGTTCCCATAGAAGGTACTGCTTTTACCGCATCGTTTTTGGTGATTCTACCGCCCTTTCCTGTTCCTTTAACTTCACTTGGAGTGATTCCCTTTTCACTCATGATTTTTCGCGCTGCTGGTGAAGGTGTTTGGGCAGCATAACTGCTTTCCTCTACTGCAGGAGCCGCTTCAGGTGTAGCTGTAGGTGTAACTGTAGGGGCAGCCTCCTCAGTCTTTACTGTTGCGGTACCCTTTCCTTCTGTATCAATTAAACAGACTACAGCGCCTACGGCAACCGCATCGCCTTCTTCAGCTTTTAATGTGATTGTTCCAGATACCTCCGCAGGTAGCTCCAGGGTTGCTTTGTCAGAATCGACTTCAGCAATGGCTTGATCTTTTTCCACATAATCCCCGTCTGATACCAACCACTGGGCAATTTCAACTTCGGTAATGGATTCTCCTGGTGAGGGGACTTTCATTTCTAAAATCATGGTCTATTTCTTAGTTTTCTGTTTAAAATTATCTTGAGTGGGATCGAAAACATAGTCGATCACCTGTTGGTGTCTTCTTTGAAAACGCACTGCACTACCCGCGGCGGGAGCACCGTAATATCTTCTTGATACAGGTCTAAATTGAGTCGCTTGAGGCAATTGAAGCAATAAAAAGCTCCAAGCACCCATATTTCTCGGTTCTTCCTGTGCCCATACAATGTCTTTTACTGAGCTGAAGACTTTCAGTTGCTCCTCAATCTCTTTGACAGGAAGAGGGAACAACTGTTCTAAACGCACGAGGGCAACATCCGTTCTGTTTTTTTCTTCTCGTGCTTTAAGCAAATCATAATAAAACTTACCCGAACAAAAGACCAATGAGGTCGCTTTCTTTGGGTTTACCAGAGGATCTGCAATTAAAGGCTGGAAACCTCCATTGAAGAAATCTTCTCTAGTAGATACTGCCAGCGGATGACGCAACAAACTCTTTGGAGTAAATACAACAAGGGGTTTGCGGTAATTGGTTTTCATCTGTCTGCGTAACAAATGGAACATGTTGGCAGGGGTAGTACAGTTAGCGACAAACATATTGTCTTTAGCACACAGTTGTAAATAGCGTTCCATTCGAGCTGAAGAATGTTCTGCTCCCTGTCCTTCGTATCCGTGAGGGAGTAGAAGAACAATTCCATTTTGAATCTTCCATTTGTCTTCTGCGGAAGAGAGGTACTGGTCCAACATGATCTGGGCACCGTTGGAAAAGTCTCCAAATTGTGCTTCCCATAGGGTTAGTGTGTTTGGGCTCGCCATGGCGTAACCGTAGTCGAAACCTAAAACACCATACTCAGAGAGTGGAGAGTTGTACACGCTAAAGTGCCCTTGTTTCGTAGGGTTGATGTGATTGAGCAACACCATTTCTTCTTCGGTATTGACTGATTTTATAACAGCATGTCGATGAGAAAAAGTACCCCTTTCTACATCCTGACCTGAAAGTCGTACGTTAAAACCTTCTTGAAGCAGAGTTCCGTATGCCAGTAGCTCTCCCATAGCCCAGTCTAAAGAATTCCGATCAAAATACATGGCTTTGCGATCGGCAACCAAGCGCTCTATTTTTCTTAAAAAATTTTTGCCTTCGGGAAGTTCAGTAATTCCTTTTGCAGTCTGGTCCAGCATTTGTTTAGAAACCGAAGTTTTAACAGACTGTAACATAACACTCTCTTCCACTCGGCTAAACGCTTTCCACTCGTCTTCCATAAAGGGCGTGATGACGGTGTTTTCAATTTTTCGCGACCCTTCCAAGCTGTCTTCCAACCCAGCCTTATATTCTTCCTCTAACTTTTTGACATAGGCATCATCAATCAATCCCGCTGATTTTAACTCCTGAGCATAAATGTCTCTAGGATTGCTGTGCTTAGCGATAGCACTGTAAAGTTTTGGTTGCGTAAAACGAGGTTCATCTCCCTCATTATGTCCATATTTTCTGTAACCCAGAAGGTCAATAAAAACATCCTGACCAAAGCGCATTCTAAAGTCTAATGCAAATAAGGTAGCATGTACCACCGCCTCTGCATCATCTGCATTGACATGTAAAACGGGTGAGAGGGTAACTTTGGCAACGTCAGTACAGTAGGTACTGGATCGGGCATCGAGGTAATTGGTGGTAAATCCAATTTGATTGTTAACTACAATATGTATTGTTCCTCCCGTGGAATACCCTTTTAATTTTGCCATTTGAACAATTTCGTAGGGAAGTCCTTGTCCTGCAATAGCAGCATCACCATGAACGATAATAGGCAACACCTTGTTGGTGTCTCCTTTAAATTTGTTTTCCAGCTTGGCACGGCTAATTCCTTCCACAACAGCACCAACCGTTTCCAGGTGGGAAGGATTGGGTGCGATGTTCATGTTAATTTGTTTTCCAGTGTCTGTAACCCGCTGTGAGGTCCAGCCAAGATGGTATTTTACATCTCCATCAAAAACAACCTCTTCGTAATCTTTGCCGTCAAACTCATTAAAAATATCTTGGGTGGACTTTCCAAAAATATTGGCCAGGGTATTGAGGCGTCCACGATGTGCCATTCCCATAACAAACTCTTCTACCCCTTGATTGGCAGCAGATTCAATAACAGCATCTAAAGCAGGGATTAACGATTCTCCTCCTTCTAAAGAGAAGCGTTTTTGCCCAACGTATTTGGTATGTAAGAAATTTTCAAAGCTAACCGCTTGATTCAGCTTTTTTAGTATGTGTTTCTTTTGTTCTTGAGAAAAGTTGGGGTGGTTGTCGTTGACATTCAATCGTTTTTGAATCCAATTGACCTTTTCTGGGTTGCGGATATACATATACTCTACCCCTATAGAATCGCAGTAGATGCGCTGTAAATGTTCTATAATCACTTGCAGGGTACTGGGTCCTATTCCCATTATTTCCCCTGCGTTGAAGACCGTAGCTAAGTCCGCTTGACTCAGCCCAAAATTTTCAATATCAAGAGTGGGTGTGTACTTACGTCGTTCACGAACGGGGTTGGTTTTGGTAAACAAATGCCCCCTAGTACGGTAACCGTCGATTAACTTTACCACTCGAAATTCTTTCTGTAACTGATCTGGAATTTCGGTTTCCACGACTTCTCCCGAAGCAAATTGTTCTCCGCTGTGACCACTTTCTAATCCAAAATCGAATCCTTGAAAAAAAGCTCTCCAGCTGGGCTCTACACTGTCAGGATGCTGTAAATATTGATCGTATAATTCTGCGAAATAAGCGGTATGAGCCGCGTTTAAAAACGAATAATTATCCATGTAGTCAAGTCAGTACAAAAATCTGAATCAAAAGTACAACTTTTGCCTAAAGTGCCTTATCATTTCTGAAAAAATACGCTGTTTTAAGTGCTATTTTTCTCCTTGTAATGAAAATTAATACAAGCTGCTCTTTTTTTAAGAACAAGCTGTTTTTTAAGAGCGAACATTTTAATACCTTTTCGCCATGTTTGCATTGGTAGATTGTAACAATTTTTATGCTTCTTGCGAGCGTGTTTTTCAGCCGCAATGGGAGGGCAAGCCTGTGGTAATTCTCTCCAATAACGACGGCTGTGTCATTGCGCGCAGCAACGAAGCCAAAGCCTTGGGAATCCCTATGGGAGCACCTGCTTTTCAGTACGAAGCACAGTTCAAAAAACAGGGGATCAAAGTGTTTTCTTCCAACTACCCGCTTTATGGTGACATGAGCAGCCGAGTCATGCAAATTTTAGAACAATACACCCCAAATGTGGAGGTCTACAGTATAGACGAAGCTTTCCTGCAGTTTAAAGGATTTGATTTTTTTGACTTGGAACAAGAGGGACATCGCATGCGAAAGCAAGTACGCCAATGGACAGGCATTCCAGTTTCAATAGGAATAGCCCCTACTAAAGCTCTGGCAAAAATTGCGAATAAAATTGCTAAAAAATTCGCTCAAAGAACAGGTGGAGTTTATTGTATCGATACCAAAGAAAAGCGAATCAAAGCGTTGAAGTGGACTCAGATTGGTGACGTATGGGGTATAGGGCGACAGCACCGTCAGCGGCTGGAAACACTTGGTGTTACCACTGCTCGGGAATTTACCCTACTTCCTGACAATTGGATACGCAAGCACATGAGCGTACTGGGGCTGCGACTTAAAAAAGACCTGATCGGGATTCCAGCCATTCAACTGGAAGAAATCCAACCACCAAAAAAAGGGATTGCAACTACGCGAAGCTTCGAAGGGACCCTCAGTACTTTTTCAGAATTAGAAGAACGGGTTTCTACTTTTGCAACAAGTTGTGCTGAAAAAATGCGAAAGCAACAAAGCAGTTGTCATGCACTGCTGGTCTTTGTACGAAGTGATCCACATAAAAAAGGAGCCCTTCCTTACCGCAACAGCCGTGTACTTTCTTTACCCTACGCTACAGATTCTAGTATTCTATTGAGTAAATACGCCGTTATGGGACTACGCACGATTTTTAAAGAAGGTATTGCCTATAAAAAGGCGGGGGTGATGCTTATGGGACTCGCACCCACCGGCGAGCGCCAGCTTAGCATATTCCAAAACAACAACGGAAAACACCTAGCACTCATGCAAAGTCTAGACCAGATTCACAAACGCTTTGGTCCGCATCAAATCAAACTCGCCAACCAAGACCTGAACCGCACCTGGAAAATGAAACAAGAACACCTATCAAAACGCTTTACCACAGAACTCAAAGAAGTGATTACCGTAAAATAAATTTGATGAAGCAAACAACTATTGGCAAATTTTAAACATGTGAAAAAACAAAAACTCGTCTTTTTTCATCCCAATCAAGAAAAACCGAAACAGCTGCATCTTGCTCAGGAGGGTGTTTCTGCGGGTTTTCCTTCTCCCGCAGATGATTTTAAAGAACTGAGAATCAGCATTGATCAAGAGGTGGTGCGCAATGAGGAGGCGACCTTTTACGCCCGTGTTTCCGGTGAATCCATGCTAGGGGCAGGACTGGAAGATGGGGACCTATTGGTCATCGATCGGAGTTTGGAGCCCAAAGACAATAAAATAGCCGTTTGTTTTATCGATGGGGAATTTACCGTAAAGCGACTCAAAGTAGAAAAAGATTGCGTCTACCTGATGCCAGAAAATAAAAAATACAAACCCATCAAAGTAACCGAAGAAAACGAACTCACCATTTGGGGAGTGGTAACTTATGTTGTTAAAAAATTGTAATGCGTCGTTACGCCCTAGTTTTTATCGTGTTGCTCAGTTGCACCTGCTCCAAGACGAGTCTGGAGACAACCATACCCGACTGTATACGTCAAAAAATCAATACCTTAGAAAAAGAAAACGTTCGCAACCCCCCTGCAAAAGTGTATCAGTACACTTATCAAAACCAAACCGTTTATTATATTCCTTCCTACTGTTGTGATGTGTTTAGTGAACTCTACGACAGCAACTGTACCCTTATTTGCTATCCAGATGGAGGAATCACAGGAAGAGGAGATGGAAGATGTACTGACTTTTTTGATCTCAGAAAAGACGAAAAATTGATTTGGGAAGATTTGCGAAAAGAATAATATTCATTCAAAAACTACTCCATCAAAACCTTATGAAATAATTTTGCTAAAAAAGTGGCCAATTGGTCACTGCTTAGGTTGATGTCTGAAGTATGGGTTGCCAAAAACAATTCTGGAGGAGCACCGACCAACATAAAGCTGAGTAATAGAAACTCGTATTTTTCAGTAAACGATTTGATTTTTAGATCTGATTTTAAATCCCGATTTAAATTCTTTACAATGGTTTTTATAATATCGCTCTGATAAGAGCTCTGACGAATGTGTGCTTGATTTAAAATATGGAAATGAATCATTTCTGGGGTTCCGATAAGATCAAAGTAATTTTTAAAAGTACCGTACAAATAGTCATATACATTGTCACTCTCTTTTCGGGTTTGTTGAATGGCAGTTTTTACCTTTTGGTTAAGCTCGTCAATTAAGGCATCAAAAAGGGACTGGGTGTCGGTAAAATAGTTGTAGAAGGTTCCACGGGCAATAGCACTTTTTTCTACTATATCGGCTACGGTAGTTTTTTCCAAACCTACCGTTGAAAACAATTCCAGTCCTTCTTTTAGGAGTCGCTTGCGAACCTGCTCTTTTTGGGTTTCTCGTTTGCCCAAAACTTTTACCGCTTCTTTCACCCTATAAACGTTCGATGATTCCTGCTATTCCTTGTCCTCCCCCTACACAGGCAGTGACCATACCATAGCGTTGATTTCTTTTTTTCATCTCTTCCATAAGCTGTATACTCAGCTTGGCTCCTGTGCATCCCAAGGGGTGTCCCAGTGCAATGGCACCCCCGTTTACGTTTACGGTCTCCGGGTTGAGACCCGCTTCTTGAATGACTGCTAGTGCTTGAACGGCAAAGGCTTCGTTCAACTCTGTTTGTTCAATATCCGCAAGCTGTAAACCAGCCTGTTTCAATGCTTTTGGAATGGCAACACAGGGGCCAATACCCATGTATAAGGGATCCACTCCACCCACAGCACAAGCTGCCAAACGGGCAATGGGCTCTAAATTCAGCTCTTTAACCACCGCTTCGCTCACTACTAAAGTAAAAGCCGCTCCATCTGAAGTTTGAGAGGCATTCCCTGCAGTAACGACCCCTCCTTTTTTAAAGACCGCCCTTAGCTTAGACAGTCCTTCTACCGTCGTATCCCTACGGACCCCTTCATCTGTGTCTACAATATGCTTTTGGGTTTTGCGTTGGTTGTCTTCAACATAAACTTCTTCTACTTCTACAGGAACAATTTGTTCTTTAAAAGCCCCAGAATCTATTGCTGCTGCCGCTTTTTTATGTGAATGGAAGGAAAATACATCTGCGTCCTCCCGGCTTATACCGTATTTTACTGCTACAGCCTCTGCCGTATGCCCCATGCTGACATGATAGTTGATGTTTTCCATATTGGCTTGATAGCTGGGAGCCAGCTTATATCCTGTCATAGGAATCATACTCATGCTTTCTGCTCCTCCAGCCAAATAGATGTCACCAAAACCCGCTTTGATTTTTGCGACCGCCTGTGCAATCGCCTCAAGACCTGAAGCGCAATAGCGGTTGATTGTAATGCCTGCTACTTCTTTTCCCAAAGCACGTGCAGAAATTAAGCGTCCCACCTGTAACCCTTGTTCTCCTTCAGGATTGGCACAGCCTACGATAACATCATCTACCCGTTTGGGATCAATTTGAGGAACAGTTTGCATCAAGTGTTGAATAACTTGAACAGCCAAATCATCTGATCGGTAGTTTTTAAACCCTCCCTTTGTTGCTTTTCCAACAGCAGATCGGTATCCTTTTATAATATACGCTTCCATAGTTTAGTTTCTTAAGGGTTTGTTGTTCATCAGTAGGTATTGAATACGATCTAAGGTTTTTTGATTTCCAAGTAAACTCATAAAGCCTTCCCTTTCGATATCCAAAAGGTAGTGTTCACTTACTTGCTGAGGCGCGGTCAAGTCGCCACCACAAATGACATAGGCGATTTTACGAGCAATTTCCACATCGTAATCCGACATGTATTCACCCAAACGAAATTCGTTTATGGCGGAGTACAGGACACTCATTCCTCCTCTTCCCAAAACCCGGATGTCTTCTCTTGGTGAAGGAGGCATATAATTGGTGGCTAGTTCCAGAACTTTTTCTTTGGCTTTACCGATGTTCAAAGGTGTGTTAACACACACAAGGTCACGGTCCTTTTTTAGATAACCCAAATCATAGGCTTCATAAGCAGAAGTAGAGACTGCTGCAGTAGCAATGGACTTAAAATAGTTGATGAGTGTTGGATTTTGCACATCGCCTTCAAAAAAGTCATCGGAAGCACGCAAGGCAAACTCTTTCGTTCCTCCTCCTCCAGGCAATAGTCCAACACCTACCTCTACCAGTCCTATATAGGATTCTGCAGCGTAGATTCCAGCATCGCAATGCATGGAAATTTCACACCCTCCACCAAAGACATAACCCTGAGTAGCAACGACCACAGGGACTTTTGAAGTGCGTATTCTCATATTAATTTGTTGGAAATCGGCTACAAATTGCTCTAAAACATCAAACTGCTTCTGCATGGCAAACATTCCGATGTTCATCAAATTGGCTCCGACAGAAAATTGCTTGGCGTTATTTCCAATTACCAATCCATTCCAACCCTCTTCTTCTGCGAGCTGAAGTACTTCATTTAGTGCTTTTCCTATGCCCTCGCCTATAGCATTACTCTTGCTGATAAATTCCAAACACAGTACTCCGTCTCCAATATCGTGTACGGTACATTCGCTGTTTTTAAGAACGGGATTTTGTTCGCGGTAGCTATCCAAAATTATAAAGGCTTCCGTTCCTGGTAGCGGTTCGTAGGTTTTCGACTGAATGTTAAAGTATTTTTTGACTCCTTTTTCGAATTTGTAAAAACAATTTCCTCCTGCTTCTTTCAAATCTTCAATCCACTGCGGTAGGGTACCTTCTCTTTTTTGAATCAGTTCAATTCCTTTTTCAAGTCCGATTAAGTCCCAATATTCGAAAGGACCATAATCCCAAACATAACCCGTGCGTAAGGCGTCGTCTATAGGGTAGTACTGATCGGATATTTCTGGCACGCGTGCAGCGGCATAGGCAAAAAGGGCTCCAAAATAATCCGCAAAAAAGAGCTGCTCTTTAGAAGAGCCTTCTACAAGATACTGCAGGCGTTTGTTCATTAGACCCATGCCCTTTGCCGTTTTAACCACTTCCATCTTTGGACGAATGGCAGGTTCATACTGCAAGGTTTCTAAATTCAATGCGTTGATAAGGGTTTTTCCATTTGCATCCTTTTGATTGGTTTTTTCATAAAAACCCTTGCCGGTTTTGTTCCCTAAAAATTTGTTGTCCAAAAGAAAACGCATGAACTTGGGTTCTGGACGGTCTTTTAGGCGGTCTATGTATTCATCACCTCGGACGTTTTCCATTACAAAACGACTCACATTGTCTCCGGTGTCTAAACCGACCAAATCTTGAAGTCGAAAACTAGCAGTGTTGGGTCGACCAATCAAACTGCCTGTCATTGCATCGACTTCCTCAATTCTAAATTGGTAATGCTCTGTGAGCAAAGTAATTTCTGTTCCAGACATGACCCCTATTCGGTTTCCGATAAAAGCAGGTGTATCCTTACACAATACGGTTTGCTTCCCTAAAGTCACTTTTCCAAACTCCATAAAAAATTCCGTTACCTCAATACTAGTAGCGGGTGTAGGAATAATTTCCAACAGACGTAAATAACGCGCCGGGTTAAAAAAATGTGTCCCACAAAAATGTGCTTGAAAATCAGCAGAGCATGATTCTGCAAGTAGGTTTATGGGAATACTAGAGGTATTGGAACTCACCAAACTTCCTTTTTTACGGTACTGATCTACTTTTTCTAGAAGTTGCTTCTTAATATCCAAACGCTCTATAACCACTTCGATGATCCAGTCTGCCTCACCAATCTTTTTAAAATCGTCCTCAAAGTTGCCTGTTTTTATTCTCTTTGAAAAAGCCTTATCATACAAAGGGGCAGGTTTTGATTTTATGGCGTTTTGCAAGGCTGTGTTCACCAGTGCATTTCGTGAAGCCTTGTCGCTTTTTGCGTCTGTAGGAACAAGGTCCAAAAGCAAAACGTCCATCCCTACGTTAGCTAAATGACAGGCAATCCCAGAACCCATTACTCCCGATCCTAAAACAGCTACTTTTTTGAGTCGATACTTCATTGTGATTTCTTTTGTTTGTCTAAACTAATTAAAAAAATGACATGGTGTCATTTTTTATTTCTACTTTTGAAAAAAACAAGAAAATGAGCTTAGAAAATATGCTTTCTCAGTTTGAGCAAAGAGCTTCAAACGCAGAACCCATTGGAGGTAAATTAAAATTTGAGGTCGATGGTGTAGGAATACTCATAGACGGAACAGGAGCGACCAATACTGTTTCAGCGTCCGATGCTGAAGCGGATTGTACCATAAGTCTTACCGCAGAGGTGCTTCAAAAATTAAGAGATGGTGACATCAATCCTATGATGGCTGTAATGGGAGGTCAAATTAAGATTTCAGGAGATATGGGCTTAGCGATGAAAGTCCAGTCGATTATGGGATAGTTATTGAGGTTTTTTTTACTTCAGAAAATAGACCAAGAGTAATGCGAGGACTACCCCTTTGATAAAAGCAATCCAAAGGGCCGTATACCATCCTATTTTACTGGCTAACTTTTCAGTTGTTTCCTTATGCCATCTGAATAAGTTCATAGCCTTTTTAAAGGGAACAACTCATGTCTGCACCACAACATTGCGGAGACTTTATTTTTCCCTCACAGCTTCTGCAAATGGATATTTGAACTACACTACCGTCATCTAAAGTCAAATGATCGTTTTCTAAAGGTTGGTTGCATTTGGCGCAAGAGGCGTTTACTGCCATTCCACATGATGCACATTCGTAAGTTGCCATAATTCTTTTGTTTTAAGTAAAGTTATTTATTTTTTATGAAACTACTACCCCACTGTGCCAAACTAATCAACAACCAAATCCAAGGTGCTCCGTGGAGAAGCAGATCAAAATAGTCCATCCCTTTCATTCCAATTCCACCACCTGCAAGCCATCGTATTTTACCCAGCAGATGTGGTTCAGGACTAAAAGGAGCTAAGCCCAAGGTCAAAGCAATAAAAAGAGGATATAAAAAAGGGAAACGCGAAATCATAAAAGTCTATTGTAAAATGGAAAGGGGCAAAGGTACAGGCTTTTGAGTTATTTTGTTAACGGGCATCTGAGCAGCTACTTGTTGTAAGTGAATTGTGAGTTTTTCAGCTAAAGCACGTGCTTTTTCTGGATTTACTTCTACTATATTTTTTTGTTCGCCAATATCTGTAGGCAAATGATACAACTCGAGCTTTTGATCTTGATGAAAATAAATTAATTTCCAGTCTCCGTCCCGTACGGCGCTATAACTTCCGATACCAGGCCCTGTGGAGCCCCATGCATTGGGGTAATGCCAAAACAAAGCCCCTCGCTCTTTTGGCTCCCCTTTTAAAAGAGGAACAAAACTTTTTCCATCCACAGTTTGCACGGTATTTTTGAGATTGGTTTGGGTCATTTCCAAAACAGAAGGGAAAAAATCTTCAATGATTACAGGAGTGTGCTCAGTGGAGTTCGGAGTAGTGATTCCAGGCCAATAGGTTAGCATGGGAACACGGATCCCTCCTTCATAAATAGAGCCTTTACCACTTTTTAGAGGTGAATTATGGGTGTGTTTTTCACCTCCTCGTGAAGAGGCACTCAATCCGCCATTGTCCGACATAAATAAAATGATGGTATTCTCTTCAAGCTGTTTTGCTTCAAGATAGTCCATCACTTTTCCCAAAGCTTCGTCCATACTTTCAATCATGGAAGCATATCGTGCTTCGGGCTCTTCCAGACCCATCTCCCTATAGGAGTTTACAAACCTGTTGTTCTCCATCAAGGGGGTATGGATACCGTACAAAGCAAAATACAAGAAAAAAGGCTGTTTTTTATTTACAGGAGTTTCCAAAGCAGTAAGCACTTCACTTGTCAATGCTTCTGTAAGAAAAATGTCTTGTCCATAATATTTCTCTAACCCTGGAACGGCCCATACTTCCTTTCCCGCTATACCATTTCCAAAATTATCACTACCCAAATAACTCGCTGGTGCTCCAGCTGCATGACCAGCAATATTGACATCAAAACCGAGATTTATCGGATTTGAAGAAGGGTAACCGATAGCACCAAAATGAGCTTTCCCAGCATGAATAGTATAGTAGCCATTTTCTGCAAGTAATTTAGGAAGTGGTTCAGCATAAGCAGCATGAGGAGTTAAAGAATCCAAACCGATACCGTTGTAATTCCATTCAGGAAATTCCAAAACAGCATGGTTCAATTCCATAGGCTGCATTTGATCAGGTTTTAATGTCCAATTAGTTACTCGGTGTCTTGCTGCATTCATTCCCGTCATCAAACTTACTCTTGTAGGAGAACATACTGGAGTGGCATACGCATTAGTGAATTTGATTCCCTTTTGAGCCAAACGCTCCATGTTTGGGGTTTTATAAGTTTTGTTAAATTGGGTCAACCGGTCCCAAAAAGGAACTGAGGTATCTTGCCATCCCATATCGTCTACAAAAAAAAGGACAACATTGGGTGGTTGTTGGATTTTATTCTTTTCCGTACAGCCTGTAAAAAAGGAACAAAGAAGAATTACTAGAGTAATGGCTTTTTTCACTTCAATCATTTATTTCCGGTGCTCTATATAAACCTGCATTTGAAAGAACAACTTGGGCTTTGGATTCATTAACCTTAAAACGAACCGCTTCTACTGTTTGAGTTTCAAAGCGAACAAGTCGTTTATTTCCTATAGTACTGCCTTGATAGACCATCTTCCATTTTCCAGATGATAAAATTTCTACTGCAAAGGATTTTATGCGCTGTCCCAAGGGAATGTACTCTTGGATCATAAAAGTATTTGCCTCTACAGCAGTTTCCAGATGAAATTCTACTGTGGGTGTGCGGTCGGTAGATTGCGAAGCCCAATAAGTAGTTAAATCTTGGTCTACGATACTGGATTCTGAATACCCTTTCTCTGATGTACTTGCCTTGATGTGTTGCCCTAAAAAGAAATTTTCTTTAAACGTTTTGTCTAAAAATTCTGCCAGGGCACGAAGACTAGCTTGGTCGTTTTCGTGAACAAGCCCCCGTGTATCAACAGGGAGATTTAACAAGAGTGAACTATTTAACCCTACGGAATTGTAATAGATATCAACCAGCTTTTCGAGTGATTTAACTTGATCGTCTTGTTCGGGATGATAATACCAACCTGGCCGTATAGACACATCTGTTTCTGTAGGAATCCAATGCGTTCCCTTTTCTTGTCCTGCTGCAAAACGCTGAAAGTCAGGCATACCTGCATAGACACTGTCGCGATAGATAGGGGACCAAGTGGTTTCATTAGCATAGCCTTTTTCATTGCCTACCCAACGGATGTCTGGTCCTGCATCGCTAAAGATCACCGCTTGGGGTTGAAGCTCTCGAACCAATTTAATTGTGGTGGGCCAATCGTAATAGTTTCTTTTGTCCACTCTTCGTTCTTCGTTGGCACCACCATAATAGCCATCCCCACCATTGGCCCCATCAAACCAAACTTCAAAAACTTCTCCATACTGAGTTAAAAGCTCTGTGAGTTGATTTCTAAAATAGGTAATGTATTGTGGAGTTCCATAGTCTGGATGATTGCGGTCCCAAGGAGAAAGATAGACTCCAAATTTGAGACCAAATTCTTTACACGCCTCTGACAATTCTCGAATCAAATCTCCTTTTCCTTCACGCCAAGGGGAATTTCTAACCGAGTGTTCTGTGTAGGCACTTGGCCAGAGTGCGAATCCATCGTGATGCTTGGCTGTGATGATGATTCCTTTCATTCCAGATTCTTTGGCCACACGTGCCCATTGACGCGTATCCAATGCGCTTGGGTTAAATTGTTCGGGTTTTTCATCTCCGTACCCCCATTCTTTATTGGTAAACGTATTCATATTGAAGTGAATGAAAGCATAATACTCTAGCTTTTGCCACTCCAGTTGATGGGTGTTTGGTAATGGACCTACAGCTGCTATGGAAACCGGAGAAGAGTTACAAGACAGGAAAAGCAATAGGCTTGTAATGGCTGATATTTTTATAAAAAGGAGTCTTTTTTTCACGATTTTATTTTTTAAACTTTGGATCAATAAATTCCCATTCTCTTATGTGGGGATGACGGTGCGCCCTACGCTGTAGGGAGTCCATCGTATGAATAATTTCAGGGTGCTTTGCGGCTAAATTGTACTTTTCTTGAGGATCTGTTTTTAGGTTGTAAAGTTCCCAAGGAGCATTGGTCGTGGTCTTCATCTCGACTTTTACTCCTTTCCAGTCGCCCCATCTCAATGCAACTTGTCCTCGCTTTTCGGGATATTCAAAGTAGAGGTATTCATGTTGCTGCTTTTGGGGAATACCCAACAGTTCATTGACAAGAGAAATCCCATCCGGAGAGGATTGCTCTTGATGTGCCAACTCAGCAAAAGTGTTGTACATATCCCAATGGCCTGAGACCAAGTCTGAAGTTTGACCTGCAGAGATTTTATTTTTCCAATAGGCAATAAAGGGCACACGGATACCTCCTTCGTACACATCCATTTTAAGCCCACGCAAGTCTCCAGCACTGTTAAAAAAATCAGCATCTACCCCTCCCGCAAATGTAGGTCCGTTGTCACTTGAAAATAAAATCAAGGTGTTTTCCTCCTGTCCTTTTGCTTTGACAGCTTCCCAAATTTTGCCTACTTCGCTGTCTAAATGTGTAATCATAGCAGCATAAGCTGAAAGAGGATATTGGTGTGCTGTATAACCACTGTTTCCATAGTAGGGAGTTTCTTCAAAACTTCCCAGATACTCTTGCACCAAACTATCCGGTACCTGCAAGGATACGTGCGGTATGGGAGAAGGATAGTATAGAAAGAACGGTTTGTCAGTCGCTGTTGTATCTATAAAATGGAGGGCTTTTTCAATCATTCGATCGGGTGCATAGTCCCTCCCCTTGAATTGATCAAAAACCTTTTGATCAATTCCTTTTTCTTGAGGTTGGTGTACTAAAAAATAATCATTATTAAGTGGGGACACTTTATCGTTTTCCCAAAGGTGTGTAGGATAGTAATTGTGCGCTTGTTTTTGATCTAGGTAACCATAATAGTAGTCAAACCCTTGAAGCAAAGGGCTTCCTGTTGTTCCATTCATTCCCAGTCCCCACTTTCCGACCATTGCGGTTTGATAACCGGCTTTCTTTAGCATTTTTGCCAATGTGGGTGTGGTTTCTGGAATAGGCATTTGCCCGCCCTCCATTTCGTCGGAGAACTGTCCCAACTCATAGTTTCCTCGAATATAAGCGTGACCTGCGTGAGTTCCAGTAAGAAGCATATAACGTGAAGGAGCGCAAACGGGTGCTCCTGTGTAGTGCTGTGTAAAGCGCATTCCCCCTGCAGCCAAACGGTCTAAATTTGGTGTTTTGATTTTTTCTTGACCATAAGCTCCCAATTCTCCATAACCTAGGTCATCTGCAAAAATGTAAATGATATTGGGTGAGGATACTGTTTGTTCTTGTTTCTTTTTGCAACCAGCAAATATGAAAATACCTAAAATCAGGTGAAGTCCTAGCCGAACAAATCTTAAGTGATTTATACTCATCTCAATTCGATTTCAATAATGGTATCTATTGGATCTATTGAGGCGGTACTCAAATCGATTACAAAACCAAAACGATCGTTTTTAAATGCCAATTTTTGGTTGGACTGTTGGTCTTTTACGGATTTTATCTTTACAGGAACTTGGTCCATGTGGAGAAGTTTCAACTCAGGATTTAAAACATGGAGGAAGACCTTTTTTCCCTTTTGTGTGGAGACCACATCATCACTGGTTGGTATAGGTCCTTTCTGAGAACCGTATATGGTTGATCCGTGTTCTTTTAACCAATCACCCATAGCTTTTAATGACTCCTGGTGCTTGGGTTGTATTTTTCCATTGGGCATAGGGCCTACGTTCAACAAAAGATTACTCCCATAACCCGCTGCTTTTATCAAATAATGAATAAGTTCCTTTTCCGTTTTGTGTTTTCGGTCTTGAAGGTTGAATCCCCATGATCCGTTGATCGTTTCACAAACCTCTAAAGGTACTGCCCCTATCTGATCTGCTGGAGTCCCCCAACCTGTAGTGTTTTTTCCGGGCAGGTCTTTTTCAAACATTTGAAAATCTTCTCCCTCTATTACTCCAATGTGATGGTTGTTACCTATAAGTGCCTGAGGTTGTAACTCGTGAATCATTCCGTAAAGTTCATCGTAATGCCAATCTACCTTAAGCTTGCCAAATGTTTTACCGTCCCATTCTTTTTGATCCCAGTGACCGTCAAACCATATACCTCCTATTTCACCATAATTTGTCAACAACTCCCGTAATTGCCCTTTCATAAAAGCGATATAGTTTTCCCAATTTCCTTCTCCTCTACCTTGTATTCCGTTCCCGGTTCTTCCTCTGGGAAAATAGTCATCGCGGTTCCAGTCCAAAAGTGAATAATAAAAAAACAATTTGATACCTTGTTTACGACACTCTTCTGCTAGAAGCTTTAAAACATCCTTTCCGTAGGGAGTCCTGTCAACAATATCGTAATCCGTCATTTTAGAATCGAACATAGAAAAACCATCGTGATGACGACTGGTGATGGTAATGTATTTCATTCCTGCTTCTTTTGCCATTGTAACCCATTCTACAGGGTTAAAATCGATGGGATTAAAAAAAGTGGGGAGTTTTTCATATTCTTCAATTGAAATGTTTTGATTATTCATAACCCATTCACCGTCACCAAGAAGACTGTAGACTCCCCAGTGGACAAAAAGCCCAAATCGAGCTTCCTGAAACCAAGCACGAGCCTCAAGGTTTTCTGGGCTGGGTTGATATTCTTGTGCTTTTATTGGGGTTACTAAAAAAAAGAGTAGTGCTATTACACACAGAGGAGCTGTTTTCATAAGTTAAAAGTTTTCTGAAATAAATATGCTTTAAATTCAATCTAGTATTCTTACTCAAGATAGTAAAAAATGCTAATTTTAATGAAAATAAATTCTAATGAACTTCTCCGTCAAATCACTTTATCTACTTCTTATTTTTTTTGGATTTCAATCGTTACAGGCTCAAGATTGGCCTAATTTACAAGCATTTAAAGAAGCAAACAGCAAACTAGCTCCTTTGAAAGAAAATGAAAAGAGAATTGTTTTTATGGGCAATTCAATTACGATTGGTTGGTTACAAACCCACCCCGAATTTTTCAAAAACAGCTCCTATGTCAATAGGGGAATTGGAGGTCAGACCACACCTCAGATGCTCGTGCGTTTTCGAACGGATGTTGTAGATCTTGATCCAGCAGCAGTAGTCATTCTAGCAGGGACGAATGATATCGCCGGCAATACCGGACCCTCAACACTCGAAATGATCCTGGACAACCTTAAATCAATGACGGAAATCGCTCAAGCAAATGGCATAGAGGTTCTTCTTTGCTCTGTGTTGCCCGCTTTTGATTACCCATGGAGGCCAGGACTAGAACCCAATATTAAAATCCCAAAACTCAATACAATGATCAAGGAATATGCTTCAAAAAGTGGAGCCTATTATTTGGACTATTTTAGCGCTTTAGATGACGGTAATAATGGTTTAATAGAGGCCTATACCTACGATGGGGTTCATCTTACTCTAGAAGGATATCAAGTTTTAGAGCCACTTTTAGAAAATGCCCTTAAGGAAGTTTTTACTAGGTGAAAAAAACCTTAATTTTTCTATACCTCATCTTACTGGGGTGTCAATCTCAGGATGTACCCCCAGCATACACTCTTTTTGAAAACGGAACAGGAGCGTATAACTGCTACCGCATACCTGCTGTGATCAAATCTCCTGATGGAAGTTTACTCGCCTTTGCAGAAGGACGAACAGCGAATTGTGGAGATTTTGGAAATGTAGATATATTGATTCGAAAAAGTACGGACGGAGGGCTAAGTTGGTCTACAGAAAAAGTATTGGTAGATAATGGGGAATTACAAGCAGGAAATCCTGCTCCGGTGGTAGATTATTTAGATCCTTACTATCCCCAAGGGAGGCTCTTTCTCTTTTACAATACGGGATCGGTTGGTGAACAAGAATTGCGCTTGGGTAAAGGAAATAGAGAAGTACACTACATCACTAGTACCGACAATGGAACTTCTTGGTCATCACCCACCAACATTACAGAGCAAGTACATTTTAATGCAACTAACTCTAAAACAAATCTAGACTGGAGAACCCATGCCAATACCCCTGGGCATGCAATTCAATTAAAAAAAGGTGTTTACCGCGGTAGACTTTATATTCCTGCCAACCATTCAAAGGGACCTCCACAAGAAGGGTACAACGACTATCGCGCCTACGGATACTATTCTGACGACCACGGTCTAACATGGAAAGTGAGTCCTGATGTCCCTTTTGCCTCTTCGAATGAGGCGATAGGAGTAGAACTTACCGATGGGACTTTGATGCTCAACATCAGAGAACAAAGTGGGAATACCAAACTGCGTATCGTTGCCTTGAGTAGCGATGGAGGAGCGACATGGGATACGCTTTATTTTGACCCCAAATTAATCTCACCTGTTTGTCAATCTAGTATTTTACTCTTTGAAGATGAGAAAACGCCTCTATTGATTTATTCTGGTCCTAACAGCACTGATAAAAGAGAAAAAATGACATTGAAAATCAGTCTGGATAACGGCAAAAACTGGGAATACGAAAAAGAAGTGTACTCCGGTGGGGCAGCCTATTCTGATTTGGTTCAAATCGACAATAAACGAATCGGCTTGTTTTATGAAAAAGAATTCGAAAAGTTAGTGTTTGAAATTTTCACTCCAAAAGCAGTGCTTTCGGAGTGAAAATAAAGAATTTTATTTGGTAAAAGTGACCGTAGCTCTGTAGTATCCCCATCCCATATGAAGATCAACACCAGCGTCTCCTTTTTCAAATACCATTGAAAAAGCCTCTAGTGATTCGCTCCCTTCGGTTAAAGGAACACGCACCCGCGCTACATCCATTTTCTCATTATAACTGTAAGCACCCCACACGTGTGTGTCTTTATTTATAATAACGGTCATCTCACCCTCAGAAGGAATGGCGTAAAGCGTATAGGATCCTGCATCTAGTGATGTTCCACCCACTTTCATCGGTGTGTAAAGTGTCAGCTCTGTAGCCTCGTTAGCTCCCATTCTCCAAATCTTACCTTCAGGTACTAGGGTGGTGATGTCCCTACCATTGAGCTGGGGACGACTGTACAATACTCTAGCCCACTTATTGGTCTCTTTATTACTTGTTGGATACTCAATCATATCCAGAGGACTTTTATCCATTCCTCTAAAACTTTGTGCTTGAGCAAGACTCCCAATCAGGAGAACTAATGCCAGTGTAAATAGGTTTTTTTTCATTTTAAAATTGTTTTTAGCGAAGGTAAAATAAGTTTTGGAAGAGGGAGTAAAAGTTCTGTTAAAAAGAACATTTCAACCAAACGGGATGGTGGTCGGAGACCCAAAGACCTTCTGGTGTTTTGAGACTAAGATGCTTTGCTGCTATGATTTGAAAACCTTTTTGAAAAATGTAATCAATTCTTCTGTCCGCTTTCTTTTCAACGTCAAAACCGGTAAATGTTCCGTAAAGTGGTGCGTTTGAGGGCAAATTTATCAACACGTCCTCATAAGCCTCTTGAAGGATTTGAATGGGAGTGGTTTCTGGTGTCAAATTGAAATCTCCTGTGATTACTATCGGAAGTTTGTTTTCGTTTAGTGAATTTATTTTTTCTAAAATTAATTTTGCTGACTCTGCCCGAGCGGTAGTACCGACGTGATCAAAATGTGTGTTAAATACCCAAAACCGCTTTTTTGACTGTCGGTCTTCAAAAAGAGCATAGGTGCAAATTCGTTCCAGAGCGGCGTCCCAACCCACAGATATTTGATCTGGTGTTTGAGACAACCAAAAGGTGTTTGTTGTAACAAGCTCTAGTGCTTGAGTGTTGTAAAAAATGGGACTGTATTCCCCTTTTGTCTTTCCATCCTCTCGCCCAATGCCTACATAGGAGTACTCTACAAGAGCGTTCTGCAGGTCTAGAAGTTGATCGTGTAACACTTCTTGCATCCCAACAACAGTAGGTGTCTTTTCATTTAGGTAATTAAACAAACTCGCCTTCCGATACTTCCATTGGTTCTTGCCATCGTCTGGGTTGTTATAACGAATGTTGTAGGACACCACCTCTAGAGTTGTAGGTTCTTGATGTAGGGAAAAGAATTTAAAACACAAAAAGAAAACGAGTATCCGTATCATCGTTTAGGATTAAAAGATATTTTATCTAAATCAAGAAGGCTTTGCAACAACACGTTAGCACCTTTGGCAATGGCTTCTGGTGTGGAGTACTCTTGTGGGGCATGACTGATTCCGTCTACGCTAGGAACAAAGATCATTCCTGTAGGAGTAATCACGGCCATATCTTGTGCATCATGACCTGCTCCACTAGGCATAGTTTTGTGAGTATAACCCAACCGATCTGCATTTTTTCTAATTACGGATTGGATTCTCTCATCCGTTAATGCAGGAGCTGCAGTGGCATCAATGGGCTTAAAGTTAAATTGAGTTTGAGTTTCTTTACCTATAGCATATGCTCTCTGCTCAATCTGAGTATAGATACTTTTTATTTTATCTGCGTTGAGATCCCGAATTTCTAGACTTGCAATTACTTTTCCTGGAATGACATTTGGCGCCCCTGGAAAAGCTTCTATACGTCCCACAGTAGCTACCTGCGCCCCTTCCATACCAGTCACTATCTCATTGACTGCTAGGACAAACTTAGAAGCAGCAATCAAAGCATCTTTTCTGTCGTTCATAGGTGTGGTACCTGCGTGATTTGTCAACCCTAAAATTTCAACATCCCACCATTTGAGTCCTACAATTCCCTCTACGACTCCTATATCTAATCCATTTTTGTGCAAAACATTCCCTTGTTCGATATGTAATTCTAAAAAAGCGTGTAGCTCATCAGAACTTCTTTTGACTTCAAAAACTTTTTTTGGATCTCCCCCCACTCGAACAATTCCTTCTCCATTAGTGTAGCCAGAAGCTGTTTTAACCTCTAGTGTGGCTTGATCAATTTTCCCTGCCATAGCTCTGGAACCAAAAATAGCTCCCTCCTCATTAGAAAAAACAATCAGTTCCAAAGGATGATCGGTTTCTATTCCTTTTTCTATAAGGGTTTCCATGACCTCTAGACCACCCATCACTCCTACATCACCGTCGTAATGACCTCCATTTGGAACCGCATCAATATGTGATCCAAATGCAATGGGTTTAGCTCCTTTTTTCTTTCCGGATCGCCGTGCAATTAAATTTCCAGCTGCATCTGTATGTACGTTTAAACCTAGATTTTCTAAATAAGTAGTCAAAAATGCTCTCGCCTCTATATCGTAATCACTAAAAGCTACCCGATCATTTCCTCCAAGGGCATTTTTACCAAAAGTGGACAGCTTTTTAAGGTTTGCCTCAAGACGTTCTGCATTTACCTGCTGAGCTTGCAGGGGATATACGGACTGAATGCAAAGCAAACCAAATAGTATCCAATGAATTTTGTTTCTCTTTAAAAAGTATGAAAGACGCATGTGTTTCTTTTATTTTTCAATATAGTAAAAACTTAAAATTAAATGATTTATTCAAACTTAACAGTCTCCTTATTTTTTGTATTTTTCTTTTTTATTCAAAACTTTACAAATGAAACCATTCCCCCTTTTGTTACTTTCCTTTTTTGTTTTGACCTATAGCTACGGTCAATCGGGAAAAGTAATGGACAACTTGAGCGTAAACAGTAAAATCCTGAAAGGTGAACGAAATTATGCCATCTACCTCCCTCCCGACTATGACACCTCAAGCAGAAGTTATCCCGTTTTGTATCTGCTTCACGGCTATACGGATGATCACACAGGATGGGTTCAATTCGGAGAGGTACTCCATATCGCAGACAAAGCGATTCTTTCTGGGGATGCTACCCCTATGATCATTGTCATGCCTGATGCGGATACAGGTCTTCCCGGTTATACCAATGCCATTTCGGGAAATTGGAATTACGAAGACTTCTTTTTTGAGGAGCTCATGCCCCAGGTTGAGGAGCGGTTTAGAATAAAAAAGAAAAAACAATTCAGAGCCATTGCTGGTCTTTCTATGGGAGGTGGCGGAACCTTTTTATATGCTTTGCACAGACCCGATCTCTTTTCCTCTGCTGCACCATTAAGTGCATGGATGGGACCTCAAACACTTCAAGAAATGAATGATTTTGCTAAGAGAGAGAATATGAAGTTTAATGAAGCAGATCTGGAGTCTTTTCTGGATCGTAACAATCCTTTACGTCTCGTGGACAGTATGAGCAAAGAAGTTCTTAACAGCGTTCGTTGGTACATAGATTGCGGAGACGATGATTTTCTTTACGAGGGCAACAGCACCATGCATATCAAAATGAGAAAAAAAGAAGTCAACCACGAGTATCGCGTTCGAGAAGGAGGGCATACCTGGGACTACTGGAGAAGTGCATTACCTACTGTTCTCGCCTTTATTTCGAAACGCTTTCATCAATAAAAATGGGTTTTTAATAAAAAACACTTCACCAAGAGACATATTTGAACAAATACAGAACAAATAACAACCCATGAAACGAAGACATTTTATCCAAACAACGGCAGTAAGCACTTTGGGTCTTTCAAGTCTGGCTGGAACAAAACTACTTGAACACAACCTAAAGAAAATTAAAATCACATTGACCCCCTGGTCTCTCATCCGAACTGGCTATGGCGGCAATGATCCCTTGAATATCGAGCTTCTGGATTATCCCAGGGTTGCAAAATCATTGGGTTTTGACTACATCGATTTTGAGATGTTTCACTTTCCACATAAACTCA
>Ga0255753_1000022_pt1 | contig 165970 bp, 176 predicted proteins | sample 041ome_10_FD_179953 | JGI IMG/M metagenome (GOLD analysis project Ga0255753, IMG submission 179953) | Coastal salt marsh microbial communities from the Groves Creek Marsh, Skidaway Island, Georgia - 041412US metaG (version 2) | ecosystem: Environmental > Aquatic > Marine > Intertidal zone >...
CCATGCACATGTTCTGCGGTAACCAGTGTCCGTTCCAGCGGTCGTTTGGCGCCTGCGAATACGGGCACATCGGTTTTTTGCGCCAATTCGCAAATGATGCGGGCATTTTTTTGTGTCAAATCCAATGGAACATTTCCTGCAACGGCGGTGATGCCCAAAACATGCACTTTCTCTGGGCTGGCCAATGCGAGCAGGATTGCAACGGCATCATCCTGACCAGGATCTGTATCAATGATTATGTTACGCGGTGCCATGTCATTCCCTTAGGTTGTCCAAGTCTGTGATCGCAGGTTAAGCAGATGGGTGCAAGGGGCATCAATATAGTTGATATTACGCCTAGGATTTTTCCTTTGCTTTCGCTGCATTCCACAGGGCGTCCATTTCATCAAGGTCTGACTGATAGGGTGATTTGCCGCGCTTTTTCAGCTCTGCTTCGATGAAATGAAATCGTCGTGTAAATTTGCTGTTTGCTTGGCGTAATGCCTCTTCTGGATCAATCCTCAAATGGCGACCCAGATTTGCGATCACGAACAACAAATCACCGTATTCCTCGGCCAAATGGTCAGGATTACTTTCCGTTTGCGCCTCGCTTAGCTCTCGCGCCTCTTCCACAATTTTGTCGACCACCATTGAAATATCGGGCCAGTCAAAGCCCACACGTGCGGCGCGCTTTTGCAATTTGACCGCGCGCATCAGGGCGGGCAGGCCAAGGGCGACATCATCCAATACACCACCACGTTTTTTGGCGGCGCGTTCGGCTGCTTTGATTTTTTCCCAATCTTGGGTTTGTTGATCGGCTGATTTATCGCGGCTTTCGTCGCCAAAGACATGTGGGTGACGCGCAACCATTTTGTCACTAATGTCGTTTGCGACATCGTCGAAATCGAACAGCCCAGCTTCAGATGCCATTTGCGTGTGATAGACCGATTGCAATAGCAAATCCCCCAATTCACCACGCAGTTCGGACCAATTTTCACGTTCGATTGCGTCTGCGACCTCATAGGCCTCTTCGATGGTGTAAGGTGCGATTGTTTCAAAGGTTTGTTCGATGTCCCATGGACAGCCCGCATCTGGATCGCGCAGGGCGCGCATGATTTCGACGAGGCGGGGCATCCCCCCTTTGGGGTTTTTGATCAAATCCTCATCATAGGCCATTGCCTTTCCTCTCAAACTTGGGTCAGATGCATGGATACGGATTTATCAGGGTAAAGAAACGATGCCAATCATCAATCGGATTGCAGAATATCAAACGGACATGATGGGCTGGCGCCGTTATTTGCATGAAAACCCAGAATTGGGTTTGGAATGCCATGAAACGGCGGCGTTCGTGGTTGAGCGTCTAAAGGAATTCGGCGTTGATGAAATCCATACGGGAATTGCCACATCAGGTGTCGTTGCCATTATCAATGGTACGGGTACAGGACCAACCATTGGTCTGCGTGCGGACATGGATGCCTTGCCCATGAGTGAACAAACCGGCGCAGAATGGGCGTCAAAAAAGGACGGTTTGATGCATGCCTGTGGCCATGATGGTCATACGACCATGTTGTTGGGCGCTGCGAAATACATGTGTGAAACACGGCGTTTTGCAGGACGCATTGCGCTGATTTTTCAACCTGCCGAGGAAAATGATGGGGGCGGGCGCATCATGGTGGAAGAAGGCATGATGGAGCGCTTTGACATCAAAGAGGTCTATGGCATTCACAATGTGCCCAATCATCCAATGGGGCATTTTTTCACAACACCTGGTCCCCTGATGGCGGGGGCGGATACGTTTCATATCAATATCATGGGGCGGGGTGGACATGGCGCTTATCCCCATGAAACACGCGATCCTGTGATGGCGGCAGTTCAAATTGCCCAAGCCTTTCAAACAATTGTGACACGTAATTTGCATCCCATTGATAAATTGGTGATTTCTGTGACACAAATCCACACTGGAACCGTGGATAATGTGATCCCAGAGACAGCCTATATGAACGGCACGGTGCGCTATTTTAATCCTGACGTGCAAGTCATGGTCAAGCAACGCATGGGGGAAATTTGCGCAGGCCTTTCCGCGGCCATGGGGGTTGAAGTGGATTATGAGTATCGCGAAGGGTACCCACCCACGATCAACCATGCCGATCAGGCCGCATTTGCCACGGATGTTGCGCGTGACGTTGCGGGGCATGCCGCCGTTGACGGGAACACGGGCGTTGAAATGGGCGCCGAAGACTTCAGTTACATGTTAGAAAGCCGCCCTGGCGCCTATTTATTCATGGGAATTGGTGATGCGGCGGGACTGCATAACACACATTATGATTTCAATGACGATGCCCTGCCACATGGGGCGTCGTTTTTTGCACGCCTTGCGGAACGTGCCTTGCCTTTGGGATGATGCCCTTTTACGCGTCAGCCCATCCACCCACCCCTGCCACGACAAAGGGCATTTGCTATGGCATTAGAAGATGCAAAAACTCAAATTGATCACGCCTTCATGCGCGAAGACGCGCGCGGGCTAAGCTATGAAAACGCCTTTGCAGGCGCGGTTTCATTCCTGCGCCGTAAATACACCAAGGACCTGAGCGGTGTTGATTTGGCGATCACAGGCGTCCCCTTTGATCAGGCAGTGACCAATCGCACAGGCACGCGTTTGGGGCCACGTGCGCTGCGCGAGGCGAGCACATTGCAACCCTATGATCCGCCCTATGGTTGGGGATTTGATCCACTGGGCGAATTTGCCATCGTAGATTATGGGGATTTGGCCTTTGACTACGCAAAGGTGTCCGAATTTCCTGCAACCCTAAACGCGCATATCAAACAGATCCTTTCCCAAGATGTGTCAATCATCACCTTGGGTGGGGATCATTACATCACGCTTCCCATTCTTCAGGCTTATGCCGAAAAGTTTGGCGCGCCCTTGTCCGTTTTGCAATTTGACGCCCATTCTGACACTTGGCCCGATGATGATTACGACCGCATCGATCATGGAACCATGATGTATAAGGCCGTGAAAAAAGGATTAGTTGATCCATCACGATCCGTCCAACTGGGCATTCGCACGCATAATGACTTGGACTTGGGGTTTCACGTGATTGACGCCCGCGAAGTGCATGAAAGCAAACCAAGCGATATCGCCCAAAAGATCAAAGGTATCCTTGGGGATCACCCGACGTATCTGACATTTGACATTGATTGTTTGGATCCTGCCTTTGCCCCCGGTACGGGGACGCCCGTTTGGGGGGGGCTAAGTTCGGGGCAGGCCGCCATCATTTTGCGCGATATCGCGGGTATAAACCTGATCGGCGGTGATATTGTTGAGGTATCACCCACCTTTGACCCAACTGGGGCCACTGCGGTCGCAGGGGCACATGTGGCAATGGAATTAATCGCACTGTGGTGTTGGAATAAACGCGCGAATGCCACTTGACCTTCGCACACCAATCGCGACATTAGCGCCATGGTACCGATAGACAAATTAGAACAGATCAAACAACGCTTTGAGTTTCTTGAAGCGAAAATGAACAATGGCGCGGCGGGCGAAGATATCGCCAAGCTGGCAAAAGAATATTCAGAGCTGCGTCCAGTCGTGGAACAAATCGGAGAATATCAAACGCTGCTCTCCGATCTGAAAGAGGCGCAATTGATGCTGGATGATCCTGATATGAAGGATTTGGCCGCAGAAGAATTGCCAACGATCAAGGCACGTATCCCAGAAGTGGAACATGCACTGCAATTGGCGCTGCTGCCCAAGGACGCTGCCGATGCGCGTCCGGCAATGTTGGAAATTCGCCCCGGTACCGGCGGGGAAGAGGCCGCTTTGTTCGCAGGTGATCTGCTGCGCATGTATCAACGTTATTGCGATGCGCGCGGTTGGACGTTCGATGTGATCGAAGAACAACAAAGCGAAATCGGCGGTATCAAAGAGGTTGTTGTGCATATCAAAGGCGAAGGCGTTTTTGCGCGCATGAAATACGAAAGCGGTGTACACCGCGTGCAACGTGTTCCTGAAACCGAAAGTGGGGGTCGTGTGCATACTTCTGCTGCAACGGTTGCAGTACTACCCGAGGCAGAGGACGTGGACATTTACATTGATGCAAATGATCTGCGCATTGATACAATGCGATCCTCGGGTGCAGGTGGGCAGCACGTGAATACCACGGATTCTGCGGTGCGGATCACGCACCTTCCGACAGGGTTGGTTGTGACCAGTTCGGAAAAATCGCAACACCGAAATCGTGAGATTGCGATGCAGGTTCTAAAAACGCGCCTTTATGATATGGAACGCCAACGCGTACATGATGAACGTTCGGCAGATCGTAAATCTCAGGTTGGGTCAGGAGATCGGTCTGAACGCATTCGCACTTATAATTTCCCCCAAGGCCGCATGACGGATCACCGTATTAACCTAACGCTCTATCGTTTGGATCAGATTTTAGCGGGTGATTTGGATGAAATCGTGAACGCGCTGACAGCGGATGCGCAGGCGGCGATGTTGGCTGAATTAAACGGATGATCTTGCGCGCATTGATCGCACGTGGCACAGCCGCGTTGGATCAGGGGGGCATTCCTAATGCAGCGCGGGACGCCCGCCTATTGGCCGCACACGTGTGCGTTATTGATCCGTCGCGTGTAACTTTGCATGAAATGGACGAGGTGTCGGAGGCCGCGATCGCGCGATTTGACGACGCGATCACGCAACGTCTAAACCACCGTCCTGTGTCACGCATTATTGGGGTGCGGCAATTTTGGGGCCGCAATTTTCAAGTTACGGATGATGTCCTGGACCCACGAGGTGACACAGAAACACTGATTGCCGAGGCGCTTCAGACACCTGCAAAACGTATTTTAGATTTGGGAACAGGTAGCGGCATTTTGGGCATCACTCTTGCGGCGGAACAGGTGGATGCCGTTGTGGTCTTGACGGATATTTCCAAGGCGGCCTTGTTGGTTGCGAAAACCAACGCAAAACGACACGACGTCGAAGATCGGATTGAATTTATTGAGTCAGATTGGTTTGACAGTTTGCATGGTAAATTTGACCTGATCATCTCGAACCCGCCCTATATTGGCAAAAATGAATTAGAGGGGCTGGAACCAGATGTCATTGACTATGATCCCATCATCGCCCTGACGCCTGGTGAAGATGGATTAGCACCCTATCGTATTATTGCGAGACAGGCCCAAAATTACCTACAAGAAAATGGTCGGGTGATCGTTGAAATTGGGCATTTACAGGGGAAAGATGTCAAAAACCTGTTCCTACAGGCAGGGTTTTCGGGTGTGCAGATTCTGCAAGATTTAGAGAGCAAAGACCGCGTAATTGTGGCAAAACACTCCGTTTAATCGGATTTGTGTCGGAAAATGTGGGAAATTTTAACGAAAATTGCATTTGCCCCTTGTATCGTGCTGTCAATCAGGGGTATCAGGTCTATGTTGGTCGACAGACGTGCATCTTTGCACCGCGCTAACTTTTACCGTAAATCGCTGGTTCGTTACGATCACATTCTGAACCGCGCCATGAACTCTAATTGACTAGGGCTGGAAAGCTTAAATGAGATCCTCAAAATCGCGTTCGCGTTCAAAGCAGAACCGCAATAACCGTTCCGTTGGCAATGTCATAAACCGTGTCTTTGACAGCTCCGGCCCAGAGGGCAAGGTGCGTGGCACGCCGCAACAGATCATCGAAAAATACAATCAATTGGCACGTGATGCACAATTGGCCAATGACCGTGTTGCCGCCGAAAACTTCCAACAACACGCCGAACATTACTTGCGCCTACTGAGTGAAGCGCAGCGTGAAATGGATGCCCGCCGCGAACAACAGGAACGCGATAACCGCGAACGTCAGGCACAGCGCGACCGTGAACGTCAAGCGCGTGAAGAAACGGGCGATACAATGGTTACCACGGATGATGCATTTGGTGCATCTGATGATTTTGCAAGCGGGGATCAACCCATTGTTGATGCGATGCCTATCATGGACGATAAAATACCCGTCGCTGCAGAGGCGGCACCCGCCGAAGGCAACGCAGAAAAATCCAAAAAACCGCGCAAACCCCGTGCGCCCCGTCCGAAAAAGACGGATGCTGCGGATGAGGATGGGGAGCAACCAACACCCCCAAGCGAAGCTGCAGAATAAAAAAATAGGCCGCATGATGCGGCCTTATTTTTTGGTAACCTCGCGGGCCAATGCGCAAAACCCCTCAAGCGGGATTTGTTCGGCACGGTCTGTGGGTTTGATCCCCGCAGCAATCAGTCGATCTTCGATATCAGATGCGATGCCTTTTAAGGATGCGCGCAACATTTTGCGGCGTTGATTAAAGGCAGCCGCAACCACACGTTCCAACACCTTGGCATCTGCAACAAAACGGGGGCGTTCCAGTGCTGTTAGATGCACCACGGCGCTTGACACTTTGGGCGGTGGCGTAAAGGCACCTGGCGGCAAATTAACCGCAATCCGCGCATCCGCCCGCCACGAAGCGAGGATGGCCAAACGGCCATAGGCTTTGCTGCCCGGTTTTGCTACGATGCGTTCAGCAACCTCTTTTTGGAACATCAATGTCAAGGATTGCCAGAAGGGGGGCCATTGGGGCGGTGTTAACCAACGCACCAACAGTTCCGTGCCCACGTTGTAGGGCAGGTTTGCAGCCACGCGAATGGGAGGGGTTAGATGGGTCAGGGGATCAACCTCAAGCGCGTCACCTTCGATTATCTCTAGGCGATCGGGATAGGCAGCGGATATTTCCTCAAGCGCAGGAATACAGCGGTGATCTTTTTCAATGGCCAATACGCGGCGCGCCCCTTCGGATAATAGCCCGCGGGTTAAGCCACCTGGGCCCGGCCCAATTTCCAGCACGTCGCATTCACAAAGATCGCCCGCAACACGCGCGATTTTCGCCGTGAGATTTAGATCCAGCAGAAAATTTTGTCCCAGCGATTTTCGTGCGCTTAACCCGTGGTTTGCAATCACATCACGCAAAGGGGGGAGTTGATCAATCGCGCTCATCTTTGGCCCATTTCCGCGGCCAATTTCAGCGCAGCAATCATTGAGGAGGGGTTCGCAATATTTTGCCCTGCAATGTCGAACGCCGTCCCATGATCAGGAGAGGTGCGCACAAAGCTCAGCCCCAAGGTGACATTCACGCCCCCATCAAAATCCAATGTTTTGATCGGGATCAACGCCTGATCATGATACATGGCGATGGCCGCATCATATTTGGCGCGTGCGCGTGCATGAAACAGGGTATCCGCGGGATGTGGCCCTGTGAGTAGCATACCTTCAGCCTGTAGTTTTTCAATTACGGGTCGGATGATGGCGTTATCCTCTGTGCCCACACGCCCATCTTCACCGGCATGCGGGTTTAGCCCTGTGATCGCCATGCGCGGTTCGGCAATACCAAATTGCGTGCTCAGCGAATGATGCGTGATGCGAATTGTTGTTTCTAATAATTCGGATGTTAGGGCATTTGGTACCTGTTCAAGGGGGATATGAATGGTTGTCGGCACAACGCGTAAATCGGGCGAGGCCAGCATCATCACCACGTTCGTTTTTTGATCAAGATGCGCCAAAAACTCTGTGTGTCCGGGGTGTTTGAAATCCGCCCCTTTTTGCAAAACCGATTTGGCGATAGGCGCGGTACACAGGGCGTGCCCCAATCCCTGCTGCACCAGTTGCACACCACGTTCCAAAACCTGCACCACATCACGTGCGTTCGACAGATTGGGGTGTCCCAATTCCAGAGCGTCGCGGAACGGATGGTTCAGGATCGGCAGTGCAGTTGCACAGTGGTGCTTCGCCTCGGCAGGGTCATCAATGACCACATAAGGCAGGTCAAGTGGTAGAAAATGCGGATCACCGATCATGCACATAGGGACAGCGCCGCGCAGTTCATTCCACGCCTTTTGCACCACCTCTGATCCGATGCCCGCAGGATCGCCGCAGGTAACTATGATTGGTCTATCAATCATTTATAGACGATACGCGCATCATCGCGCAGATTTTCCAAATAGCTATCCGCATAGCTGCCCAAGCGCTGGTTCAATAGGCCGTCACGGATCTGGGCGAGGTCTTGTTCCTCTAAATCAAGGGTCTGGCTGCGGCTACACATCATGATCAACGTTGTTGTAGGCTCCTGTGTTGCGATCACATATTCGTTTTCATCCAAGTTTGTGAGGATATTGCGGGTGGGGCCATCAATTGCAGCACGTTTGACAGTTTTGCGTTTTAGAACGTGATTTGGATTGCCCTTGGCCCATCCGTAAAGATCATCGCAATGATTGATGTTTGAGCGGATTGCCTTTATATTTTCAAGTTCTGAGCTGGGCAGGGCATAACGCAAATAATCAACGCTGTCGGGTAGGGGACGACGATATGCGGTTTCACGAATGCCGCGCAGTTGGAACAGCGCCAGCGCATTTGGAATGCTAAGTGGGTCAGTGACCTCGCCCGGGGCTAGGCCAAAGATCAAGGGTTGCAACACACCCGGCAACGTATCCAATTTTTGCCAAGTCACGCGTCCACCAAATTCGCGGGTTGGGGCGTCAGAAAACTCACGTGCCGCATCGGAAAAGGCGTCAAAGGATCGGATTTTTGACAATTCGCGGGCACGTTCGCGCACCTCTTGTTCTTGGCCGGGTTGCATGGCCATGATGATTTCGGTTAGCAGAACTTCGATACTGCTTCCTGATTTTTTGGCATTTGCACTGCGTTCAACCTGCGCCTCGTCAACATTGGCCTGCGCGCCAAAGCGTGCGCGCACGACCTCTCGCCACAGCAATTGGTTGGCTATGAATTCACGTGGCGTATCTACTGAAATCCCCGCGCGTTCCAGTTCAGCGGCAAATTCATCAAAGGCCACATTAAACCGTTGGGCAAAAGATTCGAGTTCGAATTGCAATTCTTCTTCACTGACGCGAATGCCCAGTTGATCCGCGGCTGCCTTTTTCAGGCGCTCTTCGATCAACTGTTTGGGCGCAAGCTCATCAGGAACGCCTGGAAAACGCATGGCTTCCAAAAACATTGTGCGTTGCTTTAACTCGTAGTTTGTGATCGCTTGGTCATTAACAAGGATCGCGGCCGAAAATAAATTTTGCGCCGCAACGCCCAATGGGGCGAGTGTCAGGCCAAGAGCGATTAGGCTGGTGCGAATTAAGGTTTTAATGTTCATCTGCCTGTTCCACATGATGTCTTGATCGCGCGACTTACGCCCCCTGTGCTAAAGCCTTTTAACGCAATGGAAAAGCCAAAACTTGTTTGCGGCGGTGAAGTACCAAGATCAGTAAAGCGACGATCCGCAGAAAAAACAAAACTTGCACATTGTCCGTCCCATTTTACACCGATCCCTGCCGTTGCCAGCGAATCCGCCTTTAGATCATAACGTAAACTGTTTGATAGTTGCCAATTTCCACCCACCTTATACGACTGGTTTAGGGTCCATTCCGCAATGTCATCGTTACGTTGTTCGTCACCATCAGCCGGTAAAAACGAATATCGCCCGTCAACAGAGTATTTTTTGAAGTTAAATTTTGAAATGACCTCGGATTTACCCGCTTTCTCTTGATCATCCAAAAGCGTGCGTGCGTAGAAATTCAAACCAATTGGTGTTTCTACCTGGGCTGCCAACAAGAGATCAGATTTAATACCCGCTAACCCAGATGTCTGGGAAAAATCAGATTGCTGTGTTTCCCATTCTATTTGCCCAAGTGACAGGCCCAATTCGTATCCTGTCATCCCGTGATAGTTATAGTTTACACCCACCGCCCTACGCTGTCCTGTTTCGACACGATCAGGTGCGGGAAAGCGAGATAGGGCAAGTAGATTGCCCTGATCAAATTCGGCTTGTGTGCTTTCCTCTGCGGGAACTGCGATGTCCTTTGACATCCGAACGCTTGCAATTTGATAGATGGGTTCGACAAAATGCGCCCCTGTTTTGCCACGTCCAATAAGGGGCCAACGCAGGGTCAATGCACTAGAATGCGTGCTGGTGGTGTTTTGTCGATTATAGGCATCATCCTGATTAATCACAAAGTGATCAAGCCTGCTTTCATGTTCAAAGGCTATCTGCGTACCTGCCGCTAAACCCCAAACCTGTTGATAGCGCGCGCCTGTGTTGGCCCGTACAATATCGCGTCCTGTGGCGTTCAAATCTGAACTACGGGCGGCGCCCCAAAATTCACCCCGAACAAAAATTGTACCGCCAATGCGTGCCACTGGTACGCGTTGTTCGATTTGGCCAAACGACGTCAGGAAGGGGCGGTTGCCCTCATTATCATAAAGAGATTGATGGTTTGACAGGCTGATTTCCTGGTGCTGATCATCTTTTGTACGCTCTAGCTTGACATTCGATTCTATTGTTTCGCTGGTATCTAATTGATAGTCCCCAACATAGGCATCATCAGAAACTGATTGCAGCGTAAACCCAAGTTTATAGCCATCCAATACATTGAATTTCCCAACAATCCTGCCGTATGCCCGCAGGCGTGAGGATACAATATCATCATCAGATATCGCGCCATCAAATGAGTAGAATCCGTTTTTCACTACTTGTCGATAGCGTACCTCAAGCGTGCGTGTTTTGGCCGAAATATAGGGTGTAAGCGTGATATCTTTGTCAGTTCCAATCGGAATAAAATAGGGCACAACCACCCCTGTCCCAAGGCGTGATGTTGACCGAATGCTGGGCACCAGAAACCCCGCTGCACGTTTCAGGCTGGGATCAGGAATACGAAGGCGGGGCAGGTATAGAATGGGAATGTCCGCCACACGAACCTGCGCGTTTTTAAAGTGAACCGTCCGCTTTAATTTATCATGACGCACGGCACTTGCCCTGACCTGCCAAAGGGGGGGACGCGTGTCACAGGATATGCAGGATGTCGCGGCGACCCCGCGCAATTCTGCTGTGATCCCATCAATCCGTTCCATTTCGGCGGCCTGCAATTCCAGTTGGTTTTCCAGCATGATCCGCGCAGATTTCAACAATCCGTTTTGCAAATCACGGCTCAGCTCTGCGAACTCTGCCTCAATCGTGTCACCGTTTTCATCGGTGTAGAGGATCGAGCCCGTGACGTTTAATGTTTCCGTTTCCGTATCATATCGTATGTCTTCGGCGATAAGGTTTTCAGCCCCATAAAAGATTTCAATGTCACCACTGGCAATCAAATCCCCATCTGGTGCAATTTCGATGCGATCTGCAATCATGCGCACTGGGTCGCCTTGGTCCTGGGCCAAAGCAATGCTTGCAGATGCTAGCAAAAAGGAAATGAAGATCAGAACGCGCGTCATCCGTCTTCCATATGTAAAATGATGCCCATGGCCAATAGAATTGTGGCTAGTGGTGGGGCGTAGGCCGCAAAAAGAATGGGGATTTGTCCCGTTTCACCCAGAATTTGTGCAAAGTTGCGCACATAATAAAGACCGAAACCAAAAATGACCGAAACGATCAATGCTTGCCCCGTACCGCCGAACCGAACATGGCGCATGGTAAAGCTTGCGCCGATTAACAACATCCCAACCAAAAACAAGGGACGCGCAATCTCCATATGCAGCCACACAGAATGCCGGTGCGCCGAAAAACCCGCGGATTCAAGTTGCGAGATATAGGCAGGTAAATCCCAGATAGAAATTGAGGAAGGATTCCCAATGCGGTCGCGTATCTGTTCCAACGTTAGGTTTGAGGGCACCTCAAATTGTCGCACATTTTGGGCCAAGTTTTGTGGATTTTCCCCCGAACTTATTGGCCAAACAGTCACATTTCGCAAAACCCAGCGCCCCGTTTCCAATCGTGCCGTATCCGCTTTAATCTGCATATTTGGTCCGCCTGTTTCGCCGTATGAAATCAGCGTGACATCAAACAAAACAGTTCCATCCAAATTTGACCGCGCCGCACGAATAACCGTCTGACCCAAATCATCGCCTTGTCTTAACCAAAGGCCTTCGGAGCCAATCGAAAAATTCGCCCCTCTGCCATCGAAATATGTTTCGCGCAGCTCCGCATACTGTTTCTTGGTACTGGCAACGATGGGATTGCCAAGCCCAACAATGACGCTGCCCACAAACAACATTGCTGCAACTGGGGCGATTAGTGTTTGAAAGATTGAGCGTCCAGCGGCGCGGGAAATCACCAACTCGCTTGATCGCGCAAGGGACAAGAAGAACCATAATGAGGCCAAGATCGCGATCAGCGGAAAGATTTGATAAAGCTCTGTCGGTAAATTGAACAAGGTCAAAATTGCCACCTGCGTGGCATCTGCGCGAGCACCCACTTGGCGCAATTGTTCAACATAGGCGATTAACCCGATGAACAACGTAAAGATTGCGGTCACACTCAGGAAAATAACCAAAAATCGGTTTGCAAAATAGCGATGTAAAATCATGTATTTTGCCCCGATAGCTTACTTTGTTTGCGCAGCACATTTGGGTTGATCGATAGATACATTAATACCCAGAACATAATCAAGCCAACGACAGAGGGCGCATAAACCAAATACCACAAGTCAAGATTTGTGCGCGCAGGCTCTGTCACAACACTTTCCACCAATTTCACAATCACCAGCAGGAAAATTGCCAACGCGATAAAACGTCCTGATCCAAAGCTGTTGAACCCTGCAGCAAATAATGCGGCAAAACCGATCATGCTTGACACCAAACAAAGCGCTGCAAATTGAATGCGTCGATGTTTATCTTCGATTAACCGCGACATGGGTTGTCCCGTCAGGTCCGCCGCCAATTGCGGATCAGTCCACAGCAACGCTGTGGGCAGGTAATAAATATGCGGGCGCCCTTTGCGTGCCGCATCAAAGGTTCCCGTTAAATCATAGGCCAGTTCATCAAATTGCGTCAGCGACAGGGTATCATCCGTGCGGTCATGTGACTGCATCAATCCTTTCTGCATCACAAAGATTGTTTGATCCTCGGTCTGGACTAAAAATGCGCGCTCCGATGTGTAGGTATAGCTTGCATCTTTTTCGCGCCGATCAGAGAGAAAGACATCCCGTAATTCATTTTCTGGCGTGATCTCTCTGATAAAAAATGTGACGCCCTTTACAGAGTGTTGAAACGACCCTTCGCGCAAAAATTTTGCGCCAAGGCTTTGTGATAATTCAAATTCCCGATCCTTGGTGTTTGTGCCCGTTTTCGGAACCAGATAGGCGGTTAGCCCAAACATCAGGGTGGCGATCAGTAAACCAAACATGAACACTGGTCTGGCCAATCTCCAAGGACTCATCCCTGTGGCTTGGATCACGGCCAATTCGCTTTCGTTACTTACGCTAGATGTCACATAAACTGTTGCGGCAAATCCGAACACGGGCAAAACCATGGACAGCACTGTTGGTAACGCAAGTACGGAAAATTCCAAAAACACTTTCGCGGAATGACCATCCGTGACCAATTCGTCGAATAGAATAACGGCCCGATTGATCCACATCACAAGCGCAAAGACCAACGTAAAAAACGCAAATACCGTCAGGCATTGTTTAAAAACATATCGATCCAAATGCGACATATGACAGCGCGTTATCCTGCAGCAATGTTTTCCCTGTTTATTGATTAAACGAAGTTTCGGGAAAGTCTAGGTTTAGACAAAGAACAAGCGAGAACGTGCAAGATCATCACAATTAGTTTAGGCGCCGAATGCAAAACTTTTCTTGTTATGCTTTTTTTTTGGTCTCCGCGCCCAATCATCCAATTTTCCTTATTTGCAGGAACGAGCCAAACGCCGAAATGATCCTGCTTCACTGAAACCCGCATGGCAATCGGTATGCAATCGTTTTTTGAAATTCGTAATCGAAGAAGCTTCTCAGGATATAAAGTAGAAATTGGTGATTTTCCTGTCTCATTATTATATTCCGAACACAAAGATACAGGCATGTATCAAGGTGATGTTCCAGTTTACTTTAACCAACTTTGGGGCGCTACATTCAAACGATACAAGCAGGATCCGACGGTAAATTTGGAAGGAGCTGCATGATGCAAACATGCTTCGCCTAAACGAAAGAATGGGTTAGAGCCAGAATTAGGTGGTTCAAAATATATTCTTTCGTGCTTCAGTGGTAATATTTTGTCAAAAGCTATTTAACTATCTTGACAGTGGACCTAGTGTTACCGAAATCATTTAGGAGCGGAAGATGGCGATTAAGCTGACTTGGAAATTTGTTGAACCTGAACTTGATGCGATTGCGGCGCATGAAGGACGTGTTGTTGTGATCGTCAGTAGCGATGCCAATATTGATCAATTGGGGCGTCGGGTGAACAAATTGACCCGTGGCGCCGTGGCGCGTGCGATTGAAAGTGAGGCGTTTGAAAAAGCGTCTTTGGGTCAGATTATATCACTGAATTATCCTGTGGGAATGGCGGCAAGTGCCATCGATATCGTGAAATTGGATCGTCGTTCAGACGCGCTTATGTCCCGTAAAGCAGGCGTTGCGATTGCCAAGGCCGTCGGATCCAAAGACGCACTGATCCTTGCAGGCTCTCTCAAAAATGCGGTGGATTTTGTGCAGGGCTATGCCTTACGTGCCTATGAATTTTCAGATCACAAAACCGAAAATGCCGAGGATAAAGACGCCGCCATCACAGTTATGATGTCAAGGGCTGCGAAACAACGTACCGCTTGTGAAACCGCACTGGCAATCGTTGACGGGGTGCATTTTACACGCGATCTGACGAACGAACCCTCAAACATTCTGACAACCACGGAATTCGCCAACCGATTGGTCGCATTAAAGGATCACGGTGTCGAGGTCGAAGTGTTAGAGGAAGTCGACCTGGAAAACTTGGGCATGCGCGCCTTGTTGGGTGTCGGGCAGGGGTCTGATAGCCCGTCCAAGGTGGTCGTCATGCAATGGAATGGGGGTGCAGAAAATGCACAACCCTTTGCCCTGATCGGGAAGGGCGTGGTTTTTGATACAGGTGGCATTTCCCTAAAACCCGCAGGTGGCATGGAGGACATGACCATGGACATGGGCGGCGCGGGTGTTGTTGCGGGCACAATGCTGTCCTTGGCCAAACGCAAGGCTGCAGCCAATGTTGTGGCCCTTGTTGGATTGGTTGAAAATATGCCCTCTGGCAATGCACAGCGTCCAGGCGATGTTGTCACTTCGATGAAGGGGGACACGATCGAGGTTATCAATACAGATGCTGAGGGGCGCTTGGTTTTGTGTGATGTGATGTGGTACGCGCAAGAGCGATTTAACCCAACAGGGATGATTGATCTGGCAACATTGACGGGGGCAATCATCATTGGTTTGGGTCATGAAAATGCAGGCGTTTTCTCCAACGATGACGCACTGTGCGACGGTTTGCTGTCGGCGGCCAAGACACAGGGCGAAGGCGCATGGCGCATGCCATTGGGTGAAGCCTATGATAAAAAACTGAAATCACGGATTGCAGATGTGAAAAACGTGGGGGATCGCGCGGCGGGGTCGATTACGGCGGCCGCCTTTCTTCAGCGGTTTGTAAAGGACAACACGCCATGGGCGCACATTGATATCGCAGGTGTTGCATCGACAAAGACCGACACACCCTATGCGCCTGTTGGTGCATCTGGCTGGGGCGTGATGACGCTGAACCAATTGATCCACGATATGTGCGAAAAGGATTAAGGATTTGGGCGCGGCCTATTTTTATCACCTGACCCGTCGTCGATTAGAAAACGCGCTACCCATGTTAGTTGAACGCTCTTTGGCACAAGGCTGGCGGGTAGAGGTGCGCGGCACGCGCGCCGATGCTTTGGCGAAATTAGACGACCATCTGTGGACCTATAGCGAAGAAAGCTTTGTCCCCCACGCGCGCGCGGGGCAAGACGGGGCAGATGCTGCGCCCGTGATCCTGACGGATCAGGCGTTATCAGGTTATGACTGCATCCTCTGCGTAGATGGGGCGGAACTGAGCGCGGACGAAGTCAACGCCGCTGAACGGGCCTGTTTGATATTTGATGGGCATGATGATCAGGCCCTGACACAGGCACGGGATCTGTGGAAATCCCTGACAGGTGCGGGATGCTCTGCGCAATACTGGTCCGAAGAAAGCGGAAAATGGGAATTGAAGTCCGAAAGGTAGGCATATGCGCACAATTATGTGGGCTACTCCTAAGCTGTCCTTGAATGACAACGACAGGGCCCATGAAAACTATTTCGTAATAATCAACTGATCAGGCGTTATTTCCAAGCGGCCAAATCGGTTCAAAAATTCCATCCCCAACAGGGATGTATCCAAATTACCCCCATTGACGGCTGCGCGGACGTTGCGTTCTTCAAACTGGCCGAGAGCGACGCGGTCCAATCGAACAGGGGCGGTTGCGATGATGCCGTTTGCAGTACGCGCCTGACCCGAAAACTGCAAACGGTCCATGTCAAACCCCGCACGTGATGCATCCTCGGGTGTCAGGACTGTTAATGTGGCGCCTGTGTCTACCAATGTGTCAATTGGCGCGCCATTAATGACGACCGTTGCGTGGAAATGACCGTCACGTTGTTTTTCGAGCACAACATTACCCCGTTCATTCACGCGTGCGAATGATCCCGTGCTGTTGCGGGAAATATCCTCCCAAATGCCATAGAACATGACGATCCCGCCAAAAATCAACGCCCAAAGACCAAATTGGCGCAGGGTTTTGCCCATCTGGCCCCGACGCGTCAAAAGTAAGCCACCCAGAAGCGCGGCCAAAAGGATGCCGTAATAGACCAGTTGTTCCCAATCCCCTGTCGTCACACTGCGCCTCCGTTTGCAGGAAGGAAGGCAAAGAATCCTTCTAAGATGAATTGTACAGAGAGTGCGGCCAACAACATACCCAACAGTCGCGTTACCACGTCAATCCCCGTTTTCCCCAAAAGCTTTTCCAATCCATCTGCCATGGAGAAAAAGATAAACACCGTAATCAGTCCTGCAAGGGCCACCAGCCCTGCCGAGGCCAAACCAATTGGGCCGGGCGCTGCGCCCGCAATCAAAATGATTGTTGTGATGGAGCCTGGACCCGCGATCAGGGGGATTGCAAGTGGAAAGACCGAGGGATCATCAGCCTCCTCCTCTGATTGATCCTCACGCCGTTTTGTGCGGCGTTGGAATAACATATCAAGAGCCGTTAGAAACAATAAAATACCGCCTGCAACACGGAACGCTGGCATGGAAATCCCCACAAATCCCAAAACGCTTTCCCCAAACAGCGCAAATAACATCAATACGAAAAACGCCACGCCAATCGCACGGATCGTGATTTTACGTCGGGCTTTGGCGGACATCCCTTGGGTCAGGGCAACGAAGAGCGGCGTTAATCCAATGGGATCAATAATCACAAATAGCGCCACGAATGATGTGATCAAAAAATCAATGTCCATAATTTAAACCTCATTTGCTGCTATTAAAAACGTGGGCTTCACATAGGCGATTCTCCAACTGTCCACCTGTTGATGCACGCACTAATGTAAGCCCGCCATGTTTTTGCGTTTGTCGATTAAAACGATATCTCCTCGCGGTTGTATAAAGTCTAGATACCTCGAAAAAGCGTTTTCCCTTTCAATCGTGTTGGTAATCGTATGAAGCGTGCAATCAAATGGGATAATGTGCAACCGCTCGGTCGGGAAATAGGTGCACAGATCAGCAACCTGTGCATCAATGTTGAGGTGCCATCAAGCTGCCACATTTTTCAATTGCTCAACTCCAATGCTGGACAGGTCAATCCTAATAGCGCGATGTCCCATGTTTGCCAGTGGGATTGCATCCCGCCGTTGTCCAACATCCACGTCGAACACAGTTTACCCCAGTTCCAGATTTTGGAAAAAGGCAATGACGTCTTCGAACACAGGGCCAAGCGCGTGGTCCTGAGCACTGTAATATTGATGGTATTTAACGGGCATCCCTATCTCTTGTTTTCAGCCGTATCCAATTTTTCCAATGCCGTAACCCATAGGGTTTCTGCACGTGACATCGCCTCCTCGACTTCTGCAAATTTTTTGTTCCAAACTTCAAGATCTGCGATGTTATTATCACTGTACAATTCTGGATCGGCCAGTTTTGCAGACAGCTTTTCATGCATCTCCATCAGCTTTTCTAAACGATCTTCGCATTTGCGCACCTCGGCGCGCAAGGCCAGAATTTCATCACGGCTGGCCCTTTTGATCTTGGGCTTATCACTTGGTGCCATGGTGGTGGGTTTGTCCCCTGACAAGAGCTGACTGCGATAGGTGTCCAAATCATCGTCATAAGGAGTTACGCGCCCGCCTTTGACCAACCATAACCGATCCGCCACAAGGGACAGCAGATGCATATCGTGGCTGACCAGTACCACGGCCCCTGAATAGGCGGTCAGCGCTTCAACCAATGCCTCGCGGCTTTCGATATCAAGGTGGTTGGTGGGTTCGTCCAATATCAACAAATGCGGTGCATCAATCGTTGCGAGCAGCAGGGAAAGCCGCGTTTTTTGTCCCCCAGACAATCGCCCCACCTCGGTATCTGCCTGTTCCGCGCCAATGCCAAATCCCCCCAAAATCGCGCGCAACTGTGCAGGTGTTTTTTCGGGGCGCAGGCGGCGAATGTGATCCAGCGGCGTTTCATCGACAAAGAGTTCATCGACCTGATGTTGTGCAAAATATCCGATGCGCAATTTATTTGATGTCACAACGCGTCCAGCCATCGGGTCAAGGCGGCCTGAGATCAGCTTAGACAGGGTTGATTTACCTTCACCGTTATGCCCCAAAAGGGCGATGCGATCATCCTGATCTATGCGCAAATCAAGGCGGGAGAGGATTGCGGTATCCTCATATCCCACGGTTCCGTTTTCCACGCGTACAATCGGCGGCGAAAGCTCTTCTGGGTCAGGGAAAGAGAAACGGCGCAACGCGGCCTCTTGCGGGCGGGTGATGGGTTCCAGTTTTGAAATCATCTTCAGGCGCGATTGGGCCTGTTTTGCCTTGTCCGCCTTATATCTGAAACGATCTACATAGGATTGCAAATGCGTCCGCCGCGCATCTTGGCGTTTGGCCTCGGCCTCGGCACTGGCAAGGCGCGCCGCACGGGTTTTGGCGAACGTGTCATAGGCTCCTTGGTAAAAGGTCAATTTGCGATCCTCAAGATGCAGGATCGATCCAACGGCGCGGTTCAACAGGCCGCGGTCATGGCTGACGATGATTACGGTGTGGGGATATTTTGCCAAATAGCTTTCCAGCCAAATCGCCCCTTCAAGGTCCAAATAGTTGGTCGGTTCATCCAGCAACAACAGATCAGGTTGTGTAAACAATACTGCGGCCAAGGCCACGCGCATCCGCCATCCACCTGAAAACGCAGAACAGGGCATCTGTTGTTTTTTGGGTGAAAACCCCAATCCTTTCAGGATGGATGAAGCGCGTCCTTCGGCAGACCAGGCATCAATATCGGCAAGGCGGGTTTGAATTTCGGCGATACGGTTTGGATCATCGGCACGCTCTGCCTCGGCCAGCAACTCAGCGCGTTCGGTGTCTGCGGCAAGAACTGTGTCCAAAAGAGAGATGTCGTTTCCAGGAACCTCTTGTGCCACGCCGCCAATGCGGGCCTGTCGTGGCAGTTCAATTGACCCAGTTTCCAAGGACAGTTCCCCGCGGATCAATCGAAACAGCGTTGTTTTGCCTGTCCCATTGCGCCCGACCAAGCCCACCTTATGCCCCGCTGGAATGGTTGCAGAGGCATTCTCAAGCAGAGGCCGCCCCTCAACCGAATAAGAGATATCATGGAGTTTGATCATATCCGACGTGTCATCTGCATCTGGGTTCGTTCGCACAGTTAATGACCCGATTTTGACATATTTGTAAATGCCAAAGCCCAATTGCGTGACGTGTGGAAATGGCACTTTCCAAATGAAAGTGGGCATGCTATTTCGCGCCCAGATTTAAATCAGGCACATCGTGCATATCGTAAAAGGAAACATCATGGCGACCGAACGTACCCTAAGCATCATCAAACCAGATGCAACCGCGCGCAACCTAACAGGTAAAATCAACGCGAAATTCGAAGACGCGGGTCTTCGCATCGTTGCACAAAAGCGTATTCAATTGACCAAAGCGCAAGCGGGTAAATTCTATGAAGTGCATGCAGAGCGTCCATTCTATGACGAACTATGCGAATTCATGGCCTCTGCACCTGTTGTTGTTCAGGTTCTCGAAGGCGAAAGCGCAATTGCGAAAAACCGCGAGGTTATGGGTGCAACAAACCCAGCCGACGCAGAAGCGGGCACAATCCGCGCAGAATTTGCACAGTCAGTCGGTGAAAACTCTGTCCACGGTTCAGACGCACCAGAAACAGCAGCAGTTGAAATCGCGTATTTCTTCTCTGGCCTAGAATTGGTGGGCTAATCACCAAGCTGTTTCGGATCGCTTTTGCGATCCGATCAAGGCGGAGTGCGCTGCACTCCGCCTTTTTTGTTTTATCTTTCCGAAACCTGCAGGTGGTGTCGCTGTTTCAAAGTTAATTTGGGTTTGTTAATGGGCGTTTTCAGTTGTACCAAATGCGCTCTTCCGATCGCTCATAGGCTTAAACGTTGATATTTCGATTAAATTCTTGAAACCAAAAGACCTTTGCACAATGCGATAACTCAAAAATCATGTCCCACCCGGCGGCACCGTCGGGTAGCGCCTGCCTGCCCCTCGGCAGGCGCTTTTACCCTATCAACACTTTGAACCTTTGGCCTGTTGCTCTGAGCGATTACATTTTCACATGCCACTCTTTTGCGGCTACTCAGGCAGGCGCTACCCTGATCGCGCAGAGAATTCATTATTCCGCAGATGTCTTTAAACGTTTTTGCATGAACATTCCATGTTCATGGCAAGGGTATATTGGAACCCTTAAAAACGTGCTTTCATAAACAAATAGCGATCCCAAAATGGCGATGGGGTGCCAATGCCATCAATCACTCGTTCAGGGTGTTTGATGATTTGTTTTATGGTCCATTCGGCTTGATAGCCTGACAATAGCGCCCATTGGCTGGGTTTTGCAATTTGGCGTCGTACGGGCAGGGTGCGTTGAACCATTGCTGCGCGTTCTGCGAGTGTCTCTGCGCGTCCGTCATCCAAGGGGCGTTTGCCTGCGTTTTGCAGGGCTGGTATGGCCTGCATGAACTGCGCAAAACCAAACGCCGCACCGAGGCGGTTCACGATATCTAGATCACACGGGCCAAGCATGCCTGCGCCAACCGCATATAGGTTGCCAGATGTGTTTAATAAATAGCTATCAAAGGCCTCTTTATCCGCGAACGGATCGGCGTAAATATCCCAACGACGCGCATCCACCAAATCCTGTAACAGGCGTGCCTGATCAGGGGTGATGTAATACGCAAGCGGCGTCACAACCTCGTGGCGGCGCACGACATCACCATTTGCGATTTCGCCCAAGGCATCGTGCCACCATTGCAGACGCATTTCGGCGATCATCGCCTCCTTCGTCACCCATGGGACCCGCGCGACCTCTAGGTTGAATGCAAACAATGTGAACAATGCTGGGCGCAGATCGGAAGGCGTGGCCATAACTGCACGAAATCGCAATGGATCGCCACGTTCCACCAATTTCGCACAGGCGATGACGTCCTCAGAATACATACGGATTAGGCACCCTTTTGCGTGTCATGCAGGATTTTCCACTGCATCGCCTCGATCAGGGCCTCAAAACTTGCGTCCACAATGTTGGGGGACACACCAACGGTCGCCCAACGGCGCCCCTGCGCATCTTCGCTGTCGATCACAACGCGCGTGACGGCCTCGGTGCCTCCTTGGGTGATGCGGACCTTAAAATCCACCAAACGCATGTCGGCTATCATGTCTTGATACTGCCCTAAATCCTTGGCCAATGCTTTGGCCAGTGCGTTGACAGGGCCGCGATCTGATCCTGTTTCATCCATGCTTTCGCTGACAGACAGGCGTTTTTCATCGCCCACTTTCACGACCACAACGGCCTCAGACAGGCTCACCATTTTGTTGTATTTGTTTTTGCGCCGCTCGACCGTGACACGATAGCGTTTCACCTCGAAAAAGTCGGGCATTTGTCCCAATTCACGCCGCGCAAGGATTTCAAAACTGGCCTGCGCGGTGTCATAGGAATACCCTTCGGCCTCACGCGATTTGATGACATCAAGGATGCGACCCAAAGCTGGATCGCCCTTCTCAACGCTGATGCCCGCATCGCGCAAACGTTTGATCAGGTTGCTTTGACCCGCTTGATTGGACATGGGAATGATGCGTGTATTTCCAACGTCACTTGGATCAATGTGTTCATAGGTGCTGGGATCTTTTAGGATCGCGCTGGCATGTAATCCCGCCTTGTGCGCGAAGGCAGCACTACCCACGTAAGGCGCCTGACGCGATGGAACGCGGTTCAAAATATCGTCCAACAGGCGCGATGTGCGTGTCAGCGTTTTCAACGCATCCTTGCTAACCCCAACATCGAATTGGGAGGCATAGGGCTCTTTTAGCAAAAGTGTCGGGATCAGGGATGTCAGGTTTGCGTTCCCACACCGTTCGCCCAGTCCATTTAATGTCCCCTGAATTTGGCGCGCGCCCGCCTCGACCGCGGCCAGTGAATTTGCAACCGCGTTTTCCGTGTCATTATGGGTGTGAATGCCCAAACAATCCCCCGGAATGCCCGCGGCGATGACATCGGTGACGATGGATTTCACTTCACTGGGCAGGGCACCGCCGTTTGTGTCGCACAACACAATCCAACGTGCCCCTGCGTCCATCGCGGCCTTTAGGCAGGTGATGGCATAATTTGGGTTCGCCTTATAGCCATCAAAAAAATGTTCCGCGTCAAACAGCGCCTCGCGCCCTTGGGATACACAATGCGCAATCGAGGCGGAAATCGTTTCCATGTTTTCATCCAGTGTGATGCCCAAGGCCGTGGTCACGTGAAAATCATGTGTTTTACCCACCAAGCATACCGCTGGTGTGCCTGCATTCAAAACCGCGGCCAACACATCATCATTTTCGGCGGACCTGCCCGCACGTTTCGTCATGCCAAATGCAGTAAACTGGGCGTTTGTGTCTGGACGTGCCTCAAAAAATGCGCTGTCGGTTGGGTTTGCGCCGGGCCAGCCCCCTTCGATGTAATCAATGCCAAGATCATCTAACGCCCGCGCGAGTGTTTGTTTTTCATCGGTGGAAAACTGCACCCCTTGGGTTTGTTGTCCATCGCGCAGGGTAGTGTCGTAGATGTATAAACGCTCTTTACTCACGGCGGTTCCTACTTTTCTTGGCCCGTTGACCTTTGGGCTATATGATCCCGTCCAATGCGGCAATGTCAAATCCTGCCGAGGGGACAAGTTCCACACCTGTCTTACTCATCCGCACCTCAAGCCCTGCGGCCTGATAGGCGGATTTCAGTCTGTCGACCTCGCTGAAATCTTTGGTGTCCATGGCAGATTGACGGGCGGCAAACAAATGTGCTTCGTGTGCAGATAAATCCACGGCCTCTGCCCATGCGCCCATATCGGGTGTCAACAACCCAAGAAGCTCGGCGCCTGCACGCAGCCCCGCAACATCACCTGCGTTTGCCAATTTGTGCAGCTCTGCAATCACACCGGCCGTGTTCAAATCATCACCCAGTGTGTCCAAAATAGATTGAGGCAGTGTGCCTGCCGCATGATCGGCAACCAATCCACGCCATTTGCGAAGGGTTTTTTCCGCCTCTTTCGCCTTGGCATCGGTCCAATCCATGGGTTTGCCGTAATGTGTTGACAGAAACACAAAACGGATCACTTCGCCAGCATACCCCTGATCTAGCAGGTCGCGCACGGTAAAGAAATTGCCAAGAGATTTTGACATTTTCTTACCTTCGACCTGAAGCATTTCATTGTGTAGCCAGATGTTCGCAAACCCTGCATCGGGATAGGCACAGCAGCTTTGGGCAATTTCGTTTTCGTGATGGGGAAACATCAAATCGTTGCCGCCACCATGAATGTCAAACCATGCGCCCAGCAATTCATATGACATGGCAGAACATTCAATATGCCACCCAGGGCGGCCACGGCCCCACGGGCTGTCCCAACCGGGCAGGTCATCTGTCGAGGGTTTCCAAAGGACAAAATCCATAGGGTCGCGTTTATAGGGGGCTACCTCGACCCGGGCGCCTGCGATCATATCGTCCAGTGATCTTCCCGATAGTTTTCCGTAATCCTTGTAAGAGGACACAGAAAATAAAACATGCCCTTCGGCGGCATATGCATGGCCGTCAGAAATCAACTGTTCAATCATCGCAACCATATGCGTAATGTATTCTGTTGCCCGCGGCATATGTGTTGGTAACAGATTGCCAAGCGCACCCATGTCATCCAAATACCATTGCATTGTTTGTGCTGTGATTTCTGAAATATCGCGTCCACTGGATGCGGCGCGTGCGTTGATTTTGTCATCCACATCCGTAAAATTACGAACATAGGTCACGTGATCAGTGCCATACACCTGCCGCAATAGGCGGAACAGCACATCAAACATGATCACGTTACGCGCGTTCCCGATATGGGCGCGATCGTACACGGTGGGCCCACACAAATACATGCGCACATTGTTCGGATCAATCGGAGCAAACACCTCTTTATGGCGGCTCATTGAATTGTGCAATTTGATCGTCGTCATTTGGGTGTCCTTTGCCATGGGCATACACAGGGATAGGCGGGACTTAGCAATTTCATTTAGGGAATGTAAACAACCTTAAATCCAATCTCGATAGATTGAATTAGCAACAGCAAATAATGTGTGTGTCGATGGTCATCATGCACAGATAGCTATCAGATGACCATGAGAAATTCAATACAATTCCAGTTTGACTTTTTGAACCTTCCGTGGCCCATTCGTGGGAACAGGCAAGGGGTGACAGATGCAGCTTTCAAAACGTATTCAGCAAATCACAACAGATGGATCCGATGGGTGGGGGATCCTGTATAAATCCCGCGCGATGATCGCCAAGGGGCGGGATGTGTTGGAACTGACCATTGGGGAACACGATATTCGCACCGACCCCAAGATTTTGGCAGCGATGCATCAATCGGCCCTTGGTGGGCACACAGGATACGCCAGCGTACCGGGCACACCTGACTTGCGACGTGCCGTTGCCGCGCGTGTTCAGAGACGCACGAGTGTTCCGACCAGTCATAAAAATGTGGTGATCACCCCTGGGGGGCAGTCAGGTTTGTTTGCCGCGATCCTATGCGCCACGGATCCGGGGGATGGCGTGATGCATCTGGACCCCTATTATGCAACCTATCCCACCTCAATCCGCGCGGCCAGTTGTGTGCCAATGCCAATTAAAACGGGTCCTGAAAATGATTTTCAACCCAGTGCTGCTGATTTGGCCACCTGCCGCGATGGTGCGCGTGCATTCCTGATGAATTCGCCCAATAACCCAACGGGCACCGTCTATTCCGACGCAACGATGCAGGCGATCGCGGAATATGTTCAGCACAATGAACTGACGCTGATTTCGGATGAGGTGTATGACACTCAAATTTGGTCAGGCACGCATGTTTCTCCGCGTGCGTTACCCAACATGGCCGAACGTACTATTGTGATCGGTTCCATGTCCAAAAGCCACGCAATGACAGGCAGTCGCATTGGTTGGGTCATCGCCCCAGAAGAGGCAATTGAAAATATGATCGATCTGGCGACCAACACAACCTATGGCGTTGCGGGGTTTGTTCAGGATGCGGCCCTCTTCGCCTTGTCCCAAGGAGAGGTCTTTGAAGATGAAATCGCCGCCCCATTTAAACGACGGCGCGAAATTGCCCTGAATATTTTGCAAGGGTTTCCAAATATTCCGATAATTGCGCCGCGTGGGGGAATGTATCTGATGCTGGATATCCGCAAAACGGGGTTAAGCGGGATTGAATTTGCAAATCGGTTGCTGGATGAACGATCCATTGCCGTGATGCCCGGGGAAAGTTTCGGTGAATCTGCGGCAGGTCATATTCGTGTAGCAATGACAATTGCAGATGGTCGTTTTGGCGAGGCCCTGCGCGGTCTATGCGAATTTGGCGAAAGTCTGATGCATGGTTGACCCCATATCTTCAATCCGCAATTTGGGTCCTGCGCTTGAAAAAAGCTTTGCCCGCGCTGGGATTGCGAGTGCTGAGGAATTGCGTGAAATGAGCGCGGATGCTGGGTATCTGCGTCTGTTGCAATCAGGGTCGCGGCCCCATTTCATTGCCTATTATTCGTTGGTCATGGGGTTGCAGGGGCAATCATGGAATGATTTGGATGACACTGAAAGGGCTGCCTTGCGTGGGCAATTTGACGCGCTAAAGGTGCAAGTCACCACGCCCTCGGCCCCGGCAGGGATTGAGGCGGTTTTGGATGAAATTGGCGTTGGAACACGTCGCGAGAAATAGGTTTAGGCGCGGCGTTTCTGCATGGCGAGCCATATCAAAGCCCCGCCCGCAAGTGTTAAAAACGGAATCATCGCGATATTCACGGCGGTCCAACCTTCCACTGGGGAGCCACCAGAACAATTCATCAATCCGCCAGATGACAGCGACGCAACCGTCACACCGCCAAAGACGAAAAAGTCATTCATGCCCTGAACAATGCCTTTTTCTTCGGGATTATGGGCCGATGCCAGCATCGTTGTGGCTCCAATAAAGCCAAAGTTCCAACCCACACCCAATAGGATCAAGGCAAGGAAGAAGTTTTCGACACTGACCCCTTGCAGCGCCACAGCGCCCGCGCAGCCCAATATAAACAAGCCCGCTGCAACAATCTTGGCGGTACCAAAGCGCGCGATCAGGTGGCCTGTGAAAAACGATGGAATAAACATTGCCAATACGTGCGCGGATACAACATCAGCGGCAGTGTTTTGTTCAAACCCACATCCGACAACGGCCAGTGGTGTTGAGGTCATGACAAGGTTCATCAAAGCGTAAGAAACCATCGCACAGATCATTGCGACTGCTACAGTTGGGGTTTTCATAATTTCCCAACGGCTGCGACCAACAGGTGCATCTGCGCGGCGAGGTTCAGGCTTTGGGATGTTTAGAGCCAAAAACAGGAGTGACCCAAACACGTTGATGGCAATCATCGCCAGATACGTGCCCATAAACGGTACAACCATGGACTGAGCGGTCACTTTAACCAATTGCGGCCCGATCAATGCGGATGCAAGTCCCCCTGCCATGACATAAGATATCGCTTTAGGGCGGAACGCTTCGCTTGCAGTGTCAGCTGCTGCAAAACGATAAAATCCTTGTGCAGACATGTATATTCCCGTCAAAAACGACCCCAACAAGAATACCTCAAACGAATGCAGATAAAGTCCATAGGCACCAACCGCGCCACCCATCGCGCCGCCAAAGGCACCTACGAAAAATCCAACGCGTCGGCCATAACGCTGCATTATCATCGAGAGCGGGTTGGCCGCAAACATCGAACCCAAAACAATCAATGAAATTGGCAAGGTCGCATAGCATGGGTTCGGTGCAAGCGTCTGTCCTGCTAATCCCCCTATTGTAAAGATCATAGGCATCTGTGATCCAAGGATCGCCTGCGCCAAAACCAAAACTGTTACGTTAAATTTCGCGCGTTTATGTGCGCCAGCATCCGTGCCAAAATCAGTATGTGTCATACGCATCCCATAGGAGCCTGACCGCATCCCTGCAAGCGAAAATTGCGAAATCTGCGTCACGTCACATGTAACATTGCGCATTCACTCAAAATGCGTAGTCTGAGCTTATGCAAAGTGCCACAAAAATTTTGGTTCTATCTGGTACCCGAGAAGGGGTGGAAGTGATCCAACGTTTACAGGAAAAACAAGTGGACGTAATCGCCTCTGTCGCGGGTGATGCACGCACGCACGTTACGTTCACAGCCCCCGTTCATTTTGGTGGGTTTGCCACACAGACAGATTTTGCGGACTTCCTTGGCAAAAATGAAATCACGCATGTGTTGGATGCAAGTCATCCAAACGATCCAATGATATCAGTTCAAACCCAATTGTGGTGCCGCGCAGTTGAAGTGAAATTTTTGAACATCACACGATCTGGATGGCATGCGAAGGCAGGAGATAGGTGGCACACTGTGGCCCGTGAAGCGGATGTTGTACATGTAATCACAGACCCCTCGCGGGTGTTTTTGGCGACAGGGCGCATGCGATTGTCCGAATTTTCGAACTTGGATCACTGTTATTTATATTGTCGTCAGATTGATGTTGCCCCTGATGCCTTTCCCTTTTCAAATGGGGAATATGTGTTGGGTCATCCCCCCTTTAGTGTCGAGGATGAGATGGCGCTTTTTGAACGTTTGAAAATAGATTGGCTGGTTTTGCGCAATGCGGGTGGGGAACGCAGTATGTCAAAATTAATCGCAGCGCGCCATTTGGGCCTGCCCGTCGCCATGATTGATCGACCAGCTGCGGTTTCGCCCAGCGTTGAAACCGTTGATCAGGCCTTGGAATGGTTAAAGGCATGTTGAACGAACGTTTGATATTGGGCGACGCCTGTATTGCAGAAGGGGCCGCATGGCTTGCCGCGCATGATCCACGTTTTGTAGATGCACTATCATCAACAGGCCCTTTGCCCCTGCGTTTGCGCGAGGGGGGATTTCATCAACTGCTCTCTGCCATCGTTTCCCAACAGTTGAGTGTTTCAGCGGCCGCCGCAATTTGGGCACGGGTGGAAAAGGCAGGTGTGACAACTCCCACAGCCATTCAGAATTGCAATGATGAGGATATGCGTGCCTTAGGCCTAAGTCGGCAAAAAATTGGATATGCGCGCGCGCTTGCGAATGCGGGGATTGATTTTGAAGCTTTGCACGAGAAACCATTGGATGATGTGATTGCTGAATTGACAGCCGTGTCAGGCATTGGTGTGTGGACTGCGGAAATTTACGCGATGTTCAGTTTGCATCGCGCCGATGTCTTTGCCCATGCGGATTTGGCATTACAAGAGGCCGCGCGCCATTTGTTTGATCTGGATAAACGCCCAACACCCAAAGTGATGCGCGAAATGGCCGATCAGTGGCGTCCATGGAGATCGGTTGCAGCGCGTCTGTTATGGGCCTATTACAAGCACATCAATGAACGCGAGGGAGTGCGATGACACGAGTTTTAACCGCAGGACGCAAAGAACCCCAATCTGGTGACGCGCGCTCTGCCGTTGTGTTTTTGCACGGCTACGGCGCCAATGGTGCGGATCTGTTGGGATTAGCAGATCCATTGGCAGACCATCTGCCCGATACATTATTTATCGCCCCCGATGCCCCCGAAAACTGTGCCGGCAGCCCGTTTGGCTATCAATGGTTTCCAATCCCATGGATTGATGGATCAAGCGAAGAGGAAAGCAGCCGTGGCATGCAGCAGGCGGTAGAAGACCTTAACGCCTTTCTTGATGCGCTGATGGTGGATGAAGATTTACTGCCAGAACAGGTGTGCCTGTTCGGATTTTCCCAAGGCACCATGATGTCGCTGCATGTGGCCCCCCGTCGCGAAGATCCCGTGGCAGGGATTGTTGCGTTTTCGGGGCGTTTGTTGGAACCAGAACTGCTGGCGGATGAGGTGCAATCTCGCATGCCCATCCTTTTGGTTCATGGGGATCAGGATGATGTTGTGCCTGTTCAATCCCTGCCGCAGGCGGCAGAGGCGTTACAAAACGCAGGCTTTAGTGATGTCTATGCCCATGTGATGAAGGGTACGGCCCACGGCATTGCGCCAGATGGTCTAAGTGTTGCGCTGGCCTTTATCCGCGATCAATTAGGGTTCTAGTCGTCATAGGCCTCTTACATGGGGCTGTTCCTATTGTGACCAAGGTATTGCTAGATCAAGGGGCTTGATCGAATTGGATCACGATATATAGTGGTCACAAAGATATCTAATAAGTGAGTAGTGAACAAACAGGGGACCCCCCAATGGACGGCGAATTTAGGACAGACTTTGTAAGGCAACCAGTTGGATCAAATCATCATCCCGCGCTGGTGTTAAATGCGGATTATAGGCCACTTTCCTATTATCCACTGTCCCTTTGGTCCTGGCAGGATGCGGTCAAGGCGGCCTATATGGATCGGGTCGATATCGTGGCGGAATATGACACCATCGTGCGCAGCCCAACGACCGAAATCCGAATTCCTTCTGTCGTTGTTCTGCGTGATTACGTAAAACCGCAAAAGCGCGTGGCCTTCACGCGCTTTAATTTATTTTTGCGGGACGGGTTTCAATGCCAATATTGCGGGTCCAAGGGAGATTTGACGTTTGATCACGTGGTTCCACGCAAATCTGGGGGTGTGACCAGTTGGGAAAATGTGGTTGCCGCTTGTTCTGAATGTAACCTGAGAAAGGGATCCAAGGCGCTGCGCCATTCAGGCCTATCACTGCGCCAACAACCGCGCCAACCCGGTGCCGAAGAATTGCGTAATCTGGGCCGCCGTTTCCCGCCAAACCACCTGCACGAAAGCTGGATAGATTTCCTATACTGGGATACAGAATTGGAGTCTTAATTTAAGGACTTATATGCGATGACTTTTTGCGCCGCGCTAAATCAAGCGCGGCGCATTTGTGTTAGGGGAGAAGTTTTAGGATGTAGCCCGGCAGGGCAAAGGCCCCTTTGTGAACCGCAGGTGTGTAGTAGTCACAGCTGAGGCCCGCATCCGCATAGCGTTGTTCCAATGTTTCAACTGTGACTTCGCGTGCCGCACCATTTGTGCCCCATCCAAACGCCATTGGACCGCCTGCATAGGTGGGAACTGTTGCCGTGTAACATCCCCAATCCTGAAACAGGGCCTTAAATGCACGCAGGGTATTGGTAAGTTCATCGCCCTGCATAAACGGTACGCCGTTTTGTGTCACAAGGATTCCATTTTCCGTTAGTGCCCGCTGTGCATGGCCGTAAAATGTATCTGTAAACAAGACCTCACCCGGTCCGATGGGATCGGTGCTGTCCACGATAATAACATCGTAGGTTTGCTCTGTTTCACGCATGAAAACCGCGCCATCCTTGATGACCAATTCCAAACGTGGATCATCAAAGGCCCCTTGGGACAGGGTGGGCAGGTATTCTTTGGAAAATTCAACAACGCCTGCATCAATTTCCACCATGGTCACGTGGTTTACGGATGTATGACGCAGTACCTCGCGCGCCATGCCGCCGTCACCGCCGCCGATAATCAGCACGCGTTTGGCCGCGCCATGGGCCAAAATTGGCACATGTGTTAGCATCTCGTGATAGACGAAATTATCACCCTCAGTCGTTTGAACCACATCATCCAGCGTTAGGATGCGCCCAAAGGTTCCGTTTTCGAACACTTTGATGCGCTGATGATCTGTTTCACTATCGTACAGCATATTATCGACACTTAGCGATTGGGCATAGTGTTTGTGTAGCGGTTCACGCATCCAGTTTGTCATGCGGCCACTCCTGCGTCCAAAACCACGCCGTCACCGCGCAACAATTCCTTGACCCGCACATCCATGGTTCCAAATGCACGTGATAGAACACCAACTGCCTTCATCGGCTCGGCATCGCCGCACATGAACACATCAAATGCGCCATATCCGATTTCGGGCCACGTGTGCACGCTGATGTGGCTTTCGGCCAAAATCGCAACGCCACTGACGCCTTGGGGGCTGAATTTGTGGGTGTGGATGTGCAACAGCGTTGCACCACATTCGTCTACGCAATCTTGAAAGGCCTTTTGGATGCGATCCTCGTCATCCAATCCATGGCCATTGCAGACCTCGATAATAAGATGTGTGCCAGCAAACACTTTTCCGTCGCGGCGGATAAAGTGATCATCGCGCGTTTCATCAAATACATCACGATTAGCAATAGGTGTCGCGGACGTACCGCGGGCGGTGTCTTCCTCATGGGCGCCTGTCTCCAGACTGATCCCCAGTTGGAAGGGGTTGGCGTAATTCATAGCGCTCCCTTCGTTCCAGTAGATTAGCAAGTCCAGTCGGTTCCTTAGCGCCCCCCCAAAGACACTTGGGGTTGGGATCGGTCCCGAAAGTAGGGCGGCGTTTAGCGAAGTGATTTCTGTTACGCAAGTCCAGTTTTGACGCGAGTTTAAAAAAATGGCCTCGAAGTGCCAAGTTAGAAGGGTAAATGAGGTTACTTCCAAAATGGAGGTCGAGCTTCACGGAGTTCGGCTTTTACGCTAAGGCCGATATCTCGTAAAAGATCATTATCAAGCTGACTAAGATGTCGACGCGTTCGATATCGAACGAGCCAAGTACCGATGGTTTCCAAACAAAAACTTTTCACTAACTCAAGGGAAGTAAGGGATAACCTTTGATTTCCACTAAATATAAAGAAGCTATTCCGCGGCGCTGAGGTAGCCATCGGATGCCTTTTTTATTCAAATTGTAATTATAAAATAGCAATTTGTTGCTATAATGTTGAAATACAAGTAAAGACTATGAGTTTACATAATTTCATTGTAGCGGGTACAATTTTGTCAAGTAAAGCGAAGAACACTGACACACCCAAATATCAAAAACTTGCCGCTATGTTGCGTGGGCAGACGGAAACGGGGCAGCTTAAATCGGGACAAAAACTGCCTCCGGTCCGCGAAATGGCCTATCAAATGGGTGTGACTGCCGGCACGATCGCGCGTTCGTATCGTTCTTTAATTGATGAGGGATACTTAAAGGTCGGCGTGGGGCAGAGAACCTATTGAAACAATTGCGGGCTTCTAATCTTCCGCATGACGACCAACCCTTGCATCTGAGTTCTCCTCGGCTGCCTGACATGGGCCAAAACGACATCATACAACGCGGTTTCTGTTCCTTCACGGAACATATCGGTTGAATGAGTTGATGGCCTATCACATCGGGATCGACACCTAGGCCTTGCCAGAAGTAAATTTGATGTGGCTACAGAAAATACCGTTGAGACAAGTCGAACCAGAAGATGTTGTTACCACAGGTGGGGGCACAATGCCTGTTTGGCGATTTTGCAGTATTTCTTGGTGCAGAAGAAAAAGGTCACCTTCGCTGTTGGGCATCTGTCCTATACAGGGTTTCGCGATTTATCGAAATTGGTGAACGCAGATGTTCATGCAAATTAATGTGATACCGATGGCCCCTGTCTGGAGCATTTCGAAAAAGTGGTACGTGAACATGGTATCAACGTTTTTCTGACATCGGCCGAGGTCAATAGTCCAACAACCCAATTTACGACAATCGAGCGCCGAAAGGAGTTGGTCGGCGTCGCACTTAAAGATGATGTGGCAATCGTAGAAGATGATTGTTTTGGATCAGCTCAATAATTCGGCGTAAGTTATCGCGCGCTTTATCCCGAAAATGGATGGTATGTTGCGTCCTTTTCTAAATCAATAGCGCCGTCATTGCGGATCGGATGCGCTATTTGTCCCAAAGGTATGGCGGACGCGTTGCGGCATATCATTTTTTCTGCCTCACTGGGTATTTCGTCCGCACAGGTCTATGTCGCGAATTTTGTATTGCGTCATTCCAAATTGGCTGAAATACAAAAAATGGTGCGTGACGAACTACGTGTTTATGTCGCAGAAACGGTCTAGTTGCTGGATCAGTTTGTTATTAGTTGGAAGCCCGACGTCCCTATGATTTGGTTAACTTTACCCGGTAGATGGCACACGACTGCATTTTGTTCGGCCGCAGAAAAACTTGGCGTCCTTGTCTCACCGGGTGAGTTCTTGTCATCCGAGAGTCCTGCGCCCCGCATGCTGTGCGCATACGTGTGAACCGTGTGTATGGATTTGAGCGTTACTTGGACGGGATTTCCACACTTGCCAAACGCTTTTGAAATCCAGATAGATTAAGTGGGATATAGGTGCTTCCTTTTTTAGCGCCGATTATATCATGCTATGTTAAACATAGAGAGCATTAGTTGACCAGACATGGTGTCGTAATCCTCATTCTTAGCGCTACCTATCACTTCTGTCTTTTAAAATTCATAAATTATTTGGGGTAAATTGATACCTATTTTGTAGTGCATTGTTTTTAAATGTTTATTTCTTATTTCATGCGCTTGACTGTGTGTTTCAACCCTATATAACGCCCCCATGAATTGCGCGGGGGTTGGCCCCGTGTTTTAACTTTAGGGTTATTTTCGATGAAAACATTCTCTGCAACGCCAGCAGACATCGACAAGAAGTGGATCATCATCGACGCTGAGGGCGTTGTTTTGGGCCGTCTTGCATCGATTGTTGCAACACGTCTGCGTGGCAAACACAAGCCATCGTTCACACCACACATGGACTGTGGCGACAACGTAATCGTTATCAATGCCGACAAAATTCAAATGACAGGCAATAAGCGTCAAGAGAATTTCTATTGGCACACTGGCCACCCAGGTGGCATCAAATCACGCACAAAACAGCAGATCCTAGAAGGGGCGCATCCAGAGCGCGTTGTGACATTGGCTGTTAAGCGCATGTTGCCAGGCAACCGCCTAAGCCGCAAAATCATGACCAACCTACGCGTTTACGCGGGGTCTGAGCATCCGCATGAAGCACAATCACCAGAGGTTTTGGACGTAAAGTCTATGAACCCTAAAAACACACGGGTTGCATCATAATGAGCGAAGAAATCAAATCCTTGGGCGACCTAGAAGCAGTCGCAGGCGGTGCAGAAGCAGTTGTTGAAATTGCAGCACCTCGTGAACCCGTCCGTGACGAATTGGGCCGTTCATACGCAACAGGTAAGCGTAAAGATGCTGTTGCACGTGTTTGGATCAAACCAGGTTCAGGCAAAGTCACAGTCAACGGCAAAGAGATGCACGCATATTTTGCGCGTCCCGTTTTGCAAATGATCCTACGTCAACCGTTCCAGGTTGCAGGTGTTGAAGATCAGTTTGACGTGATGGCAACTGTCAAAGGTGGCGGCCTGTCTGGTCAGGCGGGCGCGGTCAAGCACGGTATCTCAAAAGCGCTTCAGCTTTATGATCCTGCACTGCGTGGCGCATTGAAAGCCGCAGGCTTCCTAACACGCGATAGCCGCGTTGTTGAACGTAAGAAATACGGTAAGCGCAAAGCGCGTCGTTCTTTCCAGTTCTCAAAGCGTTAAGTCGTTTTTCAAGCAAGATTTTCAAAAGGATCCAAAATTATTTTGGGTCCTTTTTTTGTGGGGGACACATGCAATATTTTTATTTGCTGATTGCCGTTGTGTTTGAAGTATCGGGAACAATGTTGTTACCCGTAAGTCAAAATTTTACGCGCTTGATGCCTACCGCCGCATTGATTGGATGTTATTCTGCGTCGTTTTATTTTCTGACGCTTGCGTTGAACACCATGCCGATTGCGGTGGTTTATGCCACTTGGTCGGGGTTGGGGATATTTATGATCACTGTGTTTGGATATTTTGTGTTCCAACAATCCCTAGAATGGCGGGCGATCTTGGGATTGGTAATGATTGTCGGCGGGGTCATTTTGGTCAACACCTACGCCCCGCATAAGTAAATGCCGTAGTTAAATCGCTGTTTCAACCAAAACAGACGGCACCGCAAAGCGCCGTCCGTAAACATTTGAACTTAATTGTCTTTCTTCGACATCCGTTTGCGTTCGTGTGGGTCAAGGTAGCGTTTGCGCAGGCGGATGGATTCAGGTGTGACCTCGACCAATTCGTCATCATTGATATAGGCAATCGCCTCTTCCAATGAAAAATTGATATGTGGGGTCAGGCGCACCGCATCATCAGACCCAGAGGCGCGCACGTTGGTTAATTTTTTACCCTTGAGCGGGTTCACCTCAAGGTCATTGTCGCGGCTGTGTTCGCCGATGATCATGCCCTGATACACTTTGGCTTGTGGGCCGACAAACATACGGCCACGCTCTTCTAGGTTCCACAGCGCATAGGCCACCGCCTCGCCGTCTTCCATAGAAATCAACACCCCTGCGCGGCGCCCGGGGATTGGCCCCTTGTAGGGGGCCCAACCGTAGAACACGCGGTTCATGATGCCCGTGCCACGGGTGTCGGTCAGGAATTCGCCGTGATATCCGATCAACCCACGCGCAGGGACATGGGCAACGATGCGGGTTTTGCCCGCACCTGCAGGGCGCATTTCGGCCAAGTCTCCTTTACGTGCACCTGTGATTTTTTCGATCACGGCACCCGAATAATCATCATCCACATCAATGGTGACTTCTTCGATGGGTTCAAGGCGCTGACCGTCCTCTTCCCGCATCAAAACTTGGGGACGTGAAATTGACAATTCAAACCCTTCGCGGCGCATGTTTTCGATCAAAACACCCATTTGCAATTCGCCGCGTCCTGCAACCTCAAACGCTTCTCCACCTGGGGTGTCGGTGATTTTGATGGCCACATTGCTTTCGGCCTCTTTCATCAAGCGCTCACGAATGACGCGCGATTGCACCTTGCTGCCTTCACGTCCAGCAAGCGGGCTATCGTTGATGCCAAAGGTCACTGTGATGGTGGGAGGGTCGATGGGCTGCGCCTCAAGCGGTTCATCAACCGCCAATGCACAAAGAGTGTCGGAAACGGTGGCCTTGCTCATACCTGCGATGGTGACGATATCGCCTGGTGTTGCCTCATCAATCTCTTGCTGAGCCAAACCGCGGAAGGCCAAGATTTTGGTCACGCGGAACTGTTCGATTTTTTGTCCCACACGCGATAGCGCTTGGATTGTTGCGCCAACCTTCAGTGTTCCGCTTTCTACGCGGCCTGTCAAAACACGGCCGATGAAATTATCGCTGCCCAATGTCGTGGCCAACATGCGGAAATCTTCATCCTTGCGCTGCAACTGACGGGGCGCAGGGACGTGGTTCACGATCAGATCGAACAGGGCTGACAAATCCTTGCGCGGGCCGTCCAATTCATGATCTGCCCAGCCTGAACGGCCTGACGCATACATGTGTGGGAAATCCAACTGATCATCGGTGGCATCAAGTGCGGCGAACAAATCAAAACATTCGTCCAGCGCGCGATCCGATTCTGCATCGGGTTTATCAACTTTGTTCAACACAACAATTGGGCGCAATCCCATGGCCAGTGCTTTGGATGTCACGAATTTCGTCTGTGGCATGGGGCCTTCTGCGGCGTCCACCAATAGCACAACACCGTCCACCATGCTTAGGATACGTTCAACCTCGGCGCCGAAGTCCGCGTGACCTGGGGTGTCAACAATGTTGATACGCGTGTTTTTCCATTCAACAGACGTACATTTCGCCATGATCGTGATGCCACGTTCACGTTCCAAATCGTTGCTGTCCATTGCGCGTTCGGCCACAGCCTGATTTGCGCGAAAGGCGCCCGATTGTTTTAGAAGTTCGTCAACAAGGGTGGTTTTACCGTGGTCAACGTGCGCGATAATCGCGATATTGCGAAGTTCCATATGCAGGATTTACCTAAACTAGTGATGTTTGGGCACCGCGTATCCGCAAAATGGCTAAATTGCCAGACCCTATTGGGTCGCAGGGCAAGTTTCTTTGCCCTGCGGATATAATAAGTGGATTCAGTGGTTCAAATGAATGTTGAACGCAGATCGCAACGCGGTTTCCGTTTCAGGATCAAACCGCGCGTTTGAGGGTTCGCTTAGGATTGCTTCTTTGCGTTGTGTTGCATTGGCCAACAGATCGGGTTTTCCGTTTTCCACCCATTCCTTGGGGCTGCTGCGATCGCCAAGGGCAGGATAGATGTATTCCGTTTGCATGAGTTTTAGCGTTTGATCCGATCCCAGATAATGTCCCGGTCCTGTCAGGCAGGTTTCGCGGATGACCTCAAGGCTGACGCTGTCTTCGGTCACATCAATCCCCTTCACGCAGCGCAGCGCCTGACCGATGATATCATCGCCCAAGATCAGGCTTTCGTGACAGAACCCTAATAGGGATGCATGCATGCCCACGGATTCATACACCATGTTCAACCCCGTCAAACCCGCCATTAGGTTTGAATTCATTTGTTCCCACCCTGCTTGCATATCGGGCAGTTTCGCATCGGCAATCCCCGCCGCGGCTCCACCCGGAATTCCGTAGAATTGATGCATCTGGGCACATCCCGCCGTCAACAGGGCTTGTTCACCACTGCCCCCTGACATGGCACCTGTGCGCAGATCAGAAACAAATGGCCATGTTCCAAAGATTGCGGGATGCCCGGGTTTGATGGAATGCACGTAAACCAATCCTGCCAAACATTCGGCCACGGCCTGAACGATAGCACCTGCGATTGGGGCAGGAGCGGTTGCGCCTGCTTGTCCCGCGCTTAGCAACAAAACGGGCATGCCCGCCTTGATGCATTGCTCCATCACTTCGCAGCTTTCGGTGGCGAATTTCATCGGGGGCACAACAAAACAGTTTGAGTTGGACACAAACGGACGTTCGCGCCATTTATCTTCGCCGCCTGCCATGATGTGCAGCATTTCAATGGCATCTTTAACAAAGCTGGGCTCGGTAAAGGAGGTGCCGACGTGTTTTTTGGTTCCGCTACAGCAGGCATAGATCGTGTTCAAATCCATTTCGCGATTATCAAGGATATCGCGTGCCACCATGGGGCGCTGCAGAAAATGGATATTGTCCAGCCGATCCGCAATGCGGGCGGCGTCGTGCAGATCTTGTAATGTGCTATCGCGATAATTTTTTCCGTCCACATTCACCATGTGCACGGCTGCACCCGCGGTGCCGTAATGCACGCGCGTTCCGCCCAAACTTAGGTCATGTTTTGGATCACGACCATGTAATGTGATTTCACGGTTGGCTGACGCCAACGCATCTTCGACCAATGAACGGGGAAACCGCAGGCGTCCATCTTCGCCCAAAATCGCACCCGCGGCCGTCATGTAATCAATGCCGCTTTGTGGCGCTTCTGACAGACCAATTTGTTCCAGCGCGTCAAGGGCGGCTTGGTGAATACGCTCCATTCCTTCTTGGGTCAGGGGACGATATTGGCCCCCTTCTAAACCTGCGCGAACGGGGCGCAAATGTTCGGCAAGAGGGGCTGAGCGGGTTTGACGGCGGGCGTTTCTGCCGCCTGCGCGACGAGGAGTTTCTGATTTCATAGCGATGTATCCGATTGTTAGAGTGTTCTGAAGGGGAAAGGGTTCAGAACAAAACAGGCGCGCCACGTGCTGCGCGGCCACGGCAGGCGCCGATCACAACGATCACAAGCGTATGTTTAGATGTCATAGACTGCATGGTCACCTCGTGTGCTGCGCAATAGATGAGGTGAAGCAGTGGAATCGTCTAGCCGATTTGCGACCTATGTCGCATTTGGACTATTCTGTTTTGCAACCTTAATTTCCATAATCCGCCATTTTTTACAGGTGCAATATTGTATCTCGCTGTTGCGTTCGAAACTGTTGGCATCTTCCTCAATGATCTCTTGATAATCCACGTATACTCGACGTATTTCTTGTTGGCAGACGTGTTTTCGGCCGTTGAACCAACAGGTCGATTTTCCAGTAGGGCGTTCTTCGATGCGGGTGCGGTCACGGTCGCGCAATTCGATTTTTTCTCGAATTTTTTTTGTTCCGGATGGCGGCGCAGTAATTCTTGGTTTCTATATATTCTGGGGTGGAACAGGCGGATACTCAGAGTGCCACAAAGGGCATCCGTGGGTATTTCATCATGTCTCCTTACCTACCAAGGTTAGGTTAGGAGAGCCGTTGTGCCAGATCAAGCCGCTTTTTGGTCGCCAAATTCGTCTGGTTTATTTACGGGGGGCACAACATAACGCCATATAAGCCCTGCGCAACATGCACAATGACGCAGATCAAACTGTTCATGGTGTTGGGCGCGTTTATGATGGGATTGATCTATTTCCAAACAGAAAGCGCGATTTTGCTGGCCGCCCAGCTGCCTGCAACTGAGGTGAATGCGGGTATCATTGTTGTGTTGGGAACAGTTGGATTTGCTCTGCGGTATTATCAAATGAAATTAGCGCAGGCGCAAAATGAGTCAGACTTATGAATACTCTCGCAACGCGACGATGCGGTTGTTGATTTTCTTGTCATCTTGATAGGTTACGATTTCAATCGCGATCGTGTCGTTGACGCCAAAGATTGAACCACTCAGGCGTTCTGCAAGGCTCTTTAGTAATTTCATTGTGAGATCTCCTGTTTTCACAAGATAATTCGCAAACTTCGCGCCAAATGCAGATTTCAAGGAAATCTAAATGTCACTATAAGTATCGAAAATATAATTCTTATGGATGGGGCTTCCGGTCATTGGTATGCGGGGGGTTAACCTGAGGCCATAATTAGCGAATACCTACCTATCCAACTAAAGGTGGGCCCGATGGCACTAGCAGCAGTAGTTGAAAATCAAATTCGCATTTTGGTCGCAGATGATCATGAAATGATCTTGGATATTGCGCGGATGTATCTTGATCAACAGGGGGACACGTCTGTTGTGACGGTGATGGATCTGGATGCGGCCTTGGTTGCGTTTCGCGACGACGGGCCGTTTGACATTGTTCTGCTTGATTATCAAATGCCGGGTATGGACGGACTGGAAGGTTTGCAAAAAATGGTTGCACTTGCCGGTGATCGCCCTGTTGCGATCATTACGGGCAACCCGACACGCAAGCTGATGAACCAGGCGCTTGATGCCGGTGCGGCAGGGATTATTCCAAAATCACTTCCGATCCGATCCTTGGCAAATTCCATTCGATTTATCCATTCTGGCGAAATCTATATGCCGCTGCACCTAATGCAGGATGAGCCGAATAAGAAAGCCATTGATGCGGGGCCCTTAAGCGGTCGTGAGATGACAGTGCTTAGTCATTTGGGCGAGGGGCGCAAGAACAAGGAAATCGCAATGACACTGGGCCTCTCGGAAGGTACGGTGAAAATGCATGTGATGTCGATTTGCAAAAAATTAGATGCAACAAATCGCACGCAGGCTGTTGTGATCGCGCGCGATGTGGGGTTGTTGTAACTCTTAGTCCATTTGTTGCATGATCAAGGAATGTGCACGCTCAATCGCGGCGCGTTTGACTTGGGCACTGGCATGTTCGTCGGTGGCCAACTCGTAAAACTGCGCAAAGTCGATTTGAAATTCCTTGGCTTTATACCGCTCAACCGCCTGTTCAAATCCCGCCCTAGATGCGGAGGAGATGCATGTCATCAATGTTACAAATGCTGAAACAATAAAACATCGCATATTATTTCCCCGCCATCATGACCAGTTGCAGATACATCAGGCTTTTTTGTTTGCCCAAGCGGGTTGTTTCGTAAACCACAACTTTTGGACGGGTGACGCCCTCAGTTTCCAATTCGATCGTTACGTTTTGTGGCAAAAAAACAGTATAGCGCGCACACCTTAGTGGTCCAACATGAAATCCGTCTGGAATTCGCGGTCAATCCAACTGCGGGCCAGCGCACGGCCCAAGATGTCGGGTAAAAACCGCATCACCTCTTCGCTGCTGTCAAACTAAGTGCGCTTTTTCACCAGCTTGAACTCTTCCGGAGGCGTCTTTTTACGCCGTTTTGCGGGTTTGCTCATGGTAAAGTTATTTATCGCCCGAAGAATGGGTTACATGTCGTTCGCGTCTATCCGTTTATTTCGCCTCTTTGATCATTAACGACCCAATGTAACAGAATGTCAGCAAGGGACATGCCAAATAAAAAACGCCCGCCGTGTGCAGGCGCGTGTTTTAAGAAATTTGCAGCTGCGTTTATAGATACATCATGCCTGAGCGCGTTTGACATTTTGCAGAATTTTCAGAAAATTTTGCAAGCCAGAGCAGAATGAATGTGATGATACGTACGAACGTTTTCTGTCTCCTTATTTCAAGAAGGCAGTTTCAGGTTTCAGCGCTAGCGTAGTAGCCAGATAATCTGCATAACCGTTATGCAGGGAATGCAGATTATCGATTGTGTTGCTTAGAAAATGATCCAATAGAGAACAACAATAACCGCAACCGCGATCAACAATTTGGTGGTTCCCGACATGTCGCCCGCCTCTTGTGAGGCAGAGGCCGATGGGGCCGCTGATGCGGGTTCGGGTTTTGGGGCTGGTGCAGGTTCCGCCGCGGGTTCTGGATCTGGTGCGGCCACGAATTCTGGTGCGGCGCTTGGGGCAGCATCGGCGCTGTCTTGGGCAGGTGCCTGATATTTCCAATCCAAGGTGCGATTGGCCAAATCCTCTTGACCTGCAAGCGGCGTACTTGGTTTGATGCCTGACCCTTCACCTGATCCACCACCGGATTGCGCATCCAAGAGGGCGACCAATTCATCTTTTTTCAGGCTCATTGACGAGTCAACGCCAAGGGCTGTTAATTCCTCAACCAACTGAGCTTTGGTTTTTTTACTGTTTTGTGTCATTCCGTCTCTCCCCTGTTGTCTTTCGTTTTTTGACGGCTTCGTTTGGTTTTATAAACAGACGCTAACACGGATCAGAAATAAAACAATACGCGACTATGGTTGCATATGGGCGTTGATTTTGACGCAACACCGTTACCAAACTTCTGGATCAATGCCCTTTTCGGCGAGTTTGGAGAATTTATCCTGCAAATACCGTTGAAACGATTGTTTTTCATATTCACCTGTGAAGACGTATTCGAGCGATGACAAGTAATGAAACGGTTTCAGGTAGCCAGGCAGGCGAAACACCTCTTTGGCGGCACCCTCCGCGTTTCGCGTATAGATCAGTGTTGTTGGTGTAAAATGAATGCCCTGACTTTGGATCCAATCACGCTCTTCCATCGCTTCGCCGTCAAACCCAACCACTTCTCGTGCGCCCCATAGGTCCAACTGCAAAACCAGCGCATGTTTACCCAGATAATCGGTGATTTCGCTGCGTTTAAAATTTACCTCATGTAATTCGCGGCAATAGGGGCATCCAGACTGCTCAATCAGGACAACCAAAAATTTACCTTCGTCAGCGGCCTCGTGGACATCATCCGCCAATTCAAGGAAAGATTGATGAAACCAGGGTTGTTTATGTAAACCATCGTTTCCCACTTCGGCCAACACGGTTTGGGACAGCAAATACAGCAGCGCTGCGATGAACGGGAATAAACGCTTCATTTTCGCCTCCATTTTCACGAAACATACCACAAAATGGCATTTGCGTCATTCACGATGACGCGATGTCCCACTGGATAAGGGCAGGGCTGTGTTTTAGGCTGGACCATAAAAGAGGACTGCATGGATCAAACTGTCATTGATAAGATCAAAGCAAGCTTTGCGCGCCAAAGTTATATGACAACCCTTGGCGCCGCGTTGGATCACATTGGAAAAGGGTCAGTCAGCATTCGGGCCCCCATGTCGGACCATATCCTGCAACAACACGGGTTTGCACATGCGGGTGTTGCCTTTTCCATGGGGGATAGTGCGGCAGGCTATGCGGCACTGACATTTATGCCAGCCGAGGCTGAGGTTTTGACAACCGAAATGAAAATAAACCTGTTGGCCCCCGCCAGCGGGGATGTGATTATCGCCAAGGGCCGTGTGATTAAGGCGGGTCGCCGCCTGACAATCGTAGGGGCAGATGTTTTTGCCATTACTGGTGATCAAGAAAAACACATCGCAATTTTACAAGGCACCATGATTTCAAGCTAATGTGATGACATTTTGCCATTCTGCATCCTATATAAGGAAAAAGGGTGTAGAGATCGGAGTTTGTATGAGACTTATTTTCGTCGCGGGTTTTTCACTGCTGGCTTGGGTTCAGGCCGCAACAGCGGATCAGGCGCGTGTCGCGCAACTCTTTGATGCGCTGAATATGGATGAAATCATATCCATCATGCAAGATGAAGGCAAACTGGATGCCGCCGCCACGATTGAAATCTATGCAGAGCGTGCCGTTGATGACGAGGTCAAAGCACAAATTGATCGCATTTTCGATATAACGGAAATGCGGGTTGTGTTGATCAACCTGACATCGGAAAACATGAATGACGTACAAATCGCTGCGGCAACCGAATTCCTAAACAGCGATGTTGGCATGCGTGCGAACACCTTGGAAACAACGGCACGACGCGCCATTTCTGATGATCTGATCGAGGAATATGCACTGTCGCAATTTGACGATGCAAGCGAACTTCCTCGTTACAAACAGTTTCAGGATTTGATCACGACATTGGATTTGATTGATCAAAACACCTATGGCGCCATGGGCGCGCAGTACGTTTTCATGCGCCAATTGGGAGGGACAGAGGCGTTGGGATTAACCGATGATGCGATCACCGAACTTCTGATGGCCAGCGAAGAGGAGTTGCGTGTGGGGATTGCCGAATGGCTATACGGCTTTTTCAATATGGCCTATGCTCCGCTGAGTGATGCGGATTTGACAACCTATATCGCCTTTCAAAAATCGGATGCGGGTCAGGCGCTTAACCGGTCCTTATTTGCGGGCTTTAATGAACTAAGCGTGCGGCATGCCCAAAAAATGGGGGCGATGGTCGCGGAATTGTTGCAAGTGCGGGATTTATAAGCCCCACGCGTGTTGACATTTTCCATGCCTCCTTACATAAGCGGGGTCTCGATGGCGGGGATTCCCCGCCTTTCTTTATAACATACGTCCGCAAGGACGCGCAGTTTGGGGCGATGCAGCCTGCATCACAACACCTGACTTCAGGGGCCGAAAAACGCGGAAACGAAAAGGAAAGACGCATGTTTGCTGTCCTAAAGACTGGCGGTAAGCAGTACAAAGTTCAATCGGGCGATTTGCTTCGTGTTGAAAAATTGGCTGCCGACGCAGGTGAAACAGTTCAATTCAATGAAATTCTAATGCTTGGCGGGGATGTACCCGTTGTTGGTTCTCCGCGCGTTGATGACGCGGCAGTGCAGGCCGAAGTGATCGATCAGATCAAAGGCCCAAAGACAATCAACTTTGTTAAGCGTCGTCGTAAGCACAGCTCGCAACGTACAAAAGGCCACCGTCAACAACTTACATTGTTGCGCGTGACTGACATCCTATCTTCTGGCGCAGATGCATCTGGCATTAAAGCAGCAGTAGGCGCAGGTTCAGTTGCCTCAGCGGCACCTGTTGCAGCGGCAAAACCAGCAGCAAAAGCCAAAGCAGCAGCACCTGTTGCAGCGGCAAAACCAGCAGCAAAAGCCAAAGCAGCAGCACCTGCAGTAGCAGGCGCAGATGATCTGAAGCAACTTTCAGGCGTCGGCCCAGCTCTTGAGAAAAAGCTACACGCAGCAGGCGTAACATCATTTGCGCAAATTGCAGCGTGGACAGACGCCGATGTAGCTGCTATGGACGAGAAACTGTCGCTCAAAGGCCGTACCGAGCGTGAAGGTTGGATCGCTCAGGCCAAAGAATTGGCAAACTAAGGAGACGAAGGAATGGCACATAAGAAAGCAGGCGGTTCATCCCGTAACGGTCGCGACTCAGCTGGTCGTCGTCTTGGCGTAAAAATCTTTGGTGGTCAGGCTGTCATCCCAGGCAACATCATCGTGCGTCAGCGCGGCAATAAGTGGTGGCCAGGTGAAGGCGTAGGTCAAGGTAAAGACCACACGCTATTTGCAACAGTCGAAGGCCAAGTGAAATTTCACAAGGGTTTAAAAGGCCGTACATTTATTTCAGTACTTCCGACAGCGGAGGCCGCTGAATAAGCCGAAAACCGAAAAGTTTAGTTTTCAAAAAGGGGATCGGCAAAGCGCCGGTCCCCTTTATTTTTTTATTAACCAATGTTGGTGCAGCTAGGGTCACATCCAACAAAACGAAACTGGAAATGACAGATGTATGTCGCAGTCACATCATTGGCGGCTTTCGCCTTTAGCCAGATCGCAACGCCGGGACCGGCGAATATGGCGATGTTGGCCGCGGGTGCGCGTCTGGGGTTTCGCGCGGCATTTCCGTTTATGTTTGGTGTGTTGCTGGGCAAACAATTGATCATCTGGCCTATTGGCTTTGGTCTGATGGAATTGGCCACTCAAGTGCCGCTTTTGTTTTTGACACTTAAATACATTTCGGCGGTCTACATTATATGGCTTGCTTGGCGTGTGGCGAATATGCGGTTGAACGTGGATCAGGATCCTGTTGGCTTGGGGTTTCGGGCAGGATTGTTCGTGCATCCCCTTAATCCCAAAGCATGGATGATGATCACCTACAGTTTTTCCAATTATGTGGCTGTGGATGCTCCTGTTTGGATCGCCACGGCGTGGATTGCGGGCACATTGTTCGTAATACAGGCGATTTGCCACCCAATTTGGACCTTTTTCGGCGATCGTATCGCCAAAACTATAATAGGCACCCCCTTTGAACGTTATTTGATGTGGGGGTTGGCAGGATTGACCGTTGCGTTTGTTCTGTTTGCTCTTTTAAGAGGAGAACTTTGATATGAAACTTGATGCGATCACAACACAGCCTGTTGTTGAAACCGCGCGCTTTGTGCTGCGTCCGTTGCGCCGCTCTGATGCGGGGTTGATTGAGTTTTACACAAAGGACGAACGCGTCGCCCGTCAAACGACGACGATCCCGCATCCTCTGCCTCCGGGGGCGACAGAAACCTTTATCAATCGGTGTTTATCGGTTGAGCGGGACGAAGATGTCTGGGCCATTGATGCAAGCGCCGCAGGCTGGTCCGAGGTGGTCGGGTTGGTCAGCCTTGAACGCCTCAGCCGCAACCAATCCGAATTGGGGTATTGGGTGGCGCCTGCGTTTTGGAACCAAGGCGTCGCATCCGAGGTATCCGCCGCGATCATTGAGGCCAACCCAATGGAAAACGACACGATCTTTGCCGCCGTGTTTCAGGATAATCCCGCCTCTGCGCGTGTGTTGACAAATTGCGGATTTGAATATGTCGGCGATGCCGAGGCCTTTTCCGTTGCAAGGAACGCCAAGGTCGCGACATGGACATATATTCGTAAGTTTACCTAAGGCGTCATAATGTTGATACGCACAGCACATATTTCACCACGAGGATCCGTTTTTGGCACGCTGATGGCGTGACCGATGTGCAAAATGTAGCGATATTTGCGATAACGAAAACATGTATTTTCACACTCTAAGGTCGCCATGTTTGGGCGATCACCCGTGGTGGCGATGTGATTGGCATGATTGGAATTGATCCTACCCTTGGATATTGGATAGCAAAAGAACATTGGGGGAATGGGTACATGTCCGATGCGGTTGATGCGTTGATGCATTATCTGTTCCAACGCTATCCAATCGAAAAAATTAGTACTTACGCCAATCTGGACAATATTGGATCGCAGCGGGTTTTAAAGAAGTGTGGATTTCAAAATGTTGGGGAAGAGGATCAAAAATCCCCCGCGCGGGGCACCATAGACCGCGTCTATCGATTTGACGCTCTCGTACGTAACACGAACGCATGCAGGCTTGTTCCTGCGCGGGTTTTGACATATGCCACCAAGAGACTAGACTTAGAGGCATTACTATGAAATTCCTAGATCTGACCAAAGTCTACATACGCTCGGGATCGGGCGGGGGCGGAGCGGTCAGTTTTCGCCGCGAAAAATTCATCGAATATGGCGGCCCCGATGGGGGCGACGGCGGCAATGGCGGATCGGTTTGGGCCGAGGCGGTCGAGGGGTTGAACACTCTGATTGATTTTCGTTATCAACAACACTTTTTCGCAGACAACGGTCGCCCTGGCATGGGATCACAACGTTCGGGCGCGAATGGCGAAGATAAGGTTTTATACGTCCCTGTTGGAACTGAAATTTTGGACGAAGATCAGGAAACATTGATCGCGGATTTAACGACCGTGGGCGATCGTGTTTTGTTGGCCAAGGGCGGCAATGGTGGTTTTGGAAACCTGCATTTCAAATCCTCGACCAACCAAGCACCGCGACGCGCAAATCCGGGGCTTGAGGGAATTGAGCGCACCCTTTGGTTGCGTCTGAAACTGATTGCGGATGCGGGCCTATTGGGGTTGCCGAATGCGGGCAAATCTACGTTTTTGGCCGCAACATCCAATGCGCGTCCTAAAATTGCGGATTACCCATTCACCACGCTTTATCCAAATCTGGGTGTGGTTGGCATTGACAACGTCGAATTTGTCGTGGCCGATATTCCAGGCCTGATCGAGGGCGCGAGCGAAGGCCGCGGTTTGGGGGACCTCTTCTTGGGGCACGTAGAACGTTGTGCGGTGCTGTTGCATTTGGTGGATGGAACCTCAGACACCTTTCTTGAGGATTACAAAACCATCATTGGCGAATTGGAAGCCTATGGCGGTGAATTGGCGCAAAAGCCGCGCATCACCGTTTTGAATAAGGTTGACGCACTAGACGAAGAAGAGCGCGACTATTTCAAAGATGAATTGCAACGTGTCAGTGGGGGTTCCGTCCTATTGATGTCGGGTGTCAGCCGCGAAGGAACGGATACAGTGTTGCGTGCCCTTCGTGCACAGATTGATGACACACGCCTGCGTGAGAAGAAATCGCAAGAGGAGCCACAGAAATGGCAACCCTAAGCGGGGCAAAACGGCTTGTGGTGAAAATCGGATCTGCGCTTTTGGTGGATCAACGCACGGGCAAATTGCGCCAAGATTGGTTGAAGACATTGGCCGCAGATGTTGCAGCCCTTAAGGCCGCCGGCAAAGATGTTGTGTTGGTTTCGTCGGGCTCAATCGCATTGGGGCGGGGTGTATTGGGTCTTCCCCTTGCATCCCTACCGCTTGAGCAAAGTCAGGCCGCCGCAGCCGTTGGTCAAATCCAATTGGCCCGCGCCTATGAAGAGGTATTGGAACCTCATGGCATTACAACTGCACAGATTTTGGTTACGCTTGAGGATAGCGCAGACCGCCGCCGTTATTTGAATTCACGTGCAACAATGGAAACCCTGCTATCGATGGGCGTGGTTCCGATTGTGAATGAAAATGACACGGTCGCCACAGATGAAATTCGTTATGGTGACAATGACAGATTGGCGGCCCAAGTTGCGGTAACGGTTGGGGCGGATGCCTTGGTCCTGTTGTCAGATGTGGATGGGTTTTATTCGGCCAATCCTAACTTGGACTCAACGGCCAAACGTTTTGACGTAATTGACGTCATCACCCCTGAGATTGAGGCGATGGCAGGTGATGCGGGATCAGGATTGTCCAAGGGGGGCATGAAAACCAAATTGATGGCTGCGAAAACCGCCACCGCCGCGGGATGCGCCATGTTGATCACCGAAGGATCGCGCCTAAACCCATTGTCCGCGATTGATCAGGGTGTGCCCAGCACATGGTTCACCGCCGTTTATGATCCGCAGCGCGCGCGGAAAGGGTGGATTTCATCCATGAAGCCGATGGGCCGCATTGTTGTGGACGCAGGTGCTGAAACCGCGCTGAGCAAGGGCAAAAGCCTGCTGCCTGCGGGCGTGACAGGTGTTGAAGGTGAATTTTCACGCGGGGATGCAGTGGTGATTTGTTCAGCCAGCGGTCAGGAATTGGTCCATGGCATTTCCGCCTATCCATCGGATGAGGCACGCGCCCTGATGGGGCGCAATACCAAAGATATAGAAGAAATTTTGGGGTATCCGGGCCGCGCGGCCTTGGTACACCGCGATGACATGGCAACATAAGGAATAAGGGTGTGAGCGATCTTGGACAGCAGATGAACGAAATGGGCGCACGTGCACGTGCAGCGGCGTCAGTGTTGGCCTATGCATCGCCGGAGGCCAAGACCAAAGCACTACTGACTGCTGCCGATTCAATGGTTGCCGCGACGGATCATATTATTGCCGAAAATGCCAAGGATTTGGATTTTGGACGTGAAAAGGGCCTAACAGATGCCATGATGGACCGTCTGATGTTGGACGCGGATCGCATCACGGCCATGGCCGAGGGGCTTCGCACCATTGCGGGGCAGGACGATCCTGTGGGAGAAGTGATCGCAGAATGGGATCGACCCACGGGCCTTCATATCCGTCGTGTGCGCACCCCCCTTGGCGTGATCGGCGTAATTTATGAAAGCCGCCCCAACGTCACGGCGGATGCGGGGGCCTTGTGCCTGAAATCTGGAAATGCCGTCATTTTGCGCGGTGGCTCTGAAAGCCTGCACAGCGCTGCGGCCATTCATGCCTGTTTGGTGCAAGGGTTGCAGGCCGCAGGCCTACCCGAGGACGCCGTTCAAATCGTACCCACCCGAGATCGCGCCGCGGTTGAGCATTTGTTGAAGATGACAGAATTTGTGGATGTCATCGTTCCCCGCGGTGGCAAAGGGTTGGTGGGATTGGTCCAACGCGAAGCGCGCGTTCCCGTTTTTGCCCATCTTGAAGGGATTGTGCATATCTACATTGATAAATCTGCGGATCCACAGAAAACCATGGATGTGGTCCTGAATTCAAAAACTCGGCGCACAGGGATATGCGGTGCAGCAGAGTGTTTGTTGATTCATCAGGATATTTTGGACACCTTGGGCCGTGATGTTTTGCGCGCGTTAATGGGGGCTGGCGTTTCGGTGCGCGGGGACGCCGCCATCGCAAAATTAGATAACGTTGTCCCCGCTTTGGACACGGATTGGGGCACAGAGTATTTGGACAGCATCATTGCCGCCAAGACCGTTGCCAATGTGGACGCGGCGATTGAACATATCCAAACCTACAGCTCTGCACACACAGAATGCGTGATGTGCGAAGATATGGCCGTGCGTGACAAATTCTTCGAACGAATTGATAGCGCAATCCTGATGCACAATGCCTCGACCCAATTCGCCGACGGGGGTGAATTTGGAATGGGCGCAGAAATTGGCATTGCGACTGGTAAAATGCATGCTCGCGGCCCTGTCGGGGCCGCGCAGCTTACATCGTTTAAATATCTGGTCGAAGGAAACGGAACTACCCGCGCCTAAAGAACAGGATTGTGAGTGTTTCGCGGTGATTGAATTCCACCGCGAACCCATAGGCACCTGCAATGTTGGGTATCCGATGGAATTGCACGACCGCCGGGGCAGGGAGCACGCCTGGCTCAGAGGAAAGCCGCTCCCATCCAGGGTGGGCAACGGTTGGTCGTTCGCTTGTGGCTGTGATCTTAATGTTATCTGAGTCTGCCACGACATCAATTGTCCCACCAAGTGTCAACTGCCGTTCCACGCACATCAACCTCATATTAATCAACTGCGCCCATGTTCGGGATCGCACTCTCAAGATGCCAGTGCAGATCAAAACGGGGTGTAGTGTAAATGGCATCGGCCGTACTTTGAACCTTTGGTGCATCCATCATCTGGTCCGTTTGATAGGTGCCAAAGGCCACGCGGAAAAATTCAATGCGCTCGCGCATCCTTATAACTGTCGTGTATCAGCGCCATTTCAGGGCTTTTGACATCAAGGCTTGCGGTCATTGAAATAAGCTCTAAACCATTTTGTATCGCACCAATTGGACTGATTATGTCGTGACAGATGCGAGACGCAACAATGTTTGAGATGTCCAGTGCCATTACTGGCCTCCGCTTAAGATAGGATTTAGGGTGATGGAAGATTTGAACGCACATTTGGAACCAGGCATGCTGGTGTGCCATCCCCAAAAACCTGAATGGGGCATCGGACAAGTGCAGTCACGCATAAATGGCAAAATTACCGTTAATTTTCGGGACCACGGCAAGGTTGTCATTGACGGAACCCTTATTATGTTAGAGCTTTCATTAACAGCCGAAAGATGAAAATATATTGAAAAAACATCTTATAATTGTTTTTTCAATGGTGTGATTTGTGTCATTGCTTGCCAAGCAGGGATCGACTGGTTAGATACTCGCAGAACCAAGGGAAAGCGGGTTGTATGACACAATCATCACCACAGTTCCGCGTGAAACTTGCGCAAACTGAAGATGAGTTGCGTGCGGCGCAACGACTTCGATATGATGTCTTTGTTGTGGAATTGGGGGGATCGGGCGATATGGTCGATCATGAGGCCCGATTAGAACGCGACGCCTTTGATCCGTTTTTCGATCATCTGATACTTTACGACGATGCGCTTATCCATGAGGGGTATTCCACCGTTGTTGGGGTCTATCGCCTACTGCCCCAAGAGGGGGCCGCGAAAATCGGACGGTATTATTCCGAGGATGAATATGATCTGACACCTCTACGTCAATCGGGAAGGCGCCTTTTGGAACTTGGGCGATCCTGTTTGCACGCGGATTACCGTGGTGGCACGGCGATGTATGTTCTTTGGCAGGCCTTGGCGGATTATGTAATTGAACGCGATATTGAAATCCTGTTCGGTGTTGCCAGTTTTCATGGCATAAATATCGCGGATATCGCCGCACCGCTTAGCATGCTGTATCATCGTCATCTTGCCCCCCCTGAACTGCGTGTGCACGCACAGCCACATTCGGCACAAACGATGAACCTGATTTCAGAGGCGGATTTAGATCGCAAGGCAGCGATGCTGGCAGTACCTGCATTGATTAAGGCCTATCTGCGTCTAGGCGGTGTTGTGGGGGCGGATGCCTTTGTCGATCGCCGGTTTAATACAACAGATGTATGTTTGATTATGGACACCGCGAAAATGAACGAAAAGCAGCGAAATCTATATGCACGATCCTAATACACCTGACTGGACAGAAGAGCTTGAACCAAAGCTCTCTGATATTTCGATCCTCGGCTGGTGCCTTGTGGCAATCCGTGCTGTTTTGATGCTCTTGATCATTTTGGTTGGGATTGTGTTCCTGTTCATCGCGCGTGGGGTGGAACGCCCCTTTGTTGGGCCCCGCCGTCCAATCAGTGGTCAGGTGGTGAATTGTGTCTGTCGCATTGGCGCGCGCGCGATTGGATTGCGTATGTCGGCGCGCGGGACACCCATGACGCATCCTGGTGCGGTTGTGGCTAATCACTCATCTTGGTTGGATATCATCGTTCTGAACGCCGCGAAGCGCGTGTTTTTTGTCTCCAAAGCTGAGGTGTCCAGTTGGCCTGGGATCGGGTTTTTGGCAAATATCACAGGCACGGTATTTATTCGCCGCGAACGTCGCGATTCAAAATTGCAAAAGGATTTGTTTCAAACGCGGTTGTGTTTAGGACATAAATTGTTGTTCTTTCCCGAAGGAACATCCACCGACAGTCTGCGGGTCTTGCCGTTTAAATCGACACTCTTCGCGGCGTTTTTTGAGCCCGAGCTGAAGGATAAAATTTACATCCAAGCGGTGACTGTAAATTATCATGCTCCAAAAAATCAGGATAAGCGGTTTTATGGTTGGTGGGGTGAAATGGATTTTGGCACCCACATGATTCAATCCCTTTCGGCACTCCCGCAAGGACAAGTAGAGGTCGTGTTTCACGAACCACGCGCGTTGAAACAGTATGACAGCCGCAAAGTATTAGCTGCGGATTTGGAACAAGACGTGCGCAGCGCGCATGTATTTGATGGGAAATACTAGGCGCGCGCTGCAAGTAATGTGGTCAGGGTCTCGGCGGGGCTATCTGTTCCCCAAATTTCATCCCCAAAAGCCAAGAAATCTGTAACAGGTGTGATTTGACGCACGATTTCGGCGCTCAGGCCGCCCTCGGCCACGATAGGTACCTCGATCATCTCGCTCCACCATGCAAACAAGTCGTGTTCTGCCAATGTGCCATCGCCCAATGCTGCCCCGCTTAGGGGGCCAAAGCTCACGTATTCTGCGCCGGCTTCGCCCGCGATTATTCCGTCATGGCGTGATGCGCCGCAATAGGCGCCGACAATGGCTTCATCCCCCAATTCTTTGCGGGCTTTGCGCAAATTGCGCGCACCATCGGGAAAATGCACGCCATCCAACCCCAAACGTTCCACCATCAACACATGGCTGTCGATCACAATGGCCACATCCCGCGCATGGCAAACTTCGCGCAGGGCATCGCCCGCCTTAAGGATGCGGGTTTCATCTCGGGTGGCCATTGCCATACGCACACAGGCCACAGGATGGGCATCCAAAACACGCGCGAGATCGTCGCAAAGTACCGTTTGATCGAAATCGGACGGTGTAATCAAATAGGTTTGTGGAAGCTCGTCTTGCGCCATCTTGGGATCCTTGGATATTTCTGCGCCCTTTTAGCGTGGAAAAACGCGCTTGACCATGGGCCTTGGTGAAAATGGACTTTCTTCTTGGGCAGGCATGACTTAAATCACGCCCAAACACAGCGGAGGTTTTCATGCTATCTTCACATCCACAACCAAGTGTCGTTTTGGTGCGCCCCCAGATGGGCGAAAATATTGGTGCTGCGGCGCGGGGGATGTGGAATTTCGGATTGGACCGTATGCGGGTCGTTGCCCCCCGCGATGGGTGGCCCACCAGTCAAAAGGCCGTCGCCATGGCCAGTGGGGCAGGGCGTTTGTTGGATGAGGCAGGTCATTTTGATCGGGTCGAAGGTGCGTTGAGCGATGCCCATTTCGTGTTGGCCACAACGGCGCGGCCACGTGGGTTGACGAAACCTGTCCTAAGCCCTGAAGAGGCTATGCGCCAAGCGGCAGAGCGTATCGCGCGTGGTGAAAATGTGTCGATCATGTTTGGCCCTGAACGTTCGGGCCTTGAAAACGAAGAAATTGCGCAGGCAAACGCCATTGTCAGCGTGCCTGTAAACCCTGATTTTCCCTCCCTAAACCTTGCGCAATGTGTGCTTTTGTTGGGGTATGAATGGCGTCGCGCCACACAAGCCATTCAGGCCGAAACCATGGAAATGGCCAAAACCGAATGGGCCGAAACAGGTGAAATTGAAAAACTGTCCGAGCATTTTGAAACAACCTTGGATCTGGCAGGGTTCTTTTTCCCAGAGGCAAAAGCAGAGGGCATGAAAACCAATTTGCGCAATCTATGGTCGCGCATGCCATTAACCCGATCAGACGTGCAAATTTTTCACGGGATGATGCGTCAAATGGTGCGTTGGAAAAACCATGATGGGGATTGAAAAACCCACCCCGAAACCCTAGCCTTAAGCTAACAATAAAAGGCATAATCAGATGAGCACGAAACGCACAATTTTTGAAGATGTCAGTGAAAAATCAACCGACGCGCAGCCGCATGTCGGAGTGATTGATCAGGGTCAGAATACGGGCGCCCGCGCGGCGATCCGCGCATGGATGATCCTCTTATTCCTATTGGTTTGGGCGATGATTTTGGTCGGCGGTTTGACGCGATTAACCGACAGCGGTCTGTCGATCACAGAATGGCGCCCGCTGACGGGTGCCTTACCGCCCATGAATGATGCAGCGTGGTTGGTTGAATTTGAAAAATACAAACAAATTCCCGAATACCAATTGCAGAACATGGGCATGTCCATGTCTGAATTTAAATTCATCTACTGGTGGGAATGGGGCCATCGTCAACTGGGCCGCTTCATTGGACTGGTCTGGGTGCTTGGATTTGCGTTCTTATTCTTAACCAAAAAAATCCCAACGGGTTGGACGCCTAAATTGCTGTTATTGGGGGCCTTGGGTGGTTTGCAGGGGGCCATTGGTTGGTGGATGGTTTACAGTGGATTGGGTGGTGAGATGTTGGATGTCGCCTCGTATCGTTTGGCGACACACCTTGGTTTGGCCTTTGTCATACTTGGGTTCATCACTTGGTTTGTTCTGCAAATTTCAAATAGTGATAAAGATTTGCTGCAACGCCGTCGAGGGCGTGAGGCGAAATTGTTTTCCATGTCTACTGGCGTGATGCATTTCGCATTTCTGCAAATCTTCATCGGCGCATTGGTCGCGGGCATTGATGCTGGGCGTAACTATGTGGATTGGCCGCTGATGGCGGGCGGATTTTTCCCACCCTTTATGTTTGAATTGGAACCGCTTTGGCGCAACTTCTTTGAAAACGACGGGACTGTTCAATTTATCCACCGTATCGTGGCCTATCTGTTGTTCATTTATGTGATCATTGTGTGGCGCCGTTCGCGTCAGTCAGGCAATGATAAGGTGCGCTTTGTCTTTAACGTTGTGCTCACAGTCACGTTTTTTCAGGCGGTTTTGGGCATCGTTACGGTGATGTATTCATCGCCCATGGAAATTGCGATTTTCCATCAATTTGGTGCGATTGTTTTGTGGGTGTCGATCCTATGGGCGAAATTCGTATCAGGCTATCCACCTGAACAATCAGTACGGATTTAAGTAATGAGCACACCCTTTGATGCATTGCTGGCCTATCAACGTCAAAGCGAGGCGTTGGGGCGCATCGCGCAGCTACTTGGATGGGATCATGAAACAGTGATGCCAGCGGGTTCTGGGGATGACCGATCCGAACAGATGGCCGCATTAGCAGGGGTCCTCCACGCGCGCGGCAGTGGTGCGGAACTTGGCGATCTATTGTCTGTGGTTGATCCCGATCAGTTGGCAGGCACCGAACGGCGCATATTCGATTTGATCCAAACAGATTTCATGCGCCGCCAAAAAGTGCCTCAGGATTTGGCGGTTGCGCTTGCGCGCATTACGTCAAAATCGCATCGCGCCTGGACCGAGGCCAAGGCCGCGGATGATGTGTCAATCTTTTTGCCTATGTTGAGCGAGGTTGTGAACCTGGCCCGTCAAAAGGCCGAAGTTTTGGCCGACGAAAACACACCACTTTATGACGCGCTGTTGCAGGATTATGAACCTGACGGGCACAGCGCCGAGATCACAGAGATTTTTGACAATCTGCGCCCCCATCTGGTGGATCTGCGTGCCGAGGTGTTAGAGCGTAATCAATCCGTGTCCCTGTCTGGCCATTTCCCTATGGAACAGCAACGTGCACTAACGGATCGTGTGGCCCGTGTATTTGGCTATGACATGGATCGGGGGCGCATTGATGTGGCTGTGCATCCGTTTAGTTCGGGCAGCGGCAATGATGTTCGCATCACAACGCGTTATGACGAAACAAACCCATTGGATAGCCTCTATTCTACAATCCATGAAGTGGGGCATGCGACCTATGAACAAAATGTGGATCAGATCTATAATTTCACGCCCCTGGGCAATGGATGTTCCATGGCTATCCACGAAAGCCAAAGCCGTATTTACGAAAACCAACTGGCCCGTTCGCGGCCCTTTACCGATTGGTTGTTTAGCCAGATGAAAGATGCCTTTGGCGATCTGGGTGTTTTAGATGCGGATGGGTTTTACCGCGCGGTGAACAGCGTTAAAAATGGATATATCCGAACCGAAGCGGATGAGTTGCAATATAACCTGCACATCATGTTGCGCTATGATTTGGAACGCGCGTTGATTGCAGGTGATTTGATGGTCAACGATCTTGAGGCGGCATGGAATGATCGTTTCCGTGCGGATTTCGGGTATGCGGTCCCCAAGGCATCGTTGGGCATGTTGCAGGATATTCATTGGTCAGAGTGTTTGATTGGGTATTTCCCAACCTATGCCATCGGCAATATCTATGCGGCCTGTTTGCGCGAGGCGATGTTGAAAGATGCGCCAAATGCCATAGATGAATTGGCCGAGGGGCGCACAGATACCGCGCGCACTTGGTTGCGCGAAAACGTGCAGCAACACGGGCGTCGATATAAGGCCCAAGAGGTCATTGAAAAGGCGACCGGTCAGGCAGCCTCATCAGAACCATTTGTGCGCTATATCCGCGAAAAATTTGCCGAACTTTGATAATTGCAATCTGTGAAAGCCCTGCTCAATCCAATCCAGCGTATCTTTGATGATCTGATCGGTTTTGCGGGTGTGGTGATAGCAGGCCCAAACGGGCAAGGATTGTTCAGGGATGTGCTCCATGAAATCAAGGCGTGCGAAACGCTCTGCATAGCGCGACGGGAGTAGAGCTGCGCAAGCAGAGGTTCGCATCACCTCAACCGTCATATCCAGTGAATGCAGCGTGAATTGCGGCATGTCCCCAAATTCTGCAAAAATATCTGATGTTTCAACGGCTGCATCGACTCCATGTGCCGTTGCAATCCAGCCTGTTGCTGGGGCCTCTAGCAACACGTTGCGATAGGCCCGCACGCATAGGTCCACCATCTATTTGCGGATAATCCGTCCCTCGGTCGGGGCAACATGAGTTAGGATGATATCCGTTTCACCATAGGCAAGGCTTACTTGGCGAGAGCTGAGTGTCAAATTCAAGTTATGATAGTTTTGCGGAAAACTTGTGATGGTTTGCACAAGTTTTGCCTTCAACGTCGCTTCGTTTGCTTTGATACGCAAGATTTGGGTTTTCTGCTGTTCCATGGTTTCTGTCGCCGCACGTGAAATACGATCTTCGATCCGCACGGCGATTTGGGCCAATTCGCGTCCCATGTCGGTTGCGCGTCATTGCGTATTGTCACGTAGGAATATGGGTTCACCGGCCGCTTCCGTCAGGCGATCAATGCGCCGCGAAACTGTGGCCGTATTGGTGCCAAGAGCACGCGCCGCAGCAGTCATTGCTTGATACCGCTCTAGCGCAAGGCAAAACTTTAAATCGTCTCAATTTTGCATATGACACCTCATTCAATTTGTTCGGTTTGGTTAAGTACCAATATATTACCAAAAAAAGCAGAGGTCTCTCACCCCTAGGGATAAGTATGGAAAACACGACGAAAGTTATAAAAAACTCATTCGTATCAATGAACGGATCAATGAAAAACTTTAGTCCGCATTTGGGTGTACTAAAGTGCGGAGTGATGGGGATTATGCGGTTTGATCACCGTCGATTACCTCGGCATCGTCTTCACCTTGATCTGCGATCCATGCAACAGAGACGACCGTTTCATCCGTTCCAGTGTTAAACACACGTACCCCGCCTGCAGAGCGTGAGCGGAATGAAATGCCGTCCACAGGGACGCGAATGGATTGACCCTTGGATGTGACCAACATGATCTGGTCCTGCATCTCAACTGGGAAGGAGGCCACGATTTCACCGCCGCGCATTGCCTTGTCCATGGCTGCAACGCCCATGCCGCCGCGTCCACGTACGGGATAATCATGGCTTGATGACGTTTTGCCTGATCCACCCTTTGTGATCGTTAGGATTAGGTTTTCAGCCGCTGACATTTCTGCATAGCGTTCTTGGGAAATTGTCGTGTTTTCGCTGACGCCTTCTTCGTCGCTGCTGCCTTCTTCATCTACCATGCCCGCAATTGCGCGGCGCATTTTCAGATAGGCAGAGCGTTCGTCCGATGTCGCATCGAAATGGCGAATGATTGACATGGACACAACTCGGTCCTCACCGATTAGGCGAATACCCCGTACACCCGTTGATTTACGCCCCTTGAACACACGCACGTCTGTGGTAGAAAAGCGGATCGCACGACCCGAATTTGTGAACAGCATCACATCATCATCTTCACCTGCAATACGCGCATTGACCAATTCGATCCCCTCGGGCAGGTCCATCGCGATTTTGCCGTTTGAACGGACATTTGTGAAATCTGACAATGCATTTCGGCGAACGTCGCCCGCGGATGTGGCAAAGATAATTTGTAGGTTGTCCCATTCCTCCTCGGGCACATCCACGGGCATAATCGCCGCGATGGACACACCAGTTGGGATGGGTAGGATATTCACAATGGCCTTGCCTTTGGCTGTACGACCGCCCTGTGGCAGGCGCCATGTTTTCAGTTTATAGGCCATCCCGTCAGTGGTGAAGAACAACAGTTGCGTATGCGTGTTGGCCACAAATAGGGTTGTGACCACATCCTCGTCCTTGGTTTGCATCCCCGATAGGCCCTTACCGCCACGACGCTGCGCACGGAAATCGGCCAAGGGTGTGCGTTTGATGTATCCACCTGAGGTGACAGTCACGACCATATCTTCGCGCTCGATCAGGTCCTCATCTTCCATGTCGCCGGACCATTCAACGATCTCGGTGCGGCGGGGCACTGCGAATTGCTCTTTCACCTCTTCCAACTCGGTACGTATGATGCCCATGATACGATCGCGCGACGCCAGGATTTCCAAATATTCGCGGATTTTGCCCGCCAATTCTTGGAGTTCATCGGTGACTTCTTTGACGCCGATCTGCGTCAAACGCTGCAGGCGTAATTCAAGGATCGCGCGGGCCTGTGTTTCAGATAGGTTATATGTCCCATCCTCATTTATTGTATGCGTTGGATCATCGATCAGTTGGATGTATTCCGCAATGTCATGTGCGGGCCAACGGCGCGTCATCAATTTTTCACGCGCATCTGCGGCATCTGCTGATCCGCGGATTGTGGCCACGACCTCATCCACGTTTGACACAGCAACCGCCAAACCACACAGAACGTGACTGCGTTCACGCGCTTTGCGCAATTCATAGGCCGTGCGGCGGGCAACAATCTCTTCACGGAAATCGATAAAGTTGGTCAGGAAGGTGCGCAGGGTCAGTTGCTCTGGTCGTCCACCGTTCAAGGCCAACATGTTACAGCCAAAGGATGTCTGCATCGGCGTAAAGCGATACAGTTGGTTCAATACAACCTCGGCCGTCGCATCGCGTTTTAATTCGACAACAACACGCACACCATTGCGATCAGATTCGTCTTGAACATGTGCAATGCCTTCGATCTTTTTCTCGCGTACTTGTTCGGCGATTTTTTCAATCATCGAGGCTTTGTTAACCTGATAGGGGATTTCATCGATCACGATGGCATAGCGATCTTTGCGGATTTCTTCGACACGTGTTTTTGCGCGAATGATCACGCTGCCGCGTCCTTCGATATAGGCTTTGCGCGCGCCTGATCGGCCCAACATGATCCCGCCTGTGGGGAAATCGGGGCCAGGGACGTATTGAATTAATTCTTCGGATGACAGATCGGGATTGTCGATTAACCCCAATGTAGCATTAATCACTTCACCCAGATTGTGGGGTGGGATGTTGGTGGCCATGCCCACGGCAATACCACCCGCCCCATTGACCAGCATATTCGGGAACCGCGCAGGCAAAACCGTTGGTTCCTGATCTTTACCGTCATAGTTGTCTTGGAAATTGACAGTATCCTTATCAATATCCGCTAACAAAAATGCCGAGGGTTTATCCATTCGGACTTCTGTGTAACGCATGGCCGCTGGGTTATCCCCATCCATCGAACCAAAGTTACCTTGACCATCCAATAGGGGCAGGGACATCGAAAAATCCTGCGCCATGCGCACAAGTGCGTCATAAATCGCGCTATCCCCATGCGGGTGATATTTACCCATGACATCCCCAACAGGACGCGCGGATTTGCGATAGGCCTTGTCATGCGTGTTTCCCGTTTCATGCATCGCATACAAAATGCGGCGATGCACAGGTTTCAAGCCATCGCGCAGATCAGGGATTGCACGGCTGACAATTACACTCATCGCGTAATCTAGATAAGATGTTTTCAGCTCATCCGTGATCGAAACAGAAGGCCCATCAAACTTCATTCTCTTGGGTTCGCTTTCTTCTTCTGCTTCTGGTGTTTCAGGTGTATTAGTCACGGAGTGTTGCCTGTGTTATTTACGCTATATTTTGTTATGTAGACCTATATCAGACCGCCTATATTGGGTGCAATGTCTTTTCACTGAATCCTCGGAGGGATTGGAAAATAATCTATGATTTCTGACAAATTTTGGGATCCAGACACCCAAAACGAAAAAGCCGACCACTGGGTCGGCTTCTGGTGTTCGCATGATGAGAAGCTTATGGGAAAATACGTGTATATTTAGTGCCTTCCAATGTAGCACCAACGCGAATGCCAGCCTGGCCAAAAGACATTGCCACAACTTCGGACAACACTGTGGTTGTGTTCGCTCGCAACGTCTCACCCTGGCGTCCGCCTGTGAAATCAATGTTGCCTCCAACTTCAAAGCCCTGTGAATTACGGAAATTCGCCAATGCGTCATCTGTCATGAAAAATAGGACGTAAGCATATTGCTCTGCCCCAATTTGCAAACCCGTCGTTGCCAATGAGGTTGAGTAGTATTCTTGCGTTACGTTATCGACTCGCAATGCTCCCTTGCCATAGCCACCACCAAAACCAAAGCCTGCTTCTGTAATGAGAGGCATGATCAAAATTCCGGAGGCGCGTGCGCTAAGTTGCACAGTTTCTGGGTATTCCGAATACATCCGCTCTAACGTTGCATCCACTCTCGCTTCAATGCGCGCTGCTCCGTCTTCTGTATTTTGTTTTGGAAGCGCTTCTTTAACATGTTCAACTGCGGCACATCCTGCAACAGATGCCGCCAATATCAGCCCCGCAAATGCGCGTCGTGAAAAACGTTGCATATTAGTTTACCTGCTCGTTTGTTATTTTGCCTGAATATAACGCGTTTTCAGCGCGCTGTCATCCTCCTTTGGCAAGTCTACGCGCAGCTTCGGGGGCGAAATACGTCAAAATGCCATCACATCCAGCACGCTTGAACGTCAGCAGGCTTTCCATAATCACTTTATCAGCATCAAGCCATCCGTTTAGAATGGCTGCTTGGATCATCGCGTATTCACCCGACACCTGATAGGCATAGGTCGGCGCACCAAAGGCGTCCTTAACGCGACGGCAAATATCCAGATAGGGCATACCAGGTTTGACCATGACCATATCAGCGCCTTCGCTTAGGTCACGCGCAACCAAACGCAGCGCCTCATCACTATTGGCAGGATCCATCTGATAGCTGTATTTGTCGCCCTTCAGCGCACCAGATGCCCCAACCGCATCGCGGAAGGGTCCATAAAACCCACTGGCGTATTTCGCGGCATAGGACATCAGCATGACGTTCTTATGACCATTGCTTTCCAGTGCGTCCCGCAGCGCGCCAATGCGTCCGTCCATCATGTCAGATGGGCCAATGATATCTGCGCCTGCCTCGGCCTGCGACAGGGCTTGTTTTACCAATGCCTCGACCGTTTCGTCATTCAGGATTTCGCCATCAACCACAAATCCATCGTGTCCATCGATATTATAGGGGTCTAGCGCCACATCTGTCATGATCGCGATATCAGGAACCGCTGCCTTAATCGCGCGGGTTGCTGTGTTGGACAGGTTGTTTTCGTTCCACGCTTCGGCACATTCTTTGGTTTTCTTGGCAGGATCAGTGTAGGGGAACAGACAGATCGCGGGAATGCCCAAATCGGCCGCTTCTTTCGCGGCTTCGACCAATTTGTCAACGCTTCGGCGCACCACACCCGGCATCGAGGATACAGGTTGTTCAACGCCATCCCCATCACATATGAACACGGGCCAAATCAAATCTTCGACGCTGACACTGTTTTCGCGGATCAAGGCGCGCGTCTGCGCGGACTGTCGGGCACGGCGAAATCGTGTTTTGGGAAATGCGGCTTGTGCATTGGGGTTCATTGGGTGGCTCCTGCGTGTTTGTTACAAAATTGCACCAAAACGCAAAGGACCACAAGGTGTTAGCGCATGGATGCCCTTGCAAACCCCTGACGCCTCGCTAGGTTATGGCTCAGATGCGGCAGGAACGAAAAGGTCACGCAGATTGAACCAGGTTGATACATATGCATTTAGCAGTATGTGGTTTTGGGCGTTGCTGGTCCTAATCTGGACGTTGATTACATCCCGCGTGATGGGATTGCCCTATTACTATTGGAAGCTTGGCAAAAATGCTGAAGCAGATGTCCAGGCGCGCATGATGGATGCCACATTGCTGCAGGCGCAGGTGGCCCTGTCCTATTCCGAAATCCGCTATCCCAATTTGAGCATGGGGGCTGTATCTTTCGTGATCGCGCTCTGGGGGGTATCGGGGTTCTTATATGATCATGAACTGTTGCAGGCCACTTTTTTACTTTTTGTCCCGCTGCTAAGTGTTGTGCCATTGCGCTTATGGCTTGCGCGGAAGCTGGACGGCGCGGAGTTCACGTATGAAACCTATTACGGTTTAATTACGCGCTATAGACGCCTCTGTTTGATGGTGGCGGCCTTCACAATCTTTCTCAGTACCTTTTGGGGAATGATCTATAACCTTGAACATGCAAATATTTTGACCTAACTCACGCAGGCTAAGCATCCAGGACAGGTTATGAGCACGCAACACATTAAAATGGGCGGTGCGCCCGAAGGGTATGACGCCCAATTGGTTCTGCGCGAATTACATTCGCATGGGGAACCCGTGGTGCATATTGCACGGGACGATAAACGCATGTCCGCCATGGCCGAGGCATTGGCGTTTTACGCCCCTGATGTGCCCGTAATCAAATTTCCTGCGTGGGATTGTTTGCCCTATGATCGCGTGTCCCCGAATGCGGATGTTGCCGCCGCACGTATGGCGACTTTGGCCGCGTTGGTCCATGACATGCCCAAAGGCTTTGTTCTGCTGACAACGATGAATGCCGCCACGCAGCGCATCCCTGCGCGTCACGTTTTGAAAGAGGCCGCTTTTCGCGCCGAAGTCGGGCGGCGTGTGGATGAGGCTGCATTGCGTAATTTCCTTGTGCGGATGGGGTTTACGCAGGCGCCAACAGTGATGGAACCCGGCGATTATGCTATTCGCGGCGGGATCATTGACATTTTCCCACCGGGTCACGCATCGCCTGTGCGCTTGGATTTATTTGGCGATGTTTTGGATGAGGCGCGGCGCTTTGACGTGGCCACACAGCGCACGACAGAAAAGCTTGAGCTTATCGAACTCGCCCCGGTGTCCGAGGTGATTTTGGATGATGCGGCCATTCGTCGATTTCGTCAAAATTACAGGATCGAATTTGGCGCGGCGCGCACTGATGATCCCCTCTATGAATCCGTTAGCGCAGGGCGCAAACATCAGGGTGTAGAACATTGGTTGCCGTTTTTTCACGACGGACTTGAAACCCTGTTTGATTATCTGGCCAAGGCGACCATCACCATTGATGATCAGGTCACTGCCGCGCGCCTTTCGCGCTGGGATACAATTGTTGATCAATACGAAACGCGAAAAATTGCGATGGATCAAAAATCCCGTATTGATACGGTTTATAAACCCATTTCGCCTGAGCTGCTCTATATGGAGGACACGGCGTTTACCACGGCGCTTGACGGGCATCGGGTGATCGAATTTCACCCCCTTGCACAGGCCTCTGGCCCAGGGGTGGTCGATGCAGGCGGGCGCATTGGACGCAATTTTTCGCCCGAGCGTCAGTTGGAAAACGTCAGCCTTTTTGGTGCCTTAGCGGATCATGTTAAGAAGAAATCAGAAACGGCAGCTGTTGTCATCGCAAGTTATTCTGAAGGCGCGCGTGAACGTCTGAAAGGATTGATCGAGGATGAAGGGATTGGCGAGGTGATCCCAATCCAAAACGGCACCCGCATCGGCAAACGGGGCATTCATCTGGCAGTTTGGGGGTTAGAGGCGGGATTTGAAACGCCTGAGCTGACCGTCATTTCCGAACAGGATGTTTTGGGTGATCGCCTGATCCGTCAGCCGAAAAAACGTCGCAAGGCCGAAAATTTCCTGACCGAGGTTCAAAGCCTGGCGCCCGGTGATTTGGTCGTGCATGTGGATCACGGTGTCGGTCGTTTTCATAGGTTGGAGGTGGTAACCGCCGCAGGGGCGGCGCATGAATGTTTGCTACTGGAATATGCGGAAAAATCACGCCTATATTTGCCTGTTGAAAACATTGAATTGCTGACCCGCTATGGCCACGAAGAAGGGCTGCTTGATCGTTTAGGCGGCGGGGCATGGCAGGCGAAAAAGGCCAAGCTGAAACAGCGCATTCGCGAAATGGCCGATCGTTTGATCCGCGTCGCGGCCGAACGCGCATTGCGGCGTGCCCCGATTATGTCACCACCCGATGGGATGTGGGATGCCTTTTCCGCACGCTTCCCCTATCAGGAAACAGATGATCAATTGCGCGCGATAGAAGATGTGATTGCCGATTTGGATGCGGGTCATCCCATGGATCGTCTGATTTGTGGCGACGTGGGCTTTGGTAAAACTGAGGTCGCGTTGCGCGCGGCCTTTGTCGCGGCGATGTCAGGCCGTCAGGTTGCGGTGATCGCCCCCACAACGCTGCTTGCACGCCAACACGCGCAAAGTTTTCAGGAACGCTTCCGTGGTTTTCCCATCCGCGTGCGTCAACTGTCCCGCTTTATATCAGGGAGAGAGGCAAGCATAACACGTCAGGGATTGGCAGACGGCACCATTGACATTGTTGTTGGAACCCACGCGGTTTTGGCCAAAACCGTCAAAATCGCAAACCTTGGGTTGTTGATTATTGATGAGGAACAACGTTTCGGTGTGCAGCATAAAGAACGTCTGAAACAGCTGCGCAGTGACATTCACGTGCTGACCCTGTCTGCAACACCCATCCCGCGGACATTGCAATTGTCGCTGACTGGGGTGCGGGATCTGTCCATTATCGGCACGCCCCCTGTGGATCGCTTGGCCATTCGCACCTTTGTGAGTGAATTTGACCCAATTTCCATTCGCGAGGCATTGTTGCGCGAACATTATCGGGGTGGGCAATCCTTTTACGTGGTGCCGCGGATCAAGGATTTGCCAGAGGTCGAAGAATTCCTAAAGGAACAATTACCCGAACTTTCCTATGTCGTGGCCCATGGTCAAATGGCGGCGGGCGAATTGGATGACCGCATGAACGCGTTTTATGATGGGAAATACGATATCCTACTGGCCACAACCATTGTCGAAAGTGGTTTGGACATCCCAACCGCCAACACTATGGTGGTGCACCGCGCCGATATGTTTGGTTTGGGGCAGCTTTATCAAATTCGCGGACGGGTCGGCCGATCCAAGGTACGCGCACATGCTTATTTGACGACAAAACCGCGGATGAAATTGACACAAACGGCGGAAAAACGGCTGCGCGTGTTGGGATCGCTTGATACGCTTGGCGCGGGCTTTACCCTTGCCAGTCAGGATTTGGATATTCGCGGTGCTGGCAACCTGTTGGGAGAAGAGCAATCAGGCCACATGCGCGATGTGGGCTATGAGCTTTACCAATCCATGTTGGAAGAGGCGATTGCCAAAATCAAATCGGGCGAATTGGGGGGATTGTCGGAGGCGGATGATCAATGGGCCCCACAGATCAATTTGGGCGTTCCTGTCCTGATCCCCGAGGATTATGTGCCGGATTTGGATGTGCGATTGGGTTTATATCGTCGCTTGTCGGGACTCAGCACCAAGGTTGAACTCGAAGGGTTTGCGGCCGAATTGATCGACCGCTTTGGCAAACTGCCACGCGAAGTCAACACATTGCTGTTAGTTGTGCGGATCAAATCAATGTGTAAACGGGCAGGGATCGCCAAATTGGATGGCGGGCCAAAGGGCGCGACCATTCAATTCCACAACGACAAATTTGCATCGCCCCAAGGATTGGTCGAGTTTGTTCAGGATCAAAAGGGATTGGCCAAAATCAAGGACAATAAAATCGTTGTGCGCCGCGATTGGGGCAAAGAGTCCGATAAAATCAAAGGAGCCTTTGCCATTGCACGTGATCTGGCCGTCAAGGTGGAAGAAAACAAATTCCAAAAAAAGGGTTAAATTACGGTTTGGTTAACTTATCAAGTTTAACCAAATTTTATGAAAATCAACTGTGTTCTCATTGGTCTGATATTATGTGGTGGCGGTGGCGGTGGCGGAGCAGGCGCGGCAGGTGGCATAACTGTGCAAACATCTGCATCCATCGCATTTTCATGCGGAACGAGAGTTCTGATTGGAGACAAGTTGTATGTTTTAGTTGACGGGGCGCAGCATACAGGCAGTGATCATGCATATATTGCGCGACGCGATCAAAACTATGTCGCGATTGCCGTGCAGCTCGACGATAAACCTTTTGTCGAAGTTTTGGGGAATTTAGAGCCGATTGGGCGGCAGACTATCTAAAGTTATGACGGACAACTTGATATTCGAAGTGAGACATTCAATGGCGCAGTGGATATCGGTTTACAGGTAAATTTGGGGTCTGAGTTTCCACGTTTAACGACCAACTGAAGCGATCTTAATATTGATGTTGCAGCGTCGATCAATTTGGACGGATCATTCAGCCGTTAATATGTGACATTTTTGGCTGATAAAGTTGACTTAAAGGGCGATTTTTTCAACACTGAGTCAGCAAAATAAAACTAAACCCTTGCGGGCGCATTTGCGGCGGATACGTTTTGCGGCACATTATTGGGACAGGTGGCAGAGTGATCCGCGTTAATGTTCCTGGTGCCATTTCCTAAAGAAAATGGCTCGCGCGTCGTTCGGCCAAACGCACGCGAATTTATGTCCTGTAGGCCTCTTCTATCGTAGATTAGGTGGCCAAGAGTACCTTGGCCGCTTAATAGATCATATCGTCGTTGCCGAGCTTATTGGCGAATTCAATCGCATCATTGGCCAGATTGTCGGCAAGCTCTTCAACAAGGCGCATGGGATTACCGTGTGTTTTCGGTCAAACGCCGTTTTACATAGGTGGTCACATGGTCAATCATTGGGTCCATGTGCGGCTCTTCAAAGAAGTGGCCAGCGCCGTCCATTTCCGTATGTGTGATTGTGATGCCGCGTTGTTCCTGTAGCTTTTCAACCAAGGAAACGGTATCCGTGGGGGGCGCAATGCGATCTGCGCTGCCATTAATGATCAATCCAGATGACGGGCAGGGCGCAAGGAATGAAAAATCATACATATTCGCGGGCGGCGCCACAGAAATAAATCCTGTGATTTCGGGGCGACGCATCAACAATTGCATGCCAATCCATGCTCCAAAGCTAAAGCCTGCAACCCAGCAGTGTTTTGAATTGTTGTTCATTGACTGCAAATAATCCAAGGCTGATGCCGCATCAGACAATTCGCCAATGCCCTGATCATATTCGCCTTGTGATCGCCCAACACCGCGGAAATTAAACCGCAATACAGTAAAGCCCATATTATAAAATGCGTAGTGGAGGTTATACACTACCTTGTTGTTCATGGTTCCGCCGAATTGAGGGTGTGGGTGCAATACTATGGCAATCGGGGCATCACGATCTTTTTGTGGATGATAACGGCCTTCTAGTCGTCCATCAGGACCTGGAAAAATCACCTCGGGCATTGCGCAAATACTCTCCTCAAAGGTGGTTGGTAATTCTTGACAAATTAGCTCAACCTTCTTAGAATTATTCTAAATACAGTCAGGCTGTACTGGGTTTGGTGTTGGAATAAGACCAGATAGGCCCAAGGTCAATCAAATTGCGGATAAACGGGGATGAAACTCAGCACAAAAGGTCGGTATGCAATGGTGGCGCTGTGCGATATCGCGCTGCAGCAACGGGATGAATTGGTGACCCTATCGGATATTTCCCGCCGCCAGGATATTTCACTGGCCTATCTTGAACAGCTGTTTGTGAAACTGCGCCGCAGTGGTTTGGTTGAATCCGTGCGCGGGCCTGGGGGGGGATATAAATTGTCTAAATCCACCCATGAAATTCGCGTGGTTGATATTTTGTCCGCCGTCGATGAAACGATTGATGCGCTTCACAAAGGGGCAGGTGCGCAGGGTGGTCAATCGGGCAGCAAGGCCCAATCCCTAAGCAACCGCATGTGGGAGGGGTTGAGCGCACATGTCTATGTCTTTCTGCATCAAACACGTTTGTCCGATGTGATTGAAAATGAAATTGCGCCCTGTCCTGCGGTGCAATCCCTGTTCGCGGTTGTGGATGATGATGATGACACAGATGTAGGCGGTACTGGATAGTGGCAAGGATCTATCTGGATTATAATGCCACGGCGCCGTTGCGGCCTGAAGCACGTGCGGCGATGATCGCGGCAATGGATGAGGTTGGAAATCCCTCATCCGTTCACCAAGAGGGTCGCGCGGCGAAAATGATCATGGAACGTGCGCGCGAACAAGTGGCGGTTGCGATGGGCGCACAGGCGGCTGATATCGTATTCACCTCTGGTGCGACCGAGGCGGCGGCATTGTGTTTGGCTGGCGCAGAGGTGCATTGTTCCCACATTGAACACGAGGCGGTTAGTGCAAATTGTATCGTCGACCAAGCGGTCGATGTTATGGGTGCGGTAGATGTGACATGCCCAGAGCAGAGCACATTGCAGCTTGCGAATTCCGAAACGGGCATCATTCAGGATCTGCCAGAGGGGCTATTTGCATCGGATATGACGCAGGCCTTTGGCAAGATGTCTGTGGCCTTTGATTGGTCAGGTGCGCAGATGGCTATGCTATCGGCCCATAAATTGGGTGGTCCCAAAGGTGTTGGTGCATTGGTTTTGAAGAAAGGAACCGACATCGCCGCACAATTGCGCGGGGGTGGTCAGGAAATGGGACGGCGTTCAGGCACCGAAAATATCATTGGGATTGCGGGTTTTGGCGCCGCGGCAGATGCCTCTGCCCGCGATTTGGCTACAGGGGTGTGGGGTAAAGTTGAAAAACTTAGAAACATTCTAGAAATTGCCATTGCACAATCCTCAAATAGAACTATTTTTGTCGGGAATACCGCAAATCGTTTGCCAAATACCACATGCATGATCACCCCAGGTTGGAAAGGGGAAACGCAGGTGATGCAAATGGATCTTGCGGGGATTGCGGTGTCGGCGGGATCAGCCTGTTCAAGTGGAAAGGTGAAATCAAGCCGTGTGCTAATAGCGATGGGATATAGTGAGGCGGATGCAGCCTGCGCGCTGCGCGTGTCATTGGGCCCCACAACGAGCGAAGAAGACGTAATGACGTTTGTTGAAAAATGGACGTCTGCATATGAAAAATTCATGGCCCGTCAGGGCGCAAGTGTATAAGGAGCCATAAGGTGACTTTGGATCAATTTGAGGTCAAAGAAGGCGTCGATCAGGAAACCGTAGATGCCGTGCGTGAAGTCAGCACCTACAAATACGGTTGGGAAACTGAGATTGAAATGGAATACGCGCCCAAGGGCGTGAACCCAGGCATCGTGCGTTTGATTTCCGAGAAAAACGACGAACCAGAATGGATGACCGAATGGCGTCTGTCTGCGTTTGAACGTTGGACACAGATGGACGAACCCAAATGGGCGATGGTCAACTACCCTGAGATCGATTTTCAGGATCAATATTACTATGCGCGTCCAAAATCCATGGCAGAAAAACCCAAATCCTTGGATGAGGTTGATCCAAAGCTACTGGCGACGTACGAAAAGCTGGGCATCCCGCTTAAGGAACAGATGATCCTTGCAGGGATCGAAGGGGCAGAAGACGCGCCCGCCGAGGGTCGTAAAGTGGCCGTTGATGCGGTATTTGACTCGGTCTCTGTCGGCACAACATTCCAAGACGAATTGAAAAAGGCAGGCGTCATTTTCTGTTCGATTTCTGAGGCGATCCGCGAACACCCAGAATTGGTGAAAAAATATCTTGGCTCTGTTGTTCCTGTGTCTGACAACTTCTACGCCACATTGAACAGCGCTGTGTTTTCAGATGGATCCTTTGTTTACATCCCACCGGGCGTGCGCTGCCCGATGGAATTGTCCACCTATTTCCGCATCAATGCGGAAAACACAGGTCAGTTTGAACGTACGTTGATTATCGCGGACAAGGGATCTTATGTGTCCTACCTTGAAGGCTGCACCGCCCCACAACGTGACACAGCCCAGTTGCACGCGGCCGTCGTTGAAATCATCATCGAAGAAGATGCAGAAGTAAAATATTCAACCGTCCAAAACTGGTTCCCAGGTGATGAAAACGGTAAGGGGGGTATTTATAATTTCGTGACCAAACGCGCGGATTGCCGAGGTGCCCGTTCCAAGGTGATGTGGACCCAAGTTGAAACAGGGTCAGCGGTCACATGGAAATACCCATCCTGCATCCTGCGCGGCGATGAATCGCAGGGCGAGTTTTATTCGATCGCGATTGCGAACAATCATCAGCAGGCCGATACAGGCACCAAGATGATCCATTTGGGCAAAGATACCAAATCACGCATCGTCTCTAAAGGGATCAGTGCGGGCGTGGCCCAAAACACCTATCGCGGGTTGGTTACCATGCACCCACGCGCGAAAAACAGTCGGAATTACACCCAATGCGATAGTTTGCTGATCGGTGATAAATGTGGCGCGCATACGGTGCCCTATATCGAGGTCAAAAATAACTCGAGCCGTGTGGAACACGAGGCGACCACGTCAAAAGTTGATGATGATCAACTGTTCTATTGCCGCCAACGCGGTATGGACGAGGAAGAGGCTGTTGCGCTTGTTGTGAACGGGTTCTGTAAGGATGTGCTTCAGGCGCTGCCAATGGAATTTGCGATGGAGGCCCAGCAGTTGGTTGCCATCTCACTTGAAGGATCGGTGGGCTAGGTGTGACGTCCCATCGATCATATGTGGTTTATGTATGATTATTGGGATGGAGAATAGGAATGATCATAACTACAACGCAGTTTACAGAAGAGCAAACAATTCGCGAATACAAAGGCATCGTGGTCGGTGAGGCGACAATGGGTGCCAATATTGTGCGCGATTTCTTTGTCTCAACCACCGATGTGAGTGGGGGTCGTTCGGACGCCTATGAACAAAAATTGGCAGATGCCCGACAAATCGCAGAAGCGGAATTGGCGGATGAGGCACGCGCGCGTGTCACAAATGCTGTTGACGGTGTTGATCTGGATTATGAGTTTGTTTGCGAACGTATGCTCATGGTGTCCATGTCCGGCACAGCGGTGGTTGTCGCGTAATGAAACGAACAGAGTTTTTATCCAAAACGCTGAAATTTAAGCGGTCTCCAAATATTTTGGATATGGGTGCGAACCCTTTGGATAAACCTCTTTATACGGATTTGATTGACGCATTGGTTGAACAAGATCTGAAAGGTCAAAACAAAATTTTGCACCCAGTTGTTGATCGCGTGACCTTTGCGCGCGGACTTGCCAAGCGCATGGTTGGTCGCATCGGTGTGCTTGATCAAATTAAAACTGAACTGCGCGCATTGTCATCCAGCGAACTCGATCAGCTTGCGGATTTTGCTCCGGATGAATTGCGCAATCACTTACGAGCCTTTAAAGGCTAGAAAAAAGGAAAACCCACATGCTGGAAATCAAAAACCTACAAGTATCGTTGGCCGAGGAAGACAAAGAAATCCTAAAGGGTGTCGACCTAACCGTTGAGGCGGGTAAGGTGCACGCGATTATGGGGCCGAATGGATCAGGCAAATCAACACTTTCCTACGTGTTGTCTGGCAAAGATGGATACGAGGTCACGGGTGGGTCAGCCAGTCTTGATGGTGAAGACCTGCTTGAGTTAGAACCAGAAGAGCGTGCGGCAGCAGGCCTGTTTTTGGCGTTCCAATATCCTGTTGAAATCCCAGGTGTGGGTAACATGACATTCCTGCGGACCGCCGTAAACGCACAGCGCAAAGCGCGCGGAGAGGACGAAATGTCCGCGGCCCAATTTCTGAAGGTCGTGCGTGAACGTGCCAAAACGCTAAAAATTGATTCCGATATGCTAAAGCGTCCTGTGAACGTTGGATTTTCAGGCGGCGAGAAAAAGCGTAACGAAATTCTGCAAATGGCGATGTTAGAACCCAAAATGTGCATTTTGGACGAAACAGACAGTGGTTTGGACGTCGATGCCATGAAATTGGTGTCCGAAGGTGTGAATGCCCTGCGTGACGAAGGCCGTGGATTTTTGGTGATCACACACTATCAACGCCTATTAGATCACATCAAACCTGATGTTGTGCATATCATGGCGAACGGTCGTATCGTGAAAACAGGTGGTCCAGAATTGGCCCTTGAGGTTGAACAAAACGGGTATGCCGACATCTTGGCGGAGGTCGCCTAATGGGCATCGCAGAAAGCAGAATTTCACAACTTCAGGATCGCGTAGCGGGCCTAAGCGTTCCAGCGTCAGCATGGAATGCTAAAAACCGCGCAGCGGCGGTAGAACGTTTGCAATCAATGGGCCTGCCTGCACCGCGGGATGAATATTGGCGGTTTACCGATCCCAAAAGTTTGAACGCGATTGAGGCCCCCAAGGCCGCACTGTTCGACCCCAAAGAAACGGATGTGTTTGACACAATTGATCGTTTGGAAATAGTATTTGTGGACGGTGTGTTTGATGCAACGGCCTCAGACGAGCTAAGCGGATCAAATATGTCCATCGAACGTCTAAGCGATGCAGAGGGTCAAGATACCCATTGGACAGCGGACTGCTATGGCGCACTTGAGGCGATTGGACAAACCCCCGTTCAGCGTCCATTTGCGGCGCTTAACACGGCCTATGCAACCGATGGTGTGTTGATCCATGTCACGGGTAAGGTCGAAAAACCCGTCAACATCACCTATCGCCATGCCAATGAAACATCTGATGCGATTTTGCATCATGTGATCAAACTGGAAGAGGGGGCTGAACTGACCCTTTTGGAAAATGGTCCAGCGGCAGCGCGTTTTAATAAATCATGTGAGGTTTTCGTGGCTGATCGCGCAACATTCCACCATGTTCGCACCCAAGGGCGCGACCATGAACGCCGCGCGGTGACACATATTTTTGCCGATTTGGGAACCGAAAGCGTGTTCAAATCCTTTACGCTAACGGCAAATGGCGCACTAACCCGCAATGAATGCGTTTTGCGTTTGAACGGTGATGACGCCACGGCCCATGTCGCGGGGGCATCTGTTGGGGACGGGGATTTCCATCACGATGACACGGTGTTCATCACCCATGATGCGGTCGGTTGCGAAAGCCGTCAGGTGTTCAAAAAGGTGCTGCGCAACGGGGCAACAGGGGTATTTCAGGGAAAAATCCTTGTGAAACCAGACGCACAAAAAACCGATGGGTATCAGATCAGCCAATCCTTGTTGTTAGATGATGATAGTCAGTTCTTGGCCAAGCCTGAATTGGAAATCTATGCCGATGACGTTGCCTGTTCACACGGATCCACATCAGGTGCCATTGATGAAGAGGCGCTGTTTTATCTGTGTTCGCGCGGTGTTCCCAAGGATCAGGCGACAGATTTGCTGACCGTCGCGTTTTTGGCTGAGGCTGCTGATGAAATAGAAAGCGATACGCTGTCTGATTTGATCGTCGACAAGCTTGAAGGCTGGTTAGAGCGTCATCGCCCGTAATGTCGATCGTTCAGGATATCATCACCACCTATCGCAAACCCCAGCAGGTCTTTGCAGGTCTGCTGGACTGTGTCGTGTCAGAAAGCCGGGCTCTGGCCATTTTGATGGGGGGCTGTGTTGGTACATTCGTATCCTCATGGCCCGCACTTGCGCGTCAGGCGCATCTGGAAGCCAAGGATGTAACTGATTTGATGGGCGGTGCGCTATTGGCATGGGTCTTTATTATGCCATTGGTGTTCTATGTGCTGGCGATGATGTTGTGGGGTATTCAGCGTGTTCTGATGGGGCGTGCACGTATGGATCAGGTGCGCATTGTATTGTTCTGGTCCTTTTTTGCATCCCTCCCATTTATGTTCCTGCACGGATTGGTGCGTGGGTTCATCGGGGCAGGTGGGGCACAAAATATCGTGGGCTTTATTTGGTTTGCGATCATTGTGTGGTTTGTGACATCAGGCTTTAAGGCTATTTCTAAATTAGGGAAATCGCATGATTGATCTGACACGCCTGACATTGGACGCGCCGCGTGATCCCAAATCAGTCGCTGAACATTTGTTGGGATTGGGGTTGTTGCGGCCTCAAATCATCTCGCTTTTCGCGGTGTCGGTGTGCCTGAGTGTTATTTCCTTATTTGTGTCCAATGTGTCCATGAATGGCGATAATCCATTTGTGATTGTCGTGGGACCGGGCCTTGTCATGGGGCCGTTGCCTGTGGCGATCATGATATTCGTCATGACATTGGTTAGCGCGCTGGCATCCTCTCGGATTGGACGCATGTTTGGCGGACAGGGTGATTTCAACGCCTTGTTGATTGTCATGTCATGGCTGCAGTGGATGCAATTTGTGTTTCAAATGCTGTCAACGCTGCTGTCATTTGTTTCAATCGTTCTAAGTGGTTTGGCATCCTTAGTGATCTTTGTTTTGACGCTTTGGATTTTCGTTGCGATGGTGGATCGCGCGCATGGATTTGAAAGCGCATTAAAATCCATTGTGACAATTGTATTAGGCAGCACTGTCGCAGGTGTTTCCGTTGGGTTTGTGGCAATTATTTTCGCGGGGGCGATGTAATGTTTGACGTCAATAAAATACGCAGTGATTTTCCAATTCTATCACGTGAAGTAAACGGGAAACCATTGGTTTATCTGGACAACGGCGCCTCGGCACAAAAACCAAAGGTGGTGATTGACGCGATTGAATGTGCTTATGCACATGAATACGCAAATGTGCACCGGGGTTTGCATTACCTAAGCAACCTGGCCACCGAAAAATATGAATCTGTGCGCGAGGTGATCGCACGTTTTTTAGGCGTGCGTGATGCCGATGAGATTGTGTTGAACACAGGATCAACCATGGGCATCAACACGGTCGCTTATGGATGGGCCATGCCGCGCCTGCAGGCGGGTGATGAAATCATCCTATCTGTCATGGAACACCACGCCAATATCGTGCCCTGGCATTTTCTGCGCGAACGTCAAGGTGTTGTTCTGAAATGGGTGGATGTGGATGAAACAGGGTATTTGGATCCGCAGGCTGTGGTTGACGCTATCAGTGACAAAACAAAACTGATTGCTGTTACGCACATGTCAAACGTATTGGGCACGCGGGTTGATGTGAAATCCATCTGTGCGGCGGCGCAGGACCGTGGCGTGCCCGTGTTGGTGGATGGATCACAGGCCGCCGTGCATGAACCCGTGAATATTTCCAACATCGGATGTGATTTTTACGCAGTGACGGGACATAAACTTTATGGTCCATCAGGATCAGGCGCGATCTATATCAAATCGAGCCGCCAGCAGGAAATGCAGCCCTTTATCGGCGGTGGTGACATGATCCGCGAAGTGCGCAAAGATACAGTCACCTATAACGATCCTCCCATGAAGTTTGAGGCCGGCACACCCGGCATTGTTCAGACCATCGGGTTGGGCGTGGCGCTGGAATACATGATGTCGATCGGGATGGAGAACATCGCCGCCCACGAGGCAGGACTACGCGATTATGCACGTTCCAAACTGGATCAGTTGAATTTTTTGCACCAACAGGGCCGCACAGCGGACAAGGGCGCGATTTTTAGCTTTACCTTGGACGGTGCAGGGCACCCGCATGATATCTCGACAATCCTTGATAAAAGCGGTGTTGCCGTGCGCGCGGGGCATCATTGTGCGGGCCCCTTGATGGAACACATGGGGGTTAGCGCTACCTGCCGTGCATCATTTGCCATGTATAACACCACAGAAGAAGTCGACACCTTTGTAGATGCGCTTCATCTTGCGCATGATCTTTTGGGGTGATTTACGCATTGTCAGGGCGCAGGGATCACGATATAGAGCGCCTAGGCACCCATAGCTCAGCTGGATAGAGCGCTGCCCTCCGAAGGCAGAGGTCTGAGGTTCGAATCCTCATGGGTGCGCCAATATTTCAATGACTTAGATGTTTTTGATTACTTGAGTACGTAAATAGTACGTAAATTGGGTTCCAAAAAAAACCTACTTAGTAGCGCATTTCGCCTATGAACGTTCCATCACCCCAGTAAATCCGCACTATCCGCTTTTTGGCAGGGTTCTTTACTTCTAAACGGCTCAATCTTGCCTTGATGTTAGGCATCACGATGTTCTAATGCTTGCAGGCGGTGTTCAATCTCTGTCAATTCAAGTGTTCGCCTGTAACTGTCTATAAGTCCCATAGCCCGCGTTGCTTCGATCGGTGTCAAATCACCGTTACTTACTGCAGTTAGCACGTTTCCTGCGGCTTGTGACGCGTCCACCATTCCATTCCAAGCGGAGTAGGATGAACAAGTAACGTGACGCCGTCCCCAAAGCATGCCAAGCATCAGTATTAATCACATAAAGCAAAATTCGCGCATTGCTAAATAATTTTGCCTCTGGCCTTAATCACATTAATAATCAGTATGCAGGTGTAGATCGTTGAAATGATCATAAAGGTTTGCCAAGTGTAGCTGTATAAAAGCGCCCCAAACATCACGATTGATAATAGCGACAGTGTTACGGATCGTTTGGGGATGCGAATTGTTTTTGGCGAAAACGTCTTTAGGCGCGAAGTCATCAATGTCCCAATAATACACAGCCATGCAGCCACCAGATAGGGTGAAACACTGATGCTGTTCTCGCTGGAAAAACCAAAAAAGACGGGGAGCAGCACCAACAATGCCCCACCAGGTGCCGGAACGCCGACAAAATGTGTTTTTGGTTTTTTGGTGTTTGGACAGGCGTCAAGATTTTGCCCATCATCGTCTTTTGGGTTCACGCTGCTTTGTTGAAACGCATTAAATCGTGCCAATCGCAGACAACAGGCCGCCACAAAAACCAGCGTCGCACCCCAGCCAAATGACCCCAATTCATTCGTAAACATGCAATACAGCAGAATCGAGGGCGCTACACCAAAGCACAGGAAATCCGTCAAACTGTCCAATTCTGCACCAAATTTTGAAACGGCATTTAATTGGCGTGCGGCCAATCCATCTAATCCATCCGCAACCGCCGCCAAAAGAATAAGTGAGGCCGCAAGTTCATGAAAGCCTTCAAGTGACATGCGAATGGATGTCAGTCCAAAGCACATCCCGATAATGGTAATCGCGCTTGGCACAACCTTGTAAATTGAAACTTTGCTTTCGCTTTGGCGGGTGCTGTTTTCCATATAGTCCTCAAATGAAAGACAAATTTCTAGTTCAATCGAGCGATAATCGTTTCACCGGCAATCATGGTTTGTCCAATTTGTACCGTTGGTTCCGCGCCGCTTGGCAGATAAATATCCAATCGCGAACCAAATCGGATTAAACCAAAACGTTCCCCGCGTTGCATGTCTGATCCTTCTTCCGACCAACACATGATACGACGAGCAATAAGCCCTGCAATCTGCACAACACCGTATTGACGCCCGTCGCTTAATTCAATGGTAATTCCGTTGCGTTCGTTTTGTTCGGATGCTTTGTCTAAGGATGCATTCAGGAATTTACCGTGATGATAGGCCACTGTAGTTATGCGCCCTGCGGCCGGAATGCGGTTCACATGACAGTTAAACACAGACATAAATACGGATACCCGCGTCATCGGTTCACTGCCCAATTCCAATTCCATGGGGGGAACAGCGGGTTCCAGTAATGAAACGATGCCGTCAGCGGGTGAAACCATAATGCCGTTATCATTCGGGACCACGCGTTCCGGATCACGGAAGAAATAGTACACCCAAACCGTCAGGCCCACGCCAGTCCAGCCCAAAGGTTCCCACAACAAAAACAGCACAAGTGTGATCGCCGCAAAAATTGAAACGAATTTGTGCCCCTCGGGATGCATGGGTTTCACAAAGGTGGAAAGCATTGACACAGACATTATGTTACTCCGCATAAGATATCAGCATTCAGGAACGCAGTTAACGACACTTCCCGTGAAACACAATCATTTCAGCGTAGAATTGGCGTTATTTTTATCCGAAATTCGAGCTTAGAAACTTGTTATAACGATAAATGTAAAGCGCAATCACCATAAAGAAAAATGCCCCTGCAATGTCGCCAATCAAATATCCAAATACACCCGTGAGAAAGTCGCCGTCAAAGTTCAGTAACGCGAGTGTTGCACCATCTATAATCGACATGATCCCCGACATGACAAGCAAATTGACCCATGTATTGTTCAACAGTTGCTCTTTCCTCGTTTTGTTTATGGCGTTGTGCATTTTGTATCCCAGATAACAGGCCAAAATGCTCGCGATTGGTGCCAAAGGGTGCAAATCAAGATCGCTTCCATACACAGTTATGACCCAAGTCAAATAAGAGGCAGGCAACAAATGAAAAATTGCTCGCGACCCAAGATAATGAAATGCAACAACGCGTACGCCGTGGGGGAGAAACAAAAGTCCAACAACTGCCAAACTCTCCGCGGCTAAGATTTTTTGGATCGGATATATGAAACCAAGCGTAAAGGTGTACATGACGACGTATATCAAATTGACAAGAAAAAACTCTGTCCAAAAAGAGTGTCTGGCCATTAAGACCGCCTCATCCTAAGTCTGATGCGAGCATGTATGCGCCATGTGTTTCGGGGGATTTTGAGATCTTTTTCCGTTCTTCAAGCTTTATCAGAGTGCGAAATATGGTTGCGCGACCCATGGATGAAGCAAACTGATGCTGCAATACCGCTTGCGTTTTGGCAGTTTCAAATTGGTTACTTAGATCCGATATTGCCAAGTACACTTTGTTTTCAACATCGCTTAGCTCGGATAGACCTAGGTCTTGTTCCATCTTTTGTAGAAGAATTTTAAAGCTTATCAGGGATTCATGCGCCATTTTTACATCCGGTTTTACCGCGTAGGTGGTGTTAGTATAAAGGCATTCAAATTGAAATAAAAACGACCCTGCGCGAACGCAGGGTCGTTTGTAGGTACTAAAATCACATATGTGGGAGGTAACCCACTAAAACTACTCATAAGGAACATGCTGTATGAAAATGATACTTAGTCAACACTTGAAGTGAGGTTCCGAAAAAAAATCTTGCAACTACGTCTGTCTAAATTTTTTCCCGATCCGCTTTGCGGTTTGATGCGTATCATTATGTGGAGGAAACATTGTATGTCATATGATCCACTAAAGAAATCTGAGTATCAGTTCCGACTTGTTGCATCAGTCGTAATATATGCGATGTTGATATATGTGACCACCACACACGGCCTGCGCGGTCCCGCACTGTTTGAGGTTGGTTTATTCGGCGGCGCGTTTGCGACGTTGACCTTTTGCCATTCCATCTGGGCGTTGTGGAAAATTCGAACGCAGGGACGCGATTAGATCACCAGTTCGCTCTTGCGGTGGTGAAAAATTACATCCTTAATGCGGTCACGTAGTGGGCGCGATGCCCCCGATGCAAGGAGCGCTCAATCATGATGAAAAGATTGTTGATCACAGGTGCGGCTGGTGGCTTGGGGGCAATGTGCCGCGAGCGTTTGACCCATTTGGCGGAAACAATTGTCGTTTCTGATCGCGATGGATTGGGTTCGGCCGCAGCGCACGAGGAAATCATTTGTTGCGATTTGGGCGACAAAGCGGCCGTCGAAGTCATGGTTGAAGGATGCGACGGGATTGTGCATCTGGGCGGTCAACCCATTGAACATACTTGGGAAGTTGTCAAAAATGCCAATATCGACGGTATTTACAATCTGTATGAGGCTGCGCGTAAATCCTCTGTCACTCCGCGCATTTTATTCGCGAGTTCAAATCACGCCATCGGATTTTATGAACAAACAGTGCGCCTAGATGCAAAATCTCCAACGAAACCAGATGGGTTATACGGCGTGTCCAAAGTGTTTGGAGAGGCTATGGCGTCCATGTATTATGACAAATTTGGCATCGAAACCGCCTGCGTGCGCATTGGGGCCTGTTTTCCAGAACCGAAAAATCACCGCATGTTATCCATGTGGATGAGCTATGATGATTTCGTTCGCTTAATCGAACGCGTGTTCATCGTACCGCGTCTGGGTTGTCCTATTGTTTATGGCACTTCTGCAAATTCGGGGGTCTGGTGGGACAACCACGAAGTCGCTTACTTGGGATGGCAGCCACAGGATAATGCCGAAGTTTTTCGTGCCAAACTGGACGCCGAACTGCCCGCACCAACAGCGGATGAGCCGAATTCAAAGTATCAGGGTGGAATGTTCACCGCGGACGGTATTCACGAAGATTGATCGGGGCCTTCAACGGCCCCAAACACGCACAGGGCCGCAATCCATATGGACAAAATTTGAACGGCTGTACCGACCAACGCCACCTGCATTACACTTTGCCGCGGCCTTTGAAATTTGTCGCACTGACCGCGATCCCAACCGCAAATCAACAGCTTGGCCTTTGATGTGAAGCGAATTTTTCGCAACTGATCGGGATTGTCGGCGCAACATGGCGTTTGTTTTCGCACTGCGATACCCACTTAACATGGTAAAGGGTTCGTCCGTGTTCAGGATCGCATGACTTGCCGCCATGATGTCGATTGTACGACGATCAATGGTTTTTGTTTCATTGCGGCGCCAATCGCGCATGAAATAGCTGATTTCTTGGATTGCTTCGGGGATATATTCCCCATCAATCCAATAAATCGTGCTGATGCGCTCACCCGTGCGGCGTGACATCATTGACACTTTACGAATATCACCTGCGCCACGCAAAAATCCCGCCGCGTTTGAAAACGTGGGGGCCGCCACTACAGTCGCGGCTGCAAATGCGCTCATCATGGCGCGGCGTGTGATCAAAGTCGTCTCGTCCGTGACCATTCAGTCTCGTGTCTCCGTGCGCCCAGCAGCTTAGGCGTGTGTGTCGATATACCCCGTTGGCTCAGTGTATGTCATAAAATGATTCGCAAACCAAGAAGGAATTTAGGATAGATACAATGTTTAGGGGAATTGAGCGGGATTTTGCCCGTATCAGGTGCTGAATTATCACGTAATTGTGTGATCATTTCGATCAAATTTTGGTGATGTCTTCTCGAAGATGTTGTAATGTTGCTTTTCTTTTCGGGGTGCTTCACGCACAACGTCAGCTAGAATTTTGGGCGGGATGATATTGATATGTTGTTTTCAAGGCTAAATGTATGGCGCAAGTATTTTGTTGCGTTACTTCTTTGTTTTAAGGTCATCTTTCCCTTGGGTGCCTTTGCGTCACAGGGAAATGATATCGCCTATAAACTTGCCCTATCCAAGGAGCTGGCTGACCTTGGCGCAGCTTTAGAATTCTATCAGGAACGTCGGTTCGAACCTATTTGGGTAGGTCGTTCACGCGATGCGCGAAAGCGGCTTGGTGCCTTATTCGCAGCGTTTGAGGATTCTGCAGCACATGGTTTGCCCCACGGATTGTTTGACGCGCGCGCCATCCGAAATAATATCCGTTCCATCCGAACATCCGTCGATCTTGGCGAGGTCGAAGGAAAAATTACCCGCACCTACTTACAATATGCGCAGATGATCCAATTCGGTGTTGTCCGCCCTGGCGCAGTTGATGAAGAGATCAAACGCAAGCGCTCCAAAATTGATCAACGATCCTATCTGACAAATCTTGTGTTATCGGATGCGCAGGCATTTTTTCAAAGTGTATATCCGCAAAGCCGCGAATATGCGCGTCTGTTAAAAGAGAAAGAGCGTTTGTTTGGGATCATCGCCCGTGGCGGCTGGGGTGCGCCTGTGACTGGTGGCAAACTGCAACCCGGGGATCGTGCGAAACATGTTGTGTCATTGCGAAATCGTTTGATTGCGATGGGATACCTCGAGAGAACGCTCACAGATAGATTTGATGCGGACATTCAACGCGCGGTTCAAGCATTTCAATTGGATCACGGTATGGCGGGCGATGGCATCGTTGGCGATGGCACGCGTGCAGAGCTGAATAAATCGCCAGAGGATCGTTTGGCAGCGATCTTGGTTGCGATGGAACGTGAACGCTGGACCAATTTTGAGCGCGGTAATCGTCACGTTTTGGTAAACTTGGCTGATTTTTCGGCAAAAATCATGAATAACGAACGCATTGAATTTCAAACACGCACAGTAGTGGGAACCAATAAGGACGATCAACGTTCGCCCGAGTTTTCGGATGAAATGGAACACATGGTCATTAATCCCACATGGAATGTGCCGCGTTCAATCGCAGTAAAGGAATATCTGCCCGCCTTCCAAAAAGACCCGAATGCTCATGGATATCTGAACATTTTGGACGCATCGGGTCAGATCGTGTCACGCGAGCAAGTTGATTTTGTGGCCTTTGACGAAAATACGTTCCCCTTTGATTTGAAACAGCCCCCGTCAACGCGCAATGCCTTGGGGTTGGTGAAGTTTATGTTCCCCAATCGCTATAACATTTACCTGCATGACACCCCGTCAAAAAGCCTGTTCGCCCGTGAAGTGCGTGCATTCAGCCATGGGTGTATTCGTCTCCAGGATCCGTTTGATTTTGGCTATGCGTTATTGTCCGCCCAAAGCAGTGATCCAAAAGGCGACTTTCATCGCGCGCTAAATTCGGGTGTGGAAACGGTCATTCCGCTTGATAAACATGTCCCTGTTCATTTGATTTATCGCACGGCTGTGACGAAACCCACAGGTGGTATGACATATCGCCGTGATATCTATGGTCGCGACGCCAAGATTTTGGCAGCTCTGGTTGGGAAAGGGGTGGTAATTACACCGCTTGCACGCTAATCCCAAAGAAAAGGGATCTTGCTATGGCCTATAAGCTCTCTGATATTGCGCGTGCGATTGATGCGGAATTACTGGGTGATGGGGAGTTGGAAATTTCCAGCGTTGCGTCCCCCGAACATGCCAGTGTGCATGATATCGCTCTTGCCATGGACCCAAAATACGCAGCCGACCTGCCCAAGGGAAAAGCACTTTGTGCCATGTTGTGGCCAGGCGCTGATTGGCAGGGAATGGGATTACAGGCGGCCTTGGTTGCACCGCGCCCGCGCTATGCGCTGTCGGCACTCTCTGCGGCGGTTGATCGTGGTCAGGGATATGCACCAGGTATTCATGAAATGGCCATCATTGATCCAACCGCACAGATTGGGGTGAACGCCACCATCGGCCCACTGAGTGTGATTGGCGCAAATGTGATCATCGGGAATGATGCAATCATTGGTCCGCAATGTACCATTGGTACGGGAAGTGTGATTGGACACAAGGTCTATTTGCGCGAAGGTGTCCGGATTGGCGCAGACGTGATTATCGGAGATAATTTCATTGCACAACCAGGCGCGACCGTGGGGGCAGATGGATTTTCCTTTGTCACGAAAGAGGTTTCCGCCGTGGAGGTCGCACGCGACAGTCTGGGAACCGTGGATATTGAAAGCAAAGGCCAAGAATGGGCGCGGATCCATTCACTGGCGGGCGTTATTATTGGCGATGATGTGGAGCTGGGTGCGCAGTGTTGTGTGGATCGTGGCACGGTCAAACCCACAAAAATTGGCAACGGCGTCAAAACCGATAACCTGTCACAAATCGGTCATAACGTTGTGATAGGCAACAACTGCCTCATCTGTGCCCAAGTTGGGATCGCGGGATCATCGGTTATCGGAAACAACGTGGTCCTTGGGGGACAAACAGGCGTCAGTGATAATACCTTTATCGGGGATAATGTGATTACAGGGGGCGCAACCAAGGTGCTGAGCAATGTTCCCGCAGGGCGCGTGATGCTGGGCTATCCTGCGATGAAAATGGAAACGCATATCGAAACCTATAAAGCGCTGCGCAGATTGCCGCGATTGATCCGTGACGTCGCATCCCTTCAAAAAGGTATTTTAAAGTCACCCAAGAATGACTAAATGCAAGGCAGCAAATGCCAAAGAGGATTGACGAAATGGACGTCAAAGATAAAGTGATTGAAATCATTGCCGAACAAGCAGTTTTGGATGTTTCCGATGTCACCATGGACAGCACGCTTGAATCGCTTGGAATTGATAGTTTGGGTTTGGTCGAAAGCATTTTCGCAATTGAAGAGGCCTTTGACATTCAGGTGCCCTTCAACGCCAACGATCCAAGCGAAAGCGATTTTGATATTTCATCTGTGGCTACAATTATTGCAGGTATCGAAAAATTGGTGGCTGAACAGTCGTGAAACGTGTTGTGATCACCGGGGCAGGGACGATCAACGCACTTGGTCACAATGTCCCACAAACGCTTGAGGCGATGCGCGAGGGCCGCTGTGGAATTGGCCCGCTTGATTTTCGGGACGTGGATCGTTTGGCCATCAAAATCGGTGGTCAGGTGCGCGATTTTAATGCCGATTCTGAATTCAACCGCCAACAAATGTCCCTGTATGATCGCTTTACCCAGTTCACGTTGCTGGCTGCGAAAGAGGCGATTGGCCAATCTGGTCTGACCTTTACAGGCGACTTAGCCGCGACATCGGGCGTGGTTGTGGGAACCGCTGGGGGCGGTGTCAGCACGTGGGATGACAATTATCGCGCCGTCTATGAAGAGGGTAAAAACCGTGTCCACCCTTTTGTTGTTCCAAAACTGATGAACAACGCCGCCGCAAGCCACGTGTCGATGGAATTTAACCTAAAAGGACCCAGCTTTACGGTCTCCACCGCTTGCGCATCCTCAAACCATGCTATGGCGCAGGCCTTTGCCATGGTGCGTTCGGGCATGTCTACAGCGATGATCACAGGTGGATCCGAGAGCATGCTGTGTTTTGGTGGTGTTAAGGCCTGGGAAGGCCTGCGCGTGATGTCCAAGGATGCCTGCCGCCCCTTTAGCGCCAACCGCAATGGCATGGTGCAGGGGGAAGGGGCCGCCATTTTTGTGTTTGAAGAATACGAACACGCCCGCGCGCGCGGCGCCGATATTCTGGCCGAGGTTAGCGGGTTTGCCATGACATCCGATGCCGCTGATATCGTGATGCCCTCAAAACATGGGGCAGGGCGCGCGATTGCAGGCGCATTAAAGGATGCGCGAATCAATCCAGAAGAGGTGGGATACATCAATGCCCACGGTACAGGGACGGCCGCAAATGACAAAACCGAATGCGCCGCTGTTGCAGGTGTATTTGGCCGTTATGCGGATGATTTGATGATCAGTTCAACGAAATCCATGCATGGGCATTTGATTGGCGGCACGGGTGCTGTTGAATTATTGGCCGTGATTATGGCCCTTCGCGACGGGGTTATCGCCCCCACAATCGGGTATGAAGAACCCGATCCAGAATGCGCCTTAGATGTGGTGCCCAACACCGCGCGTGAAGCACAGGTTGACGTGGCTCTTAGCAATGCGTTTGCCTTTGGGGGATTGAACGCGGTTATGGCGCTGCGGGCACATCGTTAATTTCTTTTGACAAAACGCCCGCATCGGTGTCACGTGGAGCCAGTTTGAAATCAGGCCCATCCATGTCATTCATCAATTTCATCCGTGCAAATGCGTCTTGGCTTGGGGCGGGTTTTTTACTGGCCTTACTCTCAAGCTTTGGTCAGACATTTTTCCTCTCAATCTTCTCTGGTGCGCTGCGCAATGAATTTGATTTAACCCATGCAGAATGGGGGGCGACATATGCCTTTGGCACCTTTAGTTCTGCTGTCGTTATGGTTTGGGCAGGGGGATTAAGCGATCAGTTTCGCACGCGGTATTTGGGTGTCTTTGTGCTCTTAGGGCTCGCGCTCAGTGCATCATTCATGATGTTAAATACCTCGGCGACACTATTGATATTGGTGATCTTTTGTTTGCGCTTCTTTGGTCAGGGAATGGCAACACATCTGTCTGCCGTTGCCATGTCCCGTTGGTTTTCGGCGCAGCGAGGTCGCGCGTTGTCGATTGCCAATATGGGATATGCCTTGGGTGAGGCGAGCTTGCCCGTGGCATTTGTTGTTTTGCTGGCGTTTGTCGAATGGCGACTTCTCTGGGGTGTTGCGGCATTGATTGCCATTTTGGCAGCACCTGTGTTGTTTGCATTGCTGAAAGCGGAACGCACACCACAATCCATGGCCGAAAGCGATATGTCAAAGGGTATGGGACAGCGCCATTGGACCCGTGTGCAGGCAATAAAACATCCCCTGTTCTGGTTCATGGTGCCGGCGCTATTGGGGCCGCCGGCCTTTGGCACGGCGTTCTTTTTCCAACAGGTCCCTTTTGCCTTGGCAAAGGGATGGACACATTTGGAATTGGTGGCAACATTTCCGTTCTACACGGTGTTTGCGATTGTCACGGCATTGGCCGCGGGTTGGATGCAGGATCGATTTGGCACACCAAAATTGATCCCCCTCTATCAAATTCCCGCAATTGCGGCATTTGCCATTTTCGGACTGTCAGTTGATCCATGGCATGTGATTTTGGGTTTGTTTTTCATGGGGATGACATCGGGCGCCGTGTCCACATGGCAAAACGGATTTTGGGCCGAATTTTATGGCACGCAACATTTGGGCGCGCTCAAGGCGATGGCGGCGGCCATTATGGTGCTGGGATCGGCGATTGGACCTGGATTAACGGGTTTTTTTTTGGATTTCGGTATTGGCCTGTCCACCCAATACCTGTGGATTGCAGCCTATTTTGGGGTTTCAACCAGCATTATGATGATTGGTGTGCGCAAATTTCGGGACGATGTGCCTAGAACGCGCGTGCCATGATGTAGGATGCACAGCCCTTGAGTGCGGCGAAATCATCCAGAACCAGGTGGACAGAAAACTGTTCGTTAAAGGGACCAAAGCGGCCCTTATCCCGAAAGCTATGCGCGAAGATATCGGATGCTAGATAGGGTTCAAGTGCGCGTGCAACCCCACCGATCAGGTATAACCCCCCAAGGGGAAGATTTGCCAAGGCCATGTCGCCATAGACAGCGCCTGCAAAACTTGCCTGCATGTTGGCCACGTTGGTCGCGGCGCCATCGCCATTGCCTGCCGCTTCCATAATCTGGGCCGCGGTGCGATCCTGACAGTTGTTAAGCGCGTGATCTATCCGTTCTAACCCACGCCCCGCTAATACATGTTCGTTTGATGCAAAACCTTCCATGTCTTGGATATGGGCAACAACCTTGGCCTGTTCTGCATTTGCGGCCGCAATTCGGGCGTGTCCGATTTCAGATGGGGGCACATATCGCCCAGCAGATGTGTGAAATACTGGGGCTGCATTGAACCCGGTTCCCATGCCGATCACGATTTTCGTATCATTGTCGCGGACCTGATGGGTACCTGCCAAAACACAGCGTGTATCGTTTTCGTCTAACATATGCAGGGAATGGCCCTGCGCCTGCAAATCATTGATCACGCCAACCTTGGACGATTTAGTAACCGATGAAATATCACGCGCATCAATTACCCAGTCCAAGTTGGTCATTTCGGCACGATCATCCGTCACCGGTCCTGCGGCCGCAACACAAACGCGGTCAAAGGTACCCGCGTTCTGCACCGCTAAATAGGTTTCAATCACGGCGGCCAAATTGGGATAATCGGCGTTTGCGTATTTTTGAACACGATCCGTCATCAGGGTATGCCCCTGTGTCAACGCGATGCGCGTGTTGGTACCACCAATATCCAAGACTAGGCACAGATCGCCTGACATATCATTCCCCATTTTTGGTGAGGTTTATGCAGGGATGGTGCAAGACTCAAGCGATTAATCCATGGCATCAAAGGTCATATCAATTTTGATCACGGTTTTGTGCAACCTGTGGCAGGGGCAGGGTGATGAATGCAAGAATAGGGCATTATTGAATATGTAACGGCAGAAACACATGCGCCTAATTTTCTATGTTTTTGGTATAATTTTGTCTGCGACCGCTGCTTTTACGGACCCACGAATTTGGCAATACGAATTTCTCGAAACGGATTTTTCGAAGACAAGTTTGGAAAGCTGGTTGGAAATCCGCTCTGGCGGTGTGGGCAAGGATAGCATTCCCGCACTGGATTATGTTGAAATGATTGCTGTTGCCGACGCCAATATTCCCGCCACTGAACCTGTGATCAAACTCGAGCTGGCGTGGCTGATCCCACGCGCCTATCCCCTGCGCTATATGACATGGCATGAAATCGTAAATGACTATGCCGGTGATATTCCGTTTTCGGTTATCTTTTGCCCACTGTGCAATTTCGCGATTGTTTTTGATCGACATGTACAGGGACAGGTGTTGGATTTCGGGGTGATGGGGCAGTTACGCAATTCCGATATGGTGATGTATGACCGCCAAACATTCACATGGTGGGAACAGGCCGTGGGTCAGGGCATTGTGGGAAATTAACGGGTGTTGAATTGACTGTCTTCGCCAGTTGGATGGAAAGTTTTGCTGTCTTCCAAGGACCAAGACGTTTCTTATGTTTGGGTAATCTCGATTGATTTCTAGTAAGTGTCGAAACGTTAAAAGATCGATTGTCATAAATAACCTGCAATAATATTTGTGGAACGATTATTTTTCAAAGAAATTATCTCATCAATTAACAAAATTGATTGGATTACGAATGGGACACTTTTTTATTCATATTCACGTTTTGTTCCAATTACGGATTGGAGACTCAGCCAAAAAGGATTATGTATTAATTTCTGATTAAGGAACGACCATGGCTGATTTAAAACAGATCCAAGTGCGCGGCGCGCGTGAACATAATTTGAAATCAATTGATGTTGATATTCCCCGCGACCAATTTGTGGTAATCACGGGGTTGTCGGGGTCTGGGAAATCATCACTGGCCTTTGATACGATTTACGCCGAAGGGCAGCGCCGCTATGTCGAAAGCCTGTCGGCCTATGCGCGTCAATTCCTTGATATGATGGAAAAACCTGATGTGGATCATATCAGCGGTCTAAGTCCCGCGATTTCCATTGAACAGAAAACCACATCGAAAAATCCACGTTCAACCGTTGGTACCGTGACCGAGATTTACGATTATCTGCGTCTGTTGTTTGCCCGTGCTGGCACCCCCTATAGCCCGGCAACGGGCCTTCCAATTGAGGCGCAGCAGGTGCAGGATATGGTCGATCGTGTCATGACGATGGAGGAGGGGACGCGCGCCCATCTGTTGGCCCCCATCGTGCGGGACAGAAAAGGGGAATACAAAAAAGAATTCCTTGAACTGCGGAAACAGGGGTTTCAGCGCGTCAAGGTGGATGGTGAATATTATGAATTGGACGAACCACCCACGCTGGACAAAAAATTCCGCCACGACATCGACGTTGTGGTGGATCGCCTTGTTGTGCGTGAAGGGATGGAAACACGCCTTGCGGATAGTTTTCGCACAGCCCTTGACCTTGCGGATGGTATCGCAATTTTGGAAACCGTTCCGCGAGAAGGCGACCCAGAAAGGATCACATTTTCCGAAAATTTTGCCTGTCCTGTCAGCGGTTTCACGATCCCCGAAATTGAACCACGGCTGTTTTCATTTAACGCCCCTTTCGGCGCATGCCCTGATTGTGACGGGTTAGGGGTTGAATTGTATTTTGACGAACGCCTTGTTGTCCCCGATCAGATGTTGAAAATATCCGATGGGGCGCTTGCCCCATGGCGCAAAGGCAAAAGCCCCTATTTCCTTCAGACCATCGAAGCCATCGCCAAACATTACCAGTTCGATCAAAACACCCGTTGGAAAGACCTGCCAAAGAAAGTGCAACAGGTGTTCCTTTATGGATCGGGGGATGAAGAAATCCAATTCCGCTATGACGAAGGGGGACGGATCTATCAGGTATCGCGCACCTTTGAAGGGGTTATTCCCAATATGGAACGGCGTTATCGCGAAACAGATAGCAATTGGATCAGAGAAGAGTTTGAGAATTACCAAAACAACCGCGCCTGTGGCAGTTGCGGCGGTTATCGTCTGCGCCCCGAGGCTTTGGCCGTTAAAATTGCGGGTATCCATGTGGGCCAAGTGGTGCAGATGTCGATTAAAGAGGCCTACGAATGGTGCGCCTCGGTTCCTGAACATCTGACCAATCAGAAAAACGAAATCGCCCGCGCGATCCTTAAGGAAATCCGCGAACGTTTGGGATTTTTGAACAATGTTGGTTTGGAATATCTGACCCTGTCGCGCAATGCGGGCACGCTGTCGGGGGGAGAAAGTCAGCGGATCAGATTGGCCAGTCAGATTGGATCTGGCCTGACAGGTGTTCTTTATGTTTTGGACGAACCTTCCATTGGATTGCATCAGCGTGACAATGACCGACTTCTTGGCACATTGAAAAACCTTCGTGATCAGGGAAATACTGTGATCGTTGTCGAACACGATGAAGAGGCCATTCGAGAGGCCGATTACGTCTATGACATCGGTCCAGGTGCGGGTGTGCATGGTGGACAGGTTGTGGCCCATGGAACGCCCGCGGAAATCACGGCACATGAAACATCGATTACAGGGCAATATTTATCCGGCGTGCGCGAAATTTCCGTGCCCCTTGATCGCCGTGCGGGGAACGGTAAAACCCTGACTGTGGTAAATGCGCATGGCAATAACCTAAAAAGCCTGACGGTTGATTTTCCCCTTGGGAAATTTGTCTGTGTGACGGGTGTTTCAGGCGGTGGGAAATCCACATTGACGATTGAGACACTGTTTAAAACTGCCTCAATGCGGTTGAACGGGGCAAAACAAATGCCCGCCCCCTGTGACACGGTCAAGGGGTTGGAATATCTGGATAAGGTGATTGATATTGATCAACGTCCGATCGGGCGCACACCGCGATCAAATCCTGCGACCTACACAGGGGCCTTTACACCGATCCGCGACTGGTTCGCGGGCCTGCCAGAGGCCAAGACGCGCGGATATAAACCGGGGCGCTTTTCCTTTAACGTCAAAGGAGGGCGGTGCGAGGCCTGTCAGGGTGATGGTGTCATCAAAATTGAAATGCACTTTTTACCCGACGTGTATGTGACATGCGAAACATGTAACGGCGCGCGTTATAATCGCGAAACTCTAGAGATTAAGTTCAAGGGCAAATCCATCGCCGATGTTCTGGATATGACGGTTGAGGATGCCCAAGAGTTTTTCCAAGCGGTTCCTTCAATCCGCGAGAAAATGGATGCATTGATGCGTGTTGGGTTGGGCTATATCAAGGTCGGTCAACAGGCAACAACCCTATCAGGGGGGGAAGCGCAGCGTGTGAAACTGTCCAAGGAACTGGCCAAACGATCAACGGGGCGCACGCTTTATATCCTGGATGAACCGACAACGGGTTTGCATTTTGAAGATGTGCGCAAACTGTTAGAGGTGCTGCATGAATTGGTGGAACAGGGCAATACGGTGATTGTGATTGAACACAATTTGGACGTGGTCAAAACTGCCGATTGGATCATTGATATCGGTCCCGAAGGCGGGGATGGTGGCGGCACAGTTGTAGCATGTGGCACACCAGAAGAGGTGGCAGAGGTGCGCGAAAGCCATACGGGCCATTACCTGAAACCGATGCTGGACGTAAAACGAACCGCGGCTGAGTGATCACAATTCCGCGTTTAGATACTAAATGTGGTGTTAATTTAGAGCTTCAATCATCGCGATTGATTTTTTTGACCCGTGATCATGCGCTGTCTGAGCGAAGCGAAGACTAATCGCGCATGATCTAGCCCACGCCCGTCCGATAGGGCGGGGGCTTCGTTGCCTCAGCCCTGTTAACCGCTCACGGACGTGCACTTAATCGTTTATGCGCAATCCCTGATGAATCTATTGCTAATCTATGAAATTTATCTACTTCTCTGGGATCAACCCACGTGGACTGAACCGCAGAACCAACAACAAAACCAACCCCATGGTCAGCAAACGCATATAGGCGACGCTTTCCATCATGTGGAGGCGCACGGCATTGTCTTCGGCCATACCTGCAGTAAGGAGGGTTACAAGATATTGGCTCATCGGTTCAACCTGAACCCATAGGAACCAAATCAGGAACCCGCCCAGCACCGCGCCAAAGTTGTTGCCCGATCCGCCAACGATCACCATGACCCAGATCAGAAAGGTAAAGCGCAAGGGCTGATAACTGCCCGGGGTCAATTGCCCGTCTAGTGTTGTCATCATAGCCCCTGCAATTCCACAAATCGCCGATCCAAGAATGAAAATTTGCAAATGGCGGTTCGTTACATTTTTACCCATTGCGGCGGCGGCTGTTTCATTGTCACGAATGGCGCGCATCATGCGGCCCCATGGGCTTTTCAAGGAAAGTTGCGCCATAATCAACAGAATGATCAGCACGACCGAAAACAAAAGCGCATAGTTTAGCTTCACGAACAAAGCGGATGCCGTGACAGGGTCAAGGCCCAGACCGCTTGCGCGTTCGATGAACTCTGCGCTTTCTTGTAAGTCGATTTCCTTGGGCACGGGTCGATCCAAACCAATCACGTTTTTCACGCCACGTGCTAACCAATCCTCGTTTTTCAGGATCGCGATGATGATTTCGGAAATGCCCAGTGTTGCAATCGCCAGATAGTCGGAACGCAGCCCCAAGGCCGCCTTACCAATGATCCACGCTGCGCCCGCCGCGAACAGACCGCCAACAGGCCAGGCCAAGATGATGGGGAGGTCCAGACCCCCAAGGTTTCCTTGCAATGCGGGGTTCACCGCCTCAACCGCCTCAACGGCAGGGTCCAACAATGCGCGATAGGCAAAAAAGCCAAGGCCAAGGATTGTCACCATGGCAATCACACGGGGGCGGGTTGCCGTGATGCGGCGATAGGCGATGATCGTGGCACCAATGATGCCCACGCCAACCGCCAGGGCAAATAGGATGCGTAAACCGCCTGCATTCCATGCCTCGGAAACGGGGTCGGTTGAAACCAAAACCGCGGCCAATCCACCAAGGGCGACAAAACCCATGACACCAACATTAAACAGGCCCGCAAAGCCCCATTGTAGGTTGACACCAAGCGCCATGACCGCGCTGATCAATCCCATGTTCAGGATCAAAAGCGCGCTGTTCCAGCTTTGCACCATGCCTGTGATGATGATCAGGGCGGCGATTCCGACGAAGTAAAGGATATTCCGTGTCTGATCCATTAGTACGCCTTTCCTTTGAACAGGCCTGTTGGTTTAAACAACAGGACAACAATCAAAATCATAAAGCTGACGGCGAATTTATATTCGGTCGAGAGCAGTTGCATCAATGTACTGGGTTCCAATGCTTCGGGCATCCAATATTTCAATACCTTTTTCCAGGCATAGGTTATGGTGACCTCGGAATAGGCCACAACAAATCCTCCTGCGATTGCGCCCAGTGGGCTGCCCAAGCCGCCCACAATCGCGCTGGCAAAGATGGGCAGCAGCAATTGGAAATAGGTGAAGGGTTTGAACGATTTATCAAGCCCGTATAAAACCCCGGCAATCGTGGCCAATGCCGCAACGATGATCCATGTCACCGCAACCACGCGTTCTGGGTTGATACCAGATAGCAATGCCAAATCTTCGTTATCGGCATAGGCGCGCATGGATTTTCCCGTGCGGGTTTTGTTCAAAAACCAGAACAGTGCAATCACAACTATCAACGCTGTGATTACCGTGATCCCTTGGGTCGTTTTCAGTGCCATGCCTTCGCGCAGGCCCGTTGCCGCCTTAAATTCACGTACGGCAAAAATGAAACGTTCCCCATCAGAAAACCGTTGGTCATCCACACCAATAATAATGCGCACAACCCCGTTCATCACGAACATCACACCCATCGAAACGATGACCAAAATCACAGGTTTCGCCTTTTGCGTGCGATAGAATTGATACACCCCGCGATCAGTTAACAGCAATAGTGTTGCCGTGGCCGCAATTCCAAAGGGCAGGGCCAAAAGTGCGGTGGGAAGGGGACCAAAGGATATGCCCATGGATTGCAACCACCATGTCACCAAAACCGTGATCATCGTGCCAAAGGCCATCGTATCCCCATGGGCAAAGTTGGAAAACCGCAAAATTCCATAGATCAATGTGACGCCAAGCGCCCCAAGTGCCAGTTGCGCGCCATAGGCGGTGGCGGGGATCAAAACAAAGTTCATCAGAACAACAAGACCGTTGATAAAATCCATATGTCTTAGCCCCCTAAAAACGATTTGCGCACTTCGGGATCCGCCAATAATTCTTGGCCAGATCCGGTATAGGCATTGCGCCCCTGAACCAAGACATACCCACGATCAGCAATTTCCAACGCCTGCCGCGCGTTTTGTTCCACCATCAAAATCGGAATGCCGGTGTGTGCCACTTCGATAATGCGATCAAAAAGTTCGCCCATCACAATGGGGCTGACACCCGCTGTGGGTTCATCCAGCATCAATACCTTGGGTTTCGTCATCAGGGCGCGGCCCACGGCCACCTGTTGGCGTTGCCCCCCCGAAAGTTCGCCCGCCGCTTGATGACGTTTATCCCGTAGGATTGGAAATAGATCATAAACCTGTTCCATGGTTTCGCGGATATCATCACGCCGAATAAAGGCGCCCATTTCCAAATTTTCTTCAACACTCATCGAGGTAAAGATATTGTGCGTTTGCGGCACAAATCCCATGCCCTTGACCACACGCTCTTGGGGGGTCAGGTGCGTGATATCTTCGCCGTCCAATCGCACGGATCCTTCGCGCAGGTTCAGCATGCCAAAAACGGCCTTCATCCCTGTGGACTTTCCCGCCCCATTAGGGCCAACGATTACAGCGATCTGACCTGGGTCAACCGCAATCGTGCACGAATGCAAAATATCAGGGCCAGCACCATAACCGCCCGTCATTGCATCCCCGATCAAAAATGGCTCTGCCATAGTGTGTTCCGTACCTTATGCTGATGCAGTTGCATCAGGTGACTTTTTGTTTTTCAAACCTGTGCCCAAATAGGCCTCGATCACCTGTTCATTGGCCTTGATTTCATCCAATGTTCCTTCGGCCAGTACTTTACCCTCGGCCATACAAATGACGGGATCGCAGAGGCGACCAATGAAATCCATGTCGTGTTCAATCACGACAAAGGTGTAACCACGTTCTTGGTTCAGGCGGATGATGGCATCCCCGATGGTATTCAGCAGGGTTCGGTTTACGCCTGCGCCGACCTCGTCCAAAAAGACGATTTTGGCATCGACCATCATAGTGCGGCCTAATTCCAACAGTTTTTTCTGTCCCCCTGAAACCTGACCCGCCTTGTGATCGGCCAGATGTGAGATTGTGAGGAACTCTAAAACTTCATCCGCTTTGGCGCGTAAGGCGCGTTCTTCGTCTGCGATGCGTTTGCGTCCAAACCATGTGTTTAACAGTGTTTCCCCAGATTGTCCCGCGGGCACCATCATCAGGTTTTCGCGACAACTCATTGACGAAAATTCATGCGCAATCTGAAAAGTGCGCAGCAATCCCTTGTGAAACAATTCATGCGGCGGCAGCCCTGTAATATCCTCGCCATCCATGGTCACGCGCCCGGATGTCGGGCCAAGGACACCTGCAACCACATTGAATAGGGTGGTTTTGCCAGCACCATTTGGGCCAATCAGCCCCGTTATGGATCCCTTTTCGATTTCAAGCGAGGCACCGTCCACCGCATCAAATCCACCAAAGGTTTTCCGAAGGTTTTCAACCTTGATCATCTGTAACTTCTTTTGGATCGTCGTTTACAAAAACAGCCCGAGCCATAGCCCGGGCTGAATCAAGATATGGCGTGAAATTAGCGGTATTTCACTGTTGTCATTTTACCGCCTTCAAAGACGATTTGACGGTAGCTACCTGAAGATTCACCCGGTCCAATCAGCTCAACCGCGGATGCACCAACATAGTCGATGTCGCCGCCATTGGCCAAAATTTCCAAACCTTTTGCCAATTCACCTGGATAGATTTTTTCACCTGGTGCGTTTGCAACATCCATGACTTTGCCTTTGTAATCGGCTGGGTTGTCTGAACCTGCTGCTTGCATTGCTAACATGATCAATGCGGCTGCGTCATAGCTTTCTGCAACAAAGACAGATGATCCGTCAAACGCGTCACCGATTAGGTCGACCAATTGGCTTGCGCCTGGGCTATCAGTGCCCGGTGCCTGACCTGTTGTACCGTCGATTTCAGAACCAAAGTCTGTTTCCAATGACCCACCGATCATGCCGTCTGGTAGGTGGAACATGTCAAATGCACCGCTGTCCAATGACGCACGGATAATGCCCGCACCGCCACCTGTGTTATAGCCTGCAACAACCAGACGGTCGCCGCCCGCTGCTGCTAGTGCAGCAACCTCGGCTGAGTAGTCTGCTTTTTCGTCTTCATGCGCAGCTGAGATTGTGATTGTACCGCCCATGGATTTGAAGGCCTCTTCAAAGCTTGATGCCAAGCCTTTGCCGTAGTCGTTGTTGACGTAAGTTAGGGCAACTTCTGTTGATCCCATTTCCATTAGTGATTCTGCCATGACGACACCCTGGCGTGCGTCGGATGGTGCTGTACGGAAGAACAAACCGTTGTCTTCTGCTGTTGATAGGCCAGGTGATGTCGCTGATGGTGAAATCATGACCATGCCGTTTGCCAATGCAACGTTTGCAAGAATCGCGCCTGTTACACCTGAACAGTCTGCGCCCATGATGCCTGATACACCGTCTGATGTGATCAAACGTTCTGCTGCGGCTGTTGCTGCTGCGGCATCAATACATGTGCTGTCTGCGCGCACTGGCGCAACAGTTTTGCCGCCCAAGAACGCACCAGAGCTTGAAACCTCTGCCATTGCGAACTCAGCGCCATCTGCCATTGCAGGTGTCAACGCTTCGATTGGGCCAGTAAAGCCCAAGATTACACCGATTTTCACTTCGCCGTGGCCACCTGCAAACGCAGTGCCCGCAACCAAAGCACAAGCCGCTGTTGCCATTAGAAATTTTTTCATAGTTCTCTCCCAAAGTTTGGACAGTGTCCTGCCCACAGTTTAAATTCACTTTTCAGTATTTGAAAAGGGAATATTTTTTGACCGAAACAGTGTGTTTAGATCGAAATTCGTTGTGCGTGACTGCCCCGTTCCCGATATGGTGTGGTTTCGTAGTGCGCGCGGTAGCATTTTGAAAAATGTGAGGGTGAGGCAAAACCGCAGGCTAATGCAACATTGATCACACTCATATCCGTTTGCATCAAAAGGTTACGTGCCTTTTGCAGACGCAATTCCATGTAATAGCGTTTTGGTGATCTGTTTAGATAGCGGCGGAACAAACGCTCTAACTGACGTGTGGACATGCCGACATCTTTGGCCAAGACCGCGGGCGAAATTGGCTCTTCTAAATTTTGTTCCATCATTTGGATCACTTGGCTTAGCTTTGGATGGCGCACACCAATACGGGTTGGAACGGACAGGCGCTGTGTATCTTGGTCCGTGCGGATCGAGCTATAGATCATTTGATCTGCCACCGCGTTTGCCATTTCTTCGCCATGCTTGTCCGCAATCATCTTTAACATCAAATCAATGGACGATGTTCCACCCGCCGTGGTTAAACGGTTGCCATCCGTGATGAACACCGATTTTGTCAGATCAACTTCCAAAAACTCTTCGGCAAAGCTGTCCTGATTTTCCCAATGGATTGTGGCGCGTTTTCCGTCCAGCAACCCTGCCTTGGCCATTGGATAGGCTGCGGTACATAATCCTCCGATGGTTATTCCGCGGCGCGCCTCGCGTCGCAACCAATTCAATACTTTTTTGGTGGTGGCCATTTGAATGTCCACACCACCGCACAGGATCATCACGTCATCGCGGCGTAATTCACATAGGTCGTCATCCACTGCAAATGTGGTACCTGCTGAACATTGAACCGTTTCTCCACCCTCGCCAATAAAGATCCATTCATATGCTGTGCGTCCCAACATACGGTTGGCGATACGCAGGGCATCCAGTGCAGAAGCAAAGGAAAGCAGCGTAAAATTATCAAGTAAAACAAAGACAAAGCGCTCGGGCGCGTCTTCGCTTTTTGGGCGCAAGGTGGTTGAGGCCATTGGTCGCATTACACGCAAACTTCCGATTCTTTGGGTACCTACATTATCAGCACAGGGCACAGTTACAATAGATGTGGTTGCTTTTCTACAGCACCGTGCATGAGGGTAATTTCGGGGTGGTCAGTTTCGGCGAAGACGGGTATAGCTTTGCTATTCGTGAACGCTAACACCGGAGAAATAAGATGAGCGAATGGCAAAAAACCAATTGGCGCAACAAGCCACGGGTTCAGATGCCTGATTATTTGGATCAGGAGGCGCTGAACGCAGTCGAAAGTCAGCTATCCAATTATCCACCGCTTGTCTTTGCAGGCGAGGCGCGGAATTTGAAGGCGAAACTGGCCGCTGCATCCCGTGGTGAGGCGTTTTTGTTACAAGGCGGCGATTGTGCCGAAAGCTTTGCGCAGTTTAGTGCAGATGGCATCCGCGATACATTCAAGGTGATGTTGCAGATGGCCATGGTCCTGACCTTTGGTGCAAAGGTTCCTGTGATCAAGGTGGGCCGCATGGCGGGACAATTCGCAAAACCTCGTTCTGCCCCAACCGAAACCGTCGATGGTGTGGAATTGCCCAGCTATCGTGGTGATATCATCAATGATTTAGATTTCACATCTGCGGCGCGTATCCCTGACCCGTCCAAAATGTTGCATGCCTACACACAGGCGGCAGCAACCCTGAACTTGCTGCGCGCGTTTTCAACAGGTGGTTATGCGGACGTACATCAGGTGCACAGCTGGACGCTTGGGTTTACGGAAGGAGAAAAGGCGTCACGCTATCGCGAAATGGCGGCGCGTATTTCTGATGCGTTGGATTTTATGTCCGCTGCGGGTTTGGACAGCGCTGTGTCACATGATTTACGCACTGTTGATTTCTACACCTCGCATGAAGGTTTGTTGTTGGAATATGAAGAGGCGTTGACGCGTCTTGATTCTACATCAGGCAACTGGTTGGCAGGATCGGGACACATGATCTGGATCGGGGATCGAACCCGTCAGCCAGATGGTGCGCATGTTGAATTCTGCCGTGGGGTGTTGAACCCAATTGGATTGAAATGCGGCCCAACAACCTCTGCCGAGGATTTGAAAGTTTTAATGGCCAAGTTGAACCCAGAAAACGAAGCGGGTCGTTTAACGTTGATTGCACGTTTCGGCGCTGGCAGTGTTGGGGATCATCTACCCCGTCTGATCAAGGCGGTCGAAGAAGAGGGTGCAAATGTTGTGTGGTCCTGTGATCCGATGCACGGCAATACGATCAAATCAGCGACAGGGTACAAAACACGGCCCTTCGACAGTGTCCTGCGCGAAGTGCGCGAATTCTTTGACGTACACGCAGCCGAGGGTACGATCCCAGGCGGCGTTCATTTTGAAATGACGGGTCAGGATGTCACCGAATGTACAGGTGGCCTTTATGCGCTTAGCGATGAGGATCTGTCTTCCCGCTATCACACCGCGTGCGACCCGCGTTTGAATGCTTCACAATCCTTGGAACTGGCATTCCTTGTGGCCGAGGAATTGGTGAAACGCCGCACGGACGGCGCCGCGGTCGCCGCGCAATAATTGGATATAGATTAAAACGAAAGGGCACTGATTTCAGCGCCCTTTTTTGTTTCTATCTCGTGGTGGTTAATCCTAGAACGGGATTTCGTCGTCCATGTCGTTTGATGGACGCGATCCGCCACCATAGGGGTCCGCAGGTGCGGGTTCGCTGTCATAGCCTTGGTCATAGCCACCACCGCCTGATCCACCGCCATAACCGCCGCCGCCAGCATTGTCGCCACGTCCATCCAGCATGGTTAGCGTAGAGGTATAGGGGCGCAAAACCACTTCGGTGCTATAGCGGTCCTGTCCTGACTGGTCCTGCCATTTGCGCGTTTCTAGTTGACCTTCGATATAGATTTTTGATCCCTTGCGCAGATATTGCTCTGCAACGCGCACAAGCGGTTCTGAAAAAATCGCAACGCTGTGCCATTCGGTTTTTTCGCGACGTTCGCCCGTATTTCGGTCTTTCCAGTTTTCTGAGGTTGCAATGCGCAGGTTGCATACCTTGCCCCCGTTGGGGAAGCTTCTGACCTCTGGGTCGCGCCCCAGATTGCCGATTAGAATTACTTTGTTCACTGACCCTGCCATCGCACTCTCCTATGATCTTCGCGCGTCTCTTGCCCTAAAGCACATTTTCAATATGAATAAAATATTAATGAACGGGATGGAACAGGCAATTTCCTGCAAGCTGACATTCATTTGTTGGGCGAATGAACAATCAGGTGTAAAAGGACCCCATGGTTCGGGTTGGTTTCATAGCGTTTATCTGTGCTGCGTGCATTGCCACGGGGATTGTGGCAGATCGTTCTGGAAAAACAAAGCAATTTCAAACGTTGGATCGGTTAAACGGCGGATCGCCCTCGGTATCGTTAAGCCGTGAACATGTGTATATTCCGGGCGTCCCCGGCGAGGTTCCGCGTGATGTAGAATATCGGGGGCCCTATTTGGATTTGGCAAAACGTGCCGCCAATCGTCATCGTATCCCCGAGGCGTTATTTTTGCGCCTAATCAACCAAGAAAGCCGTTGGAACCCCAAGGCGTTGTCGCCAAAGGGGGTGATTGGATTGTCGCAATTGATGCCCGATACCGCACGCCTGTTAAACGTGAACCCGCGTATTCCCTTGCAAAATTTGGAAGGGGGCGCGCGTTACCTTGCCATGCAGTATAAGCGCTTTCGCTCTTGGCGCTTGGCACTTGCCGCCTATAATGCTGGACCAGAGGCGGTGGTGAAATATGGCGGTGTACCGCCCTATAAAGAAACGCAAAATTACGTAAAAGTCATTTCGAAACGTTAGAGTGAAACTAGGAAATACTTGAGTTATGGTTCCAAGCCAATCGATAGATTGGCAAGCGCCGACTCCCCCACTGGGAGGTGCTTTGGCGCTACCCGAGGTCGGCTTGGGATAATGAAATGCTGTAGAGTGACCTAAGGTCTCGATCTGATCAACGTCGCTAGCAGGTAGCCTTCGGGAAAAACGTATCGATACGTCCAGTCACATAATAGACAAAAAGCCCGATCCATTCGCGAATACCCGTTGAAAGATCGCTAAAGTTTGAAATAGGATCCCAACGAGGCGTCAAAACTCGCCCAGTGCTCAAGTGATCAACGGGATAAGGGATTAGCCCAGTGTATCCCGAATTGCAAAACACCCTGACACTTCGCGGCATAAGGAAGGCCGATGTGATTAAAAGGATGGGTGATTGAATCTGATCCTCTAATTCATTGAGGATGTAGATCGCGCTTTCATGTGTGTTGCGCGATCGATCCTCGAACACCACATCATTGGTGAGGGTTGGAAACCGCTCAACCAGTTCGCGCACTACATCTGCACCACTGAGGTGTTGATCAAGCACGGAGCCCGACCCGCCCGTGAAAATAAGTGTCGCGTCGGGAAATTGGGTGGCAAGTGCAATTCCATAAATCGGTCGTTCCCCCGCATCGTTTAACGCAGGCATCAAAGAGTGACTGCTCGGCTTTATATCCTCTGACCCGCCAAGCACGATGATGGTTTTGGGCGAAGGCGGATCTGGTTGAATCGAAAAGCGTGTTTCAAGCGGCTCTAGGACCAGGTTCCCGATAGGAAAGAACCCGATCAAAAGAAATGCGCATGAAACACCAACCAACACACGTCGCGCAAACCCTATGCGACCCCGATAAAGTGCTAAAATTGCAAACCCGATCAGGATGATCAAAAGGCTAAGAGGTTGGACAAGCGTCCAAAACACCTTCGACAGTAAGAAAAATAAAGTGTTCATTTAAATCCGTATTGCCGTTCCACCTTTGCCACGCGCAGGATGTAATCCTCATACCAGCGTTCTTTGCCTATCTTTTGGGCGATGGCATGTTTGGCGTGTTCGCGCCATCCTTTGATCGCCTCTTCGCTTTCCCAATAGCTGACCGTGATGGCAAACCCATCTGCATCGCGTGTGCTTTCTATCCCGATATATCCAGGTAGGGTTTTGGCAATTTCGCCCATGGCTGCGGCCATTTCTGCGTATCCTTCAGGCGTTTTTGAGGCCTGATTGACGAAAATAACCGCGTAATAGGGCGGCTCTGGCATTTTTGAAAAACGTGACATTGCATAACCAAATAAAAACACCCGCAAAATGCGGGTGTCTTTGGTCAATATCAAGCAGAATTCTTATTCTGCCGCCAATTTGATAACAGGGGTCATTTCGTCCAGCACCGATTGATCCAAGTGGCATTTCAACTGGTGTCCGTTTGCCATGGTGCGAATTGGTGGAACCTCGCGTTCGCATAGGCTTCCGCCCACTTTGTCCTTCCAACGACAGCGCGTTTGGAAGGGGCATCCAGAGGGTGGGTTCATCGCCGATGGGATGTCGCCCTCTAGAACGATGTGTTCCTTTTGGATGCTGGTGTCTGCAATTGGCACCGCGGACAACAAGGCCTCTGTGTAGGGGTGATAGGGCGGGGCGAATACCTGATCGGTTGTGCCCATTTCCACCACATGGCCCAAGTACATCACCATCACGCGGTCTGACAAATAGCGTACGATTGACAAATCGTGGCTGATGAACAGCAATGTTGTTTTTTCTGTGCGCTGAATTTCCATCAACAAATCGGTCACAGCCGCCTGAACAGAAACGTCCAAGGCCGAAACAGGTTCGTCCGCCACAACGATGCGCGCGCCACCTGCAAAGGCACGGGCAATGCCAACACGCTGTTTTTGTCCACCTGACAACTGACGCGGCATGCGTTCGGCAAAGGCGCGTGGCAATTTCACCAAATCCAATAATTCTAACATGCGCCTTGCACGTTCGTCATCTGAGGTGCCGTATTTAAAGATTTCCAATGCACGAATAATCTGACGCCCAACGGTCATCGACGGGTTTAATGTGTCAAATGGGTTTTGGAACACCATTTGCACATCTGCAACCGTTTGTGTGTCACGCTGTTCAATGGCTGTCGCCTCGATGTTTTTGCCATCCAATAGGATTTCACCGTCGGTTGCCGTTTCCAGACCCATCAACACCTTGGCAAAGGTCGATTTACCACAGCCCGATTCACCCACGATGGCCAATGTTTCGCCCTCGCGCGCTTCGAACGATAGGGTTTCGTTGGCTTTGACAACCTTCTTGGCGCCTGATCCGCCGAATAGGGCGTTTGCGGCTACCTCGTAGTATTTTTTTAACTCATGCATTTTCAGGATGACGTCACCTGGTTCTGTTTTTTCAAACTGTTTGGCGGCCTGAATGGGGGCATCCCAATCAATTTCCGCGAATTTCAAACAGCGCGAGGAATGACGGTCATCGCCTGCAATCTCGGACATTGCGATGTCGGCGGCGTTACAGCGGCCTTCATCGAAATAATCGCAGCGCGGGCCAAAGTTACAGCCGTTGGGCCGTTCATGCGGCAAGGGGAAGTTGCCAGGGATCGCAACCAAGGGACGCGCGTTTTTGTCGGCACCTGGCAATGGGATCGACCGGAATAGCGCCTGTGTGTAGGGGTGGCGCATTTTGTCAAACACATCATCAATCGACCCTGTTTCCACAGCTTCGCCTGAATACATCACACAGATGCGGTCACAGGTTTCCAAAACCAAGCCCAAGTTATGCGAAATGAACAACATGGATGTGCCGTATTTTTTACCCAGATCTTTTACCAAATCAACAACAGCGGCCTCAACCGTCACGTCCAGCGCGGTTGTGGGTTCGTCCAAAATCAACAGCGCAGGTTTTGACATCAAGGCCATCGCAATCACGATCCGCTGCTGCTGACCGCCCGAAAGCTGGTGTGGATAGGATTTCAAAATCCGCTCAGGGTCAGGCAGTTTCACATCTGTGACCACTTCTAATGCACGGGCATAGGCCTCTTCCTTGGTCACACCCTCGTGGATAATCGGCACTTCCATCAACTGTTTGCCGATTTTCATCGCGGGGTTTAGCGAGGCCATTGGCTCCTGATAAATCATTGCGATTTCATTGCCGCGAATGTCGCGTAATTCTTCATCGCTCATTTTATTTAGGTCACGCCCTTTGAATTTGATTGAACCGCCAACAATGCGGCCGTTGACACCCAAATCCTGCATGACGCCTAAGGCAACCGTTGATTTTCCGCAGCCTGATTCACCAACCAGTCCAACGGCTTCACCCGGTTGTACCGTGACACTAAAATCCATCACTGCTGGAATTTCACGCAAACGGGTGAAAAATGAAATGGATAGGTTTTCAATTTCTAGGATGGGCCCATCGTATTCTATTTTTGACATATTCTCCTCCCAATCGGAGCATGCGGCCGAGATGACATGCATTCCGGACTTATAACTAATCTTTTAGACTTTCTTCACGCAAACCATCAGCCAGCAGGTTCAATCCAAGCACAAGGCTTAGCAGTGCAATCGCTGGTGGTAGGGCAGGGTGCGGATAGATCGAGAGCAATTTGCGCCCTTCGTTAATGGTTGCACCCCAGTTCGGGCTTTCTGATTCCAGACCCAAACCAAAGAAACCCAAGGTTCCAAGCAAGATGGTGGTATAGCCGATGCGCAAACAGAAATCGACGATCAGCGGACCACGCGCGTTTGGCAGAATTTCCCACAGCATGATATACCATGTGCCTTCGCCCCGTGTTTGGGCCGCCGCAACATAGTCACGTGTTTTAATGTCCATAGCCAGACCGCGTACAATACGGAACACGGTGGGCGAGTTCACAAAAACAACAGACACGAAAACAGTCAGCAGACCCGCATCCACATCAAATCCATCAATTGCATTAAACAATGTTACCTTAGAGTTTGCCTCATTAATCAGGGACAAATAAAGCCACCCTAGCACACCCAAAATGACCACCATCAGGATGTTCCGCTTCATCGGGTCAATATAATAGCGAGAGTTGATCAGAACCCCAAAGAAGATCAATGGGAAGCTAAACAACACAACGGCCATATATTGTGGCATGCCTGTCATACGAATTTCTGGTGTCACCAAAAGGTAGAACAACAAAATAACAGGGAAGGCCAGGATCAGGTTCGCCAAGAAGGACAAAACCAAATCTAGACGCCCGCCATAGTATCCCGCAGGAAGGCCCAGTGTGATCCCAACCATAAACGCAAACAGCGTTGCCAATGGTGCGATCATAACAACGATCCCTGAACCAATCATAACGCGGCTAAAGACGTCACGGGCCAGGTTGTCCCCACCCCATAGGTAATAGGGGTAATCGCCCGACTCAGCCCCGCGCAGCGGTGTGCCGGGCACTTTGTTTTTCATGCCCGACACTTGTGATAGCGGATCATGTGTCGCTATCAGGTCAAACATTGTTGAGAATAGACCTGTGTAGACCCAGAACATAACGAGCGCAAAGCCGATCATGCCCACAGTTGAGTCAAACAATTTACCATATAGACCCAGTGATCGTTTGTAACGGATAGACACAAAGAAGGTAATGATAAGAGCAACCCAAACAGGCGTTAGCTGCGTGACTGAGCGGATTGCGATTTCGCCCCAAGACAAAAGTTCCATAATCTCAGGCTCCCTTAGTTAACGCTGATGCGTGGGTTGAGGTAAACATAGCCAATGTCCGAGATCAGCTGGGTGACCAAAACAACGACAACCGAGACGACGGACACAGCCAACAACAACTCAATGTCATTGTTGCCTGCCGCCTGAACCAAAACCCATCCAAAGCCTTTGTAGTTAAACAACGTTTCAACAATCACAACGCCGTTCAAAAGCCATGGGAACTGCAACATGATCACCGTAAAGGGGGCGATCAATGCGTTGCGCAGGGCGTGTTTCATAACGATATTGCCGAAGGAGACACCCTTTAGGCGTGCGGTACGGATGTATTGTGCGGTCATCACTTCGGCCATTGAGGCGCGCGTCATCCGCGCGATGTAGCCCATGCCATAAAGCGCGATGGTGACAACGGGGAGGAAAAAGTTTTCAAACGTTGGATTTTCCATCGCCGTTGCGGCAGATCCTTTGAACCACTTTAGTCCAAAGGCTGAGGATGAAAAAACTGCAATAAAGATAACACCAGACACATATTCGGGTGTCGCTGTCGTAGTAATCGCAACGGTGGATAGGGTGCGGTCTGTGCGGGACCCTTCCCGCATGCCTGCAACGACACCTAGAACTAATGCGGTTGGAATCATAAGGACCATAACCCAAAACATCAAAACGCCTGTCAGGCTCAGGCGTGTGGCAACAATGCTCCCTACGTTATCCTTAAAGACTGTCGAAAAGCCCCAGTTGCCCTGCAAAACGCCGCAAAAGCGGGGTGCGCCTTTGCCATCTGTTCCGCGTTCGAAACATTGGCCGCGGGTTTTCCCATCACTGCCTTCGATTACATAACCGGGCAAGACACCTAACCAACGTCCATATTTAATTGGAAGAGGGTCTAGATAGCCTCGGTTGTCGAGAAAGCTTGCAACGGCCGCATCGTCCATTCGGAAGTTGCCCTCAGACTTGGCCAGTTTTTCCAAGTTGGGGTAGAGGTTCGTCATGAAGAAAACGATAAACGTCAGACAAAGCGCCGTAAAAACCATTACCGCAAAGCGGCGTAAAATGAATAAGAGCATGGAGTTTCCTCTCGTTTCCGCAGTTTTATTTTGTACGGAAAACGCATCTCTGTTTATTTGTAGAAGGGGCTGCACCCTTACGGAGTGCAGCCCCAGTTGTTCATCGGCTTTGTATTAAGCCTTGAATCCCCATTTGTGTAGGTGGATGTGGTATGCAATATGCATGTCGCACTGCACATTTGGTGCGTGGCTACGGTACAACGATCGCCAGTAAGGCTGAATTGTTACGCCTTCTTCGGCAACAATCGCTTGTATCTTACCAGCAACTTCGCGACGTGCGTCGGCGTCCGCGATCGAGTTCGCCTCTGCTAGTAGCGCGTCGAATTCTGGATTTGACCAACCAAATTCGTTCCATGCTTCACCTGAACGGTAGGCAAGGCCCCAAACCTGTGTCGCGAATGGACGGTGGTTCCAGTTAGTAGAGCTGAAGGAGTATTTCGTCCAGTCATTCCAAAATGTTGATCCCGGTAGGATTGTCCGCTTAACTTTGATGCCTGCATCACGCAACTGCGCAGCGACCGCGTCGGTGGTGTTTTTGCGCCAGTCGTCGTCGATTGAGATCAACTCGTGCTCATAATCTTCCATGCCCGCTTCTTTCATCAACTCAAGCGCACGCGCTGGATCATGAGGAAGCCTTCCCACACTTGGGTCGTACTCGGGATGCATTGGACCAGAGTGATGGTTATCAGCTGGTGCACCCTTACCTGAATATCCCAATTCCAGACAGATTGAGTTATCGACAGCCATTGCAAGAGCTTGGCGAACTCTCTTGTCCGCGTAGGGTGCTTTCCCATCAGCGTCAACTGCTAACTGGTTCGGACGAACAACGATTGTTGAACCGGTTGCGATTTCAGAGTTTTCCCAACCTATGCCTTCCATGATGTCAACGTATTCGCCAACGTTTTCATAGAATACATCAACTTCGCCTGCTTCTGCGGCTGCCAACCATGCGGCTGGATCTGTACCGTAATCAATAAATTCAATACGGTCCAAAGCGATTGTGCGTCCGTCAGCATAACCCCACCAGTCATGGCCTTCATTCTTCACCACAACCGCTTTCACGCCTACGTCCAAGCTTTCTGGCAGGAATGGGCCCGTACCGACTGGATTGGAGACCATTGTTTCTGGAGAGTGACTGCTATGCACAATCGCCGCTGGGTAGTCCGCCATGCCCGCGATAATTGTGATGTCCGATGCAAGACACTTCAGTTTAACTGTGTGTGAGTCAATGACGGTGATAGCTCCCGCTCCCGCGACGCCAGTGTCTGGGTCAATTAATGACGCCATACGACCGGCCATTGAGTTACCTTCAACTCCTTTGTCACACCACATTTCTATATTCCGCGCGACATCATCTGCTGTGAAGTCGTCACCGTTGTTCCACTTTACGCCTTTGCGAACATTCAATGTGTATTCAGACGCGTCTGCATTAGCGCTCCAACTTTCAAGTAGACTGGGCGTAAGTGTACCGTCGTTGTTGTATTCAACAAGGTACTCTAACCAACCAGCTGTAAAGTGTGCAATTTGTGTCCAATCGTATGTGCGTGGGTCTTTTAGTGCGCGCACTTCCATCTGCATGCGAAGTGTTCCGCCAGCTTGCAAGTGACCGCCAGCTTGTGCTGGTGTTGCAAGACCCAGCATACCGTATGCTGCGGTCGCAGATACACCTAGCGCTGTAGCCCGAGACATAAATTCGCGGCGGTCCATGTGGCCCGCTTTATGCTCGTCTGCATACATCTCTGCGACCGGATGTAGATTTTTCGACGTAGTCGTTTTTAGCATCATGTTACTCCCTGTCTGACGCATATTGGCCAATGCCGAAGCTACTCTCCGACAAATGGCAATTCGTTAGTTACCGTGACATTCGGCACTATATTACCGTGATCGTCAATGGCATCGTCGGGAAAATTTGGTCACAAACGCGACAGTTCACATGTCAAATTGCGACATTTGGGTGGCTATCACAGACCAAATTGCTTTTTTCTTGTCTATTTTGTCGCAGCCACTGGGCGATAGTGCAGCCAATCCTTCATCTTGGATCGGAACCATGTGCGTTGGCGTTTCGCAAATTGTCGTGTGGCAATTGTGGCGGCCTCGCGAGCGTCTTCCAATGTCATTTGTCCTTGAAGGTGCGCAATAAGTTCAGGCGCACCAATCGCACGGTTGGACAGCAGTGCTGGATCCCAATTTTCCAAATTCTTTTGGGCTTCTTCCAAAGCGCCTGTGTCCAACATAGTGTCGAACCGTTGCGTAATCCGTGCATTTAACCAATCTTTTTCCACGTCAAAAAGAATCGGTACACTGTGTGTAAGCGATAACAGAGGCGCAGGCGTTTCGTCTTGCCAGGCGCGGATCCCTTTTCCCGTCGCGCGCTGCACCTCCCATGCGCGCTGTAAACGCATGGGGTTCATTAAATCGATTGAGGATTTCGTGTGTTCGTCAATTTCGGGAATCAATGCCTCAAATCCTAGATCTGCAACAATCGCGTCCGCTTCAGCGCGAATATTGGGTGGGGTTGCTGGAATTTCGGCCAATCCCTGGGTGAGGGCGGTAAAATATAATCCTGTGCCCCCAACAATAATAGGCCGTTCTGGGGCGTTCAAAAACGGCTCTACCTCGCGCAACCAAGCGCCAACCGAATAATCCGCATCATACGGGAGGTGTCCATAAAGCACATGTTTCGCACGGGCTTCATCTGCCACATCAGGTCGCGCGGACAGAACGCGCCAGTTTTCAAAAACCTGCAATGCATCTGCATTAATAATTGTGCCGCCAAATCGGTCCGCGCATTCCAACGCCAGCGCAGATTTTCCAGAAGCCGTGGGACCCACGATGAGTATGGGGGTGTGCCTTGGCACATTTTCAATTACAGCCCATGAAAATTCACCTGTCATGTTTGTTTACCCCGCGTGAGGTGGCGAAAATTTGGTAAGTTTTTGTGTATTTGCAATTGTTGCATTGAAACTGCTGCGCTTTTCCGACATTTTGTGCGCAATTTTATCGGCAAACCGCAGGAGTGCAATATGTCAGACCAGCCCGCCCCAAAAGCAGCCTTCAAACGCGTAATGCTAAAAATCTCGGGTGAGGCGTTGATGGGGGATCAGGGATTTGGTTTGCACCCCCCAACCGTAGAGCGCATCGCCAAAGAGGTGAAAACCGTTCACGACATGGGCGTGGAAATCTGCATGGTGATCGGTGGTGGTAACATTTTCCGCGGTCTTTCAGGCAGCGCTCAGGGGATGGAACGTACGACAGCCGATTACATGGGCATGTTGGCGACCGTGATGAACGCGCTAGGCATGCAAAGCGCGCTTGAGGGTCTGGGCGTATTTACCCGCGTGATCAGTGCGATCCCGATGGATCAGGTGTGTGAACCCTACATCCGTCGCCGCGCGGTGCGACATCTGGAAAAGAAACGTGTCTGTATTTTCGCGGCAGGCACGGGGAACCCGTATTTTACCACCGATACCGCATCTGCCTTGCGTGCCAGTGAAATGGCTTGCGACGCGGTATTTATGGGAAAACAAGTGGATGGCATTTACGACAGTGATCCGAAATCCAACCCTGATGCCGTGCGCTTTGATCACATTACCTACAACGATGTTTTGCAAAAAAACCTGAAGGTGATGGACGCAAGCGCAATCGCCCTGATGCGAGACAACAAAATGCCATTGATCGTCTTTTCATTGGATGAACCTGGGGGATTCCGGGGAATTTTGTCGGGTGAAGGAACCTATACAAGAGTGACCGATTAAAGGTATAGTCGGACAGAGAAGAGCAACACATAACTAAAAGGGCAACGTAAATGTCTGATGAGTTTTTTCTAGATACGGATGATCTTCAGCGTCGCATGGACGGCGCGATGGGCGCGTTAAAGACCGAATTCGCATCCCTGCGCACAGGGCGAGCATCGGCGTCAATGCTGGAACCAATCACCGTTGAGGCTTATGGCCAGCGCACACCGATCAATCAGGTTGGCACCGTCAACGTGCCTGAACCGCGCATGTTGACCGTAAATGTCTGGGACAAATCAATGGTCAATGCCGTTGAAAAGGCGATCCGTGAAAGTGGTTTGGGTATCAACCCACAGCTAAATGGTACAATCATCATGTTGCCGATCCCTGAATTGAACGAAGAACGTCGTCGTGAATTGACCCGTGTTGCAGCACAATACGCCGAAAGCGCGCGCGTTTCGATCCGCAACATTCGCCGCGATGGTATGGATCAGGTCAAAAAGGCCAAAGTAGACGGAATTTCCGAGGATGATCAAAAATTCTGGGAAAGCGAAGTCCAAGATTTGACGGATAAATCAATCAAAGCGGTCGACGCCGCACTAGAAGCGAAACAAGCAGAAATCATGCAAGTGTAACGGATGGCCAAAGACACAGATAGCGACCCAATACCGCGTCACGTTGCAATCATCATGGACGGCAACGGGCGCTGGGCCAAGGCGCGGGGCAGGCCACGATTGTTTGGCCACCGCGCGGGCGCGCGTCGGGTGCGAGAGATTGTGGAAAGTTGCCCAGAATTAGGGGTAAAATATCTAACCATCTTTGCATTTTCGACGGAAAACTGGAAACGCACCCAAGTGGAAGTTTCTGGCTTGATGGCATTGTTTAAAAAATATTTATTAACGGAAATTAGAGACCTTCGCGACAACGGCGTGCGCGTTCGCTTTATCGGTGACAGAATACGGCTTGAACCCGCGCTTGTATCCCTCATGAACGAATTAGAAGAGATCACAAAAGACAATTCAACAGTGAACCTGACGGTTGCGTTGAATTATGGTGGTCGTGACGAGGTGTTCCGTGCAACCAAACGCCTTGCTCAGGATGTCGCAGATCGCAAATTATCCCCTGATGCGATAAATGAAGAAACACTGCCTAAGTATCTGGATACACATTTTTTACCAGATCCAGATTTGGTTATCCGCACATCGGGTGAGGCGCGGATTTCTGGATTTTTACTTTGGCAATCGGCCTACGCCGAATATGAGTTTATTGATACACTTTGGCCTGATTTTACCCCAGACATCTTTGAACATGTGTTGCGCAATTATGGCAAACGTGAACGACGTTTTGGGGCGGTTATTGCATGAGTGACACGTCAAAATTCGCGGATTTAAAAACCCGTTTTCTCTCCGCAATCGCGATGGTGGCCATTGGCGCCACAGCACTTTGGTTTGGGGGGTGGATATTCACCCTGTTGATTGTTGCCGCGGTGTTCGCAATGCATTGGGAAATGGGCCGCATGTTAACGCCGTTGTCCATGCAGGCGCATTGGTTTTCTGCCGTAACATCTGCGGTTGCCTTGATTTGGATCCTGACCACCGACAGCGTGACGGAACAGATCGTGGTGCTTATCATCGCAACCCTTTTGCAGCGGGTCTATTTTCATACGGTGGATACATTGGGAACGCTGGTATCCTTGGGCATCATGATCGGCGCTCTTCTTTTGATCCACCTGCGCACGGAAATTGGCATGACCGCAACGCTATGGATCATCGGGTTGGTCGTGATCACGGATATCGCGGGCTATTTTGTCGGACGCGTTGTGGGTGGCGCAAAATTTTGGCCTGCGTTTAGTCCGAAAAAAACATGGTCTGGTATCGTAGGTGGTTGGATTGGTGCCGCTCTGTTCACCTATGTGATGGTACAGGGCGGGCATCTTTCCTTGCCGGTAGAAACGGCAATGTTCATTGGGCTTTGCCTCTCTTTTGCCTCTCAGCTTGGGGATATCACCGAAAGCGCGCTCAAGCGGGCCTCTGGTGTCAAAGACAGCTCAAACGTGATCCCTGGACATGGAGGCGTGATGGATCGCTTTGATGGGTTGATCGGGGCAAGCCTTATCTATGCCGCGATCTTGGGATTGATGACATGGCTTTGAAACGTGTTTCAATCTTTGGGGCCACGGGGTCCATTGGTCAAAACACCCTTGATCTAATCGGGCGCGATCCAGAACGATTTCAGGTTGATACCCTAACAGGGGGTCATCAGGTCGATCAATTGGCGCAAGACGCCAAAAAATACCGCGCCGGAATGGTGGTCACGGCCTATGATGATCACTATCAGGCGCTAAAATCCGCCTTGTCAGGCACCGACATTCAGGTTGGGGCAGGGGCGTCGGCCATGAAAGAGGCCGCATCGCGCCCTGTTGACATGACAATGTCGGCGATTGTGGGCGCTGCGGGATTGGAACCTGGATTGACGGCCATGAATGCGGGCGCGGACCTGTTGTTGGCCAATAAAGAAAGCATGGTCGCGGCTGGCGCCTTGACCCGCACAACTGCGCAGCTAAACAACGTTGCCCTGTTACCTGTGGACAGCGAACATTCAGGTGTCTTTCAGGCCCTACAGGGCGAGCGTCTGGACACCATTGAGCGTGTGATCCTTACCGCCTCGGGCGGGGCATTTCGGGACTACACGTTAGAGCAAATGCAATTCGTCACCCCTGAACAGGCCTGCGATCATCCTACTTGGGCGATGGGGCAGCGGATCACTGTTGATAGCGCATCAATGTTTAACAAGGCATTGGAAGTTATTGAAGCAAAAGAGATATTTGATTTGGCGCCAGAGCAGATAGAAGTTTTGGTGCATCGTCAATCGCTGGTCCATGCTATGGTTGAATTTCAGGACGCTGGCATTATCGCGCATGTGGGTCCACATGATATGCGTCATGCGATTGGCTATGCGCTATATGGGGGAAATCGCGCGAACCTTCCGCTTGAGCGGTTGGATTTCACGAAAATTGCACGCCTTGATTTTGCGGCCCCTGATAAAAAAAAATACCCTTCGATTGACCTCGCCTATCAAGTGATGCGGGCGGGCGGTTTGATGGGCGCGGCCTTTAACGCGGCCAAGGAAAAGGCGCTGGATGCTTTTTTGGCGCGACAGATTGGATTTTTGCAGATGTCAGAGGTTGTCAAATCGGTGATCGACACATTATCTGATACAGACCATGGGTTTGAGGATGCATTAAACCTAGAACATATTTTGGGAATGGATGCTTTGGCCCGCGATATGGCCGAGCGTGTTTGTGCAACGCAAAAATAAATAGGGGCGGTTTGGTTTGAGCGCATTGTTACCAGCCTTCGGTGGCGTCGGTTTTACGTTGATTGCATTTGTCGTGTGTCTGTCGATCATCGTTTTCATTCATGAATACGGACATTATATCGTCGGTCGCTGGAGCGGAATTCACGCCGAGGTGTTTTCCATTGGCTTTGGTCCCGTTTTGTTTGCGCGCGTTGATCGCCGTGGCACTGTTTGGCAGGTGGCGGCCATCCCGCTGGGCGGTTACGTCCGATTTAAGGGGGACAAGGGGGCTGCAAGTGATGCAAACACCAGCGCGCTAGACGACATGGACGCGGCTGAGCGGCGTTCAACCATGTATGGCGCCCCCCTGTGGGCGCGAGCCTCGACCGTTGCCGCGGGGCCTATTTTTAACTTTATCCTATCGCTGTTCTTGTTTTTTGGGCTGTCGATCAGTCAGGGCGTAACGAAAAACCCGCTGACAGTTGGACAAGTCTATGATGTCCCCTATGTGTCCGAGGTGCAGGTGGGCGACATCCTGAGACGTGTTGGTTCAATTGATGTTCCGGCGGATGGCGAATTTTCTGACTTTTTCCTAGCTATTCGAAAAAATCCCGATGGACCCATTATTGACTATATGGTCGAACGTAATGGACGTGACGTTGTGGTGCAGGGCCCAGCAATGGATTTGGCGCGTATCAGCAGCCTGATCCCACGCTCTGCCGCGATTGAGGCAGGTTTGAAAGTGGGCGATGTCATCACACATGTAAACGGCGATCCGATCAACTATTTTTCTGATCTCAAGGTTGCGGTAGAGGGATCAAACGGTGCTCCGCTTTCGTTGACAGTGTATCGTTCAGGGCAAACACGTTATTTCGATCTAAAGCCAAAAAAGATAGAAGAGCAAAATGACCAGGGCGGGTATGATGTGTTTTGGCGCATCGGAATTGTCAGCACGCTTTATGCCTTTGAACCCGAAAGCGAAGCAATTGGCTTAATTGAGGCTGCGCAAAATGCCGCCCGTACAACCTATTCAGTGATGAAGGCGTCGATCACAGGATTGGTGGATGTCGTGACCGGTGCGATCAGTTCATGTAATTTATCAGGCCCCATCGGGATTGCCGAAACGTCGGGTCAAATGGCGCGACAGGGCGGAGATAGCCTGATTTGGTTTATTGCGGTTTTGTCTACGGCTGTTGGCTTGATCAATCTGTTCCCAATTCCTGTTTTGGACGGCGGCCATTTGGTGTTTCATAGTTACGAGGCCTTCACAGGGCGCCCCCCAAACTTGCGCGTGATGAATGCGATGATGATGGCAGGATTGGTTATTGTCCTCAGCTTTATGATGTTTGCGCTGTTTAATGATGTATTCTGTCCTTAATCACTGGCAATCCTTTGTGCATTTTTGCGAAAAACGTGAATGGGATTTTGACAAGACCCGCGTTACGCGCTAACCAGATTAGGCTGTTTTGTAGGGGAGATTGAACCATGGGTTCCATCCGTAATTTTCTGTATTTGTCTACACTTACTTTGTGCGTGTTTTTTACTGCAGGTGCACAGGGGGCAATGGCGCAGGATTTTAGCTTTTATCGTATTGATGTGGAGGGCAATAAACGGATCGAGGCCTCAACAATCGTTACGTACTCAGGGCTGGCAACGGAGCAGGTGTTTGGTGCAGACGATTTAAACCGTGCCTATCAGAATATAATTGCGAGTGGGCTTTTTGAAAGTGTCGAGGTCATTCCAAATGATAACCTTTTGGTCATTAAAGTGAGCGAATTTCCGACGGTGAACAAAATCGAGTTTGAGGGGAACCGCCTCGTCAATGACGACACCCTTAGATCTGCCGTTGGATTGCAGCCTCGCCGCGTGTTTAATCCTGATAAGGTGGATGGAGATCGAAGCGCCATTGCGCAATTATATGCCGATCAGGGCCGTTTGGCGGCGCGTATCACACCAAAAATTATTCGTCGTAGTGATAATCGCGTTGATGTGGTTTTTGAAATTTTCGAAGGTGGCTTGACAGAGATTGAACGGATCGGGATCGTTGGGAACAGGGTGTTTTCAGATCGCCGGTTGCGTCGTGTGTTGGACTCCAAGCAAGCAGGTTTTTTGCGCACATTCGTGCGCCGTGATACGTTTTTGACAGACCGCATTGAATTTGACAAACGTCTGTTGACGGATTTTTACAATGCCCGCGGTTATATCGATTTCCAAGTCAACGATGTGAATGCCGAGCTGACAGAAGAAAACAACGCCTATTTCGTCACCTTCAATGTGCGAGAGGGGCAAATGTTTCGTTATGGTGACGTGACACTTATATCTAAGCGTTCAGACATTAACGTAGAAGATTTCCAAATTGCGATTTCCGCGGAAACTGGGGATGTTTATTCCCCAACTTTGATGGAGAAAAACCTATCGCGTCTTGAGGCGCGCGCAACGCAGTTGGGTCTGGATTTCGTGCGTGTCACCCCACGAGTTACGCGCAATGATGCGGACCTGACCCTTGACGTTGATTTCGTCTTGGAACAGGGCGAACGTGTTTTTGTTGAACGTATTGACATTACGGGCAACACGACCACGCTAGACCGCGTTATTCGTCGCCAATTCCGCAATTCAGAGGGTGATCCCTTTAATCCACGCTTGATCCGCGAAGCGGCCGAACGCATTCGCGCCCTTGGCTTTTTTGGGAATGCAGGCGTGAACGCGCGCGAAGGGACGCAGCCGGGCCAAATCATTGTGGATGTCGAAGTTGAAGAGCAACCTACAGGGTCATTACAATTGGGTGCGACCTACTCGGGTGATAACGGTTTTGGCGTCGTAATCGATTATTCAGAGCGCAACTTTTTGGGGCGTGGTCAGGCGCTGTCTTTTGCTATCCGCTCGGGCATTGATAATACGGCATATGAGTTCAATTTCACAGAGCCAGAGTTTTTGAACCCTGAGTTGCGGTTTAATTTGGGTCTTTCATATGGTGAAACCGATAACCAGGGTGCGGCATATGACACCAGAATCATGGATATAACGCCATCCTTGTCGTTCCCAATTAGTGAATATACGCGTTTGTCGTTGCGCGGGAAAGTTTCTGCCACCCAAATGTTAAATGCCTCAGGTGTTGGAAGTATAATTGACGCGGAAGAACGTCTTGGACGTTTGAATGACACGGGTTTTGGATTCACCTATAGCTATGATACACGCGGCGTTGGTCTTGACCCATCCTCTGGCATTGCAGTCATTTATAACCAAGATTTTGGCGGTATGGCAGGGGGTAAGGGAGCCTATAGCAAATCAAGGATACGTACCATCGGCGAACGTGCCATTATGAACGAAGATATCGTTCTGCGCGGTGTCCTTGAGGCAGGCTTACTACATCACTCCGAAGGATCCAGCCGCGTGACAGATCGTTTTTTACTTCCTGCAACGGTTCTGCGTGGGTTTGAATTTGCTGGAATGGGACCGCGACAAAGGTCAGATAGTGGGATCATCAACGACTCCTTAGGTGGTAATAAGTATACGGTGGCCAAGTTTGAAGTGGACTTTCCTCTTGCTCTCCTAGAAGAATACGGCATGTCAGGCGGCGCTTTTTATCATGCTGGCAATCTTTGGGATACTGGAGCGAGTGGGAATGGACTTCTTTATGATAACGGGGCGTGGCGCCATGTTGTGGGTGCAACCCTGTACTGGACCACGCCAATTGGCCCATTGCGGTTCGATTTCACGCGCGCTTTGAAAAAAGAAACGCATGACGAAGAACGCACATTCGATTTGTCTATCGCGACACGGTTCTGATGCAATCACTTCGCGCGATAGTTCTGCTGGTTCTTGCAACATTTGCTTCAGTTTTGCCTGCACAGGAAGCTGCGCAAAATCCCGTGGTGACCGTGGATTTAGAACGTCTGGTCAGTGAAACGCAAATCGGTCAATATGTGTCGTTTCAAATGAGCGAAGAGGCGCAGCGCCTGCAGGTCGAGTTTGACGCAATCGAGGCGGAACTGTCCGCAGAAGAAGCAGACTTAATCAAGAAACGTGAAATACTTGACCTTGACGAATTTCGCGTTTTGGCCAAAGCCTTTGATGAAAAGGCTGTGCGCCTAAGACAAGAGCAACAGGCCAAAATCCAAGCCATTACCGCGGAAAGCAGTCGCAGACGTCAGGATTTGTTGCGCAGCTTTGTTCCTGTGCTGTCCCAAGTGATGCGGAATCGGGGCGCAACGGTATTGCTTGATCGGCGCAGTGTGGTTTTGGATGATCGTGCAAGTGTCGATATCACGGATGTCGCGATCATGATCATTGATCAAAACACGACCGAAACAGACGCTGCGACAGATTTGGAAACACCTGCAGAACCCAGCGTTCAGGAATAGGTGGCTTGCCCCATCAATCATCGCTTGCTAGTGAGTGTTAAGAACAATTTAAGGAATAAGCATGAGTGAGCAGTTGCAAAGCGCAGATATCCAGTTGATCCAACGAATTCTTCCGCACAGATATCCGTTTCTGTTGGTTGATAAGGTTGTCGACATTGATGGAACAACTTCGGCGCGTGGGATCAAAAACGTAACCATGAATGAACCGCATTTTCAGGGACACTTCCCCGGAACGCCCATCATGCCCGGTGTGACAATTGTCGAGGCCATGGCGCAAACGGCCGCGGTTATGGTGGGTGTTACGCTTGAACTTTCGGACAAAAACATGCTGATTTACTTCATGGGCATTGATAAGTGTAAATTCCGCCGCAAAGTCATTCCGGGGGATGTTTTGGAAATGAGGCTGACGACACTCCGCGGTAAGCCCGGCGGCAAAGTTTGGAAATTCTCTGGCGTTGCAACGGTTGATGGCGAACTGGCTGCAGAAGCTGAATTTTCGGCGATGATGGACCTAAGCCAAGAGAGCTAGAATGAACGACACCAACATTCACCCCAGTGCAGTTATTGAGGAGGGCGCGCAAATCGGCGCGGGCTGTAAAATTGGTCCGTTTTGCGTTGTCGGCCCCGAGGTGGTGCTGCACGACAATGTTGAGTTGAAGAGCCATGTGGTCATCACGGGGCAAACCGAAATTGGATCGGGGAGCGTTGTTTTTTCTTTTGCAGTCTTGGGGGAAATTCCGCAGGATAAAAAATTTGGCGGCGAAAAAACCAAACTGATTATCGGCGAACGCAACCGCATTCGTGAGCATGTCACAATGAACCCCGGGACCGAAGGGGGTGGGGGTGTGACCCGCATTGGAAACGATGGGTTGTTTATGGCAGGATGCCATGTTGCCCATGACGCGCAGATTGGTGACAAAGTGATTTTGGTTAATTCTGCGGCGGTTGCTGGTCACTGTATTCTTGAGGATAACGTTATCATCGGCGGACTATCTGGTCTACATCAGTTCGTTCGCATTGGTCAGGGCGCGATTGTTGGGGCCGTGACAATGGTGACGAATGATGTAATCCCCTATGGTTTGGTTCAGGCCCCGCGCGGGGAATTAGATGGTCTTAATCTGGTTGGTTTGAAACGTCGCGGTGTGGCGCGTGCAGATATCACGGCCTTGCGTGCTGCGTTCCAAATGCTGGCACAGGGCGAAGGAACGTTTAAGGATCGCGCAACACGGTTGAGCGAAGAAACCGATAGCGATTACGTGCGTACGATTGTTGATTTTGTGTTGGCGGAAAGCGATCGTTCGTTCCTAACGCCGAGTTAGTGTTATGACACTTGCCATTCTCTCAGGCGCGGGACAGCTGCCAGTGATGATCAAACAGGCGCATCCAGATGCGCATGTCGTCGGGTTTGAGGGTATGCCAACCGAACTTGCAGACGTCGCGCAATTTCATCGTTTTGAACGCTTGGGCGCATTGTTTGCCGATCTACGTGATTGTGGTGTGACCCATATCGTTATGGCGGGTGCCATGTCGCGCCCCGATTTTGCACCTGATCTGTTGGACGCGTATACAAAATCGGCACTGCCTGCATTGATGGCGGCCATGGCGCAAGGGGATGATCACCTATTGCGCCATATGATTGCGCTGATCGAAGGGCAGGGGTTTAGTGTTATAGGGGCACATTCGCTACTTTCTTTGACACAGCCCGCGGGTGTTTTGGCGGGGGAAGTTCCCGCGGATGTCGAGCGTGATATTGCACGCGCTGATCAGGTTTTGAAAACCCTTTCGCCACTGGATGTGGGGCAGGGCGTTGTTGTCGAAAATGGTTTGGTGTTAGGTATTGAAACCTTGCAAGGGACAGATGCGCTTTTGTCATTTGTGGCGGCAACGGCGCCAAATTTGCGCGGCCCCATCGGTGGCGTATTTGTGAAACGCCCAAAGGCGGGTCAGGACCTACGCGTGGATATGCCAACCATCGGTCCCAATACGATTGATTTGATGGGAAAGGCGGGATTGTCGGGAATTGTGATATCCCCTGATGCCTGTGTTGTTGTTGATGTCCAGCAGACAATTGAACGGGCAAACAGCCAGAGTATTTTCATCGTAGCGGCCGAGGCGACATTATGAAAATCGCATTAATCGCGGGTGAATCATCGGGGGATAAACTGGGCGCGGCCCTGATTGATGGGTTGGACGCGATCCTAGAACAGCCTGCTGATTTCATTGGTGTTGCGGGTCCTCGTATGATAACACGGGGGATGGACAGCCTGTTTGCGATGCAGGAATTGTCCGTCATGGGGATTGTCGAAATCCTGAAACAATACCCGCGCCTAAAACGGCGTTTGGACGAAACGGCGGACTATATCATCGCGCAAAACCCCGATGTTTTAATCACTATTGATGCGCCTGAATTTTCGCTGCGCTTGGCGAAAATCATTCATTCCAAATCGGATATTCCCACGGTACATTATGTGGCTCCCACTGTTTGGGCATGGCGCCCAAAACGCGCGGATAAGATGGCGCATTTCATTGATCATGTTTTGGCGCTCTTTCCGTTTGAGCCGCCTTTGATGCAGCGCGCTGGCATGTCATGTGATTTTGTGGGTCATCCCGTTGTCACTGACCCGATCGCCACGAATGAGGAAGTGGCGGCATTTCGCGATGATTTCGGGATTGGGGATGCACCTTTGGTGCTGATCTTGCCCGGATCGCGCAACAATGAAGTTTCAAAACTCATGGCCCCATTTGGGGAAACTTTGGCCTTGGCGCGTCAAACGATGCCCGATTTGCAATGTGTTCTGCCTGCTGCGCCGCATGTTGTTGGCGCCGTGCAAGAGGCGGTTCAAAATTGGCCCATTCGTCCGATAGTCTTGGATCACCGAGAGTTGGGGGAAACCACATATGAAGTGGCCAAACGCGCAGCCTTTCGCGCGGCGGATGTGGCTTTGGCGGCCTCTGGAACGGTCTCGCTTGAATTGGCGGCAAACGATACGCCCATGGTCATTGCCTATGATATGGGATGGCTGTCCCGCCAGATCATTGGACGTATGTTGATTACGGATACAGTGACATTGGTGAATTTGGTGACAGATACCCGTGTTATTCCCGAATTTATTGGCAAAAACTGTCGCGCCGATCTGATTGCGCCCGCGCTTCTTGAGTCCCTTATTGCGCCACAAGGGCAATTAAGGGCCTTGCGCGATACGATGGATAAGCTGGGCAGGGGGGCAACATCGCCTGGTACACAGGCGGCGGGATCGGTGATCAGGTTTTTGAACGGGACTCAGCGCGCTGGCAAGGCATCATAGCTCTTGGTGAACCCTGCCAGCGACATTGGGAAGGTGATCGCCTGTTCGGGTTGTTGGATATGCGTGATTGACAGGATTGCACGAACCCCAGTCTTCATTAAATCCACGTCCTCTTGTGAAAAACCGATACGGGCAATGCAGCCGATTTTATTGCAAAACGTATAAGGGTATTGTTTTGCATTGCTTTCAGAATAGCGAATGACCAGTGGCGCAGTCAAAAGTGTTTCAAGTGGGACTGTAATATCGGCCCCCGCTACAGCGGTTGGATTCGATTTCACCCGAAACAGCGAAATTTCAGCAATGGGTGAATTATCCTCGGTCAGGATCAATTGCGTCATATTACAGGGATCGTTGCCAGTTGCGGTCACAACACAGCGGACCGCCCAATCTCCATTTTCCGCACGAATATAGGGTTCGCCAATATTTGCCTTGGGTAAGAGCGGTTGACCCAATGAAAGCTGAGAGGCCTCTTGCGCATATGCGCTGCTGGCAAGTATTGTGGCGACAACCAAAGGTTTAACGATATATTGCACGACGACCCTCGTTGTATGAAAAATGTTCAGACACGTTGCCCTGAAACGCATCTGGTTACAACTAGATTCAGAATACTTGGCGGAAATTCACAACATGTACTTAAAGATCATGGCGTAACACCCTGAAACAAAAAAGAGGTTTGCAAAAGCAAACCTCTCATTTTTGTTTTCTCTCCCCGTCGGACTGACCGACTTATTTGCATGACGCTACGAAACAATTTTATGTCGGTCAACAGTTAAAATGACCAATTTGAAAAATATTTAATGTTCAATTTCCGTTTGCAAAACCCATGAAAAAAGATCGCGCCAAGGTGCGGCCAGTTAAGAGGGATGTCATGCCTATCAGAAAAACCTGATTGAACATGCGTCATAGACTGGCACAAAGCTCTTCACGTTGTACTGTAGTCAGGTCGGAACGGAAAATACGGATGCAAGAAACAATCTTTATCGGGGGGGTAGTGAGGGCTATGCCACGCCTCGATCACTCAAACTGAAATATGCAAATCGACATGGTTTGATTGCGGGGACAACGGGAACGGGTAAAACCGTAACCCTGCAAATTATGGCAGAGGAATTTTCGCCCGCGGGCGTTCCTGTGTTTCTATCCGATGTGAAAAGTGATCTGGCTGGTTTGGCAAAATCAGGCAGCGCAGATTTCAAACTGCATGATGCATTCACATCGCGGGCCGCAAAGATTGGGTTTCACGATTAATCCTATTTTTATTTCCGTTTGGTCTTTTGGGATTTCTTTGGGGCACAGAGTCATCCTGTGCGCACAACGGTTACGGAAATGGGATCCCTGTTGCTGTCTAGCCTGTTGGAATTAACCGAGCCGCAAGAGGGCATTTTAAACATTGCCTTCCGTATCACAGATGAACAGGGGTATCCCCTTTTGGATCTAAATGATTTGCAATCGGTTCTTGTGTGGCTTGGGGAAAATTGTACGGATGTGTCCCTGCGGTATGGGAATATTTCCGTGGCCTCAATCGGGGCGATCCAACGCCGTTTGATGGTTTTGGAAAATCAGGGGGCCACGCATCTGTTTGGGGAAACTGCGCTGGAACTTTCCGATTTGATGCAGGTGGATGCACAGGGGCGGGGCCATATCAACATTTTGGCCGCGGACAAATTAATGGCCAGTCCACGTCTTTATGCCTCGTTTTTATAGTGGCTCATCGCAGAGTTGTTTGAAACCCTACCCGAGGTGGGGGATCCAGATAAACCCAAGCTTGTCTTCTTTTTCGATGAGGCGCATTTGTTATTTGACGATGCGCCCAAATCATTGGTGGACAAGGTGGAACGGGTGGCGCGTTTGATCCGATCCAAGGGGGTGGGGGTCTATTTCGTTACCCAAAATCCCGCGGATGTCCCCGAGGATATTTTGGGCCAATTGGGCAACCGTGTGCAGCATGCCTTGCATGCTTATACGGCTAACGATCAGCGTGCATTGCGCCTAACGGCCGAAACCTATCGCAATAATCCCCGCTTTAAAACACAAGACGCCATTTTACAGGTGGGTGTGGGCGAGGCGGTGACGTCGTTCTTTGAGAAAAAGGGGATGCCCGTTGTTGTTGAGCGCACCTTGATCCGCCCGCCGTCCAGTCAGTTGGGCCCAATTACGCCTGATGAGCGACAGGGGGTTATAAAAGCCTCACCCCTGATTGGAAAATACGAAACCCCCATTGATCGGCGGTCCGCCTATGAAATCCTCAGCGAATGGGCCAAGGCCGCCGCAGCTGATGCCGCAAGGGAGGAGGAGAAAAGCGATCTGGCTGGTGATCTAATGCAACGGGATTTTGTAACCGCACGGCGGTACTCAGGCACGCGCGTGGGACGTTCGCGCCGTGTCGGGGTCGAAGATGTGGGATCGGCACTGGGTCAAGCACTGGTCAAAGAGCTAAGTTGCACCACAGGCCGCTGCATTATTCGTGGAGTTCTGGGCGGGTTTTTCAAGGGACGCTGAATAACCAAACTAATTCCATTGTTTAAGCCGCGCGTCACTGCTCATCATCTATGAACAGATCAATTTGATTTATACTGCAGCACCGCGTTTTTCGAACCTTGGCAGCATGGCGGAGAAATCGCGTCCTGCGCCGTCTTCGTCTTCGACAAATGCGCGGTATAGCTCGGTTGCAGCTTTGCCCAATGGGGTATCCGCATCGGCAGAGTGCGCGGCCTGCTGACTTAGGCGCAGGTCCTTTAACATCAGATCGGCGGCAAACCCAGGTTGATACCCATTATCCGCAGGGGATTGAGGCCCGACACCCGGGGCAGGGCAATAGGCGTTCATGGTCCAGCTGTATCCAGAGGAGGTTGAGACGACATCAAACATCGCCTGACGATCCAGCCCCAGTTTGTCGGCCAGTGCAAACGCCTCGCACGTACCGATCATGGTAATACCAAGGATCATGTTGTTACAAATCTTGGCCGCCTGACCATTGCCCGATGGGCCACAATGCACCGCCTTCTGCCCCATCACATCGAAGAGGGGTTTTGCAACGTCGAATGCGGCATCACTGCCCCCCACCATGAAGGTCAGTGTGCCTGCCGCAGCACCGCCAATGCCGCCCGATACAGGGGCATCCAGGGCCAAAACATCACGCGTGGCGGCCTGTTCTGCGACGGCGCGTGCGCTGTCCACATCGACGGTGGAACAATCCAACAAAACTGACCCTGCGGACATCGCGGGAATGACGTCATCCGCCACGGCACGCAGGATTGCACCATTGGGCAACATGGTGATCACCACATCTGCACCACGTGCCACCTCGACTGCGGATGCGGCGATTGTCGCCCCCTCAACCGTGATCGCGGCGGTGTCAAACCCAACAACCTTATGACCGGCCGCTGTTAAATTTTTCGCCATTGGGGCACCCATATTGCCCAAACCAATGAAACCGATTTTCATGAGTGTTCTCCTGTCAGATTAAGCTCCATGTCCCCCAGTGGTGCGCGCATATGATCCACCATCTCTTGGGGGACTGCACCTAACGCGTGTTTCCATTGGGGGTTTTTGTCTTTGTCGATGATTGCGGCGCGAATGCCTTCGGCGAAATCGCCAAATTCAATGGCCCGTGCGGTGAAACGGTATTCCTGTACCAAGGCTTCGGCCACCGTGGCCTTGGATGCGCGCAGGCTGCGGATCATGTCCAGCGCCACTGCCATGGCCAGCGGGGAATTGCGCCCAATCGCCTTGACTGCCCCCGCGGCAAAGGGAGCGGTGCTGTTTTTGGCGGCTGCTAAAATTTCGCGCATGCGTGCGCCCGAAAAAACCGCGTTTATGTCGGGCAATGCACCTTTCAAATCACTGTCGGGGGCCTCTGCATAAAAGGGCGCAATGGCATCAATCCCGTTTTCCTGCAACGCGGATTTCGCATCCTCCCACTGGTCCTGTGGAATGAAATGATCTGCAAAGCCCACAAAAATGGCATCACCTGCGTTCATGCGGGTTGCGGTGGTACCCAGATATTCACCTAAATGTCCGGGGGCCGCTGCCAAAAGCGCGGAACCACCCACATCGGGCACCAAACCAATCCCAACCTCGGGCATTGCGATTTCGGATGTTTCCCCCACGATACGGTGTGATCCATGACAGGACACACCAACACCACCTCCCATCACAAAGCCTTGCATAAAGGCGACATAGGGTTTGGGGTAAGTGTCGATCAACGCGTTTAGGCGATATTCATCGGCCCAAAATTTTTGCCCAAAAGCATAATCCTGACGCTGGGCCGATGCATAAAGGTCCGCAATGTCCCCGCCTGAGCAAAACGCCTTATCCCCCGCGGCATCAATGATGACCAGCTCAACTGATGGATCATCACGCCATATGCGCAACCGTACCTCGATGTCGATGCACATTTGATAGGTCAGGGCATTCAATGCCGCGGGGCGATTTAGGGTGATACACCCTGCGCGTCCCTTTTGGGTTAGGATGAGATCGCTCATCTCTCTGCCAAAACCTGACGTGAAATGATCAGGCGCATGATTTCATTTGTGCCTTCTAGGATTTGATGCACGCGCAAATCACGCACAAGTTTTTCAATGCCATAGTCCGCCAAATACCCGTACCCGCCATGCAATTGCAGGCAGGCGTTGGCCACGTCGAACGATGCATCTGTCACATACATTTTGGCCATGGCGCAGAATTTGGAGGCGTCTGGTTCTTTGTTGTCCAGTTTCCACGCCGCTTGGCGCAAAAACACGCGGGCCGATTGCAATTTCACCTCGAGCTCGGCCAATTTAAACTGTAGGGCCTGAAATTGATCTATTGTTTTGCCAAAAGCTTTGCGTTCACCCACATAGGCAAGGGTTGTGTTAAACGCCGATTGCGCCCCCCCAAGGGCAGAGGCCGCGATGTTCAACCGCCCACCGTCCAAACCCGCCATGGCGTATTTAAATCCAGACCCTTCGTCCCCCACCAAATTGTCGGCGGGCACTTTGCAATCGTCAAATTGCACTTGGGCTGTGGGTTGGGCGCGCCAGCCCATCTTATCCTCTAATCCACCAAAGCTGAGCCCCTCTGATCCATCTTCAACGATCAATGTTGAAATGCCCTTGGGGCTGTCATCGCCTGTGCGGCACATCACGATATAGGCGTCCGAATATCCGCCCCCCGAAATGAACGCCTTGGTCCCGTTCATGGTATAGCCTTCGTTCGTGCGCTCGGCCCGCGTGCACAGGGCGGCGGCGTCCGAACCCGATCCGGGTTCTGTTAGGCAGTAACTGTACACCTTATTCATGGCGCATAAATCGGGCAGGATACGTGCGCGCATATCGTCACTTGCGAATTTGTCGATCATCCCGCCGCACATATTGTGGATCGACAGGAAGGATCCAACCGATGGGCAAGACATGGCCAGGGCCTCGAACACCAACGCCGCATCCAAACGCAACAGGCCGGAGCCGCCCATTTCCTCGCTCACGTAAATGCCGCCCAAACCCAATTCTGCAACTTTCGGCCAGAGGTCTTTGGGAATTGTTCCCGTCTTTTCCCAAGCCATTGCATGGGGTGCGATGTGTTCCTCACCAAAGGCTTTCGCCATATCGAAAATGGCAGATTGTTCTTCGCTAAGGGCAAAATCCATGATGCACTATCCTGTTTTTTAACGTCATTTGAAATGTTGCGCGAAAATGTTTCAAGGGTGTTTCAAGGTTTGAAAACTGTCCTGAAATAAAAAGGGCGGCACAATATACCGCCCTGATTGTTGGGTTAGTCCATGGCTTTGAAGTTGAACTCGCCACCTTCTTTGATGCCAGAGGGCCAACGCGATGTGACCGTCTTTGTGCGCGTATAGAATTTGAACGCGTCTGGACCGTGTTGGTTCAAATCGCCAAAGGCCGATTTTTTCCAACCACCGAATGTGTGATAGGCCAATGGCACAGGAATTGGCACGTTGATGCCGACCATGCCGATATTGATGCGCTGTGCAAAATCACGTGCGGTGTCGCCATCGCGGGTAAAGATTGCAGTGCCGTTGCCATATTCGTGATCCATGGCAAGGCCAATCGCCTCTTCATAGCTACCCGCGCGGACGGTTGATAGAACCGGGCCAAAGATTTCTTTTTTATAAATGTCCATGTCGGGCGTGACGTTATCAAACAAATGCGCCCCAACGAAGAAGCCGTCTTCATACCCTTGCAGGCTGAAGTCACGGCCATCGACCACCAATTTTGCACCCTGATCAATGCCGCTTTGCACCAAGCCCAGGATGTTTTGTTTCGCCGCCGCTGTGACAACAGGGCCGTAATCCACATCATCCCCTGCTGTATATGGCCCAACTTTTAGTTTTTCGATGCGTGGCACCAAGGCCTCGATCAAACGATCTGCAGTTTCTTCGCCCACAGGTACGGCCACTGAAATCGCCATGCAACGTTCGCCCGCCGCACCATAGCCTGCACCAACCAATGCATCTGCTGCCTGATCCATATCCGCATCGGGCATGACGATCATGTGGTTTTTCGCGCCGCCAAAACACTGAACCCGTTTGCCGTTTGCGCAGCCACGGCCATAGATATATTCCGCAATTGGAGTTGATCCGACAAAGCCAACAGATTGGATTGTGTCATTGTCTAGGATCGCATCAACCGCCTCCTTATCGCCATTGACGACCTGTAAGATGCCTTTTGGTAGGCCTGCTTCTTCCATCAATTCCGCAAGCATCAGGGGAACAGATGGGTCACGTTCAGATGGTTTTAGGATGAATGCGTTGCCGCAAACGATCGCTGGGGCAAACATCCACATTGGGATCATCGCGGGGAAGTTAAACGGTGTGATGCCTGCGGTCACGCCAAGTGCCTGACGCATCGAATACATATCAATGCCTGGACCCGCACTGTCGGTGAATTCACCCTTTAGCATCTGTGGTGCACCGATGCAGTATTCCACAACCTCAAGCCCGCGCTGAACGTCGCCTTTTGCATCGGGGATTGTTTTGCCGTGTTCGCGACTTAGGGCTTCTGCCAATTTGTCCATATCGCGGTTTAGCAGATCGACGAATTTCATCATCACGCGTGCGCGGCGTTGCGGGTTGACCTTTTCCCATGCAACTTGTGCCTCTGCTGCGATTTCAACAGCCTTGGCCATTTCGTCGGCACTGGCCAATGGGACTTTGGCTTGGACTTCGCCCGTTGCAGGATTGTAGACATCTGCAAAACGGCCAGATGTGCCTTTGACGTGTTCGCCGCCAATGTAATGGGTTAATTCTTGCATTATGCACCTCACTTAGAATTTGGTACAGGATACTCTTGCAATTTTACTTAGCAAAGAGGAAAGTCTTCAAAGATGTTTTGCATTTTTGCAAAGGTTAAGTCATGGAACACAATTGGGATGATTTGCGGGTCTTTTTGGCAGTGGCGCGGGATGAAACGCTGTCTGCTGCGGGAAAACGGTTAAAGATTGATCCCGCCACGGTGGGGCGGCGCATTTCGCGGATGGAAGAGCGTTACGGCACGCCACTGTTTGCGAAATCCCCATCAGGCTATGCACTGACCGATGCGGGATCGCGTTTGATGCCGCATGCCGAAAAGATGGAGCAGGTCATCAGCGGATTGGACGAAGATTTGGGGCAGGCGACAGGATCCCTTAGCGGCCAAATTCGAATTGGCGCACCAGATGGATGTGCGAATTTCATTCTGCCCCAAGTCTGCGCGCGCATTGCCGATCAAAACCCCGATTTAGATATTCAAATTGTTGCGCTGCCGCGGGTTGTGAACCTATCCAAACGCGAGGCAGACATGGCCATTGCCGTAAGTCCCCCAACATCTGGCCGCCTAAGTGTTCAGAAACTTTGCGATTATCACCTGCACCTTGCGGCCTCTCGGCAATATTTGGATGCAAATGGACAGATTGCCTCCGTCCAAGATTTATCGGGCCATCGCATTGTCGGCTATATCAGTGATATGATTTTTGACAAAGAATTGGACTATTTGTCGGATTTGGGGGTCGAGCGTGTGCAACTGGCATCCAATTCCGTGTCTGTGCAGTTCAATTGGCTGCGCAGCGAACATGGTCTGGGCATCGTCCATGATTTTGCGCTGCCTTTTGCCCCCAATTTGCAACGTATACTCACAGATGAGATCGTGTTTAAACGCAGCTTTTATTTGGTGCGCCATGCAGACGATCGCCGGCTTGAGCGGATGAACAGATTTGCCGCGGCCCTCAGTCATGAAATTGCAAAAGAAATCGATAGATTGGAGCGTTTCGCTTGACTGAAAATAAAATTACTCGCAAGCTTATGTTATTGAAATAAAGTTGCGAGGTTTAATCATGTTAGTCCAACAGATTTTAGCGTCCAAAGGCAGTGGTCAGGTGATCACGGTGACGCCAGAAACAAGTGTTGCGGATGTAACCCTGGTCCTTAGCAAACACCGAATAGGGTCTGTCGTTGTCTCTGTGAACGGAAAAACCGCCGAAGGAATCCTGTCGGAACGCGACATTGTGCGTGCGATGGCGATGCATGGGGCCGATATCATCAACGATCCTGCGTCAAAACACATGACATCGAAATTGGTGACATGTGTATTAGGGGCGACCGCAGACCAAGTTTTGAAAACAATGACGGACAAGCGGTTCCGCCATATGCCTGTCGTCGAAGGCGGAAAATTGGTGGGCATCGTGACAATCGGCGATGTCGTAAAAGCGCGTATGACCGAGCTTGCTATGGAAAAAGATGCCCTTGAGGGCATGATCATGGGCTACTAGGTCTTGCAATTGGTCATGTAATATTGTTGCGTGGCCACACCTAACGACTACAGGGCCGACTATGCGTATTGGACTTTATCCAGGAACCTTTGACCCAATCACATTGGGGCACATTGATATTATTCGCCGTGGGGCAATGTTGGTGGATCGATTGGTCATTGGCGTTGCGATTAACCGTGATAAGGGCCCGATGTTTTCGTTAGAGGAAAGGGTTGCGATGATCGAGGCGGAATGCGCGGTGTTGTCCAAGGAAACAGGCACAGAAATCGTACCACACCCTTTTGAAAATCTACTGATAGATTGCGCACACGAGGTCGGGGCGCAGGTGATTGTACGCGGTCTGCGTGCGGTGGCAGATTTCGAATATGAATTTCAGATGGTGGGCATGAACCGCGCGATGGACAGTTCTGTTGAAACCGTTTTCCTGATGGCCGAAGCAAAACACCAAGCGATTGCATCAAAACTGGTCAAAGAAATTGCACGTCTAGATGGGGATGTCAGCAAATTTGTGACGCCCCATGTGCGTGATCAATTGCTTGCGAAACTAGGCAAAACCTGATCGTCTGCCCAAATTATTCCAAATTTCACCGTAATTTAAACATCTTGGTGCGTTAAACAATGCGCTGTTCAGGCGTTTAGGTGTGTTATGGAATATGCGATTTTGGGCAATGCTGCGTTTTTTGCTGTGGCCTTTGCCATGCAAATAGTATGTATGTCGTGGGATATGCTCGGGTTCGGGCAGAACGATGATGATATTGCCGTCAAAAACCTGATCCAGAACCAGATCCCGAAGACGCGAAAAACACCAATTACACCGCATCTGATTATGCCTCTGAGCAGGTGGGAACATCCGGAAATGATACCCTTGGCACGTCAACCAGTACGGATTCTGTTGCGCTATTTGGCCTGACAGGAAACGACAGTTTGGTGGGCAGCTCTTCTGACGATTATTTCGAAGGGGACGCGGGCAACGATACGATCAATGGCTTTAGCGGGAATGACGCAGCCTACGGTGGCAGCGGTGATGATCTGTTTTTTGGTCTTGGTGGCGATGATACCCTATATGGCGACGCAGGCGACGATATGATCGAGGGCAACACGGGCGACGACAATTCGTTCGGTGGTCTAGGGGCCGACAGCATCGCAGGCGGCGATGGTACAGATGCGCTAAACGGCGGGGCGGGCAATGATGTCCTAAGTTCCGACCGCCTTGATAGTTCTGCGGATTTTTCACGAGGCGCTGGTGAAACCCTGATTGGGGCCGAGGGCGAGGATACAATCATCTTTTCCAACGCGGATCAGGTCAGCGGCGGTGCCGATGCAGATACGTTCCATTATGTCTATCGTGATGTGACAAGTGATCCAGTTGTCATCACCGATTTTGACAAGGATATCGACACCCTAACCGTGCATTACACGCCACAAACCGATGGTCAGGGCAATCCAATCGTGCCCGAAATGTCATTTGAAATTGATGCAACCATTGGCGAAACATTGATTAAACTGGATGGTGTGGTGGTTGCAAAGCTACAGGGGGATATCACAATTTCCAGCTCGGATGTGACGCTGACGGAATATGATGCAACCTTCCTTGATCGGCTTTAATCGGCGGTGAACCGCACCTTGCCGATATAGCCAAGGTTACGATTGCGTTGCGCATAATCGATGCCATAGCCCACGACAAATTCGTCTGGAATTTCAAACCCCGTCCAATCTGCGCGAATGTCAACTTCGCGGCGAGTAGGTTTGTCCAATAATGCAATTGATTTCAGCTTGGCTGGATTGCGGGATTTCAACAGGTTTAATACATGGCTCAGGGTAAAGCCCGTATCAACGATATCCTCGACAACCAAAACATCGCGCCCCTCAATCGCGTCGCGCAAATCCTTCAGAATGCGCACTTCGCGCGAACTTTCCATGCCATCGCCGTATGAGGACGCCTCAAGAAAATCGACCTCAACAGGCAGATCCAATTCGCGCACCAAATCGGCGATAAAAACGAATGATCCGCGCAACAACCCAACCACGATCAATTTATTTGTTCCTGAAAATTCGGTTGCAATTTCACGGGACAAATCCTCAATCCGCGCCGCGATGGATTTGGCAGATATCATTTGATCGATGACATATGGCTTCTCCGACATTGGGACCCCCTTGAAATTTGTGCCTTAACTTACCTATTCATGGGGCAGTGTCACGCGAAAAAGGATCGACATGCCTACACATTCAGAAACCCGCGCGCTGCCCTATACGGCGCAACAGATGTATGATTTGGTCGCTGATGTGGCATCCTACCCGAAGTTTTTGCCATGGTGTTCGGCCGCTCGCATTCGTTCACTAACACCCCAAGGCGCGTCCTCTGTGATGGAGGCGGATTTGGTGATTTCGTTTAAGGTGTTTCGTGAACGCTTTGGCAGCCGCGTGGTTTTGCACCCCGATGATATGAAAATCGACACCGAATATCTGGATGGTCCGTTTCGTTATATGAAATCGAATTGGGCCTTCCGTGATACGGATCAGGGGTGTGAGGTTGAATTTTTCGTTGATTTCGAATTCAAAAATATGGTGCTGCAGGGGATCATCGGCGTTGTGTTCAATGAGGCCATGCAGCGCATCGTGCGCGCCTTTGAGACCCGCGCGGCGGATTTGTATGGTTGAAATGAAAAACGCCCACCAAAACTTGGCGGGCGTTTTTACGTTTATATTAACGTTATCAGCTGTTCATATCGTATGCGCGTTCGCCGTGTGCTGATAGGTCCAGACCGTTTGTTTCGGTTTCTGCATCAACGCGCAGGGGCGCGAAAATCTGTGTGACCTTGATCAGGATGTAGGACACGACCAGCGTAAAAATGCCCACAACGATCAATGCGCCAACTTGTGCGACCCATGCGCCATGGCCAAAGCCCGCAATCATTAGTGTCCCGAAAATGCCGCCCACACCGTGAACCGCGAAGACGTCCAGTGTATCGTCGATTTTCAATGAGTTGCGCACCACGTTTACGGCCTCTTGGCACAGGATGCCTGCAACCGCGCCGATCACCAATGCCTCAATCGGGCCAACAAACCCTGATGCGGGTGTGATGGATGCCAAACCCGCAATCGTACCTGTGACGATGCCGACCAATGACGCCTTGCCATATTTGATCTTTTCCCACAATGCCCATGTCAATGACGCTGTCGCCGCAGAAATATGTGTTACGGTCAGTGCCATTGCCGCGCCACCGTCTGCAGCCAATTGTGAACCGCCGTTAAAGCCGAACCAACCGACCCACAACATGGATGCGCCGATCATCACGTAGCCTGGGTTATGTGGGGGTGTTGTGCGGTTTTTGCGTGGGCCCAACATCATCGCCAATAGAAGTGCGGCCAAACCTGCTGTTTCGTGAACAACGATACCGCCCGCAAAGTCTTTGGTGCCGACTTCACCGAAAATACCGCCATCGGCCATCATGCCACCGCCCCAGATCCAGTGGACCACAGGTGCATAACACAGCAACATCCAAAGCCCTGAGAAGATCAAAACGAAAGAGAAATTGATACGTTCAACATAGGCACCTACGATCAGCGCGGGGGTGATCACTGCAAATGTCATTTGGAAGGCAAAGAACAAAACCTCGGGCAGGGTACCTGATAGCGCATCGGCATCCACGCCCAGCAGGAACATTTTGTCCAATCCGCCCCAATATCCTGATGTGCCTGAGCCAAACGCGATCGTGTAGCCCGCGACCAGCCACAGAACGCTCATCAAACAGGCGATGGCATATACTTGCATAAAAACGCTAAGCACATTACGTGCGCGCACCAAACCACCGTAGAATAGCGCAAGGCCAGGCAGTGTCATAAACAGAACCAATGCCGTTGCGACAATGATCCATGCTGTATCAGCTCCGTTCATTTTATCCTCCTAAAGATTTGCGCCCAGAAATCGCATTTTTGTGCAATTTGCAAAGCATGGCCTGTTTTTTGGGCGGACGAAATGTGCGGAATTTTTGATATGATTAAAATTTAGGCAGTTTGAGCTGCGGTGGGGCTAAAAATTAGGCAATGGGTCAGGTTGGCAACTTTTGCAATAATAACTCCAATGCATGTGCCACTGTTGCGCTGCGCACCCCCACACGGCCCAGGGCGCCAAAGTCGACTTGGTGTGTTTCAACGCCGTCTTTGGTTGCAATTCCGAAACACACGCGCCCCTCTGGTTTAAAATCTGATCCACCGGGTCCCGCAATTCCTGTGACGGAAACGGTTAGTGTCGCGTTTGAATGTTGTAGCGCCCCTGCCGCCATTTCGGCAGCCACAAGTTCCGACACTGCGCCGTGGGTATCCAGCGTGTCGGCGGATACGCCCAACATGTCCATCTTTGCCGCGTTGGAATAGGTCACAAACCCGCGGTCCAAAATCTGCGAACTGCCTGCAACATCCGTGATCGCGGCCGAAATCATCCCGCCTGTACAGCTTTCTGCCGTGGCAATCACAATGCCCGCGGCACTTGCCCGTTCCACGATGTCCTTGGCGCGGCTCACATCAAAACTCCATGTGAAAGTGCTGCCAGTATCATGACCAATAGGGCGGCAAAGATACCTGCAATCACGTCATCCAACATCACGCCCAAGGCGTCACCACGGCGGTCAGCCCACCCAATGGGGCCAATTTTTGTGATATCAAACAGTCGAAACCCGATGAAGGCGGTAATCCAACCCGGCCAAAGCGCCAAGGTATCTGCTCCCACATGCGCCGCACCGATGAACACAGGGAGCAGTGCAATCCACTGGCCAATCACCTCATCCACCACAATTTCGGATGGATCGTGATCATCGCTGCCTCTGGTGTGTTGCGCCGTCGCCCACCAGCCGAGAAAGAACACGATGACTGAGGCCACAACAAACCCAGTCAGACCAAAAACCTCATGAACGCCCCATGCAAGTGGCAGGGCGGCCAACGATCCCCATGTGCCCGGAGCAGGGCGCAGGTATCCAACGCCAAATGTCGTGGTAATCAGTTTTATCATGGTTTGATCAATGCCGCCGTTGCGATGGATGCAATGCCCTCTTCGCGTCCTGTAAAGCCCAATTGTTCGCTTGTGGTTGCCTTTACGGAAACGCGGCTGATGTCGATGTTCAGAATATCCGCCAATGTATTTTGCATGGCCTCGGCATGTGGGCCAATTTTGGGGCGTTCGCAAATCAATGTGCAATCGATGTTCGCGATTTCATATCCCATCTCGCGTGCCAATTCCCCTGCATGGCGCAGGAAAATATCGCTGGCTGCCCCTTTCCATTGTGGATCGCTTGGAGGAAAATGACGGCCAATATCGCCTTGTGCCAATGCGCCATAAATCGCATCCGTGACAGCATGCATGCCGACATCCGCATCTGAATGCCCCTTAAGTGCTGCGTGATGGGGGATGCGCACACCGCACAATATGACGTGGTCACCCGCCTCAAACGCGTGGACGTCATATCCATTTCCCAATCGAACATCCATTACTGTCTACTCCTTAATATTGCTTCCGCGCGGGCGAAATCCTCTGGGTAGGTGACCTTTAGGTTGCTTTCACAGCCCTGCGTGATGGCCACATCCATCCCTGCGCGCCGCGCGATTTCAACATCATCTGCGGCGGGTTCATTATTGGTCTGATGTGCGTTTAGGATTTTGTTAAATGCAAATCCTTGTGGTGTTTGTGCGCGGAATAATCCGCTGCGATCACGCGTTCCTGTAACCAATCCGTTTTCACCCGTCCACAACGCGTCCGTGACAGGCAGGGCAGGCGCCGCCGCATCATGGGTGGCAAGTGCGCGAATAACATCAGAAATCACCGCGTCACTGATTGTGGCGCGTGCGGCGTCGTGGATAAGAACATGATCAGGTGCATCAGATGCCAGCGCATCCAATCCATTTTTTACCGACGCATCGCGCGTGGCGCCCCCTGTAGCAAGGATGACATCGTTTAGATCGGCGTTTTCGATATCATCAGGGTGCAAAACGACACAGATTTTGTCGATGTCTGGGTGATTGCGAAAGGCGTCCAGTGTCCAATCAATCACGTGCCGCCCCAAGAGTGGGTGCCACTGTTTCGGCAGGGCGCTGCCCGCGCGGGTGCCGCGTCCTGCGGCAACAATGATGGCGGCAATTGTCATATTTTTCGTCCTTTCACTGATGTCTAGTCGCAAGGGTTTGCAATTGCAATGGGGAGAGGGGCGTGGTGAATATGCCTAAAATATAGGCGATATAGATTTATTGCCCTTATTTTGTGCGATTATCTATTGTCACGGGGCCGTGTGCAGGGATAATAGTATCTATGAGCATTGATTTAGGATCAACGCAGCTGTCGCTGCCTGTGTTTTTGGCGCCCTTGGCGGGGATCACCGATTTGCCCTTTCGCAATTTGGTGCAATCTTTTGGCGCGGGCTTGGTGGTCAGTGAAATGATCGCATCCCAAGAGATGGTCGAGGCGAAATATTCGGTGCGCGATAAGGCCGAATTGGGGTTAGGTGTTGAAAACACCTCGGTTCAAATTGCGGGCCGCGATCCTTATTGGATGTCAGAGGCCGCAAAATTGATCGCAGATCAGGGCGCGCGGGTGATTGATATTAATATGGGATGTCCTGCGAAAAAGGTTGTGAACGGCTATTCTGGATCGGCCCTAATGCGCGATTTGGATCATGCGCTGAGTTTGATTGATGCTGTGGTAAAGGCCGTGGATGTACCCGTCACGTTGAAAACACGATTAGGATGGGATGACACATTGTTGAACGCGCCCGAATTGGCACGCCGCGCTCAGGATGCGGGCATTCACATGATCGTGATACATGGGCGCACCCGTTGTCAGTTTTACAAAGGACACGCGGATTGGGCCGCGATCCATCGGGTGAAACAGGCTGTGTCGATCCCTGTGATCGCAAATGGGGATATTGTATCGAGTGATCACGCAAAACGCGCCATGGCACAGTCAGGGGCCGATGGCGTCATGGTGGGGCGTGGTGCGCAGGGGCGGCCGTGGGCCATTGCGGAAATTGCCTATGCCCTAACAGGATCACCCATGCCCAACATTCCCAAAGGCGCGGATTTGGTGAATATGATCGCAGGCCATTATGAGGCGATTTTGGGGTTTTATGGCACCGAATTAGGGGTGCGCGTGGCTCGTAAACATTTGGGGTGGTATATGGATCAGGCAGATACAGACCGCCAAATACGGCGTGCAATCTTAACTGCAAACGATCCGCAGGATGTCTTCGACCGTTTATCCGACGCAATTTTACAGGAGGCCGCGTAATGCATGCCGCATTAGATACCATTTGGGCCTCGCTTCCCATTCCTGCGATTTTGGTGGATGCGGGGGATAAGATTGCCGAAATAAACCCCGCCGCCGAAGGGTTTTTCAATACCTCAAACCGTGCCATCAACGGCGTTCCGTTGTTTGATCGTCTGATGGTGGATGCCCCGCTTGAGGCTGCGTATCATCGTGCCCGTGAACATTCCACGCCGCTGTTTGTGAATGATGTGGACGTGGGCACAGGGGATCGTGCGCCATTGCAATGTAATTTGAAATTCGCCCCCGTTGTGGAACATCCTGGGTTTATGATCCTTCTGCTCGCCCCGCGCGAATTGGCGGGATGGATGTCACAAACCGAAACCGTTAAATCGGCGGCCAAATCCGCGATTGGGATGGCTGAAATGTTGGCCCATGAAATCAAAAACCCCTTGGCGGGGATTACGGGGGCCGCGCAACTATTGTCCATGGGGCTTGAACCCAAGGACCTTGAGCTGACCGATTTGATCGTCGAAGAAACGCGGCGCATTGTGAAATTGCTTGAACAGGTCGAACAGTTTGGAAATTTGCGCGAACCCATCCGACAGCCCGTAAACCTACATGATATCTTGGATCGCGTGCGCCGTTCGGCCCTTTTGGGATTTGGGGCGCATATGACCATTACGGACGAATATGATCCATCCTTGCCCCCTGCCTTGGGGGATATTGATCAGTTGATGCAAGTGATCATGAACCTTGTGAAAAACGCAGCCGAGGCCAGCCCGCAGGGCGGCACCATTCGCCTGCGCACCTATTATGAGCATTCCTTCCGCTTGCGCAGATCGGACAGTATGGGCCAAGCGCTGCCGTTGCAGGTCGAGGTTTGGGATGACGGCCCTGGTTTACCCGATGAAATTAAGAATGACATCTTTGATCCCTTTGTATCGGGTCGTGAAAACGGAACGGGGTTGGGATTGGCGCTGGCGTCAAAAATTATTTCGGACCACGGGGGATGGATTTCTGTGAATTCCGTTCCGGGGCGCACAGTTTTTAGAATGTCTTTGCCCATGGCGACGACCCAGAAAGGAGCGTAACAGATGGACGGTACCGTACTGATTGCAGATGATGATCGCACCATTCGAACGGTTTTGACACAGGCCTTAACGCGGGCAGGGTGCAACGTACATGCGACATCCAGTTTGACCACATTGATGCGATGGATTTCCGAAGGCAAAGGCGACACCGTGATCACAGATGTCATGATGCCAGATGGCAATGGGATCGAGATGTTGCCAAAAATTGCCCAAGATCGTCCCGGCCTGCCCGTGATTGTAATTTCCGCACAAAACACGATCATGACGGCCATTCAGGCGAATGAGGCAAAGGCCTTTGATTACCTGCCAAAACCCTTTGATCTGCCCGATTTGATGACCCGCGTGGGCAAGGCACTGCAGTCCCGCCGCACGCTGTCACGGGGTGGTACAGAACAGGGGAGCGATGGTGCAGGGGATGGGGCCCTGCCATTGGTTGGGACAACCCCAATCATGCAGGAACTTTATCGCACGATCGCGCGTATTATGAATTCGAACCTTCCGATCCTTGTCAGTGGCGAAAGTGGAACAGGTAAAAGCCTAATTGCAAAACTGTTGCACAACTTTTCAGATCGCCGCAACTTACCCTTTGTTTCTGTGGGGGCGGATGATTTAACCGATCTTGAAGGCCCTGCCAAAGTGTTGGCGCGGGCCAAAGGCGGCACAATCGTATTTGAGGAAATTGGTGATTTCCCCCCAAACGTACAGGCGCGTATTGTCACGATGATTGATAATTCGGGGGCGCATGCACCGCGCTTTATCGGCACCCTGCAGGGGGATGTGCCGAGTGCGCTAAGCGAAGGCTTGGTGCGGGATGATTTGTATTATCGCATTGCTGGCGCGACGATTGATGTCCCTTCATTGCGTGAACGCGTCGAAGATATCGCACTCTTGGCCGATCACTTTTTGGCAAAATTGGATCGCGATGGCGCAAGCACCAGTCGACTGTCCGATGATGCATTGGACCTGATGCGGAAATATGTGTGGCCGGGAAACGTGCGCCAATTGGAAAATATTGTTCGGCGGTTGGGATTAACGGCGCAGGAAACAAGTATTTCCAAAGCCGAGGTTGAAGCGGCCCTGCGGATGCAGCCAGAGGCAGATAAACTTCCCCATCGTGGTGGTGAAAAACTTAACGCAGATGTGGAACGCCATTTGCGTCGCTATTTCGAGTTGCATGGTGGGGATCTGCCGCCACCTGGATTACATGCGCGCGTCTTGCGAGAGGTTGAAGCGCCCATGATTGAAATCGCGCTTGATGCAACGGGGGGTAATCAGGCGAAATGTGCCGATTTGCTGGGGATTAATCGCAATACGCTTCGCAAAAAGATTAACGAACTCGACATAAAAGTCACGCGGCGGCGAAAACTGATGTAATTCCGCAACAACTGTGTTACACAGGCGACAGGCGGCGGTCCACGTAAGGCGTCTGGGGAGTTTCATTGGCTGATAAACTGCGAAATAGTCGTTGGATAAGGTATTCCAACCTGCGCAAATTGAAGCGCCTGAAAAGCTATTTTACATTTATTATGATTGTCTTAGGACCCGTTCTTGCGGTGGTCACTTACCTTTTGTTAGGGCCTCTTGATACGGGATCACGTGGCACGGCACTGCGCATTATTTTGATGTGTGATTTGGTCTATGTCCTGCTGATCATTGGGCTGTTGTTTCAACGCATTATGGCCATTATCGCACAGCGGCGGCGAAAATCCGCTGGTTCCCAATTGCATCTGCGTCTGACAGGATTTTTCACACTTATGTCGCTGGTTCCGACGATCACGGTCGCCGTGTTTGCAACCATTTCTATCAACATGGGTTTTGAGGCATGGTTTTCAGATCGCGTTCAAAACGTGATCCGCGTGTCATTGGATGCGGCACAGGCCTATGAATTTGAACAAAAATCAGGCCTGCGTGAGGATGCAAAATCACTTGGTCGACGTCTAGAGCAGGTAAAAGCAGCACAGCGCATTGAGGATCCAGGTGCCATTCGACAGGAATTGGACCGCGGGCAGCAATCCATTCAACGCGGATTGAAAGAGGCTTTCGTAATAACGGGTGATGGCACACTGCGCCTGCGGGGATTTCGCAGTTACAAATTCGACTATGAAATGCCACCGCCGCAGGCCTTTGATTTGGCGTTTGAGGATGTACACCTAATCCGTGATTACGAAAACAACGAACTGCGTGCATTGGTGTCGTTGCGCGGATTTGGGGATCAGTATTTGTATGTCACGCGTGAGGTTGATGGCGTACTTTTAGGCCTATTGGATCAAACGCAGCAAACCGCGCGACTGTATCAACAGCTTGAACAAGATCGTGATTTGTATTTGTTCAACTTTGGCCTGTTGTATCTGGCCTTTGCGGTTTTGCTAATCGTGTCGTCTGCTCTTTTATCGCTATGGTTTGCGGAACGTCTGTCGCGTCCCATCGGGCGCTTGGTAGGGGCGGCGCAGCGAGTTGGGGATGGTGAGTTAGAGACCCAAGTTCTTGAAGAAGAGGGTGACGATGAAATCGCGCAGTTAAGCGTCTATTTCAACAAAATGACCCGTCAGCTGAAGGGGCAGCGTGACAGGCTGTTGGAAAATACCGCGCAGATCGAGGAACGCCGCCGCCTGTTTGATTCCGTTCTGTCATCGGTCACTTCGGGTGTTGTGGGATTGGACGCGCAGGGTCGCGTAAGTTTCGTCAATAGATCGGCTCGCCGCTTGCTGGGCTGGGCCGTGGGGGAACACAGCGAGCATCACCTTGAGGTGGTCGTCCCCGAATTTTCCCCCTTGTTTGCTCGTTTGAAAGAAAGTGGAAACGACAGCGTTCAAGATGAAGTCAAGGTCGTCAGAGGGGGCCGATTGGAAAATTTGCTGGTCCGTGTTGCCCCGCGCACATTCGAAGGTGGTGCATTAGAAGGTTATGTGATCGCCTTTGATGACGTGACGGATTTGGTGGCGGCGCAACGTTCAGCCGCGTGGGGGGATGTTGCACGCCGCATTGCGCATGAGATTAAAAACCCACTGACGCCCATCCAACTGTCTGCTGAGCGCATTCGTCGAAAATTCAGCCCAAAATTGGATGCGGACGCGGATGATTTGGATCGCATGACACAAGTGATCGTGCGGCAAACGAATGATCTGCGCCGCATTGTGGACGAATTTTCAAAATTTGCCCGCATGCCAGAGGCCGTAAAACAGCGCGAAGACATTGCCGCGATCCTGCATCAGGCGGTGACATTGCAGCAGGCGGGGCAACCCGATGTGACATTTCATATCGATATCCCAGATCAGGTGATCCCCCTAAGCCTTGATGCGACTATGATTTCGCAGGCGTTGACAAACCTCATCAAGAACGCAGGAGAAGCCATTGATACCCGTATTGAAAAGGGCGTTTCACTGGATTTGAAACCAGCGATTGCAATTTCATTGACGGATCAGGATACACAAGTGTCCATTACGATCAGCGACAATGGAATAGGACTTCCACAAGATCGGGCCAAACTGTTTGAACCCTATGTCACTACACGGGACAAGGGCACCGGTCTTGGCCTGCCGATTGTGAAGAAAATCATCGAAGAACACGGAGGGGTGCTTCGCTTGGATGATGCTGAACCCATTGGTGGCACGCAGCATGTGGGTGCTGCGGCCACCATCGAATTGCCCAAACTACAAGCCGAGGATGCGGGTCGTAAAAGTAAAAAGGTGCACGAGCAATGAGCGATATTTTAATTGTAGATGACGAACGCGATATCCGAGAGTTGATTTCGGAAATCCTGATCGATGAGGGGTACACAACCCGTTTGGCAGGCACAGCCGATGATGCAATGCGCGAAGTCACCTCACAGTCTCCGGGTTTGTTGATCCTGGATATCTGGCTGAAAGACAGCGATATGGACGGAATTGATATTCTGAAAAAGGTGAAATCTGACTATCCCGAAGTTCCCGTTGTCATTATTTCAGGGCACGGAAATATTGAAATCGCGGTCGCCGCAATCAAACAGGGCGCGTATGATTTTATCGAAAAACCCTTTAATATTGATCAGTTGCTGGTGGTTATTCGCCGCGCAATGGAAACATCACGTTTGCGCCGTGAAAACATCACCCTTCGTAAAAAAGATGCTCCTGTCAGTGATTTGATTGGCAGCAGCGCGGGGTTCCGTGCGCTGGTGTCGCAATTGGATAAGGTGGCCAAATCAAACAGCCGCATCATGTTGCGCGGTGGATCGGGCGTGGGCAAAGAAACCGCCGCGCGTTACATCCACGCCCAATCGGATCGCGCCGCTGGCCCGTTCGTTGTGGTGGGCTGTGCAACCATTGAACCCGATCGCATGGAAGAAGTGCTGTTTGGCCGCGAAAGTGGCGATCAAAACTGGGCGCAAGGATTGTTGGAACAGGCCCATGGCGGCGTGATCTATTTCGATGAAGTGGCCGATATGCCATTGGTGACCCAATCAAAAATTCTGCGCGTTTTGGTCGATCAAAAATTCCAACGTGTCGGGGGCAATGATCAGATCAAGGTGGATTTGCGCGTTCTTTCCTCAACTAGTTGTGATCTTGAGGTGGAAATTGCCGAACGGAGGTTCCGAGAAGAGCTGTATCATCGCCTAAACGTGGTTCCAGTTGAGGTGCCAACATTAGAAGAGCGGCGCGAGGATATTCCAGAACTGGTCGAACATTTTGTCGAACATTTCAATCAAACCCAAGGATTGAACATGCGCAAACTGTCCGATGATGCGGCGACATTATTGCAAACCCTGCCATGGCCTGGAAATATTCGTCAGCTAAAAAACGTCATTGAACGCATTTTGATCCTGTCTGATGGAACGGGTCCGATTTCGGCGGATGAAATTCCCACAGACAAGCAAAAATCAGCAGGCGCGAATGACGGGGGCGGCATGTCAGCCAATTGGGCAACACTGCCCCTGCGCGAGGCGCGCGAGGCTTTTGAACGGGAATACCTGATCACACAGATCAACCGTTTTGGCGGCAATATCTCAAAAACCGCAAATTTTGTTGGAATGGAACGCTCTGCCTTGCATCGAAAACTCAAATCTCTGGGTGTGATTTCGGGGAATAAATCAAAATCTGCCGAAGAGGCCTAGTTTCGAATTCGATTGACCGCCTTTGCGCGATCTGACAAGGATTTGACTGCTTGGTTACGTAGTCGAAGGACGCTGAGATGAAAGTTGTGATCTGCGGTGCAGGACAGGTTGGGTGGCAAATTGCCCGCCATCTGTCAGGAGAGCGCAATGATGTAACTGTTGTTGACAGTAACGAAGCCTTGGTGCGGCGTGCCACAGATACATTGGATGTGAACGGTGTATCAGGGTTTGCCTCATACCCAAATGTTTTGGAACGGGCAGGGACCAGTGATGCGGATATGATCATCGCGGCCACCCACTCTGATGAAGTCAACATGGTCGTCTGTCAGGTGGCGCATTCCATTTTCGGTGTGCCCCGTAAAATCGCACGCCTGCGCTCTCAATCCTATTTGGATGCGATTTATTCCGATCTTTATCGTCGGGATCATTTGCCCATTGATGTTGTGATTTCCCCAGAACTTGAGGTGGCCGAGGCCGCGTTAAAACGTTTGTCCACGCCCACATCGTTTGACACAGAAAGTTTTCTGGATGGACAGGCGCAATTGCTGGGATTTCGACTGGATGAAAACTGTCCCGTGATCAATACGCCCTTGCGGCAATTGACAGATTTGTTTTCAACGCTGCGCACGATTGTGGTGGGTGTGCGCCGTCAGGGGGTATTGTTTGCCCCCGAGGCGGGCGATCAGTTGTTTTCAGGTGATGAATGTTACGTGATGTGCCATCATCAGGATCGCCTGCGCACCACTGAAATTTTTGGCAAACCCACCGCAAAGCAAGAACGCATTGTCATTGTTGGGGGCGGAAACGTGGGGCAACGTGTGGCCCAAGCCCTTGAACAAGATGACCGGCGTATGCGCATCAAGGTGATTGAGCGCAACCGTTCAGTCGCGGAAGAGGCCGCGGACGCATTGGAACGCACAATCGTGCTGAATGGTGATGGCTTGGACAGCACGCTGTTGATCGAGGCGGGGATTGGACGCGCCGATGCGGTTTTGGCAATTACAGATGACGACAAAACAAACATGCTGGCGGCCGTTCGTGCCAAATCCATGGGCTGTAAAATGGCGATTGCCCTGATCAATGACCCTACAATGGTACCTATGATGGGGACCTTGGGCATTGATGCGCATATCAACCCCCGTGCCACAACGGTCAGTTCGATTTTGCGCCATATCCGCCATGGTCGTGTGCGCGATGTGTATTCGATTGGGGATGCCGAGGCCGAAGTGATCGAAGCACAGGTTTTAAACACCTCACCCATCGCGGGGCAACGCATTCGCGACATCAACTTCCCAGAGGGTGTGTTGATTGGTGGAGTTTTGAAAAACGGCGAAATGGTGAAACCAACTGGGGGCCTTCGGATCGAAGATGGGGATATTCTTGCGATCTTTGCATTGGCCAAAGACGTACCTGAACTGGAACGTTTGCTTCAGGTTTCCATCGACTTTTTCTGATCGGCGCGGTTGTTCATATGCAAAGCGCGTTTTCAAACCTTCCCTTATTCTTGAAATTGATGTGCATTGCAGCGCTTGCCATGTGGGTGCCTGCGCTTGTCTGCCTTGTTGCTGAACAGCATTATCAATCGCGCACATTTTTTTATTCGGGATTGTTGGGTCTGACTTTTGTCACAATCATGGGCATTACGCTGTCTTCGCGTAAATCGCAGGGCGGGGGACTGTCATTGTTGATTGATTTGGGGCTGGTATATTTCGCACTCCCTGCCTTTCTTGCGCTGCCCGTTCAGCAAATCATCATGAACACCAGCTATCTGAACGCCTATTTGGATATGGTCGGTGCATTGACCACCACGGGATTACGTGTGTTTGAGGATGCGCGCCTGCCCGAGGTTTTGCATTTTTGGCGCGCCTTTGTTGCCTGGTGTGGTGGCGCGTTAATTTGGATCGCAGCAGGCGCCATTTTTGCCCCGCTGAACATTGGCGGGTACGAGGTTTCTGCACAAACCCGCCATACGTACAGCGCAGGTGGATATGGGTTAAGCACCACGCAAACGACGCATTTGCTCTACCGTCAAACGAGAGAGCTGTTTCCTGTCTATCTTGGACTTACCCTAATCCTGTTCATTTTACTGTTCATCGCGCAAACGCCAGCGGGGGATGCCCTGATCTATGCGATGTCGACCATGTCCACATCGGGCATTTTACCTGCAGAGTCGGATACAGGCGTGGGATTCATGGGCGAGGCGTTTGTTTTTGCCTTTCTCATCTTCGCGCTTAGCAGGCTAAGCTTTACGACGGATCATGGTCGTTTGAATTTTGGCGGGTTACGCCGCGATGTTGAGCTGCGCCTTGCCAGTGTTTTGATCATTGGCGTGCCGCTTTTGTTGTTCCTCAGACATTGGGCCGTGGCCCTTGGCATTGAGAGCGATAATGAACTCCTTTCCGCTTTACGCGCGCTTTGGGGTGCCCTGTTCACGGTGGCGTCGTTTTTAACAACTACAGGGTTCATCAGCGAATATTGGCAAGACGCACAATCTTGGTCGGGGCTTGATACGCCTTTTGTGTTGTTGATGGGCTTGGCCTTTATCGGTGGTGGATTTGCAACTACGGCAGGGGGCGCAAAATTGCTGCGGGTTTATGTGCTTTACCTAAGCGTGCGCCGCGAATTGGATAAAATGACCTATCCGTCCAGCGTTGGGCAATCACGATCCCATCTGCGGGGCGATCTACGGCAGGGGGCAAATATCGCATGGGTGTTTTTTATGATCTATGTGGTGGCCATTGCGGGGTTTACGGTTCTGTTCTCTGCGCTTCATTTGGATTTTGAACAGGCCTGTGTGTTGGTCTTTGCCGCACTTACGAACACTGGGCCTTTGTTGGATGTGATGATGTTGCCCGAAATTGACCTGATTGCGGCACCTGTCCTCTTTAAACTGTCGCTTGCGCTCGCGATGATTTTGGGGCGGTTGGAAATTCTTGTGGTTATAGCACTTTTGTCGCCCTCTCTTTGGCGGCGATAATTTGTTATTCTAGCATTGTCATTTGAAATTTTGACTGTTACGCTATATCGCATTCGGTTGAACAAAGAACAACAATTATAAGAAGAGGCCCAGATCATGGCATCCGACCGTCAAAATCTACAAGATGCATTTTTAAACCACGTCCGTAAGCAGAAGATTTCTGTCACTGTGTTTTTGATCAACGGTGTTAAATTGCAGGGTGTGATCACTTGGTTTGACAATTTTTGTATTCTGCTGCGCCGTGATGGACAATCGCAATTGGTGTACAAACATGCGATTTCAACGATCATGCCTGCGCAAAACGTATCCCTATACGAAGGCGAAGAGCCAAGTTGAAATCACACGATGTGACGCCAACCCGTGCATGGGTTCTGCATCCTGACATAAAATCCGATCCTGACCGCCGTCCGGGCGAACTCGCCTTGGAAGAGGCGGTTTCATTGGCGGCGGCCCTACCAAACCTTGAGGTTGCGGGCGCAACATTGGTGCCGCTGCCAAAACCGCAACCGGGAAAGTTGTTTGGGAAAGGAAAGTTGGAAGAGCTGAAAATGCTGTTCCAGGATCATGAGGTTGAATTGGTCCTTATTGATGGACCCGTCACACCCGTGCAGCAGCGCAATTTGGAAAAGGAATGGAAGGTTAAAATCCTTGATAGAACGGGTTTGATCCTTGAAATCTTTTCTGATCGTGCGGCCACCCGTGAAGGTGTGTTGCAGGTGGAAATGGCGCATCTGACCTATCAACGGACACGCTTGGTGCGGGCATGGACCCACCTTGAACGGCAGCGGGGTGGTTTGGGGTTTGTCGGTGGTCCTGGTGAAACCCAGATAGAGGCCGACAGACGCGCAATTGACGAACAATTGGTGCGCCTGCGCCGTCAATTGGATAAGGTCGTGAAAACCCGCAGCCTGCATCGCGCCGCACGTGCCAGGGTTCCGTTCCCGATTGTTGCCTTGGTTGGGTATACCAACGCGGGGAAATCCACCCTGTTCAACCGTCTTACAGGGGCAGAGGTGATGGCCAAAGATATGCTCTTTGCCACGCTGGACCCGACCATGCGTTCGATCAAACTGTCCAGTGGGGTGGATATTATCCTATCTGACACCGTTGGGTTTATCTCTGACCTGCCCACAGAATTGGTTGCGGCCTTTCGCGCGACATTGGAAGAGGTGCTAGAGGCCGACATCATCTTGCATGTGCGCGATATCTCTCATCCTGCAACAGAGGAACAGGCCGAAGACGTTGAAAAGATCCTTGAAAGCCTTGGGATATCTGAGGATACACCGCAGCTTGAGGTGTGGAACAAGGTCGATTTGATTCATGCGGATGATCGCGATGCTTTGGGGAAAATTGCCGAACGCAATGATCATATTCTAACCATTTCTGCTATCACGGGGCAGGGATTGGACGAATTGGTCAACCGTGTGTCAACGCATCTGACCCGCGATATTATCGAGGATGGCATCCATTTACCCTATGCAGACGGACGTGCGCGGGCATGGTTATTTGAACAAGGCGTGGTTGAACGTGAAACCCAAGGTGAGGATGGCAGCCTGTTTCATCTGCGTTGGAACGCGAAACAAAAAGCGCAGTTTGAAAAATCTTTTGGGATCACTAATTCAGCGGAGTGATTGTTGTGATCCCTGTTGCTGCCGCGCGGGCAAGACGGGGATCAAGCGACATGGGAACATATTCCCCCAAACGCCACAGCTGTCCCAAATCATCATAATGACGCGATAGGAAATGTCCTGATTGCCCGGTTGAGGTGACAAAAACCGAACTGTCAGGATCGGCGAAATCCACTACACTGCGATACCCTGCGGCATGCACGTTGTGGAATGGGTCCACATCCCCGCCACGTGTGCGGCCCCGCAACAGGGTATTATCGCCCCCTGATGTGGATTGGCGAATGTTGGCGAAATAATGCAGCACGGGAATTTTACCCAAAACCACGTGATCATGCGTGGCCTGATGCGCGTCCCCCCAACGCAGCGCGTTGGGATCACGGTTGAAATTATCACTAAGCCAGACTAGCGCATCATCCAGCGCGCGGGAGGCGATTTGATCACAGGTCTCCACAGGCGCGCTTTGGATCACATCACACCAGACTGAGGCACCCTCAATATCGCGGTATACCCGTTCAATAAACAGGGGTTCAACATGGGTGAATTCTTCGGCCAATGGACCCAATTCGTCGCGGATCAATCGCGTTTGAATGGCGCGCAACCACGCGGAATAGATCAAGGGTTCGGGCAGATGTTCGTTCATCTCTCCATTCCAATCGGCCAAGAGGGACAGCGCCGTTGTGCGTTGCCAGGCCAATGTACCGCGCTCGCCTGCCTCGCCCGTGAACCACAGCTCTTTGCCGATCAATGGCAAAAGTGATTGTGCGGTAAAACTAACTGTATCCAGTTGCGCTTCGATCAGACTTTCGCGCGTATGCACCTTGCGCATTTCCATAAGCCGCTTCAGGCGATTGATCCGCTGGCTGTCGCCCCATTCAAAGGACACGTGATTTGGGAAATCTGCATCGGTTGTTTTGTTGTTGGTGTTTCCAATGATCCCTGTCTCTAGGTTTATCATCTCGGGGTTATCGGAATAGGGTAGGCGTTCATTCCATTGATTGTTCCGCACCCAGCCAAGAGCAGGCATGCGGCCTTGGGTTTGGTGGCTGATGCTGCGTTTGGGCATCGCACCAATTACCTTAAACCCGATGCTGTCACGATCAATGAACGTCACGTTTTGTGAGGGCGCGATATACCCCTCTAATGCGGCGATAGCATCGATTACATTTTCAGCTTGGATCATATTGAACGCGGCACTCATCGTTGTGTCGGCGGGGGAAAGTGCCGAAAACGACAAGGCAGGAACATGTCCACGCGGTGTCACAGAGGCCAATTCAAACATATCCAATGGCAGGATCGGGCCATTGTCACTCCACCGCAGGGTCAGGGTTTTTGGGGTGCCATCCGCCACATTGATAATGGATTGGCGTGTGCGAAATTTTTTCCAACCCTCTTCGGTACGATATTCTGATGGATTGTCGGCATTCACCTCTTCCATCAGGATATCTTGATCGTCAAGGTAGGATGACGTCATCCCCCAAGCTAATTTTTCGCTTCGCCCTGATAGGATTAGGGGAATACCAGGGATCGTTGCGCCAATCACGCCACCCTTAGAAAGCTCCATGCGCGCCAGATACCAAATTGTAGGCGCGGTTAGTTCCAAATGCGGATCATTGGCCAATATCGTGCCACCCGCCGCACTGCGGGCAGGGGCCGCGGCAAAGGCGTTTGAGGCACCAGCCTGTTCAATAGATTTCCAGGGGGCAAGGGGGTGATCGGGGGATGCATCAACCAATGCGGTTTCAAACATCGGTGTGTTCCACAAAGATGCATAATCAGGCAGCGCAATGGTTGCGGTCTCAGGGTGATCGGGCAAAATGTCAACAATGCGTTCCGGATCAGGCAGCGCAAGCGAGACTTTGGCGCGTCGTATTTCCCGCTTCATGTGCGATGACAGTGTCACAGACATCAGTTTTAGCATCACCAAACTGTCTGCAGCTTGCCATGTGGCAAAGGGGGCGTTGAACAAAAACATTTCGGGTGCGCCGCGCCCACGGGCATAGGTGTTGATTTCATATAGGCGCGCATTCACACCACGTGCATAGGCGTTTAATGCGGCAAGCGTTTCGGGGGATTGCACCGATAGGCTACGTACGGCGGTCGAATAGAGATCAAGATGCCGCATGTAGGTATCAATATGCACAGTATCTGGACCAAAGATTTCCGATAACCGCCCCTGCGCCGTACGCCGCATCATCGACATTTGCCACAAACGATCCTGCGCATGGACATAGCCTAGACCAAAAAACACATCCTCGTCTCGATCTGCAAAAATATGGGGAACATTTGCCGTATCCCGAACGACTTCTATCTTACCCAAAGCGCCGGGCAACTCCAGCTCGGCGTCGTAATCTGGGAGAGAGCGTGCAGCGAGGTAATAGGCAACGACAACCGCACAAACGACCAATGCGATTGATCCAATTGCAATGCGCAGAAGAATGTGAAAAACGCCTGCCATCCTAAACCTACCTTTTTGCCCTCACCCCCTTGCATCAGGTTTCATACCGCGACACAAGTATGAAACCAAGAATTTAGAGGATAAATTATGGCAAATGTTGCATTTCTAGGCCTTGGCGTCATGGGATACCCAATGGCGGGGCATCTTCAAAGCGCAGGGCATTCTGTTACTGTCTATAACCGCACCTCTGCCAAGGCAGAAACCTGGGTAGCAGAGCATGGTGGCGCAATGGCCACTACCCCAGCCGAGGCGGCACAAGGCGCTGATTTCGTCATGGCCTGCGTGGGCAATGACGACGACCTGCGCGGTGTGTGCTTGGGGGATACGGGGGCATTTGCGGGCATGTCCAAAGGTGCGGTTTTTGTGGACCACACAACCGTTTCGGCAAAAGTGACAGCAGAGCTATATGTAGCATCCGCGGAACTGGGGTTAAGCTCTGTGGATGCGCCGATATCTGGCGGCCAAGCGGGCGCAGAAAACGGCGTGCTGTCTATCATGTGTGGTGGGGATCAAACCGCCTATGACGCGGCAGAGCCGATTATGGCGGCCTATTCACGCATTTGTCGTCGTATCGGTGACAGCGGCGCAGGGCAAAAAACCAAGATGTGCAACCAGATTGCGATCGCGGGACTGGTTCAAGGCCTGTCAGAAGCATTACATTTTGCAGAAAAAGCGGGTCTTGATGGAGCGGCCGTGGTTGAGGTGATTTCCCAAGGCGCTGCGGGCAGTTGGCAAATGTCCAACCGCTATCAAACTATGTTGGACGATCATTTTGAACACGGGTTTGCCGTTGATTGGATGCGCAAAGATTTGGGGATCTGTCTGCAAGCGGCTGATGAAACGGGTGCAAGCCTTCCTGTGACGGCATTGGTCGATCAGTTTTATAAAGACGTGCAAAAAATGGGTGGTGGGCGCTGGGATACATCCAGCCTTTTCAAACGTTTGCAAAATTTGGGATAAGTTTATCCCCTCGGGGCGCGCAGTAACGCGCCTCATTTGACGGATTTTATGGATTTAATTCTGCTCAATTCCGCACATTTGTAATTTGCCCATTGTACTTTCCGCATTTTTCCCTTTATGCTCACCAAAGGCAGCTCTTTTTTTAATATATTACCCTGCCTTGAGAGTTTCACTGTTTTTCGATGTGACCCGGCATAGCGACTGGTTCCCGAACTTCAGATTGATAAGACCCATTGGGTCACCCGCCCCCGGACCGCTTTTGCGACGGGACAAAAATTGGTTAGGTTCGCCTGATCGGAGATGAAGACGCAATGCAACGCGAACGACATATCGTTAATCGAGCAGGGGCCCAACGCGGTCGGCCTGCACGCGCGCTTGTTATCGCCCAAAGAGACAATCACATCGTTTATGTCCCATACGCCGTTGAACGGCGCGTTTGGGATGCGATGTGTGAATGGATAATATGGCTAAGAAAATGCTTATCGACGCCACCCACGACGAGGAAACGCGCGTGGTTGTGGTTGACGGAAACAAGGTTGAGGAATTTGACTTTGAATCTGAAAACAAACGCCAAATCGCTGGCAACATCTATCTTGCAAAAGTAACACGGGTCGAACCGTCACTTCAGGCGGCCTTTGTGGATTATGGTGGAAACCGTCATGGATTCTTGGCGTTTTCCGAAATCCACCCTGATTATTATCAGATCCCAGTTGCCGATCGTGAAGCGCTGATGGAAGAGGAACGTGCATTGGCAGAGGCGGATGCACGCGCCGAAGAAGAGGACGAAGCGCCCAAGAAACGCCGTCGTCGTGGTCCGCGTCGTCGCAACAACAAACCTGCTGAGGCTGTGACCGAGACAGAAGTGGATGGAATGGAAACCATCGATTTGGATGCATCGGATCAAAGTGACGAAAACGATGCCCCCATGGCGGCACCCATCGTTGAAGACGAACCAATGATCGTCACGCAAGAGATTGATGCACCAGAAGAAGCTGCGGATACTGACGCGGTAGACGCAGACGCGCCTGAGGCTGAAACAGAGTCTGTCGCGCCATCAGATGACGCCCAAAATTATGCGCCTGCAGCAGACGCCGTAAGCGAGGAAACATTTGAAGAGGCACCTGCCGCTTCGGATGATGAACCTGCCGCAGACGACAGCGAACAGCCCGCGGACGCGGGTACCGCAGAGGACGATCAGGACGATGGGATCGAATCCGTATCTGACGATGACGATGCCATGGATCTGCGTCCACAACGTCGGTCCCGTCCACGCCGTTACAAAATTCAAGAAGTGATCAAAGTGCGCCAAATCATGTTGGTGCAGGTTGTCAAAGAAGAGCGTGGCAACAAGGGCGCAGCGCTGACCACGTATCTATCTCTTGCTGGTCGCTACTGTGTTCTTATGCCGAACACGGCGCGCGGTGGCGGGATTTCGCGTAAAATCACAAATGCAGCGGATCGCAAAAAGCTTAAGGAAATCGCAACAGAAATCGACGTTCCAACAGGAGCGGGTTTGATTATCCGCACGGCTGGGGCCAAGCGCACCAAAACCGAAATCAAACGCGATTACGAATATTTGCAGCGTCTATGGGAACAAATTCGTGAATTGACGCTGAAGTCAATCGCGCCTGCGAAAATTTATGAAGAAGGCGATTTGATCAAACGATCAATCCGCGATCTTTACAATCGCGACATTGATGAGGTTTTGGTTGAGGGCGAACGCGGTTATCGCAATGCCAAAGACTTCATGAAAATGATCATGCCAAGTCATGCGAAAAACGTAAAACATTACACCGATGCGCTCCCGCTTTTCGCGCGCTATCAGGTGGAAAGCTATCTGTCCTCCATGTTCAATCCTGTGGTCCAACTGAAATCAGGTGGCTACTTGGTGATTGGTGTGACTGAAGCCTTGGTTGCGGTCGATGTGAACTCAGGTCGTGCGACCAAAGAGGGGTCCATCGAAGAAACCGCGCTAAAAACCAACCTAGAGGCGGCAGAAGAAGTCGCGCGTCAAATGCGTCTGCGCGATTTGGCAGGTTTGATTGTGATCGATTTCATCGACATGGATGAAAGGCGCAACAATAATGCGGTTGAAAAACGCCTGAAAGACAAATTGAAAACGGATCGTTCGCGGATCCAAGTGGGCCGCATTTCAGGCTTTGGTCTGTTAGAGATGAGCCGTCAGCGCCTGCGCCCAGGTATGATTGAGACCACAACGCAGCCCTGTCCATCCTGTCATGGTACGGGTCTGATCCGGTCCGATGACAATTTGGCTCTGTCTATCCTGCGTCAGATTGAAGAAGAAGGCGTGCGCCGTCGTTCGCGTGAAGTTTTGGTGAAATGCCCGGTTGGCATTTCAAACTTTATCATGAACCAAAAACGCGATCACGTCGCCCAGATCGAGGCGCGCTATGGCCTGTCCGTGCGTGTCGAGGGCGATCCGATGTTGGTCAGCCCCGATTTTTTGATCGAGAAATTTAAAACAGCAACACGCTATGTCCCCGAGGCCACGGAACCTGTAGTGTCGGCCGATACAATCGTCATGGATGAAATTGACGAGGATATCGCCGAAGAAGATGACATCGAAACACCCGAAAGCGAACAGGACGATGAGCGCAAGCCAAAACGTCGCCGCCGTCGCCGTCGTCGTCGTAAAGGGCAGGGTGGCGATCAGGGTGAGGGACCCGGGGATCAAACATCTGGTGAAGCCGTCGCTGACGAGGATGCCGACGCAGACGCAGATGCGGGTGATAGTGCTGAAGAGGATGCGCCAGTAGAGGACGCAGCCAGAGAAGAAAAACCAAAACGCGCGCGCCGTTCACGCAAGAAAAAAGTTGAATCTGAAGAAGAACAGCCAAGCGAAGAGGTGAAACCTGCGGAGACCCCAGCAGATGAGCCTGCTGCTACGGAAGAAGAAGCGCCAAAGCCCAAACGCCGCACCCGCCGTAAAAAAGTGGATGAGGTGAAGGAAGAGGCAGCAGAAACTGAAACCCCTGCAGAAGCAGAGGACGCGCCGAAGGAAGAAAAGCCCAAACGCAAGCGCGCCCCACGCAAAACAAAGGCTCAAAAAGAGGCAGAAGTCGCCGAACAGGCCGCAGCCGAAGCCGCAGCAGTAGAGACACCCGCCGAGCCTGCGCCCGCGGTCGAGGAAGCGCCAGTTGTGGAAGCCGTGCCAGAGCCTGAGGCGGACGCGCCTGTGGCCGAAAAGGCAGAGGAAAAGCCCGAAGAACCCGCCAAATCAAAACGGCGCGGATGGTGGTCCTTGAAACGGTAAAAAGAAACCCGCGAAAGCGGGTTTTTTTATGCCTTTTCAATATTGTAGATGAAAGAGCCGTCGCCCTGATCGAAGGCCTCGCGCAGGATGTTTCCACTTTCATTACAAAAATGGGGCACATCAATCCGCGCGGCAGGATCATCCGCATGCATGCGCAACACATCGCCCTGCGCAAGATCCCTGAGACGTTTACGCGCTTTTAAAACGGGAAGCGGGCACAACAGCCCGCGGGCATCAAGATCATGTATCATAAGGCTGAGATATAGCGCGTCCTAGATGAAGTCCACAATCTTGTGATCCATTGTCGCGTGACCTCTTCGGAAAAATGTCCTAGATCATTGATATGTTTGGAATCGATCTGATAGATGCGGGATTGCTGCCCGCAATGATTGTGGCTGCGGTGGCAGGTTTGTTGTCGTTTTTAAGCCCCTGTGTGCTGCCGATTGTGCCGCCCTATTTGGCCTATATGAGTGGCGTTTCACTGAATGATCTAAACGATTGCTCGCGCAGATCTTCTGCCGTTTTACCAGCAATCTTTTTCGTTTTTGGGCTGAGCACCGTTTTCCTAATCTTGGGATTTGCGGCCTCGACCCTTGGGTCGGTTTTTGCGACCTATCAATCTTATTTCAATACGGTTGCCGCGATCTTGGTTATGATTTTTGGGGCGCATTTTGTAGGCGTTTACCGGATTGGGTTGCTGGATCGTGAGGCGCGTATGGATGCGGGGGATCAGGGCGGTTCTGCCTTTGGGGCCTATATCCTCGGTCTGGCCTTTGCCTTTGGCTGGACCCCCTGTATCGGTCCACAACTGGGCGCGATCCTAAGCCTTGCAGCCCAAGAGGCATCTGTGATGCGGGGCACGATATTACTGGCGGTTTATGCGCTTGGGCTTGGGGTGCCATTTTTGCTGGTCGCAGTATTTTTGTCCCGTTTGGGTGGTGTTCTGACTTGGATGAAGCGCCACATGGAACAAATTGAAAAGCTTATGGGGCTGTTGCTTTGGACCATTGGTTTGTTGATGCTGACAGGCGGATTTTCGGCGATGTCCTTTTGGCTTTTGGAAAACTTTCCTGCACTTGCAACCTTGGGCTAGATTTACACCCGTTTTCCCGCCATAGTCAGAAGAAGGAGACGGGCGGGATGACGCGCAAATGCACAAGATGTTTTTCGCAGGCGGGTCTTTTACATACCCGGATTTGATCCGTTTCCACCCCGCCGTTACCGCGAATTATACCAACCGGAGTCCCTAGAGCAGGCGGGCATATCAAATTACACAATCGCGCAGGAACCCCTGCGCAGCACCGACAATTTCGGCTGGCGTGTCACCAGCACGATTGAGGGGCGATTGTTGATCGCGGCGATTTTGTGGAAATATCGGATTTCCATGACCGATCATGGTCGGCCCGTGCCTGTGGCGCATTTAACCGTGCGGGCCAAGGATGGGATTTAGTTGAACCTTCAATCGCGCGATTGATCCGCTGCGCGTTCCATATAGTGACGTAAAACGTAATCACGAATGGCGCTGGCCAATCCTTCGGTTTCGATATCGCGTGTTTCGTCGATCAGGGCCGCCAATTCGTTGATCGCCAAATCGCGTTCGCGGGCAATCGAACAAAAGGCTGTCCAAAAGCGATCTTCGACACTGACAGACGTACGATGCCCCCGCAATGTGAGAGAGCGTTTTTTGGGGCGCAGGGTCATATGTCGCGCTTATGTTGATCCACGTGGTCTTTGGCCTTGGCGGCAATCACAACATCCCGTTTCTTTTCGCCCTTGGTACGCCCAAATTTCTGAGCGTTCTGATCGGCGATTTTTCGTTTTTCCGCGCGGGTCTTGGTTTTGCGGGCACGGTTTAGATTGATGATCTCGGCCATGATAGAGGAACTGTGTTACCTGCGGAATTGATCCAATGAGACAACCTCGGCCTCTTGGCGGGGTGCTTCATCTGATGTCTCTGCGGTGTCAGCACTCGGTTCACTCTCGTCTGCCTCGGCCTCATCCTCAATCTCATCCATATCTTGGTTTTCAAAGCGCAAACCAAATTCGACCGATGGGTCAACGAATGTTTGGATCGCATCAAATGGGATCTGAATGGGCTCTGGTTGATCACCGAAGTTCAGCGTGATGGAAAACCCGTCCTCACGCACAACCAGATTGTCAAACCAATGCTGAATAACAACGGTCATTTCCTCAGGATAGCGATCCTTAAGCCAATCTGCCAATTGCACATCAGGATGCGTGGTATTAAACGTGATAAAGAAATGGTGGTTTCCAGGTAGGCCGTGATCGCGCACCTGTTCCAGCACATTAAAGATCAGACCCCGCATGGCGCGATGCATCAATGATCCGTAATCCAATGTATCTGTCATGGGAAACTCCTTATCGTTCTCTTAACCATAAGGGATTTCTGTGGAAACAAAAGCGGATATTTTTGTGAAGTGGGGGTATTCTGTTGCCAGGAACCCCCGTAACCCCGCCTAGCGTTGCTTGACCCTAGGGCTTTAGATTTCAGTATCTCCGACCGCTTACGCAGCCATTGCTACTGGAGCACGATTGTCATTTGCAATTGTACAGTTTTCGCCGATAACGGTGGCAGACAGCCGAGACAAAGCTAACACCTTTAGACGTTCGTCGATCCTATTTCAGCCCCCTATTGTTTGGTGGAGCTGCCGGGTACCGCCCCCGGGTCCGATCCGCTTATTACGCGCGCGTTTATGTCCATAGTCCCGAAGGACACGGTGAACATATGTCTGATCCATGGGGATGTGAAGGGCCGAAAGTGATTTTATGGGCAGCCGCTGTTTATTTTTTTTCGCGATCCGCCAAAACCTTGGCCGCCAATTGCATGGAATACTCGGCCAATTCGCCCAATGTGCGTTCCGCCAATGGAATATCCTGCGTCTCCAATGATGTGATCAGGGCCGCGTGGTGGCTGATGATTTTGGCGCGGGACCGTGCGGTGAAGGTGATCATGTTCATCAGCGGCTGCATCGCCTCAACCGCGCCCGTCAGTTGATAGGACAGCACGGGGTTTTGGGCACAATCCACAAAGGATCGGTGAAAGGCCACGTCCGATGCGCACCATTCCTCATCACTTAGATCGGGCGAGGTTTGGCGGTGCAATTCACGGCGCATGACGGACAGTTGCTCTTCGCTGCGCCGGGCGCAGGCCAATGGCACACAAGAGCGTTCCAGCGCAAAGCGCGCCTCGCAGGCGACATCAATGTTAATATCATTCATCGACAACAACAGGGTCGATGTGGTGATGTTTTGCGAATAGGCGTCCTGATAGCTGAGCTTATTCACAAAAGCGCCACCAAAGGCCCCGCGTTGCGTGCGGATCAGCGATTGCGCCGCCAAACGTTTCAACGCCTCTCGTACAGTTGAGCGCGAGACAGAAAATTGTTCGGAAAGCTCGGCCTCAGACGGGAGGCGCTCATTTACAATCAATCGCCCCTCAACAATCGAATCCCGAATTTTAGATGCGATTTGAGCCGAAAGATCCGTTGCGTCATTTCGTGTGTTTTTCATTTGTCAGACAATTAAAAGTCTGACATTTAAATTGCAAGTATTAATTGGAATCGCCGCAATGGTTTCTGAACACATTCGCAAAATGACGAGATGGCACTGGATCGGCCTTTACGGGGCGATTTTGGTTGCGTGGGGCGTGCTTTATGCCATGTCGCTGTCTGTGGGCGATTTGCGGGAATTACGGGCGATTTACGGCGCAGAATTTTGGGCAACGCTTTGTGTGGTTAGTCCAGATGGTGCGGGATTTTTCCGCCTGTTCTCTATGTGGTCGTTGATGAGTATTGCGATGATGGCACCCACCGCGCTGCCTGCATTCGCGACCTATGATGATTTGAGGGCCGTGGCGCAAACGAAACTTTCGAAATTGATCGTAGGATATCTGGTTGTTTGGATCGGCTTTTCGTTGGCTGCAAGCGCGTTGCAGATGGCGCTGTTTGTTTACGGTGCGGCGGATCAATTTGGGCAATCAACCTCTCGCTATCTCTCGGCGGTTCTGTTGGCAATTGCGGGGGCCTATCAGTTTTCAAATGTGAAAGAAGCCTGCCTCTCCAAATGCCGCGCGCCACTTACCTTTTTCATGCAATATTTTGACGAAGGGGCATGGCGCAACGGTCTGCGCCTTGGTCTTGTTTGTTTGGGATGTTGTTGGGCGCTGATGTGTCTGGCCTTTGTCGGCGGTGTGATGAATTTGGTATTTATGGGACTGGCGACTGTGTTAATGGTGGTGGAAAAGCTACCGCAAATTGGAACGTATATAACGAAACCTTTGGGTTATGCTTTGTTGTGTGGTGCAGCACTCATTGCCCTTGGTCTTATTTAAGGAGAACATCATGGCAAGTGATCGTTTAGAGGTACCTGCAAAAATTGATAGCCGTCATCCAGAGGCGATGAAAAAGGATCCGGGTCTAACGCCTTGGGCGATTAAAGGTGAATTGATCCTAAACTGTAACTGTACAGTGTTCTGCCCCTGCGTTGTATCCTTGGGTAAACATGCCCCAACAGAAGGCTACTGTCAGGCATGGGCAGGTGTGCGCATCGATGAAGGGCACTATGGCGACGAAGACCTATCAGGTTTGAACGTCGGTTTGGTGTTGGAAATCCCGGGCCTGATGGCGCGCGGCAACTGGAAAGCGGCAGCCTATATTGACGAACGCGCAAGCTATGCCGCCTATGAGGCATTGATTAAAATCTTTAGCGGTCAGGCCAAGGGCACAACAGGGTTGTTCAAGGTGTTGGTCAGCGAATTTTTGGGCGCAGAACGCGCCCCTGTTGAATTCACAACCGAAGGCAATGCACGCCGCTTGATGGTGGGCAAGGTTATTCAGGGCGAGGTTGTTCCAGTTCCTGGTCACAAGGGCGAAGAAATCGTTGTGAAAAACACAGAATACTGGATGGGTCCAGATATCACTGTCGCTACTGCTACCAAGGGCCGTGTGCGCGCCCATGGCCGCGTTTGGGATTTTGACGGCCGCTCTGCCGAGATCTGTCAAATCGATTGGCACGGTCCAAGCTAAACCCGTTTTGAATTGAAACAGGGGGTAGGTTTGAAACCTATCCCTCTGTTTTCGTTTCTCTTTGGATTAGGAGTCCTAGGATGGCAGGTATTGTTCCATCACGCCGCGTGCGCGGCACCCCGTTTACAGCCGGTGTTCAGGCGGCTGGCGCCAAGGCATATACGGTTTATAACCACATGTTGCTGCCCAGCTATTTTGAAAGCTATGAGGCCGATTATCGCCACCTGAAAGAGCATGTTCAGGTTTGGGATGTTGCCGTTGAGCGACAGGTCAGCATTCAGGGCCCCGATGCCCTGCGCCTGATGAAGTTGATGAGTCCGCGCGACATGGATCGCATGGCGGATGATCAGTGTTACTATGTGCCGATTTGTGATCATAATGGGGGCATGTTGAATGACCCTGTGGCGATCAAATTGGCGCAGGATCATTATTGGCTGTCATTGGCGGATGGTGATTTGCTGCAATATGCGCTTGGGCTTGCGATTGCATCAAAGATGGATGTTGAAATTGTGGAACCCGATGTGTCGCCACTTGCGGTGCAGGGGCCAAAGGCCGACGAACTGATGTCGCGTGTTTTTGGGGATGATGTGCGCGATATACGTTTCTTCCGTTACAAACGCATGGCGTTTATGGATACCGAATTTGTGGTTGCGCGTTCTGGTTGGTCCAAACAGGGCGGCTTTGAAATCTATGTGGATGGCACGCAATACGGCATGCCGCTGTGGGATGCCTTGATGACGGCGGGTAAGGATTTGAACGTACGCGCAGGCTGCCCAAATCTGATCGAACGGATCGAAGGCGGATTGTTGTCCTTTGGCTCGGACATGACGCGCGAAAATACCCCTGTTGAGGCGGGCTTGGCCAAATTCTGTAATTCGCCCGAGGATTACATCGGCAAATCTGTGATCGAAGCACAAAAGGAAAACGGCTCCCCTCGACAAATTTGTCCCATCGAAATTTCGGGTTCTGGCGATCTGCCCCATAATGCGACCGGTTGGTCTGTTTATGTGGATGGGAAAAATGTGGGCCTGATCGCATCGGCCACGTGGTCCCCAGATTTCAACACAAACGTGGCCATTGGCATGATTGATGCGGGCTATTGGGAAGCGGGCCAAGAATTAATCGTAGACACAGGCGTGGGCGAACGCAGCGCCCGCGTGAAAGACAGATTTTGGATTTAAGAAAGTAGGAGGATCAGATGTTTAATGCATTAGTGGTCAATAAGGATGAAGAAAGCGGCAAAACATCCGCAGCGGTCGAACAGATCAGCACCGATCAACTGCCTGAAGGCAATGTTGTGGTGAACGTTGAATATTCAACCGTAAACTACAAGGACGGCCTTTGCATTGGTCCAGGGGGCGGTTTGGTGCGCGAATATCCCCATGTTCCAGGAATTGATTTCGCAGGAACCATCGAAAGCTCGGATGATCCACGCTATAGCGCAGGGGACAGTGTTGTCCTAACGGGTTGGCGCGTGGGTGAGGTGCATTGGGGCGGATACGCTCAAAAGGCCCGCGTCAATGCCGATTGGCTGGTTCCATTGCCAAGCGGTCTGTCATCACGTCAGGCGATGGCGGTTGGCACCGCGGGCTTTACCGCGATGTTGGCGGTTATGGCGCTTGAGGATCATGGGTTGAAGCCGGATCAAGGCCCTGTTTTGGTAACGGGCGCTGCGGGGGGTGTCGGATCTGTTGCAACAGCGATCCTAGCAAACCTTGGGTATGAGGTTGCGGCCGTCACAGGACGTCCTGAAACCGAAGAGTATTTGCGCGCCCTTGGCGCTACCCAAATCGTGCCACGGGAAGAGATCAACGAAACCGTTAAACGCCCGCTCGAGCGTGAAACATGGGCAGGATGTGTCGACGCCGTGGGTGGTGACATGTTGGCACGTGTGCTGGGGCAAATGAAATACGGCGGATCGGTTTCGGCGGTTGGTTTGGCAGGGGGCGCGGGCCTGCCTGCAACGGTTATCCCGTTTCTATTGCGCGGCGTGAACCTATTGGGGATCGACAGCGTGATGCAACCCTATGACAACCGCCTACGTGCCTGGAAACGCATCGCAAAAGACCTGCCGATGGATAAGCTTGAGGCTATGATCCACCCCGCAACTTTGAGTGATTTGCCAGCATTGGGCAAAGACATCCTAAAGGGACAAGTTAAGGGTCGCGTCGTCGTTGACGTAAACGCCTAATAATTTCACTGCGCCCCGCCCAAGGTGGTGGGGCGCAGTTGATAGAATTTGATGTCGCTTTCATTAAGTTATTCATAAAACTTAGCCCACCTCGGGTGGCGACGAAGGCGCCTTGCCAATCTGAAGATTGGCTAAGGTTTTACTGTCATAGGCTTTAGCTTTGCGGCTTAGATTGCACTGCCATTTATAGGCCCAATCCCAATGACGCCCCTTGCAAATCCCCCAAACCGCTTGCACAGTGCCTGAAAACAAAAGGGGGTCGACATGCAGCTCGATCTTGATTTTATCCGCAGCCAATTTCCGGCTTTTTCCGAACCCGCGCTTGCGGGGCAATCGTTTTTCGAAAATGCAGGTGGCAGTTTTACCTGTCGTCAGGTGATTGATCGTCTGTTTCGCTTTTATAATGAACGCAAGGTGCAACCTTATGCCCCCTATGACGCCAGCCGTTTGGGGGGCGAGGAAATGGATGAGGCGCGCAGGCGTCTGTCGGCGATGATGGGGGTTCATGAAGATGAGCTAAGCTTTGGTCCATCAACCACGCAGAACGTCTATGTCTTGGCCAAGGCTTTTGGTGAATGGATGAACGAAGGGGACGCGATCATCGTCACCAACCAAGATCACGAGGCCAATTCAGGCGCTTGGCGGCGTTTGACCGAGCGCGGGATCGAGGTGCGCGAATGGCAAATCAATCCAGAAACAGGGCGGCTTGACACAAGTGATCTGATGAATTTGCTGGATGATCAGGTGCGTTTGGTATGTTTTCCACATTGTTCAAACGTTGTGGGCGAAATTAATCCTGTTGTGGAAATCACCGCATTGGCCCATGGGGCGGGGGCGTTTGTCTGTGTGGATGGGGTCAGTTATGCGCCCCATGGCATCCCAAATGTTGGGGATTTGGGGCCAGATATTTATATGTTTTCGTCTTATAAAACCTATGGACCCCATCAGGGGATCATGGTGGTGCGCCGTCAATTGGCAGAATTGCTGCCCAATCAGGCGCATTCATTCAACGGTGACAGCCTCTATAAAAAATTCACGCCCGCAGGACCCGATCATGCACAGGTTGCGGCCTGTGCGGGGATGGTGGATTATTTTGATGCGGTGGCCGCCAATCATGGTGGCGCGGATTTATCCGCACCGGATCGCGGAGCCCTTGTCCACACACTGTTCCGAGAAGCCGAAATTGCCCGCATGGAGCCATTGATGGAATTTTTACGTGGTCGCAATGATGTCCGTGTTTTGGGTCCTGTGGACAGTGTTGCACGCGCGCCCACAGTCGCCTTGGACATTGGTCGCAATGCAGAAGAGTTTGCCGGAACCCTCGCAACCGCAGGGATCATGGCGGGGGGTGGTGATTTTTACGCCGTGCGCCCTTTGACGGCCATGAACGTGAAACCCGATCATGGTGTGTTACGCCTGAGCTTTGTGCATTATACAAGTGATGCCGATATTGCAAAATTGATTGATGCCTTAGGCACGCATTTGTGACCCAGAACGGTTGATGCAAGCGGTCTGAAATTATTGATCTAATTTGCGGGACCTGCGTACACACTGTATGACAAATACGGCAACAATTTACTGGATCCGCCGCGACCTGCGGCTTGGTGACAATCCCACTTTGGTTGAGGCGATCAACCGCGGTGGCCCCGTTATCCCTGTGGTGATAAATGACGATATTCAACGCGGTCTTGGTGCGGCCTCGGCCTATCGCATGTCTATGGGGTTTGAGGCCATGGATAACTCCTTACGCGCGCTTGGATCGCGGATCATTTATCGCAGTGGTGATCCCGTTGATGTGTTGACTGGATTGGTGCGTGAAACAAATGCGAGTTCGGTTTATTGGTCACGCCTATATGATCCAGAAAGTGTTGCGCGTGATACTCAGGTTAAAGCCGCACTAAAGGCCGATGGCATTGATGCCAAAAGCGTATCGGGCCATCTGATGTTTGAACCATGGACGGTGGAAACCAAGGTCGGTGGCTTTTTCCGTGTCTACACTCCGTTCTGGCGGGCGGTTTCGGGGCGGGATGTGCCCACACCCCTTCCTGCGCCCACAAAAATTTCATCGCCTGAGACATGGCCACAAAGCGAACACTTGTCGGATTGGACCATGGGCGCGGGCCTGCGTCGTGGACAGTCAGTTCTGTCACAATATCTAAGCGCGGGCGAAGATGTCGCGCAGAATATCCTATTTCAATTCATGGAAAACGGCGTTGATCACTATGCCACAGGGCGCGATTTGATGGGGGTTAACGGCACCTCGCGCCTATCGCAGTTTCTGACGCTGGGTGAAATTAGTCCGCGTCAGGTGTGGCATGTCGCCTGTCAGGCGTTGATGCAGGGCGCTGCAGATGCAGAGGCCTTTATCAAACAGCTGGTCTGGCGTGAATTTGGCTATCACCTGATGTATCATACCCCACATATCACAACAGGAAATTGGTCCGAAAAATGGGATCATTTTCCATGGCAAGAGGATGAAGATCATCCACATGTCTTGGCGTGGAAACAGGGGCGCACGGGCATTCCATTGATCGACGCGGCCATGCGCGAAATCTATGTGACGGGCTATATGCACAATCGCGGACGGATGAATGTTGGATCCTATTTGACAAAGCATCTGTTGACGCATTGGCGCATCGGACAAAAATGGTTTGAGGAGTGTTTGGTGGACTGGGACCCTGCACTGAATGCGCTTGGGTGGCAATGGGTCGCGGGATCAGGTCCTGATGCAACCCCCTATTTTCGTGTCTTTAATCCTGATACGCAGGCAAAAAAATTTGACGATGGCGGTGCCTATCGCAATGCGTGGATTGCCGAGGGGCAAAGGAATGCGCCCAAAACAGCGCTAGATTTTTATGACGCGATCCCACAGGCGTGGAATTTGCGACCTGACATGCGCTATCCCGATCCGATTGTTGATCTGTCTACAGGGCGCAACCTTGCCTTAGAAAGCTATAAGGCGCGTACGTTTTAGCGCGCCTTATTTTGCCCTAGGCAAGCGGGTTGGAACCCACTACACCGCGATCACGACCATCAGATGGGGGCGGATATGCCATCAATGTTTTTCTATGGAACGCTGTGCGATTTGCGTTTGTGTGAAATCGTACTGGGACGTTCGCGCGATCACATGCAGTTTTCCG